>CXWK01087922.1_pt3 | contig 24544 bp, 19 predicted proteins | sample 590851 | NCBI WGS metagenome assembly CXWK01 (sample SAMEA3498364, study PRJEB10139) | wastewater metagenome | biome: wastewater treatment plant; material: activated sludge | place: Denmark | collected 2014-08-01
AGCCGGTTCCCCATAAACCGTCGCCGAAGAAGAAAACACAATTTTACCAACACCAGCTTCTCTCATAGCCATCAGCAAAGATGCCGTCCCTAAAACATTATTCTCAACATATTTAAGCGGATCTTTGACCGATTCTTCAACCGAAATAAACGAAGCCATATGAATTACTGCATCAACCCCCAAAAGACTTTCTATGAGCATTTTTGAGTCTCTAACATTACCCTCAATAACAGTTACCGTATCTCGTATCTCGTATCTCGTATCTCGCTTATTCGTTGAAAAATCATCATAAACCACAGGCTCATGACCCGCTTCAAGCAGCTGCTTAACAATATGCGAACCAATAAAACCTGCACCACCAGTAACTAATATTTTCATTTTTGTAGTATGTAGTAAGTATTATGTATTATGGGAAGCTCAAATTCAAATTTAAAATTTCAGTCGAACCCTGAACGCAGCTGCGTTAAGAAATTTTTGGTGAACTATCAGGGGATTTCGGTTTTTTGCGACTAGCAAAAAAGCCGAAGGGGTAAGGTTCCCCGATTAGTGAACCAAAAATTTTAGCAGACCGTTCTCAGGCGAGAGAGTTTTGGTACTTTTGCGGCCAAAAGTACAAATAAAGATCTTATCTTTTAGAAACTGACCGTTTGTACAAATCCAAATTTTCCAAAGCCATCCCAGTACCTAAGACAACTGACAACAAAGGATTCTCCGCAATATGACAAGGAACCCCTGTCTCCTGCGTCATCAACTTATCTAAGTTAGTCAGCTGAGAAGTGCCTCCGCTCATCACAATCCCTTTATCAATAATATCAGAAGCCAATTCCGGCGGAGTTTGCTCAAGCACTGCCTTTACTGCGTTAATAATTTTTTTCAAGGGATCAGCGATTGCTTCTGTAATTTCAATTGCATTAATTAATATTGTTCTAGGCATTCCGGCTGTAGCATCTCGCCCCCGAATTTCCATTTGCTTATTATCTTTTTCAGGAGACCTCAAGGCATTTCCAATTTGAATCTTTATCGCCTCTGACTGATGCTCTCCAATAATCAAGGCATATCTCTTACGCACAAAAGAAATAATTGCCTCGTCAATTTTATTCCCACCCATCCTAACTGAGTTATGAACTACCACTCCACCCAAAGAAATAACCGCCGCCTCAACCGTTCCTCCGCCAATATCCACAATCATATTTCCGGAAGGATTAGCTATCGGAATATTTGAACCAATTGCTGCGGCCAATGGTTCATCAATTAGAAATGCCGATTTAGCTCCAGCCGACATTGTTGCGTCCAACACTGCCCGTCTCTCTACAGACGTTACTCCTGCCGGCACACAAACCATTACTTCCGGTTTAAATAATCTGCCGCTGCCGCAAACTTTGTCTATGAAATACCTAAGCATCGCCTCAGTCGTTACGTAATCAGCAATCACACCGTCTCTAAGTGGCCTCGAAGCAGTTATATTTCCAGGAGTTCTACCTAACATTTCTTTAGCCTCATTCCCAACCGCCAGAACTCGGTTATCAATCGTAGAAACCGCCACCACTGACGGCTCATTAAGCACAATTCCGGTTCCGGCTAAATATACCAGTGAATTTGCAGTCCCAAGATCTATACCAATACGCTTACTAAATTTAAACATAAGGGATTTGACGGTAGATGATGGAGAGTGGAGGGTAGTTTCTTGAAGATAGATGACGGAAGATAGATTTCAATCCTCTATATTCTATCCTCTAAATACTATTTTCTATTGCGAGGCAAGAGCCTTGCTCATCTTCTATGATCTATCGTCTTGAGATTCTAACAGCTAAAGAACCATGTCTCAAGATATACTAAGTGGATCAAACTACAGAATAAACCAATAATCCAATGTCAAATATACAAATGTCCAATAAGATTATTGGGAATTGGTTTATTTATATATTTGTATATTGGTTTATTTGAGATTTATGCCGTAGAGGTTCGGCTGCGACGCAGTTTGGGTCGGGAATGAAGAAATTACCACCAGCCTTGAATTATCAGGCCAAGGAACAACCACATTAGGCTCAACAGATCCGTAATATATCTCCGCTTTATTAGTTCCGTCAATTTCAATAATTGAAATTCTTGATTGTTGGAATTGCTCTTTAATAGTTAGATTTCCTGAGGGTGAGGGTTTAGGACTACCTGTACTTGACTCTTGACTCTTGACTCTTGACTCTTCCCCGCGCTCCACCATAACTAAATGCTTAGAATCAGGCAGGAATGAATAACTGGATGCTTTTGGCAAATCAAACTGCTTAAAAAGACTGAGATCATTTAATTTAAAATTTCCTTCTTTATCCGAGTATAAAATCTTAGTTTCATCAGGAGACCACTTTAAGAAAGCCGAATCAGATGCTGTTTTTCTAAGCTCAACATTCTCAATCTGAGACAGCTTCGTCAATCTAGTTTGGCTTTCAGTCAAATCCCAAGACTTCAGAGTTGCCTGATAGTTAGCAGTAATGTCTCTTGGCACATCATTCAGTCCGTTAGTGTCTAAAAGTAGTTTTCTATCAGGCAAGTCTACAAAAATCTGAGATGAATCAGGTGACCATCTGTATTTAGCTTGGGAATAATCAACACCGTTTGACTGAACGATTTGTCTTTGTTGGTCGCCTGTTCCAATCCCTATTCCATTTTGACTACTCATCACCCAAACCCAGATACCTGATCTTCTTTCCGCCGCCAATCCCCCTTCTAAACCATTAGGAATTATATACATCAACTTCAGATTGTCAGGAGAAAGAACTGCATAATCAACTCCTGAATAAGTAATTGGATAAATTGTTGGTATAGATCTGTATAAAGTTGCTTTAATCTCCGAAACTAGTCCCTGACTTACTTCGATATCTTTCTCCCAAGGAATATAGCCTTCCTTAACAATCCTAACTTTGTAGTTCTTTGGCGGAAGTGATGTTATATTATCATCAGTTGCAGTCGTCAAATGACCATCAAGATACACAGAAGCCTGATCAGGCAGCGAAGTTACGGAAATTATCCCAGTTCCAGAAAATGTACCAGTGTCTGTTTGATATCTATAACCTTTAGCCAGGAATATAGCTCCTCCGGCAATTACGCCAATTAAAACTAAACTAAATACTGTAAATAGAAATTGCTTACTCATAATAAATTTTAGGGTACAACGTATAGCGTAGAGCGTATAGTTAAAAAAATCAACTGCCACTCAACTATCCCCTGTACCCTAGCTCAGCTTCCAGCCAGTTTGGCTCTAATAATCAGTCTATTTAAAACAGTTCCCGGCGGATCACAAGTTTGCAAAGTTAATACCGGCCTATCATATCTATTAGTCAGATAACTGATATCAGAAGGCGAAGTAACAGCTTTATCAAAGACTATGTAATCAAATCGTCTACCTTCGTAGTAAATTATTACTCTATCTCCAGCCTCCAATTCTCTCAACAAATAAAAGATTGCATTATATCGGGCAATATTCCACGGAGCATCCGTTGAATGAGAAAATAAAAATAAGTTTCCAGGTTCCCCAGGTTTTGTCGACCCCTTAGCCTCAGCAATTCCCTCTTTGAGCGCAGCAATATAATCACGCTCAATTCCAGGATCTACTTGAGCCACAATTTTTGCATTCGCATTAATCTTCTCAATTACCAATCCAAAATCAGTTGATACCGGTTTAATCAAATTCTCACTACTCTCAATTGCCCCAAACCCTTGCGACTCACCTTCTATGCCTGTGGTACTCGTGGTACCCGTGGTACCCGTATCCCCCGTAACCTGACTCTGCCCCTCAGAAGTAATCACTGTTTGAGCAACTTGGTGTTTCTTCCCCGTTATCTGATCAAATCTATAATTTAATTCCACAGCCAGAACCGGCCCAAACTGCGCCAGCGTCATAATGATTCCGGTAATAATCGAAAAGTATGTAAAGAATCTAAATAAGAATATTTGTTTAAACCGTTTTGAGGCCATGAGAATAAGTTCCTAAAGCATATTGTACCAAGAAAGAAACCAAAAATACCAAAAATACCAAAATCGCACAGCGATTTTGTGAGAGGGGAAATGGCGAATAGTTTGTATTTTCGTTTGAACATCAAACTTTAGAGCCAATTCCGACGAGTCGGGGACCAGGGAATTGAACCCTGTACATCTCGAACCCGAATCGAGCATTCTACCGATGAACTAGTCCCCGAAAACATCCTATTATATGCAAAAAACTGATTTTCCGGAAACATTAGTGTAAAATTACCCTTAATTCTGGCCTCGTAGCATAATGGATAATGCAATCCCGTCCTAAGGGAAAGATTGTGGGTTCGACTCCCGCCGAGGCCGCAGACTACTTCTCGCCTCTATTAATTAACTCTCCAGCCTTCTCCTCTATTACCTGATTCAAAGCTGTAACAGGCGCAATGAATATATCCATACCCAATTGCTTTAAATAAGCTCCGCTAAACTGAGGGCTAATCCGTTCAGGTTTCACCTCCGGCTTCGGTTCAAGTGCCTCCTGAAAATCCCTAACAAAAGGCTGAGCATCCTGAAGAACAGCTTTTTCCTCAAGTAAGGTGTTCTGGTATCTTAAATCTTCCTCCCCTGTTTCTGAAACACCTTGGCTAGGCTGAAGTTCCAAAACTGGAAACATACTTAAAGCATTACCATCTTTAGAGCTCACACTGACTTGAGTATTTCCCTTCATCGTAATTCTGGAAGCCTCATAATTAATCACCTTAAATTTAATTGTTGCCACCACTCCTGGCTTCGTTGGTTGAGATTCAATAGTAGATCCGTAAACCAGATTCAACCTGCCATTAAAATCATCCTGAACTTTCAATGTCACAGGTAAAAAACCTTCATTCTTAGTCTCTACAATAGTAATTGCAGTCGGATTATACTCAAGCGATAATTGAACTGCAGTCACTCTTTCAGCTTTTGGATTTATTGTCACTTTGGCTTCGTAAACTCTTCCTGACTGAACATTTAAACTCTCAGGCTCAAAAGCCAGTTCGACAAGGCTACTCTCTGAGGCTTTCTTATTAAAAAGCTGAGGCTGCATAGCCAAGTACACTCCTAGAATAATACCGAAACTTAAAATTGCGACTAAAGCTAGGTGAAATAAATCATCAAATATATGAGGTACATGAGGAACCATTAATCCATTATATGGTTATACAGTCGATTGTAAAATGCCTGAATAAGAAATAGGAGAAGAATTTAACAATTTAACAATTTAATTATCAAACCAAAGGGAAATTTCTTTCGCAGCTTCTTCTGGATTACCTGAGGCATGAATTAAATTCTGAGTTGGTCTACCTTCAGAGTTAGCCTTAGCAATTGAGTCTGTTCCTAAATCTCCTCGAATAGTTCCTTTATCTGCTTGTGTTGGATCTGTAAATCCAGTTACTTTTCTTACCAAAGCGATTGCTCCTTCTTCACCTTCCAAAACCATAGGCACAACCGGGCCTGATGTCATATAGTCTCTTAAAGACTGCACAATCATTCTTCCGTACTCCATAATGTCATCAACTTCATTACCGGCATCTTTACTCTTCTGACCAATGGCTTTCATATACTCTTCGTCTTCAACATAATGCTGCATTATTAAATCTCGATCAGCCTGCATCATTTTCAATTTGACGACTCGAAGACCAGCTTCCTCGTAATAAGAAATAATTTTACCGATCAAGTTTCTCTCAACTCCGTCCGGTTTAATAATAATTAAAGTCTGCTGTGCCATATTAGTTTTGCAATTCGAAATATTCTAGCCTAATCAAATCCAAAAATCAAAGACCAAATAAAGGACTTAGCTCTACTGAGCCTGAAACAAAACGCGTAAAGAATTTTTTAGCAAGCTATCAGGGGGAGTTGCCTACTTTGCCGAAGGCAAATGGAGGAGGGGGTCACCCCCCGATTAGTGAACTAAAAAATTTAGCGTGACTTTCCGGCGAGCAGCTTTTGCGAAACTTTTGCTGCCAAAAGTTTCAGAGGTATTGCTTCGCGATACAGTTAAATACTACTCAATCTCCATTTCCAAAACTTCAAAGTTCCCATCCTCCAAAATATCAACCATCGCAAACCTAGGCGCTTGTGGATTCCTATCCGAAGTCAAAGCTCCCACAGTCATCATATTTAGTTCATTTTTAGGTTCCTTAAACTTTGAATAAAAATGAGTATCTGCTGAAAAAACCAAATCCACTCCTGCTCTTTTAAAACTTGTCGTTAAATGCTCAGCCTGCGAAGTCAGTTTCGGAGTCACTTTCCCCATTACATGATCTGATGAAGGATGATAAAGCGGAGTTGGAGCAAACACAAATGTTATTGGCGGAGAATTTACTTCCTGAGTCCTGGCTAGCTCATCCTCAATCCATTTCAGCTGAACCCCATCTAACCCAGAATAATTATCAGAGTTATATATCAAAATAAATCGCACTGTATCGTAAGAGAACGATTGATAAGTCTTCCCAAAAACTGTCATGAAATTTTTAGGCGCATTCGACTCCTTATCTCTTGAATCCCATAGATCATGATCTCCGGCAGCCGCATAATAAGTCATGCCTGATGCATCCAAAACCCGTTTGGTCGATTCAAGCTCCTCAAGAGTCCCTACATCAGATAAATCACCCATCATAATTACAAATTGAGCCCCCTGATCACGAGCCATATTCAAAGCCCTCTCCAAAGAAAGCGTGTCTTTATGAGAATCAGCCATTACTGCAAATTTAAATTTCACTGGGGCATCAGATTTACTCACCTCTTCACCTACCTCTTGGCCCTTACTACTTTGCCCAATGCCCGTTATCGATTCCTTAGGATCAAATGTTAGAAGACTTATTAGGGTTTGGTATGCAGAATCTGAAGTCAAAAGGCCCTGAAGACTATTTGCGTCCAGCTTGGTTGGATCATAACCAGAAAACGCTTTGTATGCCTGCAAAAGCCCTATCCCTAGAACCCCGATAATAATCACGCTCATGATAAGCCTGAATATTGTTAAAAGCGGATTTGATGATTTACGATGGTTACCTTTTCCAAACATAGCAGTTACATTTTTTCGACTGTCTCAACGCCAAGTAGATATAGTCCTAATTTTATATTCTCCGCTACTCTCCTTACTAAAATCAATCTAAAGCTTTCAGACTTAGATCCGACAACTGGCAGTTTCTCATAAAAACTATTAAAGGCTTTTGTCAAAGTAAGTAAATACTTCACTAATTCGTTCGGCTGAAAATTAACAGTCGCCTTCTCAACAATAATCTCAAAATATTCTAGCTGCCTTAACATCTCCCTCTCCTCAGGCTCTAAGTCCTCAATCTTTAACTGACTCTTATTTTGCGCGATAACCTTATGTTGCTTCTCAACTTCTTCTTCCTCAGCCTCAATTTCGTTTGCGCGATTACCCGCGGCTTTTCTTAAAATTGATTGAATTCGTGCATAAACATACATCACATACGGACCCGTATCTCCATGAATAGAGACTGATTCATCAACATCGTATATCATGTCCGAGCCTACAGAATACTTAAGAAATGCAAATTTTATAGCTGCCACAGCCAATGCCTGGATACTTAAATCATCAAGGTCAGGAGAAATCTTTCTAACTTTTGTTTTCACCTCATCTAAAATATCTTCTGCCGCAACTATATTCCCNNCAACTATATTCCCTTCTCTTGAAGACATCTTTCCGCTTGGAAGCCTCACTTCCCCATAAGACACATGATTAATCTTGCCCTTCAAATGCGGATGAATAATTGAATTAGCCGCAATCACCACTTTAAAATAATCATCCTGTTCTTTATGGGAAAAAATATTTAACTGATCAAACTGGAGAATTTGCTGATATTTCTCTGCCAGCCCAACCTCTTTGCCTTCGTATGTCGGATTACCTTTTGAATTTATGAAAACCCTATTGTGTAAATTATGCTTCTCGCCTGGGAAAATTATTGCCCCATCATCCTTAACAAACACTTTGCCCACATTCTCAAGCACAATCTCCTTGCCTAACTCATCCACCTCAGACTCGTTTATCCGCTTATCAAATAAGGTCCCAAAGCTTGAATATATTAATTCAAAATAACTAAGCGACCATTCTTTAGTCTCATCCCACAAAGGCATAATTTTAGAGTCTCGTTGATACAGTTTATTAGTAATCTGATCTATTTCCTCTTTCACTTCCAACGATTTTTCGTATTCTTTGTGCGCAAAAGCATACGCCTCACCTAAGAATTGCGCTTTTTCTCGAAGTCCTTTCTCTCTAATCTCCTCAATTTTTTGACCCATCCTTTCTACCCCCCAAAGACATTTAGCCACAGTCGGACCAATATCTGAGCCGTAGTTTGTTCTATACACTTCATGGCCTTGATATTCAAATAGTCTCGCCATGGACTCGCCTAAAGTTAATTGCAGCAAGTGGCCGATATGCAGCATTTTATGAGTATTAGGATCGCAATATTCGACAACGATCTTTTTTAAATCTTCATAATCAAGCAAAGAGTCTGGATCTTCAGGATTTGTTAAAATCTTAACAAGTTCTCCGTCTTTAATAAAAAAGTTCAAAAATCCTGGACCTGCAGCCTCAACCCGTTCCAAGAATTTTGGATGCCCCAAAGCTTCTACAATTGCTTCCGCAATTGAGCTCGCAGACGAAGTCTGCGGTTTGATTGCATTAGCAATCTCTTGTGGCGATTGATAACTATTTTGATGTTTTTGTTTAGACAGTTGTAGAGCTATATTCGATGAATAGTCTCCAAATTGCTGTTTTTCTGAAATAGATAGAACTATATCACTAGGTGGTACGAAGCCTAATTCAGTAACCGCTTTCCTCAATTCCTGTTCAATTTTAGATTTATACATAGGTTATAATTTCTAAGTACCCTAATTAACCTAAGTACTCTAAGAAAATACCAATTTCCAGATTTGATCATTGGAAATTGATTAGAAATTAGAAATTAGAAATTAGAAATTACTTACAATCATACCATTTACTCCTCATCTATGCCCACCCTTCTCTTACACCAGGCATAAAAAGATAACAGGAGTAAATAATATCCCATCCAAAAGACCAATCCCACCGGCTGAACCTCAACACTTGGAGCCAAGCTGTTAAAAAACCTTACAACATATATTAAGTATGTTAAAAATAAGCCTGGAAACAATGCCAACCCGGCTGCGACCTCTAAGCTAATCATACTGACAATAGCCACAATACCGCCAGTCGCCATAATAATAGGAGTCGTCCAAAGGACTAATCCATTAACAACAACTCCAGTCACACTCACCCGCTGGAAGTTCTCAAAAATGATTGGCAGGGTAAATAGAAAAGCTGAAGTTGAAACGACCAGGTCTTGCCTAACAATATCCGGCATCCATCTAAATTCCTTCTCAATTGCAGGCGCATATTCCATTACCGCAAACGTTGCAAGGAAGGATAATTGAAAAGAAACCGAAAATAACCACAGTGGCTCATAGATAAGCATTATTATTGCTGAAACTAATAGCGTGAAAAATGCTGAAACCTCCCTTCCAAACAACTGACCCGACGAGGCGAAAATATTCATAAACGCAGCTCGGATAATCGGGATCTGGAAACCAGTTAAAACAGCATAAAATAAATTAACAAATATCGAAGTTAGAACAGCTCTCTTCCGACCTATAATAGAAGCAAATCCGACTATTAAGCCCGATAAAATCGTTAAATTCTGACCCGAGGCCACAACAATATGAATAGTGGACGTATTAATAAGCGCTTGCCTAAAGTCATCCGGCAATACCTGTTTTGATCCCAAAACCATTCCCGATAATAACCCCGACTGGGGATTTGGCAAAATCTGAGCAAAATTAGATTCAATTATCGATTTTAGATCATTCAAGTAAAGGGTTTCATCCGATGTTATTATCCCCGGCCGATACAAAAACATGTTGTAGTCGATCCTCAAAAGAAGCAGTAAAAAAAGCAGAATTAACAGAAGCAGGCTAGGATTAAACCTGAGCACTCTCATTTCTATATTGTTTCACCTTTACGAAACGATAAACAAGCTTTTGCTTCAATCGCGCTTCCCCCAAAAATCCGCATTGGACGCAGCTGCGTCAAAATTTCGGAGAGAGCTGTCAGGGGAAAAGCGGACTTTGCAAATTTGCAAATGTCCGAAGGGGTCAATCCCCGACTAGCGAACCAGGAAATTAGCAGACCGTCCACTGCAGGAAGCTTTTGCGGCACTTTTGGCAGCAAAAGTGCCAGAAGGAATTCTTTAGGATTCAGGCAGTTAATTAATTAAGATCAACCATCTCTAAAATCTTCGAATAAACCGACTTTGAAACAGCCTTTTTAGAAATAAGCTCCTCTATAGATCCAAATGGTCTATTCTCAATAATCTTTTTAGCTGTAGCCGGACCAACACCTGGTAGAGTCTCAAGAGCAGCTTGATCAGCTGAATTAATCCCTACCTTACCCGTACCAGAACTCGCTATTCCTGCAACAGAACCTGTAGTCGCCTGCCCCGCGAAGCCCTGCAAAGTGGGGTCTCCTTCAAATGGAATATACACTTTTAACCCATCAGTTACTTTTTGGGATAGATTTAGCTTCTGGGATACGTATTCCTTATTAACATTCGGATTAAATCCACCGGCCATTTTAATTGCATCCTCAATTCGTGCCTCTTTACTTAGCGTAAAAACTCCAGGGCTATTTACCGCCCCAGCTACATCAATCTTTACCCCAGCTAAATCAGCCTCAGACACCATACTCTCTTTCGGAAAATCCTTAACAGTCTCTTTAGGAGAGATTAGATTTGAAGAAAAAAGCCCACCGACTAATAACACCCCACCCAGAAGAAATAGCCCTAGAGGAACCTTGAATTCGTTTAACTTTTGATTAAACCCTTCCATAAAGTTTATAGCCTTACTCACCTAATATTATGNNGGATTATAGCCTTACTCACCTAATATTATGGAAGTCTAACCTTTTTGCCAATAGTCTAGTTAATTAGCAGCCTCACCTACTCGATCTAAGTATCACGATATTCCTTAACCCAAGACTTTAGATCGAAGATCGCAGCGCAGTAAGAACCGCAAGATTTGGGTTAGACAAATCCCAGCTTAAACATAAAGTTAGCTATCTATTTACTCTAAGTATCTCTCGGTACTCTTTGACCCAAACCTTATAAGCCTTACTTAGGTACTGCAAATTACGCTCAGCCAGCTCCCTTTGAATCACTCCTCCCGAGTGCGGATATCTATGCAGCTGCTCTTTAGGTGACGAGAATCCATGAGTATAATGACAAAGCTCATGCGCAATTGTGTGATCAATTACCTCAACAGGAATATTTGAATCCTTAAACATCGAGGTTATCGTTATATAGGACTTCTTATTGGTTCTGTCAAACTTGATTGATCCTAATCTGAACTTCGAATAACGTCCAAACTGAATAAAAATTGGATTATCCTGCGTCACATCAGCAAAATAATTAGTCCATAAATAATCTAGCCGGGACAACAACCAAATGTCATCTCTCTTAGAATCAATCTCTCGCAGTTTAGGAAGTTTAAATTTAGAATCGTATATTGGCATATCAAAGAAGAGTCATATTATATCTATCAGGTAAATCAGTCAAGTTAAAGTATTCCTTATATGCAGACTAATAGCTAATTAATATGCACAACCATAAATCTAATAATAGAATACTTATAAGATACAAAATACTTCTACACATGGACTCCCACAATAATCTACTGATCTAAAATGATATATTACAAATTTTGTACTCAATCAATAATTTTAACAGATTAGACTATTATAAAGAGCTAATATAAAGTAGTCAATAAATTAGCAGTCACAATATCGAGTGATAATATTCAAAGTATGAAATAACTAGAGGTTAATTTACAGAACAATATTAAGGATTTTCCCTGGTACAAAAATTACTTTCTTAATCTCCCGTGTGATGAATTTATTTACTTTCTCTAAAGATTTAGCTTTTTCTAAAGCATCCTTCTCGCTAATATTTTTTAAGGCCTTGAACTGATCCCTTACCTTACCATTCACTTGAACCACTATTATGAATTCTTCTTCTTCTAAAAATCCATCTGTGACTTCAGGCCAATTTTGTTGGTGAACTGAAAATGTTTCACCAATTTCTGACCAAAGCTCTTCAGTAATATGTGGAGCAAACGGTGCAAGTATTATCAAGAACTTCTTTTTTTGTTCTTTTGTCAAACCAGTCTTAACCGATAAATTCAAAAATTCCATCATCGCCGCCACCGATGTATTAAATTTCATAAGTTCTATGTCAGATGCAACTTTGTTGATTAATTTGTTTAATGCCGCCTCCACTCCTTTGTCTACTGTTTCGCTTTCTTCTCTTAATACTAATTCCCAAACTCTTGATAAGAATTTATAAACCCCATTTATAGATCCCGGGTCCCAAGAAATTGTATTTTCAAAAGGTCCCATGAAAGACTCATAAACTCTTAGGGTATCTGCACCATACTCATCGATAATTGTCTCCGGAGGAATTACATTTCCTTTTGACTTACTCATCTTTTGCCCACCTTCTGCTAACACGAGTCCAACAGATGTTAATTTTTGAAAAGGCTCCTTGGTTGTAATCGCTCCAATATCAAACAAAAACTTATGCCAAAACCTAGAATACAGTAAATGAAGCACCGCATGTTCCGCCCCACCAATATACCAATCTACTGGTAACCAATACTTCTCTATATCCTTTTGTATCAACTCTACAGAGTTTTTTGGGTCAGCAAATCTTAAATAATACCAACAACTTCCTGCCCACTGAGGCATTGTATTTGTCTCTCTTTTGGCCGGTCCACCACATTTTGGACAGTTAGTATTCACCCATTCATTGATGCCGGCTAAAGGCGATTCTCCGGTCCCTGTAGGCTCATACTTTTCAACTTCAGGCAATTTAAGCGGCAGTTCAGCCTCCGGAATTGCTACAATCCCATCCTTATCGCAATGGACCAAAGGAATAGGCTCACCCCAATAACGCTGTCTTGAAAATAACCAATCTCTTATTTTATAAGAAACTTTAGGCTCAGCAAGTCCTTTTTTCTTCACATACTCTATAATCTCCTGCCTTACTTCACCAGCTTTACGGCCCGCAAACTCCGCAGGCTCAGATAACACTCCATTAACCATATCAGTAAAGCAAACTTCAAGACTCTCAACCTGCTTCTTCAACTCTGAATTCTCATGAAACAATACTGGTTTTAAGGCTATTCAGTACTTTTTAGCAAATTTGAAATCACGCTCATCATGAGCTGAACATTTAACAATCCCCGTTCCATAATCTGCTAAAGCGTAGCTCGCAACCCATATAGGTAAATCTCCATTACCAACTGGATCTGATATATAACGACCTGTAAATATACCTTCTGATTCCTTTTCTTCTTCAAATCCCCGCTCCATTCGCTTATCCACAATCTTCTTGGCAAACTCTAAAACTTCAGCCTCTTTCTCTGTTCCTTCAACTAAAGTTTTTAAAAATGGATGGTCAGGAGCAATAACCACGAATGTATCAGCTTTAAAAGCCTCAAAATGAGCACTGAAGGTTTGTATTGTTAAATCCGTATCTTTTACTGGAGCACTGAATATCAAACCATTACTTTTCCCTATCCAATTAACCTGCATTTCTTTAATAAACTCCGGCCAATCAAGACCATCAAGATCCTCAACCAGTCTGTCTGCGTATTTCGTAATTCGTAATATCCATTGCCTGATCACTTTGCGCTCAACCTTAGTTCCACATCTCTCACAAGCGCCGTTTACCACCTCTTCGTTAGCCAGTCCGGTTTTATCTTTCGGACACCAGTTAATAGGCACTTCATCCTCGTAAGCCAGGCCCGCTTCAAATAATTTAAGGAATATCCACTGAGTCCATTTGTAGTAGTTTGGATCAGTAGTATCTATTTCTCTACTCCAATCATAGCTCAAGCCCACTATCTGCATTTGCTTTTTAATATTAGAGATATTTTTAACAGTAGTTAGCCTTGGATGCACTCCAGTTTTAATCGCATAATTCTCCGCTGGCAGCCCAAAAGCATCCCAACCCATTGGATGCAAAACGTTGTAACCTTTCAACCGGTAATATCTGGATATAATATCTGAGGCTACATATCCCTTAAAGTGCCCGACATGAAGCCCATCACCTGATGGATAAGGAAACATATCTAAAATATATTTTTTAATCTTTTCTGAATCATTAGAAGCTTTATAGATCTGGCTTCTCTCCCACTGGTCCTGCCACTTTGATTCAAAGTTCTTTGGAAAATACTTCTTCATGAAGCTATTTTAACAGCCCAGACTTAATTTCACAAATAATTAATGGCTATTTTATGAAAGAAAATTAACATCCTATATCAATACTATTAAGTTTTTATAACATAACTTTTACAAATGTGTCTTGTAATTTTTCACTCTCTTGATAGTTCTTTAAATATTTTTCACAAGACTTTTCATATTCGGTATATGATATTTAAACATCGCTATTGATGTATTAATCCGAGAACTCTTCCATATTCGAATCGTCCAACTTATCTATCAAATTGTTTTCATGCCTGTGCAATTAATCTCTTGATACGATTTTATATAGTATGATAATTATCATGAAAAATTTTTACTACTACCGCTTATCACCTATTTAATAGAGTTATTACATTTATAGGATATAAAATATCTAGAGCTAGCGATGTAAAACGACACCCTCCTCAGACCAAAATTCTGCTCATAATATTGTCAGTAGCAATGATTTAATTTTAAACCGTATCTTTGTTACTCCGCCTCAACAACTTCAAACCCCTTCATCAGTTAGTATTTTTACAGATGTTCTCTCTTTGCTGACTAACTCCAAAGCAAATTGTTTGTCATAAATTTTTATTATGAACAATTAGTATCAAATGATATATCTATACTTCTATTTATTGATTAACTGTGTCATTCCGAACTTATAACTTCGCTCGCTTACATATTGACAAGAACTTCAAATCCCATTACATTAGTTAGATCCTAAAACTTAGAATAAATCTGAGTTAAAAAAATGCGAAACAATTTATCTGCCTTATTAAATAAAATTATTTTTGCAATCCTCGTTGCAGTAACTGTCTTAACACCTTTAGTTTTTACCTCTTTTACAACTGAGTTCTTTGAAACTCCTAAATTAATAGTCTTAATCATTGCTGTCTTAATTCTTCTTATCTTATGGTCCCTTACCTGGGTATTGGAAGGAAAAATAGTTATCACCCGGACCCCACTAGATATTCCTCTATTATTACTGCTCGGTACAGTTTTAGTTTCGACTTTTCTTTCTGAATCAAGATACATCTCGATATTCGGCAATTTTCCTAGAGTTCACGGCAGTGCCATATCCTGGATCGCATATATACTTCTATATTTTATAGCCGCGTCGAACATCAAAGGAATTGTTCAGGCTAGAATTATTATATTCTCTTTGCTGGGATCAGCAGTAATCAGCAGCGCCGTTGCTATTTTGTCTTATGCCGGACTTTATCTTCCCTTAACATTTGCCAAAACTATGGCCTTCAATCCAACCGGCAGCGCCTTCTCAGTCACAGCGCTTAGCTTGATAATCTTTCCTATTATATATATCCATCTACTTAAGCCCTCCAAAGTCCTCAGTTTACCGGTCGCCTTAATCTCTTCCATAATTTTAGGCCTGACAATAGTTTTATTAGGAAGCACCACGATTCAGGTATTATTTTTACTCACTATAATAGTACTAATCGCCATTTCCGATAAGAAGAATTTAAAGTCCCAGCTGCCATTCCTTATAGCTCCTGTTCTAGTTTGCGCTTTGATATTAGCATTAAGCTATATTCCTTTAGCAAAAAAGAATCCTCTGCAGCAAAAAAGAGAAATCTTCGCAGCTCAATTCCAAGAACTCCAGCTCCCTGCTCAGGATTCTTGGAAAGTAGCTATATCTGCGTTCCGAGATGCCCCTGCATTTGGTTCCGGGCCATCTACCTTTATATTTAACTTTACCCAATATAAACCAGCTTCCATCAACTTAACTCCTCTATGGAATTTTAGATTTGACACAGCTTACAATGAATTCTTCCAGGTACTCGCAACTCTTGGAGCATTAGGCTTCTTAGCTTTCTTGTTCTTCGCTTTCTCACTGGTAAAACTCGCCTTCAAAGTTCTGCGTCATTACGATAGCTTTACGGTTGGACTGGCTATGTCAGTTCTTGTATTCATCGCTTTAATGTTCTTCCATGTTTCCACCCCGGTCAGTATGATTGTCGGACTCTTAGTAATCGTATCTTTAATCGCAATCCACAAATCAGAAGGTAAAGTTGAAGAATTCACATTAGGAGTTAAGGCTTCAAAAATAAGACATGCTGCTGGACTTAACTCAAATCAACCTCTTGAGGGAATGATGGCTGGAGACATTCTTCCTATAATAGTCTTTATTCCTATCTTCATTCTCTCGCTAGTCGGAATGTGGCAGACATATCGAGTTGCATCAGCTGACGTTTATCATCGACTTGGATTAAATTCGATTTCTGAGCGCGGACTTCAAGCATACGATTACCTAAGACAAGCTGAAACTTTAAACCCAGTTATTGATGTATATCGAACTGATATGGCTCAAACTAATTTCCTGATTGCGAACGCTATTGCTACTGCAAAAGCTCCTAATGAAGCCAGCCCCACTGGGTCACTAACTGATCAGGATAAAGCTAATATCCAACAATTTCTTTCTCAATCCATAAATGAGTCCCGGGCTGCCGTGACCATCAGTCCTCGTTCTGCACAAAACTGGGAAATATTAGCCTCTATATATAGACAAATCACCGGCGTTGCCGAAAATGCCCTCCAGTTCTCGCTTGATGGTTATGGCCGGGCTGTGGCTCTTGATCCTTACAACCCTCTCTTAAGGCTTAACATTGGTGGGCTTTATTACTCAATCCGAAATTACGATATGGCCATCAGATTCTTTGATGATGCTGTTAACTTAAAACCAGACTATGCTAACGCCTACTACAATCTATCTATTGCTCTACGGGATAAAGGTAATCTAAAAGAAGCTGAAGCTGTAGGCGAAAGAACTGTTCAGCTATTACAAACCAACACTGAAAATCCAGATTATAAAGTTGCTGCCGACTATCTAAAAGATCTTAAAGCCCGAATCGCTACTGGAAGCGCTCAAGAGTCAGGAATTCAAGCCCCTGCTGGAGCCCAGGAAGGTGCGTTACAAAACGATAATTTACCTGAAGTCCCACTGGAACAATTAGAAGAACAGCCTGAAGTTGCAACTCCTCCAGCTGTTAGAAGATAATCCCCAACTCCTTGCCTAATTCAAAACCAAATTGTAAAATTACATCTTACGTTAGATCTAAGCAAATTGCGAAGCAATTTGAAGAGGAGGAACCGCGGAAAGTTTATGTTTTCGTGAGAAAACCAAACTTCAGAGCGAGTTCCGACGACGACGAGAGGGCCCGTGGTCTACCGGTATGATGCTTCTATGGCATAGAAGAGATAAGGGGTTCAATACCCCTCGGGTCCACAAATTATTTAATCTCTGCTTAAGCGGAGATTAAATAATTTTTGATCTGAGACAGGAATTAAACTAAATCTCAGATTTGGTTCAACAATTCTGAGCTAGCGAAGAATTGAGATTCTTCCCCTCGGGTCCACTATAATTCCATGACTTAGCTTAAAACTTATTTAGTCCCTGAAGCATAATAGTCATAAACAATTTTTGAGACCTCCGCTAAATTCTCAATCGCTTCATCCTCACCCCTCAAATTCTTACTCATCATCACAATTAAATAAGGATTGCCTTCTAGAAACACAATTCCAGCATCATTTCTTACCTGAGACAGCTCTCCTGTTTTATGTGCAATCCTTAATCCTTCGGGCAGTTTCGCTGGAATTCTATTATTTATTTGCGCTTTAGTAAGTAAATCAATAATCTGCTCAGATAATTCAAAAGACCCTACCTCTCCTTTATAAATACTCTCTAACAATAGCCCAACATCTTCTGCTGAAGTAGAAATCGGTGTTTTAATAGTTGTATTTGAAGCGCCAATTTCATCTGCTGCTGCCTGAATCGCATCCCAACCCACTTTTTCCGCCAGCATAATAGCCGCATAGTTATCAGAAATTCTGGCAATCCTATCCAAACATTCCAAAACTGTGTAAGTCGCCACCTCATCCGAGGACAGATGTTGATATCCATAATCAACTGACCCTAGAACATCTTCAAGATGACTTAATTTGGCACTAATTTCAGTCTCCAAAGTCATTTCCCCGTCATTCACGGACTCAAAAGCCGCCGCCATTAAAAACAGTTTATAGAGCGAAGCCGCCTCATATGGCTGATCCGAATTTATGTATACATTCCTTTTACCTTCAGGAAGGAGATCTTTAACAAACACTGCATAATCTCCATCCTTCTCTTCAAGAAAATTCTCTATCTTATTTTGAAGATCAGAATCTGTCACTTTCTTCTCTTCCTGAACTCCTAATATTTTTCTAAAGCTGTGATTTGACTCCTTGAATTCTATTTTTGCAATTTGAAAACCTATAAACACCGAGAAAACCACAGTCAATATTAGTTTAAAAAGAAAAGAGCTAAAGATTCGAAGCATTGAGGTAGTTTAACAAAATTCAGTTTAGGGTTGAAGCGTAAGGAGGTTCGCCCAACACCCCTCAACCATACCAACCTCCTAACCATTTACCGGCTCATCATTATTTAAGTATCGCCAGCGGATTAACTGCAATGCCTTTGAATCTAATTTCAAAATGCAAATGCGTGCCTGTCGAACGCCCCGTTGATCCCATTCTTCCGACAGCCTGACCCCTCGATACGCTTTGCCCAGTAGATACATAAATATTTGATAAATGAGCATAAAGAGTTTGATAGCCATTACCGTGATCAATCACTACTCTATTTCCATAGCCGTAATTATCCGGCCAACCTGCCACAATCACTCTGCCCCCATCAGACGCAGCTACAGCCGGAGCCGCCCTATTAGCCATGTCCACGCCTGGATGCCACCAGGCAAAATAAGTTGAAATCATCTGGAAAGATGTTGGCCACATAAAGTTCGCTCCTCCTGGTGCCGAGAATGTTGTCTTCGGACCAGTTGCCAAATTACTCATATTTGGCTGAGGTCTTGGAGTTGCTTTAGCCTCAGGTGGTACACCATCAGGCACGATCAACATTTGGCCAATCGCTAATTTCTGATCATCAGGCACATCATTAAACGGAAAATCCAAAATACCCTGTGAGCCGGTATCAAACTTCTTCGCCACAGATTCCAAATTATCTCCCGACTTAACCGTATAAGCGACCCCAGTTACTGGCAAAATCTTTAATTTCTGCCCCGGCTTAATATTGTCTTTCGATGCCAAATCATTCGCCCACTTAATCGTATCTTGAGAGATATTAAACTTTTGAGCAATTGAAGATAGGGTATCTCCATCTTCTACTTCATATTCGATGATTTCAGATCGGGGTTTTTCCGAAATCGAAGTTTTAAAATCAATTAAAGATTTTAAACTAAGGCCGGATGCATTCGGATCAAAAGATTCTATAACGGTTGGATCAGGCTCACCTACACCAGGAAACGATTTCACCACAATTGCCTCAGAACCAAAAATCCCAGAAGAGATCAAACCGATTCCTACCAAACCTAACATTGAAGCATGAAAGAAATATTTCTGAAGTCTGCCTCTTCGATGCATTAAAATTTCCACCGCTTTATTCTTCACGCCTTCCAGTGATTTAGCGATTTTTGCTGTCTTTTTTGCTTGGTAAAGAAGGAGATATTTAAATAGTAATTTCAGGTCAGAGAGGGTTGATTGCATTTTGGGCAGAGTCCATTATACCAATGGTGTCAACCAATAAACCTGAACTCTAAATATAAAAACGAGCTCCAAATTTAAGATGTTAACTTCGAACTTTGAAACAAAAGCCGTAACATTTTGTGAGTGAACTCTCAGGGGGAGTTGCCTGCTTTGCGAAGCAAATGCAGGAGGGGGTCAACCCCCGATTAGTGAATAAACAAAATTAGGCTGACTTTCTAAGTGAGAGAGTTTGCGCAACTTTTCGGTAAAAGTTGCAAAAAACTTATTTAAAATCCTTTAAAGAAGCTAAAAATTCCTCATTCGTCTCACTCTTCGCCAACTGCTGTAGGAACAAATCAGTCTGCTCATTCTCATTTAATAGTCGTAACATTCTGTGCATCATCGACATCTTGTCATAAACTTCTTTAGTGAACATAAGCTGTTCTTGTCTTGTGCCTGATGAAGAAACATCAATTGCCGGGAAGACTCTTCTCTCAGCCAAACGTCGGTCAAGATGAAGCTCCATATTTCCAGTTCCCTTGAACTCTTCATAAATAAGATCATCCATTCTTGAACCTGTATCAACTAAGGCAGTTCCAATAATTGTTAATGAACCCCCTTCTTCACAATTTCTAGCCGCTCCAAAAAACTTCTTTGGCGGATATAAAGCAATCGGATCAAATCCTCCTGACAATGTTCTTCCTGATGGCGGAACAGATAAGTTATAGGCGCGTCCTAAGCGGGTAATTGAATCAAGTAATATAACAACATCTTTTCCTTCTTCAACCAGACGCTTTGCTCTCTCAAGAGCAATTTCTGCAGCTCTGGTTTGATTTTCTGCAGGCTCATCAAAATTAGACGCAATAACATCGCCTTTAATTGAACGTGATAAATCAGTAACTTCCTCAGGCCTTTCACCAACTAAAACAGCCATTAGTACTGCCTCAGGATGATTCTTAGAAATACCAGCCGCTAAATCTTTTAGAATTGTTGTTTTACCAGCCTTAGGCGGAGAAACTACTAATCCTCTTTGACCAAATCCAATCGGTGAGATTAAATCTATAACTCTTTGCGAAGCTGGGAATTTTCCTGTTTGTAAATTAATTTGTCTATTTGGATAAATGGCTGTCAAATCCTCAAACTTAGTTCTTTTTGATTTAGCAGTTCTTCCATTAGGCAAAATCTCAGATACGAATTCTTCAGAATTCTTACCATTAACCTTACTTACTTGTAGTAATCCAAAATATCTTTCATTTTCTTTTGGCTGTCTTGCTCCACCTTCAACATAATCTCCGCCTCTTAAATTAAATCTCCTGATTTGGCTGGCTGAAATATAGACATCCATATCGGAAGGAATATACTTCGGACGCAGGAATCCGTGTCCTTCAGGCATAATATCAAGATATCCTGCTACTTCTTCTGTTGGAACATCTCTTACAGTATCAACAGCTGGAGCTGGTCTTCTATACCCTCCTCCGCCTCTGTTGTAATCTGAACCTCCGCCTTGATAATAACCATTATTATCATCATTACCTCTTGAGTAACGGGAAGGACGGTAACCTCCTCCATCAGAATAATCTCGCTCTGAATAATCAGATCTTCCGGCTGGAGCTCTCTCTGGCTCATAATTTCCAGGTTGACGATCCTGAGGTGCTTCATTAACATTTTCAGGCGCACCAACCATATCCTCTATGCCTGCATCAGAGGTTTTGTCAGTTTGTAGTTTTGGTTTAAAAGAACGGGTATTTGCCATTTGGGTGTTGTTAGTTATTAATTAGATAGATAATTATTTGGAAATCATGAATTTCTGTGCTTGGATAGCGAAGAAAACTAATTCTAGATTATGTGTATTGTAACCAACCATCCTAATATGTGTCAACTGGGAATATGATAATCTTATGAGCCTAATTACCGTCTGACTTAAGAATTCAATTGTTTCTCTGTCCAAATAGAGTTTGCACTTGTTTCTTCAGTTGATTTTTTTCCGAATTTCTTAAGTCCAAATCCTGCAGGCATAAGACCACCTAGTGCTAAAGCTGCTAGAGGTAAACCTGTTTTAGGTAACTCTTTAACATCACCCTTAGTTTGCATCACAACTTGTGGAGTCACAGTCGGTACACTTACTGTTCTGATTACTTCCTGAGTTGGATTATTAATAGTTAAGTTAACTGAGCTTGAACTTGATGACGAACTGGATGAATTTCCACCATTTACAACTACATTCTGGTTATTATTCTGAGTTTGATTATTGTTCTGAGTCTGTTCCTGCTCCTGTTTTTGCTCCTGTTTTTGACACTGTAGTTGTGAGTTAACAACTTTAACTATTTGTCCCACAGCACAAGTGATAGAAGGTGTTGGTGTTTTACTTGGTTTTGGGGTAGGAGTTGGGGTAGGTGTTGGAGTTGGAGTTGGAGTTGGAGTTGGAGTTGGAGTTGGAGTTGGAGTTGGGGTAGGAGTAGGAGTTGGGGTAGGTGTTGGAGTTGGAGTAGGAGTTGGGGTTGGGGTAGGTGTTGGAGTTGGAGTAGGAGTAGGCTGAGGTTCATAAGTATTACTTGGATTATCCTGAGAATCATTCTGATTCGATCCACCACTACCCTGATCATTGTTACCATTATCACTACTGCAGCAACCATTATCTCCACCCGTATTCGTATCATTACCACCTTGATTACCACTTCCAGGATCTTCTTCACCAGCTATAACAATAGAAGGACCCCTATGTAAAAAAGTTTCGTTTGCAGAGTACACTCCTAGGGTTAATATCAACGTAGAAATCCCTACTAAAGCTAACTTAGATGATTTTTGAATTAAATTTAATTTATGAATTTTATTTATCATAGTTTTGTTTATAAGTTATATATTGTTAACCTCAAGTGCGTATTCTACAACACTATAAGTTATTTGTCAAATTATCGAGTTTGACCTGGCCAAGGCTTAATATTAGGCATGTTTCTAAGATCTGGTGCTTCAGTTGATCCATCACCCGTAGACGGAATTTGAACTGGTACTGGCACGACTCTTCTTGCTGGAACGGGAGCTTCAACTACTGGCTGAGCTGGTTTATCTTGAGGTCTCAAATAATGATCAGATTCCATTTGATCGTACAGGATACAGTCCCTAGCTAACCACACAACAGCATTCTTTACTCTCCTAAGGGCGTTATCCTTTAAAAGTCTCCATTTTTCAACTTTGATAGCATCTCGGGTTTCCGTTTGACCACACAAATTTTGTATTTCAATCTGTCCATCAGGTTTGTCTTTAGAAAATGTTAAAACGTTTCCGGTATTTTCCCATGACCCATTAACCTGCTCTAATCTATACGCTCTTGTTTGAAGTTCATTCTCACCATAACGAGCACGCATTATCTGGGATTGCTCTCCACCCTCTAAAGATATTCTGTAATCACTAAAATATGCACTAACCCTAGAAACTTCTCCAACTTTATTACCATCCCAATCAAAATCATTGTAAGTAAATGCACCTGGCTGTCCGATTAGTTCACTAGTAATATCATTAACAGGAGTTGATCCTTCATAAAGGGTGTAGAATCTTTCAGCGCTTAATGCAAAGCCAGCCCTTATGGATCCGCCGTTTAAAGCTACTCCTAGTGGAAGGCAGTTAGCCGAATTCACGGACATAGTTCTTGAGTTCTCGGAGTTTGAATTATTTGCGTATACGACAGAAGGCTCTCCAATAGGTAATACAGACGTTGTTCCCGCTACAGCTACAGCACCTAATATAGCTGCACCTCTTTTAACTCTTTTATATATTTCTAAAGTTCTATCTATCATTTTTTAAAATTGTAAACTGAAGAATCAATTTAAATTTCTGTATTGTGAATAATACTATAGGTATTACTATTTGTCAAGTAGCGCCTTCTACAGTCACAAACATACATTATATATAGGTTCTCAATGCGCGATCGATAATTTCTCCAAATTTGCTACAGGATATTCATTGAGTAAATTATGTGGATAACTGGCCTACTCCTGGGGATAAGTCTGGGAGGAGAGCTCTCAGCTCTCAGTCGTCAGTCATCAGCCAGCAAAAAACACATCAAATAAAAGCTGACCGCTGAAGTCTGAAAGCTAGAGTAATTTAAGAAGTTCTTTAGTCGTCATGATCTCAGCAAATTCATTATTTAAACTAGCAAGAGCTGTTTCATGCATCTTGGCAGCTGAGAAATATTTCCCTCCAAATTTTCTACCAAAAGTCGCTGTGGCATCAGAAATAACAATCGTTTTAAAGCCAAAATTTCCAGCCATTCGGGCTGAGGTTGATACACAATGATCAGTTGTCAGTCCAACAAAGATGACAGTCTCAATTCCCTCCTTTTCAAGCACTTCTTTTAGATTTGTGCCTATGAACGCACTATTAACTGTTTTATTAATTAAAACCTCTCCTTTCGTGGGCTCGACAATTGCTTTGATCTTCGATCCGGGATTCCCTCTTAAAGGTGAATCGAGTTCGGTTGATAAATGCCGGATATGAAAAAGTGGAAGTTTATTGTCCCGGAAGAATTTTAAAATGATCGCACATTTCTGCTCAGCTTTAGGATTATTACGCCTGCCCCATTTTGGATGATCAAATCCCTGCTGGATGTCTATTAAAACCAAGGCCGCATTAGTCATTGTTTCACACAAAAAAAGGGTTCTTGCTAAGTATGACCCTGGACTGGGGAACTAAGCAAAGCTTGCAACTTCGTCTAAATCCCTGCCCTGCTTTTGGCGAAGT
>CXWK01050678.1_pt2 | contig 24499 bp, 18 predicted proteins | sample 590851 | NCBI WGS metagenome assembly CXWK01 (sample SAMEA3498364, study PRJEB10139) | wastewater metagenome | biome: wastewater treatment plant; material: activated sludge | place: Denmark | collected 2014-08-01
CTGGGCGAGAGCCGCAGCGCCCGCACCTGACTTCTTGCCCTCAAGAAGGTTCGCCAGGTCGGTGAGGTCTGTCGCGATACTTTCTGCCACGTCCCGCTCAATCAACCCCCTCATAATAAGTTCAGCAAGATTCTGGTTCAGAGTATGCATTCCCAACCGCCCTCCGGACTGGAGACTTTGTGGAATCTGGTGAGACTCATCACGCCTGATCTGTGAGGCGATAGCGGGGTTCACCACCATCACCTCAGTGGCCGCCACGCGGCCCTTTCCATCCTTGCGTTTCACAAGATTCTGGCACACCACCGCTTTGAGCGTATTCGCTAGCTGCGATCGAACCTGAGACTGTTGTTCCGGCGGGAACGCGTCCACCAAACGTGACACAGTATCCTGCGCCGACTGGGTGTGTAGGGTCGCGAACACGAGGTGGCCTGTTTCCGCAGCGGTCAGAGCGATACTCATCGTCTCCAAGTCGCGAAGCTCGCCAACCAGAATCACATCGGGGTCCTGGCGTAGAACGTGCCTCAAAGCGTTCGCGAACGAATCTGTATCCGCGCCCACCTCACGCTGTCTTACCACACACGAGCGGTGTTGATGAATGAACTCGATAGGATCTTCGATTGTCACGATCGTCCCTCGGCGAGTTCGGTTCACTTGATCGAGGATAGAGGCCAACGTTGTCGACTTACCGGAGCCGGTCACTCCAGTGATGAGAACCAAGCCGCGGGGGAGTGCCGCAAAGTTATAGCACACTTTCGGTAGGTTCAGCTTCTCGAGGGGGACGATCTCGCTTGGGATAGCGCGGAACACAGCCGCCACGTTCCCTCGCTCCCTCATAAGATTCGCCCTGAAGCGAGATCCATCCGCCAGCGCGTAAGCGAAGTCGAACTCTTTTCCGCTCTCAAACTTCTTCCGCTGCGTATCGTTAATCAACTGGTACACCCCGTCGCGCACCTGTTCGCCGGTTAGCCGAGGCCACCCCTCTACCGGAGAAATCTCACCGTTAATGCGCAGGGTTGGCGGGGTGCCCGCTGACAAGTGCAGGTCTGACCCGCCAGAAGCGGCCAAATGCTCAAGAAGCGCGGGAACATCAACAGGCGGGTCCTCCGAAGCTACCCGAACTCGGATGCCAGCCTCTCCCGCCCCCGGCTCTGCCACAGCGGACATGGGCGTAAGGTTGCGAATCCCATCCGTGGGGACAAACCGCTCTTCCATCGGCGCGAGGGAAGAGGCGGGCGCAGGCGTTACTGCAGGCGCGGGCGGCGCGGGGGCATCCGGTGTGGGCACACTAAATGCGTCAGCGAGAGGGGCCTCAAACATCGCTGTTGCCGCGGGGGTTTCAGCCTCCGGCGCTGCGGGCGCGCTAAACGCGGAGTCGTTTGGGGCAGCGTTCGTGCTGGGACTTTGCGAACGCAATACTGCCTCTGCTGCGTCTCCTAGCGCAGGTTTAGCAAACATGCTGGCACGCGTTGGAGAAGGTTCGTTTCCCGCCTGTGGCATGGAAATCGGTGTACCCAATGGAATGTGAGTGTTCGGCGCCGCAACTGGGCCGCTTTCGGGCTCACCCAAAGTGTTTTGCGATGGGGGTGGCGGCGTGTTAGTGGGTTTTGGTGGGATTCCGCTACCCTTCCCTCGCGCTCCTCCGGGACGCTGTGGGGCGCGTGAATCGTCTGTGTTAGGCGCTGACACGGATAACCTCCTCGATAGTGGTATCTCCAGCCAAGACTTTCTCCCAGCCGTCTTCGCGCATCGTCTTCATCCCATGTTCGACGGCGTAAGAGCGGATCTGGTCAGTGTGCGCGCCGTCGCTTGCCATCCGTTCGATAGCGGGGTCTACCACTAACATCTCGTGGATGGAGGTACGCCCACGGTAGCCGGTTCCCGAACAGTATCCACAGCCTACTGGCTTCTTCATGATCGGAAGGTCAGTGCCCGGCTCCCAAGGGAATCCAACGCTTTGTAGGTCATGTGCGTCAGGCTGATAATCCTTCTTGCAACGGGGGCATAATAGGCGCAGCAGTCTTTGTGCAACCACCACGTTCAGGGCGGAACCCACGAGGAATGGTTCGATGCCCATTTCTACCAACCGGGTCACCGCACTTGTCGCATCGTTCGTGTGGAGGGTGGAGAGCACGAGGTGGCCCGTGAGAGCGGCTTCCACGCTAATCCCAGCGGTTTCCCTATCTCGAATCTCGCCGACGAGAATCACATCCGGGTCAGCGCGCAGCATTGAGCGCAAAGCGGTGGCGAAGGTGAGCCCGGCTTTCGCGTTGATCTGCATTTGCGACACTCCCGGCATGCGATATTCAACCGGGTCCTCAACCGTGATAATATTCAGCTCGGGGGTCTTCACCGTATTCAGCGTAGTGTATAGGGTCGTTGACTTACCGGACCCCGTGGGGCCGCACACGAGAATCATCCCATAAGGTCGTTTGTATTGCGAGGCATACAACTCTTGATGGTATCTAGAAAGTCCCACTTGGTCCAAGGTCGTGGGGGCAGAAGAGTTGTCAAGAATACGAAGAACGACCTTCTCTCCGTATACTGTGGGGAGAGTTGCCACGCGTAGATCGACTTTCCTCCCCGCCACCCGAATCGACAGGCGGCCATCCTGGGGGATACGCCGTTCGGCAATATTCATATCACTACGAATCTTAATGTGGGAGGCGACCGGAGGCATGAGGCTAAGGGGAGACTGCATCTGATCGTGCAAAACGCCGTCAATGCGGAACCTCACCCACGTGTTCGTCTCGGTCGGCTCAATGTGAATATCTGAGGCGCGGTCCGTGATCGCTTGACTCAACAAGAGGTTCACGAACCGAACTACCGGAGCATCGTCAGTCGATTCGCTATCGTCTTCCCCCGAAAGCATGTCATCCGTAAACTCGTCGGCCAAGTCGTCCAACTCATCTTCTGAGCGGTACACTTGGTCAATCTTCGTGTTCAACGCATCCGGCCCACTCAAAACAGTGATAACGCTTTTACGAGTCAACCTACGAATATCATCAACAGTCGTAATATTCGCCGGATCTGAAATCGCAACAACGAGACTATCCCCATCCAACGCGAACGGTAGGACTCCAAGCCGTCGTGCCCAATCGGCGGGCAACAGGCTCACGGCATTGATATCAGGAGTCACGTTCGCCAACTCGACATACGGTAAGCCTGTCGCATCAGCAACTATCCGGTAGATGGCCGACTCTTCGACAATCTTATCCGCCACCAACAGCTTGAGGATCGACTGCCCGGTTCTTTGAGCGCGGATATCCGCGGCCAACACCTGGGTCTGATCCAGAAGACCCTGCTCTACGAGAGCGTTGACCACTGGATTCGAGTGAGGCTCATGTGACACGGGCAAACTCTTTCCCTCAACGCGACACGATACTGCCGCTTCTCACCCCTATCGGCACCAGCATCCACTCGAACAGCATTTCATCCCGGCGATCGCCGAAAACACTGTACGGACCCCCACGCAGCCCAAATGATGCGATCGGGGAACCGCCCATGTGAAAAACACTGTACAGTGTTATCGGAACTCGGGTTTTGTCCGGCGCGTCCCTCCGAAAACACTGTACAGTGTTTTCGGCACAGTCACCCTGCCAACGGGGGCCACGCCAGGAAATCCCGATAACACTGTACGCGACATCCCCACCCCCTCAAACACTGTTATCGAAAAACACGCTCAAACGTTCTTTTCTAACGGGTGTCCCCGGTCGTACAGTGTTTTCCGCAACCTTCCCGTATCTCAAGTTGTTTGTATGCCGATAGGGAAAGTGCCGGAATGACTGGGCGCGACCGAGGGACGAGAGGCGGCGGAGTGTTTAACGCAAGCATTGGGGTGGATATTGGCTCCAGCTCCATTAAAGCCGTCCAAGTAAAGACTGGACGGAAAAGCTACACAATCACACACGCGGGCGAAATCGAACTCCCCCGTGGGGTGGTATACGCAGGAGAAATCCGCGACCTTGAACTCGTCGGTGATGCTTTGCGGATGCTGTGGCGGGATGCCAAGTTTTCCGGCCGCACCGTGACCTTCGGGGTTGCGGGTCTCGAAACGTTCGTGAGACAAGTTGAACTTCCTTGGGAGCCCAACCAAATCTTCCGAGACGCTCTACCGCTTCGCATGGCAGCAGAACTTCCCGTGGAGCCAAGCGAAATCGTTCTCGACTACTACCCTCTTGGCGAGGTGGAACGCCGGACCGTTCTCCAGCAGCAAGCACTCGTGGTCGGCGCACTCAACGCCGCCAGTGAGAACGCTGTCGCCGCCATCAACCGCGCCCGCTTACGCGCGAAACGCGCAGACTACGGACCCTTCGCGCTCATCCGCGCCGCCACCTACCTCAACCCCGAAAACACCGAAGTTCCTGGACCGCCCGCCCCGGGTGAAGAACGCCCCTTCCAGGTGATCGTGGACGTCGGCGCTCAAATCACCAACGTAATCCTCCACGAAAACGGACGCCCCCTGTTTGTGCGTACCGTCAACGCGGGCTCCGACAGTGTCACTGCTGCCATCGCCGACCAAATCAAAGTATCCTTCGGGGCTGCCGACTACCTGAAGCGAGCCCTCGGCTTGGGGGAAATCATCCCAACTGCCCTTGACGGCGACCTCCGAGGAGAATTCTCCCCCGGAGACGAACTCATCGCTCAGCAAGTTATCAACGCCATGGCCGGAAGTCTCATCCAAGTTGCCAGAGAATCCGTCGAATACTACGTCACCGAAACTCGCACCACCTCACCACTATCTCAAATCGTCCTCGCTGGTGGGGGAGTGCTCCTCACCGGCTACGTGGACCGCATCAGCGCAGAAATTGGCGCCCCCGCACAACTGCTCACGCCCATTAGCACGTTCGGAAGCAACTCAGTCAAAACCGATCCACACCTGGCGGACAGTAAATACTCCACCGCCTTCGGACTTGCAGTGAAAGTGAAGTGACACCATGGCATCAGCTGCACTAGAGAAAGCGTTCCCCACTCTCTTCAAAGACAAGAAGGGGAAAAAGGGGAAGAAAGGAAAAACCGCGAACGATGCGAACCCCGTGGAAGCTAATGCTACCGTCGAAGAAGCCCGGAAAGGCTACAAGCCCACCACGCCCAAACTCCCACAAGTTGACTTGCTCCCACCTCACCTACTCATCCAAGTGAAACGACGGGCAACCCGGTTCACCTTCTTCGTCATCGCCCTCGTCATGGTCATCGTGTCCGGGATGGTCTTCGCGCTCGGGAAACTCCAAATGGAAGCCGCCCGACAAAGCATCGCCGCAGCGGAAACCCAAGTCGCCGCCACCCAACAACAACTGGCCCTCTACGGGGAAGTTCAAGCCTACGTCGGCGCCGTCGCCCAACGCAAAGCAACCGTCGACAGTATCGTCACCAACAACCTCCCCTACGAGAACATCCTCACTACCCTCGACAACGCGTTACCCGCGGGGGCAGCCTACACAAGCGTCGGAATCCAACCCTTCGTCGGAGACGCTAGCAACCAGGAAACGGTGAAAACATTCCTCACCCAATGCGGGACTCTCACTGACCCGTTCGCCACCAGCTTCCCCCCTGTCTCCGCATGTATCAATATTGCGGGAACCGCGAACAGCGAAGCTGAAGTGCAGGAACTCGCCAACCGATTGAAGCGAAACAAAGACTTGGTCAACGTGAACATCACTCCCGCGGAAATCCCCGCCACCGCGGAAGGTCCAGCGACGACCAGCTTCCTCGGCTCCTTCGCCATGCGGAAAGGTAACTAACGTGAAGAACAGTCTCGCGAAAACCCGAATCTTGGGGGTTCTATTCCTCCTCATCCTCGCCATCCCCCTCTGGTTCTTCCTCATCAGCCCCAGCCTTTCCGCGCCCGCTGAAGCAGAAGCAGAAGTCGACCAACTCCAACAACAGGTCGCCCAAACAAACGCTCAAATCACAGCAGCCCAGCAGACCGTTTCGACGCTGCCCCAAATCCGCAAACAGGTGAAGAAACTCTCCCGCCAATACCCAGACAAAGCCAACCCACTATCACTTACCCGCGCTGTCTACCGGGCAGCCGCGGTCGCCGGGATCCCCCGCAACAACGTCACCGGGCTTACCGTTGGAGAACCCGCCCCCTTCGACCCGAACAACCCCACCCCCACAGCAGGCGGAACAGACCCCAGCGCGGCACCCACTCCCGACCCCGCAGCAGGCGGCACCGGAACCGGGTCCACCGGGGCAACCGGGGACGCTAGCATCCTCCAACAAACCGTCTCCGCCACCGTCATCGGCACCCCCACCCAGATCGGCCGATTCGCCACCGCCCTCAAAAATGGGAAACGCGTCATCGTCATCGACACTCTCAACATTGGCGCGGGAACAGCCGCCACCACCCCCGGCACCACTGCCCCCGCCCCCACAGACCCGAATGCGACCGGCACCGGACCCCAGCCAGGGCAAGGGGAAGTGAGCGCGAGCGTCACCGCCAGCGGATTCCTCCTCCCACCGCTACAAAAAGAGCCCAACACGAAAATCGCGCGACCCGCCAACTAATACGGAGAACCCCATGAGCCAGCCCGCCACGACCCTCACCGCAGAAGAAGCGCGGCTCACCAGCCTCCGACACCTCGCCCAGCGCTACAGCGACACCAACACACCCCGAGCCCACCTGCTCGCCCTCCACGCGCATATCCTCGCCGACACACTCCAAGCCAAGCAACTCGACCCCACGTTCACCACCAGCAACCTCCGAGACTTCGCCGAAGGTGACGATGAGACTGACGGCGACTACACCGGGTACACCGCCGACACGTGGATCGAACTATGGCGCTTCTACATCCACGACACCATCAGCGAAGAAAAACGCGAGGCATGGCTCAACATTATCCCCCCACGACAAGCAGACCAATACGATCTCGCCGTCGACGACCGCGCCGAAACACCGCAACACTCTCACACTCTCGGAGCGTGGACCGACTATGAGCGCCAAACACAACGCTTGCGCGAAGAAACCGAAGCAGCCCTCGCCAGAGCCAACGAGCTTGCCCACGCCAACGACCACGCGGCCTACGCTGAAGGGCTGAAAGCCACCATTCTCACCTTCCAAACCGCCACCCTACAAGCAGCACACGAGGAAGAAGACACCCTCTACGCGCAAGCCGACATGGTATACGATCTGAGCCTCCAACTACTGAAACGCACTCCCGCGCCCACCACCAAAAACCAACTCGCCCACATTCAAGCGAAACTAGCGTGGCTCGCTCCCACCGAACAGCAACAACGCCTCATCCGAGAGTTCGCCCACATCCTCACCCAATTGGGCGAATAGAAGCTCGCGGGAGATTCCCGCCTAACCGGCAGTTTAGCTCATGCCAGAGTAGATGAGAATATTTGTGCCTCCTACCGAAACCAGCGCATTCTCCCGAATAGCCGCAGTGGTTGCCACCCAGTTTTGGGGGCTACACAAGTGTCCCCCGAACCCAACTGCTGACAAGACTATCGAGCCCCTGCCGAACCCCACACTAGCTCACTCTTTTGACGCAATAGCTCTTGGCGCCGCTCCCTAAGTGCGACTAAGTCTGGCTCTTGCTCGAGCGTAGGAACTATGGTCCTGCGGCGTTCCTCGAGCGACTCAAGCTTTTAGATTGGCTGTCAATATCGGTGCTAATGTGGGCCACGACGACCCATGCTGGGGTTCCCTCCAACACGACAGAAGACACAGTATCCCATGAGAAGGGTAACCGGCCACTTGATAGATACTCCAACCTCAGCCCACGAGGCTCAAGAGCGACTCGGGGCCGCTATTCCAAACCTCTCTATTCGGCGCTCACTGTGGCGATAGCGCGTGCTCGGCGCTCCGGGGATTCCCACAGCCAGAACGACACGAACGCCACGATCGCGCTCAACGCCACACCACCCACCACTCCAACGATCTGCACTGTCGGCTCTTCCAAGTTCACCATCACAATCGCCGGTAAACAACCCAACGACACCAATAGAACAAGATAACCCAACGCCGTCAACGGTGGCACCAACGCATCCCCACTGCCCGTAAAAGGAGCCCGCAACGGGCGAGAGACCGACAAAAACAAAGACAAGGAAGCAGTCAACAACGCCACCATGAATGAGGAAAGGATGAACAATCGTCCCTCCTCGATCTGGGCCCGCCCAGCAACCCACGACACTAACCACAAGAGGGTGAGGAGAGCGAACGAAAACCCGGCCTGGAAGAGGAACGCCACGCGGGGAAGAAGGCGCATGACATGTGGTTGTCCACCAATCCAGTTCAACCCAGCGCCCACCACGCCGAACACGTTCACGCCCCACGCCAACGACACCGCCAACGGCACCGTCATCGGTAACGCGATCTCCAACGATTCCCCCATGTTGATGAACGCCACCACCGGCAACCCCACCACGAGAATAGCGATCACTGGTCGGCGGCACTCTTTCGTACGCCACACAGTGCGCCACAGTAGGTTGAAGGTGACCAACGCGGGTCGCATACTCATCCCCATCGCCCGCCGTGACGCGCCACCATTGGATTTTCGGGGCGCCAAAAATAAAGCTCGCTCCGCAATCCACATACCGCTCACCAGCAACGCGATCGTCACCAACCACACGCCCGCCACAGCAAACAGTGACCCGAAAACAAACCCCTCCACACTCAACCGCAACAACACCGAATACGCTTGCGACAAACCAAACAGGCTCCGCCCATGATCCTCATCCACCACAATCGCAGCCACCAGTGCAGCGCCGAACAACACCCCAAACAGTGTTCTCGTTGTGCGCCCAAACCGTCGTTGCACCCATTCGAGAAGGAACGCTAGCCACGTGGTGAGCGTCACCAGCATTAGCCACATGGACCACGCGAACAGCATCGCCCACAATCGCTCCCCATCCAAACACACGAGACTTGTGATCGCCGTCAACGACACAAACTGTAAGAGCCCAATACCTGAAATGCTATTCACCAATAGTGCGTCAAAAAACCTGTGAGACCGCTTCGGTCGAACCCCCAACAAATCGTCAGACGGAATTAGACTCGTCGTCGCCGACCCCGTAAAAGGCGCGAAAATGGCAATCAACACCGCCCCACCCACAGCCAGCGCACCCAACTCGCCCATACTATCGTTCTGAATCAACAACACCCAAGCGCGCGCATACACTCCACTCGCCTGGTCCAAGTTCGACTGCGCAGCCATCTGCACCGCAAACCCAAGGTTAATGCTCACCGCCAGCGCGCCAAACACCATAAACGCCGCCGCGACAATGAACCCCTTCGACCATCGCGAACGAATCATCCGCCACCGCAACGACAAGATCAACCGAGTCGACGCGAACGCTCCCGAATGAGATGCAAAACTTGGGACCCCATGCGCACCCTGGTTCCCCCCATCCCCCCGAGCCTCCCCGGTCTCCCCAGGTGAACCCCCCTCGCGAGAACCCAATGAGAGCGACATCAGCCAGCCGCCAAACCACGGGACCCCGACAAAAGATCAGAATACCGACCCCCGCCCAACACTTCCTCAAACCCATCCCGACGAGCCTCCGACACCACATGCCCGCCATTCATCACCACAATCCGATCCGACACCTCCCCCAACAGCGAAAGCAGATGAGTCGACACCACAATCGCCAACCCCGCAGCCTTCGCCTCCAATAGAACCTCACGCGTCGCATCCACACCCAACGGGTCCACCCCATCAAACGGCTCATCAAGAATCAATACACGCTCAGCCGTCAACACCGCCAACACCACACTCAACCGCCGAGACATCCCATGAGAAAACCCACCCGTCTCCCGATCCATAACCTCCAACAAACCAAACTTCTCCACCAAATCAACCGCACGAGGCCAAAACCCACTCAACCCACGCAACCCCAACGCCAAACCCAAATGCTCACGCACCGTCGCCTGCCGAATCAACCCGCCAATATCCGGGCAATACCCCACCACACGACGAGCATCCTCCGCATCCCCCACACGCGACATGTCAAAACCAGCCACCGTGAGAGAACCAGAAGACGGTGGAAAAATCCCACCAAACGTTCTCAACGTCGACGTCTTCCCCGCGCCATTACCACCCAACACCCCCACAACCTCACCATCGTTCACCGACAACGACAGTCGGTCCACCGCGACAACCGCGCCATCATTATACGATACGGTCAACTCATCAGCGACAATCACACTACTCACAACCTTTCCCAGCAGCAGGCCCAGCAAAAGAAAAGAGGGGTGGGCTGGGAGCTGGGAACCCAGCCCACCCCAGACTAGTTAACGGCGGAACAAACCGCCCTTTTTCTTCTCCCCGCCATCCGGCGCCCCAGGTGCCCCCGGTGTAGCAACAGACCCCGTCGCAATAGGCGCCAACGCCCAACCCGGCAAACACGTTTGTGCTAGCTTGAAATACGCGGGACCAAGCCGAGGATTCTTCAGCAAATCCGCCATACGCGTATGGTTCGTCGCCAACAACACATCATCCTGAGCCGCGGGAATCTGCCCCACCAACGGGGCGCCCAACGCAGCCTTCAGAATAGTGTCACGCTTCATGCCAACGTTATTGATCACCATGTTCGCCACCACGCCAACCTTCTCCCGAGGAATCCCCAGGCCCCCCTCCGTCGGGTCAGCAAACAGTTCAGTCAACGCACGCGCCATACCCTGGACGCTCGTCGCAGCCAACGTCGTCACAAACAATAGCTCGTCCGCCAACGCGAACCCCATCCCCAATAGCGGGTCAAGATAGTTCACCGAACAGTCCAAAATCACCACATCATGCGTGGTCTGCAACACTTGAATAATCTGCGAATAGAACTCTGGGCCCACATCATCCGCGTTTCGCGGACGTAGGGGAGCCAGCAACGCATCAATACCGAGCTTCTGATCGTGAACCAACTGGCTCTTCACCGCCGTCGCATCCCACACCGGCAACACTCGAATATTCACCGCCGTCGGAACATACTGCCCGATCAGCGATCCCACCTGACCATCCCTGGTGTCAAGATCCACTAGCACCACACGTTTAGGATCGCCCGCCGCCGCACTCGACGCTGCCACCATCCCCGCCAACGACAAGGCCGTGGTCGAGTTGTGAACGATCACATCGTTCGCCACAAAATTGTGGGTGCCAGGGACCTCAATATCAAACACTTCATGCTCGCCATCAGATTCGATGGAAACGATCTCGTCCCAGAAGATGTCCGAATCGTAAATCCAGCCAAACTCACGCTCGGCCGCAGGGCCAATCGCCTCACACCACGCACGCAACCCCTTCAGGTTCAAGTGCTTACGGCCGGTCTTTGCGGACTTCTTGTGGGTGAGAATCATTGACGGGGAAACATGGGTTTCCACATTCCAGCCCAAACTGTCGAGGGCTTCACGGGCAACCGCACCAGGGTTCCCAGCGGTTTCCCGCATGGCAACAAGACGTCGATACAATCCTTCACTGTAGGTGGGGCAGCCCAAGTTCGGGTTCCCCTTCCCGTGTGCTTGTCGCTCGAGAAGGATGTCCATGTTTTCGCGCTTCTTGCCCCACAGTTCAATGGCGTCAGAGAACGCTTGGAACGAGTCAGACATAACAGTGAGCCGCCATGCATCGAACTCTTTCCCACCTGCTTTGCTCAACTTATACTGAACGCTGGATTGGATACCTAGACGGAGGAGCAGATGCTGAATTCCCACTACAAGGGGTTGAGACGCTAGAGTAACGCCAACATCGCTGCTACCCTTAGCCACCACATACCCATCGCACATCCAGAAAATACTGAGGAATCGGCAGAGCTGATCCTCAGGTAGTCGATAGATTGCTTCCGGCATCTTCTTATTCTTCGCAAGAACGTTGTGCAAACCATGCCTCACCCTAAACCCTTGGAGCCATTTGAATGCCGCTTCATCTCGTATCGAGTCATCGGACAGGAACTCGGTATCTTTGTAAAGCTTCACGTGGGTCTTCGGGGTTTGACCCGCATATCCGGCGTAGTGGCTAGCGTAGTTCTTCCAACGTTCGTGTACGTTTGCGCTAACAACATGTTTCGCCTGATGGCAATTCTTCGTGTAGGGCCTCAGCTGAAGGCCATGCTGCTGACACGCGTTAGCGATAATCGAAACTGTCGTTGGGTCTTCATTTGTAAAGGACGTGACACTTCCGGAAGTCCCCCCCTCAGCCATCAGCCCCGCCAGTAATTCCAACTCTGCTGCATCGAGACGCACCGGCTTTTGTGCGAATGGAATGCGACCGGCAACGGCAATCGTTTCACCGACTTCCAACTTCTTGAGGGCGAGCCAACCATTCGCCGTGAGAATAGGGTGATTATCAGTCAGTGCAATCTTGCGGCCACTCTGAGTGCGGACTACAAACACCTCTTTCGTACCCGAGTGAAAGTAGTTGCTAATGTCGCCACCTATCGTGGTCTTCCTATCAAAGGTGGTTGTCTGTGGAAACGCTTTCTTGTCATCAAGAATCTCTGTGCCGACGGTTGGAACTCCCGTAATTGGATTTACAATAAGAGTGTCCGATAGCCGGGCGCACTTCCCACTTCCGCCCTTCGAACTCATGACCGCAATGGTCATTTGGTTGGGGATGGCGTCGGGCCGTTTGTGGTAGTCGCGGGTGGCGTGTTCGACTACTGCGGCTGCGTAGGCGGGCGCGTGGTCGCTGGTGGGCGCCATGGGGGCCGGGGGAACCGCGAGGGTGGGCGCTGGGGGGATTATGAGTCCACTGTTTGCGGGCGCGGGAGCGGGGACTACCGGGGGCGCCACGGGTTCTTGGGCCACGGGGGCTACCGGGGGCGCCACTACTGGAGAGGGGCTGGGAGCGGGCGCTGGGACAGGATTGGGAGCGGGCGCCGGGGGTTCCGTGACCGCAGGGGGAGCCCCCAACTCGCTGGTGTGAGCATGGAGCACGCTCATAGCGGCTTCCAGGCTCGTCATGGGCATAACGGGGAAGTCCGCTTCGGTGATATTGGTGGCACCCTCACGAGCGGCATAGCGGGCGGCTTCTTGCGCGAGTTTCGTGCCGCGTTCGGGGCGGGCGACAATAAGGACTTTCGAATAGCGTGCGAACTCGACCATCGACGCTTCGAGTTCCTCGTCGTCGGTGCCGCTGCCGTCGGTGAAGATCACGACCGCGGGGTCGTAGGGGAATTGGCGGGATTCGATGTTGTCCCACAAATCGTTGACTGTCGCCGCGGCGGGGAACACTGTCCAGTGGGGGCAGTATTCGGCAACCTTGTTGGCGAGGCCTTGCGCGCCAACAACCAAGGCTTTCGGGTTCGCAGTTTCTGCGCTCATGAGCGGTCCTTCTTCCCAGCGTGTAAAACAGGGGTAGCGTTTTACAGGGGGACTATCGGACTGCCTCGCGTTTGGAAACACGTTTCTGTTTGCGAGGAATTGCGAGAGCCGTTTACCGGAGTTTCGGAGACTCTCCGGCTACGGAATACCGGCGCGTGTCGAAGGGCGGGGAGACCGTGGGAGGCACCTTTGGTTCAGTGTTCTCTGGCGCCCCAAAAGTGTAGTTCTCGTGGAGCTTTGAGGTGTCTAATGGATAGGGGTCGGTTGCCTGCGTGTGGGTCAGGCCTCGGGGGATAGCCAGGCTCTCTGCTTGGTGAGAGGGCGAGGGGTAGCCCTATTGGACGGTGGGCGAGCTGTGGGCCCCACCGCCGACACGGTGGTCCGTGTACTCACGTTCCAAAAGTGAACCTCCCCGCCCTGCGCTAGCGCTAGGGAAGGGGCTTTATCTCAACCTCGTGGTAAAATCGGATCAGATTGTGCGAACTAGCACATTCAGGGCCTACACAGAGAACCGCCCCCGAGAAGCATAATTCTCGGGGGCGGTTCTCTGTGGTTCGCCGGGTCTATTTCACTCGCAGCGTGTAGAACTTAGTTGATGTGGACCATCCGGCTGTGTTGCCTGCATCCACCTGCACCCATAGTTTGCCCTTCTTGGCTTTGAGCTTATAGGAGGTCTTACTGCCGCTTACTTTCTTATAGGCGACGAGCGGAGTGCTCTTGTTAGGCTTTTTGTTCCAACGTACCCGGTAGCTGGTAGCGTCAGAGACTTTGCCCCATTTGATGGTGACCATTTTGCCCTTTTGCTTGAGCTTCACTTTACCGGGAGTGGCAGGGGCCGTGGCCGCTGGGGGAGTATCATCGCTTGGGTTGGGTAGCGGCTGGTCGGCAGGAATACCTGCGTTGAGCGCGTCCGCTGTTTGGAGGAAGCCCCACCCGGTCTCGCTATCTTTGCCGGTGGCACCCTCATCACGCGCGGTGGTAGCGAGCGCGTTGAGCATCTGTGTCTGGGAGAGGCCGGGTTGGTGCTGTTCGACGATTGCTGCGGCTGCGGCTACGAAGGGAGCGGCCATGCTCGTACCGGACATGTATTGGTATCCGCCGGGGACGGTGGAGGGGACGTCCTCGCCCGCCGCTGCAATATCGAGGTAGGCGCCTCGGTTAGAGAAGTAGGATACGTTTTGGCCGGTAGCGTCCATAGCGCCTACAGCGATAACTTCCTCCCACGCGGCAGGATACATGGCGGGGGAACCAAGGTGACCACTATTACCCGCGGCAGCGATCACAATCACGCCTTTGCCCAGAGCGTAGGTGATGGCATCTCGGATCACCTGGTCGGGAACATCCGCGCCAAGGCTCATGTTGATGACTTCGACGCCCTGGTTCGCGGCGTAGGTGATGGCTTCCGCGATGGCGGAACTATAGGCGTTGCCATCTGGCTCGAACACTTTGAGGGGTAGGATTTTTGTGTCGGGGGCAGCGCCCGCGATTCCGATAACATTGTCCTTTTTAGCGGCGATGATTCCGGCGACGTGCGTGCCATGGCCGTGAGTGTCGGTTGGGTTGGATGATCGTGCGCTTGAGAAATCGATAGAGGGGAGAAGCTGTCCCGCAAGGTCGGGGTGCGTGGAGTCAACTCCCGTGTCAATGACAGCAACTACCGTATTGGCTCCCGTGGCGACACTCCAGGCGCTGGGAAACTGTTGTGTGCCTAGACTGGTCTGAATATCTGTGTAATCGTCGTTAGTGGCGAGGAGTCCGAATTTGGTGGCTGCGGTCGCGCTGGACACGCTATCCTTATCTTCCAAGCGGTCTACAACGGCATCCACGTTCTCCGTGGGCACTTCGCGAGTGATAACGGAGCCAACGCCGTTCTCATCGGTTTTGAAGGCGCTAACGAGGGTGGTGTCCCCGCTGGTGACGATTTCTCCCACTTCAGGGTTGAGAGTCTCCGCTTGAGTGTTCGCGGTTCCATCGGGGGCTAGCGTGTCTGTGTTGTCGGCGAGAGCGTGGGGTGCGAGGGCAAGGGGCGTTGCGAGAACTGCGGCGCAAGTCCCCATTGTGAGAAAACCTCTAAATGACATCGCGTGACCGCCCAATACAATTCCCATGCCGCCTTGTGCGCCATAGCCCTACTATACCCCAATTGTGTGAGTTTAGGCAACTCGCGCCGCTTGGGGTGTCGAATATCGCTTCGTACAGTGTTATCGGCGTCTCGCCCAAGTCCTCAAATACGCAGTTTGAAGAATATCTACCTGTGGTTGAGAGACACCGTCGTCCGAACGCCCTTTTGGCGCAGGGCGGGGAGGTTTACGTGAAACGGCCTTCTTTCTCCAAAGAAGCCTCCGCGTTGAGTGCAGAGGTAGTTCACTTGCAAATCACACCCAAGTCGTGAGCGATTCGGTCATGCCCATGCATCGTCACATGCGGCTTGTTGAATGTTTCCCACTGACCTCGGCTAATGCGGTACCTCATCAGTTCTTTCCGCTGGCCGTGGACGACCTTAACCTCCACGCCGTCCGGCTGGTACCCGCACGCGAGCGAAACTCGATTCGACGCTGGGTTCGTCGTTAACGCTGACGAGATGACCGTTTCGGCTTGGAACCCGGCGAACGCAGCATGCAAGACCGCGTGTCGCGCCTTCTTCCCGATTCCCCGACCCCGGTAACGACAGTCCAACCACGACCCAGTCATCAATTCGCGACTAACAGCGTAGGGCGCCCCCACCCCGGACAAACTTTGAGTCCCCACAACGCGATCTTCAAATATGACCATCAACGGCATCCGGACACCCGCCCCGCCCAAACCATCCCAAGCCTTGAAGTGGTACTCCATCACCGAACGAGCGTTTTGCTGCGGGTTGTCCACGTCATACCACTCACCAATCGTCGGCGAACCATCCGGGAATAGCCCGTCAAATGCGATACGTGCTAACGCAATCGCATTATCAACCGTTCCCACTGTCAGCGTCACGTCTCCGCATGACACTGAAAAATCGGGGTAACGGCAAAGAAACCCGGTTGCATCGTTTGTCATGCCGTGGCTATCGGCCCGTAATGGCTTTCGTTACTGGCTCGGATTGCTCAAACCGCTTGTCTTCACGGTGTTGTTGAACTCGGCGCCGGAACGGTGCCGTCCGCGGGCGCGGGTACAGTGTTATCGGTGGGAGTGGGCGCTACACTGGGCGCTGCGGTAGGTTCACCCGGTTGTCCGGGGACCGGAGCAGCGCTCGGGTCCACCGTGCCAGTCTCTGAAGTCGCGCTCGTCCCTGCCCCGCCATCACGGACACTCAGATCGCGATTGAAGAGTTCTTCTGCGCTCGTGGATGCTCGCAAGTCTTTCGGAGTTTTCCGAGAAGAGAGAGCGAGGAATAGATCCCCATTCGACGACGCGAGTGTCAAACGAGTGAAATCTTCGGGGGTGACAGCGAGAGTGTAAAGTTCCGGAATCCCGCCGCGGGTCTCCGCCGAGTCCGGACCTGGCCCACCATCCTCGCTGCGGCGGTTCGCAGACGCACTCGAAATTGTGGACGGATCAACAGTCACATCGAGAACGAGAACGTGCTGCATGATAACCTTCGCAACTTGGCTACCCGCATTTCCGCTATTGCCAACGGCAGCGATATCCACGTAGTCTCCCTGTTTCACTTTGCCGCCTACCGCGTTCTCTGCGGGGACAGCAATGCTGGCAGTAACGAAATCGTCAGGAATGTTGTAGTTGACCGGCTCGTAGCCCGTGGCGACAGCGCTCGTGATAATGTCTCCCGCTTCGAGTGGGACACGCGTGAAAAGATCGCCTCGAGCAATCTCAGCGTAGGAGAGAGCCGTTGGGGGGAGAGCGTCAGCGTTCACGTCAACCTGGCGGACCGTGGCGAGAGTAATAGGAGTCCTCGCGGGCATGTCGGTTGCTGCGATGTAATAGGGAACCCGGTCAGCCGCTTTGCCCACGATGAGGAGCACGCCAATCCCAGCAAGGATGCTGAAGAACAGCGCCATACCCCACACGACCCAGCGGCCCTTCAACAAGCCACCGCTATTAGATGTTGCCGCCATGACGATACTCCCCAACACTGTAGAACAAAAGTTTGACGTTCCCCCCTCCTATCGGCGGGAATCAAACTCGAAACACTGTTGGATAATGTTCTCGTTATCATTTTGCTCCCCGACGAGCCCGAGACCGTCACCGGATCCCGCTCCTGCCGGAGTGGGGAGGAGCGCTGATAACCGGAGAGGCTTAGTCCTCCTTGATCTTGCAACGAGTCAGAACCGTGTAGGCTTTCCCCCGATAGTCATAGAGTTCTTTCACGGTGCCTGTCACAACATACTCTTCCCCCTCCTCCAGCTCTCGTGCCCCGGTTTTCCACTGGAACCGATGGTTCTCCCCCGAGAATATATGACGATGTTGAACCCCAAAATCAGTATCGAAACTGAACACGCGCTCAACTTTGAGGGGAACCGTGATGCGCTTCCCCACAGGAGCGTACAACTCTTCAACCATAGTTGGCTCTTCCGCTCGCTCTTTCTCCGCATCCAAGTGTCGCTTGTAGGTTCCGACGAGTGAGGCGAGGAACCCGATATTGCGGGAAGTGACGGTATCTTGCCTCGCCAGCGCTTGTAGGTTCGCGATGTATTCACTGTTTGCGGGCTGGGATTCCACCCACTGTTGGGCCTCCCGAACGAAAGCAAGGTCCGCTTCCTTATCCTCCTCCGTGTATTCTTTCCACTCTTCTGCCGCTTTTAGCTCTTTTTTCACCATCTCGTATGTGTCCCCGCGCCCCATCAGCAGTGCGCCCACTTTATCGGCGGTCGCGAAACCGCCGTACTCTTGTGCGGCACCGCGTGATTTCCACCCAAACGCTTTCACGACGCGCACGGTTTTCGCCAACACCGAGTCCGTGAGATACCCACTTGGGGCGATACCCCCCCGGGAACCCCCCTCCTCTTCTTCCGGTGGATCGAAATCACTTGGGCTATACTGCCAGCCCAGAAAGTCTTTCACGCAACTCGACCCGACCCGATACCGCGTTCCATCCTTCTCAACGATGATAAGCTTATTGCGATGCCGCTGCGTGTCACAGTGGTCGCACTTCTCCTCGTTCGCCCACTCGCGATCGACCATCTCACCCTCATACCCGGGAACCATTCGGGTCATCGGGGAACCGTCGGGGAGTTTCTCGACCACGGCAACGAAACTCCAACCGTCAAACTTTGGTTGGGACCCTTCCCAGCGGATCACATCGTAGACAGCCCCCGTTTCTTCATCCACCTCAGTGTCTTTCCACGCTTTCCAGCCACCCTCCAGCCCCTTGTCTGCAGCGCGTTGCATGATCTTCTCAGCCCTGCGCCACTCGCGGTCCAGGTTCTCCGGGCTCACGCGAATAGAGAACGAGCGGGGCGTCTCCTCGGGTTGCGGCAATGCCTTCACAGGCTCACCCGGCGAACCAACACTCGAAGACAACGTCGCCTTCTTGAACGACTCATACGCGTCCTCCACCCCTACACTGGGGGCATTCCCCGCCACCATCGTATCCGAGTGGGGGATCTGTTCAGCAACCGGCGGCGCTACAATCTTGCCTCGATCATCAAAGTCGAATTGTCCGTTGTCACGCCGATTCTGGTCTCGCCCTGCGTTGCCAATCATACTCATCTCCCCTTCGCAAAAGAGTCTCCACCCTTTGACTAACGGGAGAGAAACGGTTTGGAGAAATGGTCCATCGGTGTGGGGCATGGAGGAAGCCCACACTCTCAGCACGGCGCAGTCGGAGGTTGTCAGATGGTGACGTAAGACCCGGGGGAGGACCTCAAGTCCAGTAGGATTCGGCACTGCACGTGCCATTGCCCAATGCATTGCTCACCCCATACCAGTGCGCCGGGAAGCCGCCAGTGGCAGTCAACCACGTTCCCGACGCGCTGTCGTAGAACGCAACCACTCGGTGCGCCCCACTCCCCGTGTACCCGCGAACAATATAGTTCCCCGGAGAAGAAACAATGGAGCCCGCGTTGTTAAGGCCGAACGCACAGTTGGTGTCCACTGCGATCACATGCCCTGGGGTGACCCGAACAGTCCCCATACTCGCAGCCGGTGAACCGCTGAAGGCTACACCCGGCGCTGGTCGGATCGTCTCCACCTGCATAGTTACATTCTTGACATCTGTTTGGACGTTGGACAGAGACGCCTTCGTGCGTTGGTTGAGGAAAATAGGGATAGCCACCGCGGCCAGAATCGCGATAATCGCAACAGTGATTATCAGTTCAATCAGCGAAAACCCCGCGCCAGCCTTCCCTCGCTGCAATCGCTTCAGCACGTAGACCACTCCTCTATTCAGTTCGGCATAACGCCCCCTACCCTTATCGGCGCGTATCGAGGCGCGTCAACAGGAGACCAACAGCATTGGCAACCGCTCGCCAACTTCGGCTCCCGCCGATAACCATCATATGCCCTCGCAAGACGACGCCCACCGCTCGTTTCCCTCGGGAGACACCCTAGGGAACTTGGTCTTCGCAGCAACGCTCACCCTGGAACAACAAACCTCGATTCTTGAGCAGGTTCGAGACGCTCATTCCGAAATGAGAAGACGAAAGTTCAACACTGTCTCAATCCAATACTGTGAAGAATGCGGAACACTCGGCCCCGGCAACCCGTGCCGCACCGCGCATCTCGCATCGAAAGCCCTCGAACATCCCACACACGATGGGGACACGTTAGTGCGCGCAATCGTGTCCATCCTCGACCGCCACTGCCCCTGGCGACCCACTGGAGAAGAAGACATCCAATGCTGGGAATGCGGTTGGCTCTACCCCTGTACCACCGTCCAGGTCGCAAAGATAACAACTTTTCACGCCAATTGACGTGAGAGCGCTATTTCTCAACTGACTGTTCCGTTGAGGTAGCAGACGGTTGCTCCCGGCCTGTAGCCGGTTTGATCAAACACGGCTCGTTCCCCGCCATGGTCGGCTCGGAAGCAATAGTTGAGCGAATTGGGGACGATACCGCTTTGTACGAGAGTTGTGCCAGCGGTTGGGTTAACGCTCACAGTTTGGCTTTGCCAAACGTTGCCCGGCGCTGTCGTCCACCAAACTTGCAGCGTCTTATTGTTCGTATTCAGCGCCATACTGTACGATCCAGGGCTTATGGCGCCCAGCGTCGAGAGCGGACCATAGATGGTCGCCACATCAGCCTGCAGGGCTTTCCCGTCTTGAACGGCAACCGACTGCAAGGCCTTCGACCTCTGATTCAAGAATATGGGGATGGCAACAGCTGCCAGAATCGCGATAATCGCAACAGTGATGATTAGTTCGATCAGCGAGAACCCGCGCTCGACCACTTCAGGGTCCCGCGAGAATGTTCTGTTATACGCCATGCCTTATATATCGGCACGAACCTGCTCTTCTCTTCTATGCGACACACTATTCGCTCCACATGGCTTGCAGGATTTTGTCAGCACCCACGGTGAGCTTCCCCATCCCGCCCTTTCACTCCCGAAACAGTGTTTCAGCCGATACCGCACAACGTGCCCAAACCACCACCCGCTCCAGCTTCTCCCGACGATAGTCGAGAGTCTTCAGAAACCCCGCCGAACAGTCCAGGGCGTTCCCGGTTTCCCCTGCTCCTCCTCGCGCCCCTCCTCCTACTCCTCGCTCTCCTCCTCATTATCCTCACCCTAAAGAACGCGCCACCCACCACTATGACCACCCACACAAGCGTGGGAGAGTACGCGGTCTACGCCGCCACCCCCACCTTCCTCCCACTCGCCCCGAAACGATGGTGCGCATCACGCGCCGGGGAACAGGGAGCACGAGAAAACCAGGGAACTCAGGGAAACCAAGCCCTCCAACGGATTCCCTATTATGTGGATGTCACGCTCGCCGAAAGATTACACGCGCCAAAGAGACTGCTATTGCGACAAGTGCACGCAGCCTTCGAACGGTGGGAGCAAGCAAGCGACGGGACCTACGAATTCGAATTCGCTGGAGAACGCACCCTCCCACCCGATCCCAAGGGCGACGCGCTCGCGAACATGGGCAGTCTGCCGCCCTATTCGATCGGGGTCACCATGGCGGCCAGCCCCAGCACCCAATACCCCACTCACACCACCCACGGGCTCGCGGAACAGTCGAATGGTGTGAGAATCATGGGCCGAGCCGTCAACATTTCCAACATGAACCCCCTCACCCCCGCTGGCTACAACACCACCCGAAACAGTGTCATCGTGCTCAACCTGGGTGAATATTGGAACCAACGCCATGGGGCACCCGCGGCGCCCGTCTACGACCAGTTTTGGGAGCGCGTCATCACCCACGAAATCGGGCACGCTTTGGGCCTTGACCATGTGAACGACCCTAGTTCCATCATGTTCGCTACCTATGGTGGGTTCCCCGTCATTATGCCCGCGGACGAAAAGGGAATCCACTATCTCGCCAGCCTCCCCTGCGAAAACCCCAGGTAGGGGAGAAGGGTTGGGGGCGGAAAGGTGGGGAGAAACTATTCTTTCGTGCCTTGTCTCGCTCACTCCTAACATCGCGAAGCAACGTGTAAACGGTAGATCTGGCCCCTGTGAGCGTCCGAACCCGCGTGGTGATGCAGGACTCTCCTGCGCGTTTGGCGACGGTTTTCGCATATGGTCTTAGTGCGACTCGAGAGAGCGTTGGAGAAGGACGAGCCGCTTATGAAAGTTCTCATCTAGTAGAAGATTCCCAAATTTGGATCTTATGTAGCCAATCATGTTATTGAGATATTTGCGGTCTTGCTGAGTCCAGCTGGCATGCAGATCGCTATCCACTAGAACACTGACGAGTTGCGAAAAGTCGCTTGCATGTCTTGCCGTGGCGGTATCTCCAACGTTCTTCAGCGCCGCCGCCTTCGCAACTAACGCTCCGGTGTAGTTTGGACGTCGAATAGACCCCGTTCGCTCTCCTAGAATGACCGGTACTGATTCCGTGCGTGCTACCGCTTGCTGAATGCCGTGTGAAGCCAACAACCTGCCTCCGTCGGCTGTGAGTTTACGGGCTTGCGCTCTCTCCCCCAAATTCGTGGGACCTATTACGTCGATTGATACATTGCCTCGCACCCACCGGTGCTGGATTCCGTTCGGAGCAACTCCAGCTGATTCAAATCCAATATCGGATAAGAGTGCAGTGAATTCTGCCACTATGCGTGGATGTTGTCTAACGTCCAGCCCAGCATCCAAGTCAACGGTCACTCGAGTCGGAGTGCCTCCACGCTCAATGACATGCAACTGCACCATGCGACCCCCAATAAGCGTCCAGCCGGTTTTGCATTTGTCGAAAATATCCAAGAGGGCGCCCCATGCCTCGACTTCATCTTCTGATATCTCCGTGAGAAGAATGGGCTTCTTCGGAGAAGGTGCCTTCGCATTAGGCCTTCTTGGATGTACATTTCGCTTGGGAATGGAGTGAAGAATTGGCGGCCCGTTCTGGGGTCTGTCTGTACGGGAATAGCGTCCATTAGCGTCCCGTGGCTGCTCTGAGCGTGTCATGCGATCTTACTAACATGAGAAATAGAGACTGGTTGCCATGGACACTACTCTTCCGCATGTGGTATAGTTGTGTCATGAGTGAATTTATGTCTACGCAGCGTGCGGCAGAATATTTACGCGTCTCCCCGCGTCGTGTGCGCAAACTCTTGGAAGTGGGAGACCTGGCTGGTGAACGGCATTCTGGCGTGTGGTTGGTGGAGACGAAGAGTGTCGCCAGCAAGATGAGCGGTCTTGAGGATCGGCATCCCGCGAGGCCCCTCTCCCCGCGCATGACTCTAGCGGTTCTCCAGCAACTTGAGAGCCTTCTCAACGGAGGGGAAGAGAAGGGCTCCCTAAACATTTCCCCGAAAGAGCGATCCCGCGTCAACGCCTACGTTCAGCGGCTATGTGACCCGCGGGGGAATCCGGCCGCCCTATTGCGGGCTTGGATGCGAAACCACATAGTCCCCGAATTCTACGACCATCTGGGTGACCCCACGGTTTTCCTCGGTGAACCCGGGGCCCAGCCGGTCGGGCTGAGCGACTCTCGTTTTGGGCTCTCAGCACCCGGAATCATCGAAATAGCCATCGCCGATAACCAAACGCCTGCCTTCATCGCTGAACACCATCTTACTCAAGCGGCGGCATCAAAAGCGAACGTTGTCCTCCACAGACACCCCCGCGAGAACGCATTCTCAAGAGCGGAGTCCCTCTGCTGCCTCGCCATGCATATTGGACCCCGCGAAGACGAAGCGGTCCGTCAAACTCTCGCTCGGATAGGAGTTTGAACGGCGATATTCGAACGGCGCACCACGGCACAACAGTGCACGACGCTCACTCGGTTTGTTGACACACGACTATCGCGCACGAAACATGAGTGTCAACTGATGTGGCTGTTCCGCTCGACACCAGCGCGCCAAGTGCCGACGTCAGATGAAGCCGGGACGAGGCACACCACCTATTGGCGTTTCGCTTCATAAGTGGTGGTCATGATTTCATTCCACGACTCGTCGCCCACCTTGGGTCCAGTCTTCGTTCCATAAGCGTTCCAGTCCGACAGCAGCGATTCGCTGCACTCGACGGATTCGCACTCGTAGTCGCATAAGGATTGTCTCACAACCGCGGGAACGTGAGGATTCCTGATCACCGCGCGGCGCGCGCTTGTCCCCCCGTGCATGTATGCAGCCACAAACACTTGGCTCTGTTGGGGCTCTTGCGCGAGCATTCTCAGCCCGCGCGGGGAAGATGTCAGTTCACTAGCTTCCTTACCCCCACGGTCGTAATTCTCTGCGGTCCGCTCAACAAAATCCAGCCCTTTATGGTCGACAATCAGCTTAAATGGTATACGACGCTCAAGCGCCTCTTCGCTAAGATTGTCGACGAGGATCTGGGACCTCTGTGTGATCGGGCTTTCCATCTCATGAAGAGTGCCGTGTTTGGTGGGGAGGGGGAGACTCTCTTTGTTGAGGATAGTGGGTCGTTGCGGCGCTCCGACGAGGGTGGGCGCTTTCGCGGCGGATCCCATCCAGAAGGTTTGCTTGTGTGTGCCGCCGTCTGCGCGCTTCACTGTCCGCTGAACTGCCTTCTTGCCATCCTTGCTGAATGCCATGACCGTATTCTCCTTCTCCGCTGTCCTCCCCCGGTACTCTAACGACCCCCCCCGTTTGGCAGCACAGGAGTCCAGCCCCGCCGCATCGCACCGGCATTGCTCCACTGCGCTCCCAGGGCCCCCGCCTAAGAAGCCTCCAATTCACCCCCAGTAGATGGGCTTCACT
>CXWK01001831.1_pt2 | contig 24478 bp, 27 predicted proteins | sample 590851 | NCBI WGS metagenome assembly CXWK01 (sample SAMEA3498364, study PRJEB10139) | wastewater metagenome | biome: wastewater treatment plant; material: activated sludge | place: Denmark | collected 2014-08-01
AGGAAGCCCAGCGACTGGAAGCCGAGCGCGAGAAGATCCGCGCCGAGGAACAGGCCAAGGCACAGCGCGAAGCGAACGAACGGGTTGCCGAAGAAATCCGCAAACTTGATGCCGAGCGCAAGGCGGCAGCAAAACAAGCGACGGCGGCCAGCCAGACGCAGTTCGAGCAGCCCGCTTGTGTTGAAGAAAAGCCGAAATCTGAGACACAACCGGCTTTGTCTATCGCCAGTGAGCAACAAGCGACTGCCACCGCTTGCCTACCGCGCATCAAGCTCGGCGAAATCAATGCCCGCCTTGGTGTCGTCAGTGTCACCGCTGACCAGCTTGAAATGCTCGGATTCAAGCCGGTCGCTACCGACAAGGCCGCCAAGCTGTACGAAGAACGCGACTTCCCGACCATCTGCCGAAAGATTCAGGAACACATCGGCGTTGTGATGGTGCAGTCGTTCAAGAAGGCCGCGTAACGATCAACGGGGTTGGCGCAGCAAACGCCTGAGAAGTGCCTATTGGCGGGTAGGCAACCAACCCCACCCATGTTTTTACCGAAACACCAACAACCACCTGAAAAGGAGTAGCAAACGAATGCCGAACAAGATTGACCTTTCTGGACAGCGTTTTGGAAGGCTTGTTGCTATGCATGCAATGCCACCAAAAAAGAAAGGTGGATCGACTCGGTGGCTTTGCCGTTGTGATTGCGGAAATGAATCTACGCCTGGAACAGCGCAGCTTCGCCGAGGCAGAGCAAAGTCGTGCGGATGCTTCCAGGCGGAAGCGGCCCGATCCGCAAACGCAACTCATGGGCAAATTAAATCTTCGGAATATCGCGCTTGGTGCGCCATGCGATCGCGCTGCAATACAAAGTCGAACATTTCATTCAAAAACTATGGGGGGCGTGGAATATCGGTATGCAAAAGATGGGGCGACTTTTTGTGCTTTCTTTCTGACATGGGGCCGCGACCAAAAGGAACAACGATAGACCGCATCGACAACAACGGAAATTACGAACCAAGCAACTGTCGATGGGCAACGAAGGAAGAGCAGGACAGCAACAAACGAACAACCGTTCTTGTGACTTTCAATGGAAAAACGATGACGTATTCTCAGTGGGGAAGAGAACTGAATACCGACCCCGGAACACTGCGTCAAAGATGGATCAAGTTCGGCACGCTAAATCGCATTCAACGAACAAAGGAGAGTTACCGTGCAATCAAAAATCGCACTTCATAAAGTATCAAGCTCGCAAATTTCCGAAATCGGCCACGACCCGGCCTCCAACACCATGGCCGTCCGCTTCAAGCACGGCGGCACGCTCTACCACTACAAAGGGGTCAGCGCCGAGAAGTTCGAGCAGTTCAAGACTTCCGAATCCATCGGATCGTTCCTCGGCAAGAACATCAAGGGACACCACGATTTCACCAAGATCATCGAAAAGAAGGAGTAGAAATAACATGGCATCCAGCAAGCAAACCGACTACAAGACCCTGCGCACCAAACTGCGCATGAACCAGACCGAATTCTGGTCACGGATCGGCGTCACCCAATCCGGCGGCAGCCGCTACGAAGGCGGGCGCAACGCCCCGGAGCCAACGCGCATTGTGGTCGACCTAGCCTACGGCACGTCGGCCGCCGCCATCGCCAAGTTGGCCAAGCTGCGCGGCGTTACCGTTGAAGAACTGATCGCCAAGGTGGCTAAATGAGCCAATTCCGCACCGGGCTCGACATCCAGTTCATCGCCATCCCGTTCCCGCTACCGAAGAAGATGGCCGCCGAACTGGTCAAGGCGGGCGAACGCGCCATAGCCATGCGACAGTCCGTTGAGCGCTACAAGGACGAACCGACCAAGCGCCATCAAGCCGAAGACCGCTACAACGTGGCCACCGCCGACATCGCGCTTCTTGAACAATCCATCCGTGGCGAAATCGGTGTGATCTACACCCGCCCGGGCTTCCTCTCGAATCAGGAGTGATCCATGAGAAATATCCGAGCCTCACTTGCAACCGCATTGATCATGGGAATGGGCAGCATGTTGCCCATCATGGAGCGCGGCCTGCCCGCCCCTACCATTCAGGTCCAGCCACGCCGCACCAAGGGGAAATAGCATGCCGGACATTTTCAAGGCAGTCGCCCGCGTACTAGCCGAGCAATCCTGCCACCCGGAGGACAGCATCAAGCCGGAAACCACCCTCGAAGACGGCCTGGAAATGGACAGCCTGGACGCGATCCAAGCATTCATGCTGATCGAGGACGAATTCGACATCTTCATTTCTGACGAAGAAATCGAACCCTGCAAGACGGTCGCCGACATCATCGACCTTGTGACAAAGAAAGTGGGTGCGTGATGGCAAGCGTCAACAAGGCAATCATCGTCGGAAATCTGGGCAAGGACCCGGAAGTTCGTTACACCGCCAGCGGCGAGGCGATGTGCAACATCACGGTGGCAACCAGCGAAAACTGGAAGGACAAGGCGACCGGCGAGAAGAAGGAACTGACCGAATGGCACCGCATTTCGTTTTTCGGCAAGCTGGCCGAAATCTGCGGCCAGTATCTGAAGAAAGGCTCGCAAGTCTATGTCGAGGGCAGTATCCGTACCCGCAAATGGACGGACAAGGACGGCCAAGAGCGCTACACAACTGAGATTCGCGGCGACGAAATGAAGATGCTCGGCAGCAAGTCCGATGGCGGCCAGCGCAACCAGGACAGCGAACCGACCGATTACGCGCCGGCCCCGGCCAAGAACAAGCCGAAGCCCTCGTTCGACGATCTCGGCGACGACATCCCGTTCTAGCCAGCACCTAGAATGCTTGCCTAATCCTAATCAATCTATTATCATAAATTATGCAAATCAACATCAAACAACTCTCCCCGCTTGCCAAGATGCCGACCTATGCCACCGATGGCTCCGGATGGTTCGATCTGTACTCGATCAACACACTGCCGCGTCTGGTACAGGAGGGCCATCCCGTCGTATTCGATACCGGCCTGGCCTTCGAAATTCCCCCAGGCTACGGCATGTTCATCCTGTCGCGCAGCGGCCACGGCTTCAATTTCGACACTCGCCTGGCCAATTGCGTCGGCTGCATCGATTCCGACTACCGCGGCGAAATCAAGGTAAAGCTGACCTGTGATGTCGAGCGCGACGAAGGCATGCCAATGTCGGTCATGCCCGGCGACCGCATCGCCCAAGCCTGCATCCTGCCGATCCCGCGCGTCTCGTTCGAGTTCGTCGATGAGCTTGGCGAGACAGCCCGTGGCAAAGGCGGATTCGGCAGCACTGGACGCTGATCATGGACGCGAACACCCTCCACTGCTACCGGGCGAACTACAACCTTGAACAATGGGAATCCGCCTGGTATCACGGGTTCCCAATGGACGCCGCCTGCTTGGCGATTGCTGAACTGTGCAATGAGGTTGAACGGCTAGAAGGCGCCGGCCTGACGATCACAAACATGCGCCAGCAGATCGCGCATTTGAACGACGAGATAGCCGGTCTTCGCTCTGACAAATCCATGCTTCAGGCGAAACTCGACGAGGCGGCGAAAGATGCCGATCGGTGGCGCACCATCGAATTACTCATGTTCCTTGGAAATGTCGAACTAAACCAAGGCGAAGATGGCGGCTACGCGATACTGCTTTTCCCTGCTGAAAATATCGTTGATCAAGGGTGGGAAGGAAACTCACCAGAGGAAGTTGTTGACGCCGTCAAATGCTACGGTCAGGCCGAAAAACAGGCCAAAACCGAAGTGCCGGCCATCGTCTTCTATCCGGCTGGATCGCTCGGCGAGGAAGTCGAAGAGGTTGCCAAGGCATTCGGCGTCGATGCCAATACCCTTGAGCCGATGGTGAAGTAATGACCAAGCACGCCAAGACCCTGCTCGAAGAACTTCCGGACCTTCTCGGCGAGGACAGCCCGGCGCTGTCCGTCGACGACATCGCTGAACGACTCGACCGCAATCGCGGCGCTGTTGGCAACCTGATCCGAGAGCTTCACGCCAAGCCCGAGAAAGCCGTTTATATCGCCGCCTGGCGCCGAGCAAAGGGCCGCCATGCCGCCCTATGGAAATGGGGCTCACTGGACGACGCGCCCGAGCTTCCAAACCTGACCAATGCCGAGGCGTGCAAGCGCTACCGAAACACCGAAAACGGACAGCGCGTCCATGCACGGGGTTCTCGCCGCTGGTATCGAAAGAACAACGGCGCCGCGCTTCGGCTGATTGATCGCAAGCACAAGAAAGCCATCGCCGCCTACGAGCGCGACGGTGTTGCTGCGATAGATCAGTTGCTGGCGGCGATCATGGGGGCAAACAAATGAATTATTCAAGAGAACAGCGCCGCAAACTTGCGCGCGACAACGCCAAGTTGCCGACCGTTCTTCAGCCCGTTCCAATAGCGGAATGGCCGGCGTACCAGGCAGGCGCCTCGAAGATTCCCTATGCCGTATTGCGAAGCCGTTTCTTTCTCGTCCAGTGCTACCAAGAACACGATGGAATTTCGCGCCTTTCCATAGCTCGCTCTGAAATCGACACGTCATCTGGGCGCTGGAAGGACGGTATCACTTGGGAAGAATTACAGGACATCAAGCGGCAGGCTGGGCTCGGCGACTACATGGCTGTGGAGATTTACCCGAAGGACCGGGACATCGTGAATGTGGCAAACATGCGGCACCTTTGGGTACTGCGCGACCCGCTCCAATTTGGATGGAGAAAATAATGACGACCCCGATCATCAGGCTGTCTCCGGCGCCGAATACGACTATGACTCCGGCGCAAGCTCTGCATTCAGCGCTTGCCGACGCGGAAAGCGGCATGCAGGATGTGCTGATAATCGCCTATGACGCCGATGGAGAACTATATATCCGATCCAGCAAGATGACATGCGCTGAAGCCTTTTTCATGGCAAACAAGGCGATGCGATGGGCGGAAAGCGGGGGTGAGGCATGAACCGATTCTCAAACAATGCCGGCGCCTTCCACATCGAGCCCGCGCCATCGCAACCGCAAATGGCGCACTGCCATGGTTTCTTCGTTCGCTACGGCATGCGTGGTCGCGGCCATGGCCACGTTCTCAAAGAGCTCCAGATGCAGATGCTGAAGCGCCTTGGCTACGACTTCGCAACCTGCACGGTCGACGCCGGCAATGCGGCCCAAATCACCATCCTGCAGCAATCCGGATGGCGCATGCTGGCCGAGTTCGCCAACAGCAAATCCGGTGGCAAAACTCAACTATGGGGATGGGACGTTCAATGAAAGTCCTGATCCTGACAGAAGCTGCCGAATTCCTGCGCATGAAGCCTTACACCCTGCGCGAATTGGTCAGTAAGCGAGAAGTGCCAGGGGCCAAGGTTGGCGGCGAGTGGCGATTCACCGACGAATCACTGCAGGCGTACATGCGCAAGCTGGTGGCCGGCGAATCGCAGGTAATCGAGCCACCGGTTATTCCGAATCAGAAGCCGCCAGCGCGGCGAAAGCCGAGACAGCCGCCGCGGCTGATGTCTTCCAACGCTGGCAGTAACGGGCCGAGCGGCGTAGCCGCGAAGGTCCGCGTTGACTGAAATGTTGGGCGGCTGACGCCCGGAAAGGATTAGAAAAATGAAAGTGAAGATCGGTGAAACCATTTACGACAGCGAGACCGAGCCTGTAATGGTGATTCTCTCGGATTTTGACAAAAAGAACATTAGTCACATGGCCGCGGACGCAACTAAGTACGCGTCATTCCCGGATGGATTTGGATCGGATGATGAAATGCGGGCATGGATGCTGACGCCCAACGCCGCCTTAACGCGACGCCCGTAAGGGCGGTCGCCGTTGAAGGCAAAGTTAGAAGGCTTTGCTACGGTCAACGAGAAAAGGAGAGAAAAATGGGCAAGTTTTTGGAGAAGTTCAAAGGCCGCTTTCGCGGAGACATTCAGGGTGCGGGCGGTTGCGAAACGTGCGGGTACGGTGCCGACAAAGGTATGAGCGAGGAAGAATTTGACAAGCTCATGGCGGAAATTGATAAGTGGGTAGAGGACGAACTAAAGCCTTCTAACGCACTAGCTCAGGCGGACGCCGCTTGCGGCGTGTCGCCTGGAGCGATGGGTTAGCCCGATTTTTAACGGAGAAAACGAAATGCCAATACTGCGATTTGAAGGCTACAGCGACGACACCTTTGGCGAGATAGCGCACACCAAAGACGACTACGACAACTGCGCTAGCGGTGCGCCGATTGAATACCTCGTTGCGCACAGGGAAAGTGGTATGGGCGTAGTTGTGACTGGGCAGCACTGCCCCGGGAAAAGCGGAAGCTGGATGATTGGGGTGGCGAATTGGGACCCTGATTTTGCCGACACCGACTTTCCGCGCTGGCCGATGCGTATTGAGGCGCAGAACTACCGCAACGGCTTTCAGCCTTCGCTGGTGATCGAAGCGCCGGACGGCGTGACTGTGACGTGCTTGCAACGGAGCGGCCATGACGAGGGCTAACGTGTGAATTAACCGGCGCCCGTGCGGTGCCGGCTGGTGCTGGATGCTTGAGGGCGTCCGGTTGAATGATGGGTTAGGCCTGGTGGCCGGAGGAAAAGAACTTGGACAAGTTTGTTGCTTGGATCAACACAGCGGCGGCAGCTTTCATGTTGATTGCGGCCTATGGCGGCGCGAGCTGGGAAGCGGCATGGTTTGCGGCCACAACCGCATGGTTTTCGTGGATGGTCGTCCTTCGGGCCTAACGCGTGAATTGTGCGGCGCCCGTAGGGCGTCCGAACCAATGATTTGTTGGGCGATTGCCCGGAAGGAGAAAGAAATGCGAGTTAAGACACAAGACCCAAAGTACGACATTGAGATTGACGCATCAAGCCCGGAAACCGCACGGCTGGTTAATGCCGCAACAGGCAAGCCAATACCAGACGACGAGCCAATCATGATTTGGCGGGCGCAAGACAAGAAGGCGGTTGGCCATATTTGGAACTACGCCGACACCTGCAACAACACGACTCACTGCCGTATTGTTGAAGAGCGCGCCGCCGATTTCGAGGCTTTCGCGGCTGAGCACCCGGAGCGCATGAAGGAACCTGACACGACGCCTAATGCCTAGCTAACCGGCGCAGGCGGGTTTATCGCCTGCGTCCGAGTTGAGCGACGATCTAGCAGTTTTTGAAAGTCGGCGCTGGCGAGACGGCGCAGGAAAGGAAGAAAGTGAATGAGTTGGCTTTATTCGCAGGCGCTGGCGGAGGCATTTTGGGAGGAAAGCTCCTTGGATGGAGAACCGTTTGCGCAGTTGAACGTGATGCCTACGCCGCACAAGTTTTGGCACAACGGCAAAACGATGGATGTCTCGAACCTTTCCCGGTTTGGTCTGACGTGCAGAGTTTTGACGGGACAGCATGGCGAGGAATTGTTGACGTGGTTTCGGGAGGTTTCCCGTGCCAAGACATTTCCTGTGCCGGAAAAGGAGCAGGACTAAATGGAGAACGCAGCGGATTGTGGGCAGAGATGTCCAGGGTTATCGGAGAAGTTGAGCCAAAGCACGCTTTTATCGAAAACTCACCAATGCTCGTTACTAGAGGACTCGCAACAGTCCTTTCCGATCTTGACGCGATGGGGTTCGATGCGGAATGGGGTTGTGTCGGAGCGTATGCCGTCGGTGCGCCACACAAGCGGGAAAGGCTCTGGATCGTCGCTACCCACCCCGAGCGGATGCAGGAGCGGGAAGAACCACGTTGCGGGACGGCTGGACGAGTGGGGCGGAAGTTCAAACCCTTGGCGTGGGACAGAGATTGGAAAGACGCATACACCAGCCTTCGAGGAATGGGTAATGGGCTGGCCCGTGCAGTGGACAGAACTGACGCAATCCGCAATGGGCAGGTTCCGGCGGTGGCTGCTGCGGCATGGCGGCTTTTGACTGCTAACGTTAAGTAGACGGAGCGTGCAAGGTATGGCCTACAGAAAACGAACCCGCTGCAGTGCCAAGTTGGCCGCCGTCAGAGCATCGGCTGCGCGCCTTCGGATGGCATCGCCGGCGCCGGACTACATCCCTCAGATGCCAGAACTGCGGCGCACGATCATCATCATCGACCACGATTTCGGCACGGTCGAGCATCGTATCGATCTGTTCCGGACGGGGCGCATCGATTGTTATCGGGTGGTGGCAGATGGGGTGGATTGGAAGAAACGGGCCGGGTGGTCGACGGTGCTGGCCGGGATTCGCAAATCATTCATCCGCGTTGGCGCGTTACCATAGGCGCTCGGCCAAGCTGCTGGCGCGCAGGTTTGCATAGCGTTGAAGCGATTTCAGATCCTTGTGGCCGGTGATTTTGGCTATCTGCAAGTCGGTTAACGTGGTGCGTTCGTAGATCCTGCTGGTCGCCTCATGGCGCAGATCATGAAAATGCAGATCCTCGCACTTGGCCAGCTTGGCAATCGTGCGCCAGCGCCCGGATATTTTTCCTGACGTGCGGCGCAAGGCCGCCTTGTCGAGAGAGCCATCCCATAGCTCAGGAAATAGCGGGCCGGTGCTGCCCTTTGCCATGTATGGCTCAAGGATTTCAACGGCTACGCTCGAAAGCGGAACCTGCCGCTTGCTGCCGTTCTTGGTGCGGTCTAAAAACACAGTTCGCCGGGGTAAGTCGATTTGCTCCTTCTCCACGGTGTACATTTCCCGCATTCGCATGGCAGTTTCAAGGGCCAGCGTGGTAAGCAGCGTCATTGGCGCTTGGCTTTTCGGGTTCAATCCGCGCTCGACGCCAATCAGATTAGATTGCAATGTAATCAATCACTTACAAACGAACCGCAAATGATTAACCGCGCAACGGAGCGAATAATAAACATTCGCCCCGTTTTGTGCAACCAATACCTTTCACGGTTCAAATATTCAAACGCTAGAAGGCGAGTCCGGTAGTGGCATCCAGTGCGTATGCCAGCCATCGCTACATCCGCCCGGATACCATAGTTTCATAGACTCGTCCCAATGCCGAACATCGACGCCTCCAGAGTGGTGAAACAGAAGCACTTTCGATCCGTCTCGCGGCACGGTTTCAATTGGTTGCCATTCCATTTTCGTCCTTTTTTCCAGCTAACAGTAGCAAAGCCTTCTAACACTCCGGTCGATGTCGCTGCAATGGACGCCAGCCATAAAGCCGGCTGTCGTCCCTGAGCTACAGGTTATTTCTGAATGGATAGTAGTTCATTCACCGCCCAAAGAACATTGGTCACAGTGCTTTCGTTGGGCGGGCTGTCGTTTTCCATCGCCGCCATGAGAACGACAATGACCGAGTGTGCCATATTTACCCGGCTCTCGATCAGGTCGGCGCGGGCGCGTTCGGCTTGGGAGTTCATGCTACCACCCCGCCACCGCCGATCATCTTGGAAAGCAACGCAGCATCTTCAGCGCTTTGCTGTCGATAATGCTCTCTCGCCACCAAGCAGACTCGATCCAGGTATTGCATCGTCCGGTCAAAGTAGGCGGCCGGCAGATCATCGATCCGGCCAATGCGCATCGCCTCCAAGCTTTACGAAGTGCTTGCCTTCCTCGAAGCGGTCTGTATTCCTGACAAAGTTCTGCTGAATGCTGTTTTCATCGCACCCGTAGAACTCCGATAGTTGCCGGGTTGTGCAGACCGGATTCCCCTTGTATTCAACCAGGGATGTGGTGACGTTGGCGACGGTGATTTCATTCATGATAATCTCCAGTTGGTGGGCTTGCCGTGTCCGGTGGAAACCGCAGTAGCTACGGTAGGCGTTAGCCTCGGACACGGCACCCATTGATCTATACTGAAGACGCTACTGTTGGTTTCCACACCAGTGACGCCGCTGGCGTCTTCGATAGATCAATCGTAGGCTAAATTTTGATTAGCGGCAAGTAATCTCCGTGAATCATGACAAAAAAGATAGCGCGGCTATAATTTCAGGATGAATACCGCCATCTACGTCACGCTCGGCCTTCTCGCAATCTACCTGTTCTTCACGGACGCCAGATTCATGCTGGCGCTTGCCGTGGCGTCCGTTGTGCTCTATGCCCTTGAGCGGGTAGGCGCCATCAAGCAAGGGCCAGTCACAGCCCTTGCTCGATACTTCCTGGCGGTGGCGTTGTTCATCGCCATCCCGATCGGCTTGATCTTCCTATTTAGGATGTAATCAGTTGGCCCTCGCCTGCCGGTAGCGGTCAAACACCTCGGCAGCATACTCAGGGCCGCGCATCTGGCTAGCTTGACGTACCGCCCTTGCCGCCAGTTGCGGCGTAATGGAAACATCCGGAGTTTCCCCGCGCATCAACGATCCAATGTTGGCTTGAGAGATATTCGATAGCCGTAGCGTCTGCACAATCTGCATCTTCGACATGCCGGCCGATTCTGCCGCACTGACTAGCCGATGCATCTCTTTGAATGCCTGCTCCTGCTTCGCTTGCGCCCGCGCCTTGGCGTCAGCGATGTCCTCCGGTGTTATCTCGTTCGCATCCCGCAGTGTTTCTGTAATCGTCTTTCTTGCCTCGGCAACGGCGTCGGTGAACTCAAATGATCGGTAGTAAAGCGCCGTCTTTGGATCAATCGTCGTCGCCCGCCAGCCAACCAAGGCAACCAGTTCGTCTTCCATGCTGTACGGCTGGCCGCTGGATTTGCGGACATCACCCGCTGCCTTGACCAGTCGTTCGACGTTGCCCACAACGCCAGGCTGCAATGCCTTGCGCAGATGATCAGCAACGTCGATTGTTTGATTAATGGCGCCATCCTTTTCCTTGTAGACCTTCCCGCCGTTTTCCTTCTGGTTAGCAACCGCCTCAAAGATTGCCTTGGCTGCAATATCGGCGCCAATGAACGGCTCCAACATCCCGCGCAAGCCACTGGCTAGCGAATCCTCCCACGGCTGATTACGCAGCATGGCAGTAATCGGCCGCTTCCAGTAGCCATACGGATCAAGGAACGACATGTCGAAGTAGCGCAGATTCCCTTTCTCGTCTCGACCGAGATACAGGAAGGTCGAATTCTTCTGCCATTCCGGCGCCAGGTCGCGGATTGCCTCATCCTCGTCATCACCGACGCCGGCCATGGCCATGCTTAACGCGGCCAACGAATAGAACGCGGCCGAAACGAACACCATGCCAGCCGCTCGCTTCATGCCCAATTCGCGCAACTTCGGATTGTCACTCTTCAGGTCAGCGGCCACGGTGCGCAGCATGTTGCCTGAAGTGCGAATGATCTCAGCCGGGAAACTGACGAACGTTCCTGCCAGCGGGAAGCGAGACAGCCACTGAATGCCTCGACCGACCATGCTATAGGTCGGGTAGGTGTCACGAATGCGCTTGGCTGCTTCAATCTCAGCCTCTTGCAGCGACAGCCCGGCTTTCATCAGACCGGCTTTCTCATTCTCGAAGCCGATGATCTTCCAGAAGTCATCGCCAAAGGTGTAAAAGCCCTGCGCCAGTTGGTTGGCCTTGCGGAACCAGCGCACCGCATCGCCCTTGTCGCTGCTCAGCAATTCCTCCATGCGAGCATCTTCCATCAGCCGCGCCATTTCTCCAGCGTAGGGCGTGTCATAGACCACGCCGAGCTGCTTGAGGTGGCGAAGGTATTTCAGATCCTGGCCGGTAGCCTTCTGCGATACCTGCTCGCGGAAAGCTGAGATACTTTTCTTCATCTGCGTCAGGTCGAAATGACCATTCGCCAGGCTGAAAAACATGGCGGATTGCCAGTTGCGCATCGCCGTGGTCGGCGCCAGAACCGTCTTGCCGTATTTGACCAAGCCATTGGCCCGCACGATGGCCCGGTACAGGTCGCTCATCTGCTCCTTGCCGAGCGCATCCTTGAACGCCTGCGCCGTTTCCGGGAAGGTCCATAGGCCATTGAGCGGCGCATAGACTTCTGAGCCATCGGCGGCGATTTGTGTAGTCGCATTGGGCGGCCGGTCCTTGCCTTCAAAGAAGAACGACCCCATGCCCATGTCGCGCACCCGGTCAAGGAAGCGGGTATTCCAGATCAACCGCCCCATCTTCGTGGCCGACTTGGTGAAGTTCAGGCGGGCATCCGGGTATTCCCCGAGCAAAGCGCGAATCTGTGCCGGAACTTCCTTGCGGCGCATCAACACGCTCAGGTCTTTGGCTCCCAGCTTGCTTTCGGCAATGAAGGATTCCATCGAGTCGTAGGCGGTGCCATTCTTCAGGATTTCATGCAGCGTCACCTCGGCCAGTTGTGCCGCCTTGGCGTCGGTTTCGCCGGCTTCCATATACCCTTGCTTCAGATACAGGCGCGATGCGTTGATAACATGCGCCGGCACCTTCTCAAACCACTTCGGATCATCAAAGGCTTGGTAGCTGCGATGCACGTAGCGGCCGATGTTGCCCTTGATCTTCTCGAAAAGCTCAATTTCGTTGATGGCCTGGGCCTTGTCCGAGTCTTTGCCGGACTCAAGCGCCTTCAGCATTTTGGCGTCAATTTTCTGCTGAATGATTTTCAGGTACTCGGTCGACATGCCGTCGATGTACTGGCGCATGGCTACAGCGGCCGTCTTTGTGGCTTCCGGTAGCGAAGCTGGTACATTGCCGGCCAGCGCCTCAGTAATCGGGCGCATCTGCTCCTTGCTGAGTTTGTCGAAGGCTATGCCGAAATCAGCCTTGACAGCATGTTCAAGCCCTCCGATCAGGTGGCGAACGTCGAATTCAACCGCCTGAAACTCGGAGTCGCGCTTGATCTTCTCGGCGAATACCGATTGCGGCAACAGGCCGCCCGGAGCAAGGTATCGGCGCAACTGCTTCTTTGCCTTCGACCATAGCGATTGATCCTGCTCGCGCAGCCGTGCGTTCTCGGCGGCGAACGGGTCTGTATGGTCGAGCATCGGGCGGCCAGACAGACGCAGCACTGCCGCCTTGAGTTGGTCGGATACCGAGTCACCGACGATCCTCCCAATGTCACCGCCTTCGTCGGCGACGTTGTAGCGAACCCGCTCGCCCTGATTGACGCCGGCCAGCCAACTTGCTAATCTGCCCTTTGGAGCCGTAGATTCTGTATCGCCTGCCCCGGTTTTGGTCCGGCCAGCAAGAGCGGCAGAGTAGACGGCTCTTGCTATTTCAACGCCAGTTGCGTCGGCATCGTAGAACCATTCGCCGTTGGTCGATTCCTTTATCGACAGCAACACCAGCGCATCACCGCCCAGGCCGAAGTTCGCCTTCACGCCGTAGTAGTGATAGCGCCGAACCCCCTGCTCTGCCTTGCCGGGCTCCGCAGAATAAAGCGGCATGGCCGATTCGATCAGCTTCTTGGCGTTGGCAATGACGGCCAGCACGCGGCGATCTGCGCCGTGTTGCGACGCCTTCTTGAACCCTGAAGACGAGAACTTGACGGTTTTCCCGTCTGTCGTCACCGCCCCTTGGCCGCTCTCCTGTGATGCCTTTTGCAGCATGCCGTAATCGGCCCTGGCTCTCGCCTTGACCGTCTCGAAATCGCCGTCGATGCGGAAGCGAACAGAGACAGCGGGCATTTCCATCAAGGCTTCTTGCCGCGGCCGGGCATTGTCGTTCAGCGCCATGTTCTCGCGCATCACGCCCAGGCCGATTTCGATAGCCTGCGACAGCGCGTTTTCCTGACCTTGCGGCAGACCAAGAATGTTGCGCACGATGCGAACAAACCAATGCCATCCGCTCTTGAGGTTGCTTGTTGCCGGCGCTGATACCTTCTTCAGTGCCGCTTGGAATTTCGGGTTCGTGAAAGCCTCGGCGACGAACTCATCAACGTCCGACATGCCGTACATGCCATTGAGTTCGCCAGTCTTCTTGACGTGGGCGAATAGCGCCTTCATCTGGATAGCGGCCAAGCCCTTCTGGTTCAATGCCTTCAGCGTTGCCGCGTGCATCAGTTCGTGCAGGACATGGCGCTCGGCAGAAGCCGGGCGGAACAGCGCCACCGTGTTGGCCTTCGGGTTGTAGGCTGCGGCATACTTGTTGTCGTTGCCGGCGTTGAACTTCCAGCCGTCACTGGTTCCCACGGTCATGCGCGGCGCAATGCCGGTCTTCAGCAACAACTTGGCAATCTGCCGATTGAGCGGATTGCGCGATGCCGAGACGATGAAATTCAGGATCTCGGCGGCACTCTTGCCTTCGGCGGCCATGCCGTAGATGGCTTTGTCGGCTGGGGTGAGTTTGTCTTTGCTGGCGATGTTGTACTTGGCCGTGATCGACACATCGGCGTCGTTGAAGATGACGAAATTGTGCGTCCCACCATCCTTCGCGCTCGATACCGCCTTCATCAACTCAGGCGAAGCGTCGTAATTTGACAAACCGTTACCAAGCGCGGTGCTGATTGCTTGTGCCGGGTAATCGAACCCAAGCCATTCGTCGGCAGCAAGTGCCTTGATCAAAGCCTCATTCTTCGGAGAGAAGCGGCCCGTTCCTACCAAGTCCATCACTTCATCGAATTCTGCATCTTCCGGCAACTCAGCAAGGAATTCGGCCTTGATTTCTTTTAGCGGGCGATTGCGGCTTAATCCATCTAGGTATCTGATACCACGGATGCCGATGGAGTGCAAAAACTCGGAAGCGGCTTTGTCGCCCATTTCATCCGTCGATTTTCCAGTGATGTGACTCGCCGAGTCTTGCGAAAGCAGTCTGTATATTTCAGAGCCAGTTTTGTTTTCTGAATGATATTTTTTTGGCAATCCAACTTTATCAAGCGCAGCCTTCACCGTATCACTCTGCTCACTAAGCGGCTTGTCCCAGTCCAAATATTCATTTTCGCTTGGGGCCAGTTCGACTTGGTAGAGCCTGCCATTTTGGTTGCCTGTTTTTAACAGAGAAATTGCATCAAGAAAATCGGATTGATTCCTTCCACCATCCCACTTCTTCAATTCTTTTATTGCTTCTTTTGCAATCCCGCCTGATCTGTTAAGCGCATCAAGGGCTAATCTTGCTGCGCTGCTTCCGGCATTCCTGTAATACTCGGCAACGCTTCTTTCCCCGGCAAAATACAAGCCATGCCCGTAAGCCTGCGCGCCCTCACCAGTTCCAATCTTGCTCGAATCAAACTTGTTGTGGTCGTGCGGCGATCCGTGCCATGCAGTCATCAGCACCACCGGCCCGTTATCATCACGCACAGTCTCAAGCGCCTTGCTTGCCTTGGCTAGAATGTTCAGCAGATCAGCCTCGCCAAACTTCGCCAGCGCCATGAATCCGTTGTCGCGTAGCCATGCGCGGATTTTCCCGACAATCGCCTTTACCTTGTCGCCAAACTTCGGATCTTGGGCAATGTGCGAAAGCAATTCCTCCATGACAATCCGCGTTCTCTCTTCGTCAGTGAAATCAGAATTACTCAGAGATTCCGCATACCCTTGCAGTTCATCGGTGAATCCTCGCGCCTTGGCAAGGTCAGCCAGACCGCGCCGGCCGCCAATCGACATGTACAGCGCGCCAAGGTCTTTGTTGATTGCGTCGCTATACAAGCGACGTAACCCGACATGCCCCTTTATTTCGTGCAGAATGGTGGTTTCAACATCGGCGTCAGACGCATGTTCATCAGCAACGATATAGACGGAGCCTTTATGCAGTACGCCCTTTGCGCGGGTACCTTCGCCGTACTTTGCTATGGCGTCTTTTACTTCTTGCGGCAGCGCAGAGAAAGTAGGAACCAGGCGCAAGTCGACTTTCCAAACTTCCTTAATGGTCTGCCGCATTCTGGCGACAACACCAGCCGCCGTGTCGAGACTGATTGGGTCGAATTTCTCCCGTCCCGCAATCGAAAGTAGCGCAACCGGCTTGGCTTCTTCCTGTTTTTTGGCGTCGGCTAACTCGCCTTCAAACGTTGCATCAAAACCAGCCGCCTTCATATCGGCGCGCATTAAATCCTTGGCGCCATCCGGGAAGCCAAGCGTGGGCTTGCCGTTCCTCTTCATGACGGTAACGCCAATGGCTTGAGCTATTTCTTTAGCGCGGTCGCCGTAGTAATTCCAGAAGTCACCCTCATGAACAAAGGCAATAGGCGCTTGCTCGGCGGCTTTGGCTACCGGCTCGGCTTGCTTTCCAGTTTCTTCGCCGCGGCCAGTGCCGACAGGTCGTGATCCGACTTCGCCAGATTGCGCAGCACCTTCACCATTATTTCCTTGGCTGACTGCGGTAGCTTGCCCATTGGCGCCGAAGAGTGACGACTGGCTGGCTGGTTTGTTTTCTTCATCGATCTTGCTCCGTGCTGATTCAACAATTTGTTTCGGTGTTGCCTTGAATGAGTCGCCGAACAGGCCGGCGTCGGCCTTGGTGTTCATGGCTGAGGTAACGATTTCCTGCAGTGCAGAAATTACCTTGTCGCCACCCCGCGCCCGATCGTAATTCTTGCCCTTGTAGAAGATGCGCAAGAAGCCTTCCGAAAGTTCGCTGAGGTAGTTTCCGCCCATCAGGTCGCCTTGTCCAGCCAGTTCAGCAATCGAACTGCCTTCGGCGCGTGACCGGCGAACGATATTCACCGCTTCGATCAGATTGGCGGTCATGTCCGTAGCTGGATCAATGCTGCCCTCCTTGGCAGCCTGGCGCATCGCGGCCCATTGGCCACTCATCACCTTGAGCGCGTTGCCGATTGCTTTGATGTCGGTATCGGTGCTTTCAAACAACTCCTGCACCAGATCCGATTTGCCATAGGCGGCCGTCAGCAAAGCGGCCTCGATTCGACGGCGGCCGTCTTGCGACAGGTTGCCGGTGGCGTCCATCATGTCGGCCAGTTCGTTCTCGGCCAACTTTCCGACGAAGGCGCGGACGAAATCGCGGTTGCCGGCCGAAGCAATATCACCCGGCGCGAACTTGTCCAGCACGTCGGCGGTCATCAGCTCGGCGTCCTGCGTGGCGCGTTCGCTGGCCGACATGCCCAGACCTTGCCCCTGCGACTTGGCCGCCATATCGCCGGTATTAGCCTGCTCGGCATAGACGCGAACCAGCATCGGATTCGGTGTATTGCGGATGGCTTCCGGTGAAACGCCGTGCGCCTGGTCGGCCAGCAGTTCGGCGGTGTAGTTCGCGGCCTTGCTGCCTTCATGCGCCGCACGCACGCCAGCGGTTCGACCATTGTTCAGCGCCTTGATTGTGCCCGGTGCATTCGAAGCAAAGGCCGGATTGGTCGCGCCATCGGCGAAGTTGGATGGTTCAACGCTGCTCGCATCGACCACGGCATAGCGGAACGGCACACGCTGGCCATCGGACATCACGGCGATGTCGTTGGCGCCAAAGCTCGACGGTGCAATCTTGTTGGTATCGCCACCTACGGCAAAGACCATCGGGGCGCCGCTGTCCGGGGTGCGGCTTGGGCCAAGGCGCATGTAGTCCGGATTGCGGGCGATGGATTGCATCTGATTGACCGAGGCGGCCCGGCCACGGTCGCGGTTCTGTAGGGCGGGGTCAGGTTGCAGCGTTGATACCGGCGCATTGTCCTGCTTGGCTTCCGGGGCAGCGTCAGTTTTCGGCTGTGATACGGCGTCGGCCGCAGGAACCATATCGAGCGGTTGCTCGGATTGGTTCTTGACTGGTTCTTGATTGGCAACAGGCGCCGGCCGGGAACCCCCAGCCGTCGAAGCCGGAAGCCCAGCCCCTGCCTGTTGTTCGTTTTTCCGCTTCTGATATTCCGCTTCGGCCGCGATTGAGTTTTCAATATGGGCAATCGCTTCGTTAGATGGAATGCGCGGCTTGTGCGTCAAACCTTCAAACCGAACCGCTTCATCAATCGAGTTGTATTGCGAATCACCAATCACGCCATCCTTAGTGTAGCGAGTGACCTGAATCATTCCTTCTTTTTGCGCAGACGGATGGATCGCTACGCTGACATGATCAGTGACTTTATAAACAGGCATTTCTCCGGCACCAATTGCCGACTTGGCATCATCCGTGACGGCAAGTTGCAATCGTTCTGTCAGTAACTGGCTTTGCTCGCTGAATGGCTCTGTCTTATCCAGTTGATCCTGGAGACTACTGATTGATGTCGCAGGCAAATTGACACTATTCCCCGCATTTAGTGCAGGTACTGATTCACTAATCGAACCATTGAGCCGCACAAGCTCAGCCGTCGCCGCTTCCTTCCAGCCAGGCTGTCCATTCTGCGCAAGGTAGCTCAGTTGCCCTTCGGTGCGGGTTGAGACATCGAACGCCGGAGTTTGCGCATCATTCGCTTGCGGCGCTTGCGTAGCCATTTGTTCAGGTTGGGCAGCACGGGGAGATCCTTCGCTGGTGGACTTTTGTTTCTCAACGGCCGCCTGCATGGCCTGCTGCATCTGGCTTTGCTTGTGGGCGCCGGATTGAATGGCCATGTTTGCCATGGCAGACAGCGTGCCGACCACCGGGACTTCCGGGGCAACATAGCCTTCCTCGTCGGCGACTTGTTGCAGGCGGGCGTCGGCTTGCTGGGCGGCGTTCTGCTTCAGCGGGCGAGCGCGAACAGCGTTCTCGGCGGCGACCTGTGCATCAAGGTATTCGCCCATGGTGAACGGCACTTCGCGCTGGTTCGCGTCGTGACGAATACCGATCGGCTCGCTGAATGCCGCCGCCAGGGTCTTTTCGTAGTTGGCCCGCTGAATGGGGTTCATCTTCGACGCATCGACGTTGAGCATGTCATCAATGCGCTGCTGCAGCGGGGCCGGCTCGTTGATGATCGTCACCGACTGGCGCAACTGGCTCTCAAAGGCTTCTCGCGCAGCATAGACGGCAGCGGCATTGGCGTCAGCGGCATCAATGGCGGCTTGGCGCTCGGCATCGTTGGCAATCAACTGATCGCCGGGCGTGCCGGTGTAGTTCGGCGCTGGCAGCAGGCCGGCAATCGGTTGCTGATCTTCAGCCGGCGGCTGCGCCTTGCTCTCGACGTACTTCGATCCGCTGAACGCGCCAAAGGCTGCACCCGGGCCGGCCGAGGCCAGCGCTTCAAGGGTGGCTTGACTGGCCACGCCAGCCCACGAATCGACATCGTAACCGGCGCGTTGCGCGGCGACGTTGGCCGCGTAGCGTTCTTGTCCGCCCTGCGCCGCTTCAAGCGGCATTTCGCCCGCAATGCCGGCAACGGTGCGGCCAACAATCCCGCGCCCGCTCGCCTTGGCGGCTTCAGTCACGGCCGGTTTGACGATGGCATTGCGGACGATGTTGCTTGCCGCCTTGGTGACGCCGGTTGCTGCATCAGCCATCCCGAGCCCGGCGCCCACGGCGATGTTGCCGGCGTTATCTCCGCCGTATTCCTGTGCCTTGGTCGCCTCGGCGATTGCGTCGGCCTCGCTCATTCCCGATTCGATGCCGCGCTTCTTCACCTCGTCGAAGATGGCGCCCTTGACCGTACCGGCGCCCATCGATGCGCCAATGCCGGCGCTGGCCGCCAATGCCGCAGGCGCACCGCCTCCGGTCAGGGCCGTTGCGGCAGCGCCAGCGACCACCGGGACTACTGAACCAAGGCCAGAAACTGCGGTCTGCGCCGGGGCCACGGCAAACGCCTTGGCGCCGGCCTTGATGCCTTCCCATGTTCCTTTGCCTTCGGCCTCCTGCGTGATACGGCTTTGTTCGCGCTGATCAGCTTTTGCCGAATCGCTCAGGTAGCCAGCGATTCCTTCGTTGACGTCGTTCAGCGTACTGGATACGACGCTGCCGGCGCCGGCAGCGTCGGCCAGCGCCTTGGTTGCGCCGACCGCCCCGCTGACAAAGCCCAGGCCAAGGTCAGCAACGCCGCGCGCAATGCTGTTTTTCTTCGGCTTGGCGGTCGGCTCTCCGAACACGTCAGCGTCGGACATCAAGCCTTTGCTGCTTGCGCCAAAAACATCATCATCAGAGAGCAGAGCCATTATTGTGCGGCCTCCCAGCCATTACCACGCCAAACCATCGGACCCTTCGGGGTCTGGTACGTCTTTCCAACTTCGCGCTTGTCTGCTGGCGGGACCGATTGCCCTTGCTGCCCGCCATCCATCGGCACAAACCGTTGCGTCTGCGCATCGAATACACCACCGGGACGCTTGATCTTGGTCATGCCGTCCGGCCCGATTTCCTCGCCGCCTTGAACAGTCAGGAATCGGTCGGATGCCGAACCACCCTTGCCTCTCAGCGAATTCAGTGTAGCCATCGCCTGCTGATCACCGGCCAGCGCCTTTTTCTGGATGTCCGCCATCATCGAGGCGCTATCGTTCTGCGCCATGATCCCCTGCGTCTGGGCCTGCTTCAGCGGAGACTCGACTGCAAGCCGGTTGGCCTCGGTATTCGCGGTCAAGTCCTGGCCGCGCATGGTGATGCCGGCGCCGACATCCTGGCCGCGCTGCGTGGTAGCGCTGCGAATACCCTCTACGCCAAGGTGTGCGTTGGCCTGGATCGCATCACCGGCCGCGCGGTTTCCGTACTTGGCTGCGCTCAATAGCTCGTCCTGACGCCAGCGGGCGGTACGCTCGTCGTTGATTTCACCCACCCCGCCATCACCAAGGATGCTGACTCCGCCAACGGGCTGCTTGTCGATGATGGATTGCGTGATGGCGTTGGCCCTAGCGTGGCGGGATAGACCTTCCTGAACGCTGGCCGCATCGCCGCCGACCATCTGATTCTTCAGCCCAGCAGTCGCCTCTTCGGGCTTGATGTTGGTATAGAGCGGATTGGTCTTGGTCGACGTGATCTTGGTGATGCCTTCCTGATTCGTCGGATTGACGTTGTACGCGACATCCTTCTGCACGAATCCGCCGCCGCTGCTATCCGGCCGGGCGCCATCCTTGCCGGTCATGAATGACCCATCGGAGTTTGCCGGCGTTGGGAACTGCTCCGGCTTGGCGCCAAACGGCTCTGCCTTGAATGCAGCCGGCTTTTCGGCTTGAACTTCAGGTGCAGCAGCAGGCGCAACCGGCGCCGGGCTGGCCGGTTGCTGGCCGCTCTCTGCCCATTGCCGAATCGGCGACTCTTTCGGCAGAATCGAAGTGATCCCGGCAGCCATGCCGCGCATATCCGGGCCGGCAATGTTGCCCGTCCGCAGTCGGTAGGCGCGTTCTTCGTCGGTCATGCCGCCATCACTGAAGTTAGGCCCGGCGCCATTGCCCATATCCGGCTGCCGGCCATCGTTCGATCCGGCGATGATGTCCTGAATGGCCTTCATCGCCTGCGCATTGGCCGCCGTCTTGGCGGGAATGATCAGCGCCTGTTCTTTGTTGGAAACATTGATCTCCTGCCCGGCTACCTTGACTGGAATCTGGTCATCACGCGGGCCGCCCTTGCCTTCAAATTTGACGTGGCCAGCAATGCCGCCATTTTTGAAGTTGTGGCCTTTGCCAGACTGGTAATCATCGGCGGCAGCGTTGATTACTGCGCCGCCAGACAATGCAGCGGCACTTCTTCCCATGCTTGGAGCGACAGCGGCCTTCATTGCACCGGCAGCAGGGACGGCGCGAAGCACCCCAAATGCCGGAACGGCGCTAATGCCAGCCATCGCCATGCCGGGAACATCACCGTTGCCAGCGGCCGTTTTCATTGCGCCTACGGCAGACCCGAATCCTGTAATCGGATTTAATCCACGCAGCACACGCTGACCAAAATTCGGGTTTGTTTTCTCGAACTCGGCATTGCTGTTTGCCCAGTAGTCGGCAGCGTTTTCGAGGATGCCGCCATTGGCGTACCCGGCTGCCTTGTCGATCTGGGCGTGGCGCCCTTTGAGCACGTTTAGTATGCCGGTGCCAACACCTGGATTAGTCGGCTCGGTCGCCGGCTTTGGAATTGGAGTCGCCACAGGAGTTGGCTGCTGACCGGGCGGAGACGACGCAGATACGCCGTACTTGGCCGCCATGCGCGCCATCAATTGTTCCGGCGTTTCCGTAATCCCGCCGTCCGCCATACAGATGCCGCGCTTGTTATTGCCCATGATAATGGCCTCCTAATCAACGAATTATACGACTGCTTGCTGCAGGGTAGGCAAGCACATTAGAACGCAACATCGGCCGCGCCAACGGTTGTCGAGCCACCATTGGAAGACAACGAAGTGCTGACATGCAGGTTGTTCAGGAGCGCCGTTGTCATCTGTGCGATGGATTGCGCCTCGGCCAGCAACGCCTTCAGCTTGTCCTCGATCATGGTCATGTCGGCCGCCTGGTTCTTGGTCGCCGCCTCGAAGGTCAGCGAGTTGTTGTACTGATTGACCTTGCTGACCAGTTCAGCCGCGCCGGTTCGCGCGTTCATGAACGATGCCGCCGACGAAATCAGTTTGCTCTGGGCATCGTACCCCACCCCGACCAGTCGAGACGCCATGTCCGGCCCGGAAGCCAGCGCCTTGATGTAATCGACGGCTGACGACATGGCAAGCTGACGCAATTTCATGATGCTTTCAACATTGAAGCGCTGAAGCTCTACCGACAGAATGGCAACCTTTCGGCTTGATTCAGAGATCTCGTCCTGCGCCTTCTGCTCGATCTGCAGCACAGCATTCGCAGCAACGTCCGGCGGCAGCGGGAAACGCCGGGCGGCGAACTGTGCGACAACCGCATCCTGAGCCCGCGTCTTGTCGCCCAGGATGCGCGCCTGATCATCCCCCCAGATTTGCGCGACGATAGCCGCAGGCAGCCCCGCTTCAGGATTGGCGATCGCATCCTTCAGCCACGTCTCGGCGGCAACGTAGGTGGCGGATTCGTCCGGGAAATACGTAGTCCGGAAATCGATCATCTTCTGCTGAAGCATGCCGACCAGTTCCAGATACTTGGTATCGAACACGCTCATTACGTCGGTATTGTCGACGCTGGATGGGATGTTGATATTCGGCTCGGCAATGGACGGAACGGAAATTGTTCCAGCGGTCACATGCGGGGTTGTCGTGGTGTTTAGGAAACCAGACATCACCGCCGTTATTTTGTCGGTAAATTCCGCTTTCGTCGCAAACGCCTGGTTCCATGTGGCGTTAATCACCGCCCCGACGATCTTGGTCGCGGCATTGGGAATGGAAAATACCGCCGAACTCTGCGGGTCGCCGTTATGCCCGATCACATACGGGTCAAGGTTAACAATGTCTGCCATGGTCAAATCCTCCGGGTAGATGCTGCGGGCGCGAAGCTGACCGTAGCCAAAGTGAAATCGTACTCTCCAGCCAGCGACAGCTCGAACCAATTTGCGGAAAGCCCTTTGCCGGGATCGACGCGATGAATCCGCAAGCCTTCAGAGCAGGACCGGGCCGCGTAGGTGTAGTCGTGCTCAGGCGTCTGGATGCGCAAGGACATCGGTTCTTCCGATGCGTACCCGAGATAGGCGGCCGGCATCGCCTTCTTGGCTTCAGTGCCGAAATTCTCCTGGCCAAGATCAATCAGCCAATCAACTTTTCCGGCCCCGGCCAGCGTGTAGATGCCGTCTGCCTTGGTGGCATAGCCACGGCTGGCGCTGGTGAAGTCGTAACTGGTGTAGCGCGTGGCGGCCATAGTGTCGAGATTCAGGCACCATCCGCAAGACACAACACGGTTGTAGCCGCCATCGGCAAACAGCGCCGACACGCCAGAAGCCGGCGCCGCCAGTGACACATTGTCAGCCATCAAGGCTTTCACCTGGCCAGCTGTGTCGGCCAGCACGATACCGTCGCGGCTGAACCAGCCGACTTGATGGGCGTCCTTGTCCATCACAAACGCAGTGCCAGGCACGCCGCCATAGGGCAGAACGTCCCTGACGATTTCCGCCTTGGTCATCACCGCGCCCTGGAGCCAGTAGGTCTTGTCGGCAACGACATACACCCCGTTCTCGGCCGGCACGGCGTTGCTCACGGCGGACGGGAAAGGAATGCGCCCTTCCGTCTTCAGGTAATAGCCATGGCGGTACGGGATGCCCTCGAATACCTCGGACCCATTGACCGAACACAGGCAGCCGTTGAACTCGAATAGCTGCGTGCCAGCCGGCAATGGCGCCTCGAATCGCTCATTCGCCTCTCGCCCGGAGGCCGGCAAGACAATGTCGACGGTCGCCGTGCCAGTCGTGACCGTGGCAGCCAGAAACGGCACCTCGCCATTCACCGTCGAGACATAGACATTGATGTGCGTGGCGCCAGGCGTAGCCCCGGGCAAGGTGACGCGCAGCCCGCCGATGGTCGATAGCGAATGACTGGTCGATGGCGAAACGCCGCCCTCTTCCCCGGTCACGCTGTTGCGGTAGCTGACGACAACCTGATAGGCTCCCTTGTCGAGGGCCCCAGCCACGCCGGCAACGCTCGGCGCCGATGGCGTCGGCAAGGCCCACGGATACCAGACGCCGGCCGAGATCCGCCCGGAATCAATCCCATTGGAGTAATACAGGTGGCCAGCCACTTCCAGCCAACTGACCGGATTATTCGAGGTCAGCACCTTGAACAGCGTCTCGCTGTAGGCCGACAAGGTGATGGCGTAGATGCTCGATCCGCGCACCATGTAGCCGGCTGTGTCGCTGGTCATGTGCAGCGAATGCGGCGCTACCATCGCCTGCACCATTGATGCGGCACGGCGACGGCGCAGGCTGCCGGCATTGTCGACATCGACATTGACCGCATCGCGCAGGAAATCGCCCACCTTGTCCTTGTTTAGCGCATAGGCCGGCAGGCGGTTGTTGATCCCGAGCCATGG
>CXWK01007389.1_pt1 | contig 24450 bp, 18 predicted proteins | sample 590851 | NCBI WGS metagenome assembly CXWK01 (sample SAMEA3498364, study PRJEB10139) | wastewater metagenome | biome: wastewater treatment plant; material: activated sludge | place: Denmark | collected 2014-08-01
TATGATGTTAACGGGTCCGCAGATGATTGGATGTATGGTGAACAAACTTCAAAACCAAAAGTTTTTGCAATGACTCCTGAAGTTGGCTCAACAGGTTTTTGGCCAACACAAGCAGAAATATTTCCACTTGCAATAGAAAACCTTAAACCAAATTTATATTACAGCTGGGTTACCGGTGAATCTGTTAGTCTTGTAAATCCAAGTTTTTCACAACAGTATTTTAATCCTGGTGATAATGTTGATTTGACAATTCCTCAGTTAAGAAATAAAGGTTTAAGCGATGCTTCAAATATTACACTTACACTTAGTTCGGATAATCCATTAATCACAATCACTTCCGGAAATATTAATGTTGGTAACATTGCTTCAAGAACAACTGTAAATAATAATCAGAATTTATCTTTCTCAATCAGTTCATCAATGCTTGCAGATGTAAATGTTAAAATGCTTGTAACTGTTTTAACATCTGGCACACCTATGTTTACTGATACATTAAGTTTTATTACCGGCACGCCAATATTGGTTTTTGCTGATACAACAAATGATCCATTATTATTATGGAACGTTACTTACACTCCAACATCATCACCAAGGTGGGAAGCTACTACAACAAGTTATCATTCATCACCGACAAGTTTTACAGATAGTAAAAATGGAGAATATCTTGATAACGCCACAGTAACTATGACATTAAAAAATGCAATTGATCTATCAACCAACTCTCATCCAAGATTATCTTTCTGGACAAAGTTTAATACGGAATCGGGATATGATTACGGACAGGTTGAAGTTTCAACAAATAATGGAAGTACGTGGACACCACTTAGTGGTCTTTATACAACTCCTGGTTCTGGATTATTTCAGCCAACCGGCGAACCACTTTACGATGGCATACTAAGTACATGGGTAAATGAAACTATGGATTTATCGAATTATAATTCCAGTCAGGTTAAGTTAAGATATGAACTCAAGAGCGACGTTTCGGTTACTGAAGATGGCTGGTACATTGATGATATTGGGATTGTTGTTTATGGAATAGTTCCTGTTGAACTTAGTTCATTTACCGCAAACCTTATTGATAAAAATGTTGTTGTAAATTGGGTAACTTCGACAGAAACAAATAATATGGGATTTAGAATTGAAAGAAGATCATTAACTACAAATTCTGGCTGGCAGGAATTAGGATTTGTTAATGGTAATGGAACTACAACTGAAAAATCCATCTATTCTTTTGTTGATAAAAATCCGGTTGAAGGAAAATCTTATTATAGATTAAAGCAAATTGATTTTGATGGTTCATTTAAAATTTATAATTCTGTTGAAGTGGATTATGAAACTGTAAAAGAATATTCGCTTTCACAAAATTTTCCTAATCCATTTAATCCAAGTACTGAAATTAGTTTCTCGCTTGCAAAATCTGGTAATGTAACATTAAAAGTTTATAACATACTTGGATCTGAAGTTGCTACACTTGTTAGTGGTTTTATGGAAGCTGGAAAACATTCCGTTAAGTTTAATGCTAATAATTTTACTTCCGGAGTTTATCTATACACTATTAAGGCAGATAATTTTAACTCAACACGCAAGATGATTTTAATGAAATAATCTTTGCGGTTTTTCTTTGCGAACTTTGCGTGAAATGCAGCTAAAATGCTTCACGCAAAGAACGCCAAGATTTTTCGCGAAGATCGCAAAGAAATTATTTCACATCCTCAACTTTAATATTTACCACATTACTAAAACCATTTAGTTCCGGATAGTACATTAAGTAACCTTGCGCAGGCATAATTTTATACTCGCCAGGAATTTGTGCTTTAATAATGTATGAAAATTCCATTTTATTTTGGCAGCTTGTTACAAAGAATGCAACTTTTTCATCACGATACTCTCTATCAGCATAATGCCATCGCCATGGCATATAATCATAATAGGAATCGTAGTAAGTCTGGTAATTGTTTTCACCATCTATAAAATATTTATCCATATCTTTTACAACTTCAAAGCCGGATGGCAACATATCTTCAAGAATAAAGTAATCGAGATCAGCAGATTTTGATTCCACAAAAGTTTTTACAAAAATATCCTGTCCGCTTGTAACAGTTCCATCAAACTTTTTCTTAAAATAAATGATGCGACTATCTTTCTCTCCTGTTTCCAGAATATAATATTCCTTTCTGATTTTAAACCCGTTATCGTGTTTTATATCCGATAACTTTTCTGTAAAGAATTCGTTAATACCTGAAAAGTATAATTTGCCTTTTCCTGATTTTTCGATTCTTAAAACATTCTTCCCTTTTTTCAAATCCATGTTTAAGAATTTTAATGTCTGCGCTTCTTTATAAATGTCATTATTATCAAAATCTTTTTGTGCAACTTCTTTTCCATTTAGAAAAACTTTAACAGAATAATCTGGATCAAGTTCCTTTGTGATTTTCAGATAATCAGTTAAAGCAAATAATACAATAGAAGTTTCCTGAGTCGATCTCCAAGAATAACCTTGTTTCTTTTTCATCAGCCAGTTTATCGCTTTGGAAATCAGATCAGAATTTCCTTCAATGTTTAGTAACGCTTTTACTGCAAATGCGGTTCCCTGAACATTATCATTCTGCCATCTGTAATGCCACTCTTCCCCGCCCCAGAATGCAAATGATTTTTCTTCGCTAACCTGTTTCTTTAATCTTGCAGCAACATCTTTTGCCTTTTGAGTTTCATTTATATTCTTTAATGAAATTGCAAGTAATGAAAGCGGATAAGATTTTAAATCTTTACGAAGAAGAATATTAATTATCTCAACATAATTATATTTATCATAACTTTGATTTTTCATCGCAGTGCTTAAAGAATAAATCATATAAGATAAAGTTGTTTCATCAATATCAGATTTAGCATTTGTAATCTGGTTTTTAAGATTATTCAATCCATTATAAAAAACGATTTCATTGATGTCATAGCCGGCTTCACGAGCTAAACTCAAACCATAAATAACATACGCAGTCATATAAGGATGAGTCTCATCATTAGTCCACCAGCCCCAGCCACCATCCGAATGCTGATGATCATATAGTCGCTTCAGTCCGGCATCTACATATTTTGGAAGTTCTTCAATCGTTTGAGATTTAAGCGGAGCATTAATTTCCTTAAACGTATTTGCAACAATTATTGTTGGAAGAAATCTGCTCATTGTCTGTTCTACACATCCGTAAGGATAGCCGGCAAGATCATCGAGGGATTTTAGAATTGTTCCGGCTAAAGATGGATTTAATGTGAACGAAAAACTTGCACTTCGCAAATCAACATCTTTTGGAATTACAAAATCCAGATGTTCATCAACATTTGTTTCGGAATAATCAGCAACTAAAGGTTCAATAACTTTAACTCCATTTGGAATTATTTGAACTTTAACTTCCATAGCATCAGATTCTTCATTGGTTAATGCGGATGCCTTTAAAGTTGCTTCACCTGTTGGATAATCAACTTTGCATTTCCAATCAATTCTTAATTCTGAGTTAGCTGGAATTTCTACCTCATAAATTTTCTTTGATGTAAGTTTTGCATCCTCAAATCCTTTGGAATTAATTTTTGAACCAATAAGTTCAAGTTTATCCGATGTAAACTCAATCTTTGTGGTCTTTGCAGATGAAAGATAATTGTGTACAATTGTCGAGATCACAACTTCATCATCCTGTCTAAAGAAACGAGGGGTTTCCATTCGTACCAGCAAATCTTTTCTACTGATAAACTTGTTTACTTTTTGTCCAACATCTGTATTCTTTGTAATTCCACGAACAGTTGTTCGCCATGTTGTTAAGTTATCGGGAATTTTAAACTCGACCTTTGCTTTTCCGTTTTCATCCGTAACAACGTGGGCTTTCCAGATTAAAGCATCAACAAAGTTTGTTCGCACATCTGCCTGCACATAAGAGGATTTATCTTTAGATTCCTTCATCATTTTACCGTCTGCCATAGACATTTCACTAACCATTGGCGCAGCTTCATTTCTTCCATTAAGTAGTGCTTCATCATCTCCAACAGCATCACCTTCTCCCATTCCACCAACACTTTGCGCAATCATATCTTCTATTTGTTGTTTCTGATCTTCTTTGATTGTGAAGTTGTATTTCTTTTCACCGGAAATTTTTATGTCATCAATTAAAATCATTCCACCAATTCCCGCAGAAATAAATAATTGATAATTACCTTTTGCTACATTTTTTATCTCGTACTTACCAAGCGAATCAACTTTTGTTGTGTAGTAATATTTTTCTCCTGTTAATATCACAAACAAACCTTCCGGAATTGATTCTTCATTTTCGATTGTAATCTTACCATAAAGTTTGCCTTTATGTTTTGCATCATCTTCTTTATATGAAAAGTAATTCTTATCGATATAAGTTGCCGGTCTGCTGTAAGAACTAAAATATCCGGATTGCAATGAATTGTAAGTCGGCAAATACGAATACTGCGGTGAATAGAAAAATGTTTCTATCGGCTGAGTTTCATCTTCTTTAATTGCGTAAATGCTCTCATCAATAATTCCAAAGCTAACCTCTGTGTTCTTAACCGGATTGCCAAGATAATCTTTTACGATAACCTCATACGCGGCTTGCTCACCAGGTTTATAAATTTCTTTAGAAGGATTTAAGGCGATATTTAAGAATTTATCTTTTGCTAAAACTCCAACCAGTTTTGTTGTTTGATAAAGCTGTCTATCTTTTATAAAGCTAATTGAAATATTAAAGCTTGGTGAAAACTTGTCTGTTAACTTTTCACGAATTTCAAAACTGTTATTTTCTGGCTTTAACTTTTTGTAAGATAAAATTTTGTCTGTCTCGTACGTCAGCAATAATTCCTGGTTCGGATCAGGCAGAAACACATAAGCGATTAGCGAATCACCTTTTTCATAAGAATCTTTATCTGTTAAGATTTCTAGTCCAGCACTTGTACGTTGGTAATAATAATCATTATAATCTCCGACGTAGAAAGAGCTTGTAGTTTCAATCTCTCGTTCCTTTTCATCAAAAGCGATAATGCGGTAATTGTAGTATCCAACTCTATCATTCTTTGGATTAAAAATTACAACCGCGGAACCAGCTTCGTTGGTTCTAGCANNACATCTTTACCTTGCTGAAAAAACCATTTATCCGGTGAGGTTGAAATTGTAAATGAACCTCTTGTAACAAAAGCTTGAGTCGATCCTGTAATTGCTCTGCGTGAAGCATCAGTTACCTGGGCAGAAATTATATATTGATAATCGTAGTTCTTATCAGATTCTACTTTATAACTAAACTCTAACTTTCCATTTTCATTTAGTACGCCTGATTCCTGGTGAATCAATTCCTGCTGACCTCCAAAGTAACGATCATTTCTAAATCCTTTATAGAACCATGACCATTCGCTCCAGTACCACCAAGGACGCCAGTAGTTTTGTCTGTAAATACTAATCTGAACAGATGCTTCTTTAACCGGAGAACCAAAATAGTAATCCGCGGAAACTGTGGCAGCAATCTTATCACCATTTGCATACTGATTTTTATCAGTTGTTACATTTACTTTATACTCAGGTTTTTTGTACTCTTCAACTGTAAAGGAGCCATAATAACTCATTCCATCTTTTGTAAATAGGATTGAGTAATAGCCTAAATCAGCCTCTCCATCTAACAAAAAATTTCCCGAAAGTGAACCAAACTCATTTGTAGTTGCTTCACCAGTATATACTTCCTTGTTTTTAGGAGATTTAACTGAAACTGAAAATTTTAAGTCAGGCGCATTAAGGATTTCATTTCCTATTTTGCTTCTGAAGATTGCTTTAAAATTTACTTCTTGTCCCGGCCTGTAAACAGGCTGCTGAGTATAAACATACGCAGTTAGATATTCAGATTGGCTTTGATTAAAATAAAAATATGGATCACTTAAAATGATTTCGTTTCCGGAATATCCAAAAAGCTGGATGTTAGAATTTTTAATTCCTTCTAATTCGGACAGTTTGGCAAACATTAGTCCATCTTTGTCAGTAATCTTACTTCCTAATTGCTTTCCATCCTGGTAAAAATCAAATCTTGCTTTGTTAGAAAACTCTCCTGTCTTAGCATCAGCTATAAAAGCTAAAATTTCTTTCTGATTATTTTTATAGACCATTGCATAGTTTGTAACCACAATTGCGCAATAACCAACTACATCTTTACGCATTGCCTGAACTATATAAATTCCCGGTTCATCGATCTTGCCAATACTGATCTCACCAGAGTAATAATTATTTTTTCCTGATGGTTTAAAATCCCATTCCTTAACCAAACTTGTGTACTTTAGTAAAAGTGCCTTATCTTTTCCCCAAATATCAAAAGCATATCGGCTGTTATTTTGATCCAAAAGCGAGAAAAATCTAACCGGATCTTCAATCTTTAACAATTTGAATCCAAATTTTCTCGTACTCTGAGAGTAGGAATATAAATTAAGTTTGGCAACGTCTCCCGGCGCAAATGTCGTGTAGTTTGAAAGATAGAAGTTATCGTTTTCATCAACCAAAGGAATTCTGGAAGAGCCGCCAATGATAAGAGCTGTAAAGAAAACTGTAATTAGGAAAATTATTCCTTTTTTCTTGATCGATTTCATGTATTCTCCGATTTTTTTCAAGCTTATACAAACTTAAATAATAAAAGTGCCAATGTCTTTAACTGATTCTTTAACTTCAGCTAGTCTCTTTTATCTTTACTTAGTAAGATTTTAGACTATTAAACCATTAAAGTCGAATATTCTGCTATCTGGAAGTCTGTCCTCAAAACCTAAATAAGTATTGGATGGTCTAAAGTCTCGAATTAACTTTGTACCAGTAATCCGATATGTTAAATTAATCTGAGGTTCTATTGAGGTCTTTAGTAAAGATAATGTTCGTTTTGGTTTTAGTTGCACTGGTTGGTTTTACCTTAGTTATAAATGAGGATAAGATCACTGAGCCAGTAGTAACTGAAGACCTGGTTTCAGTAGAAGAGGAAACTGTAACTGCTGATCGTAGCCTGGTTGAGTTTATTGATAAAGGAACTATGAAAGCTTCCTGGTATGGTCCTGGATTCCACGGACAAAAGACTGCAAATGGTGAGATTTATAATCAAAATTCTTTTACTGCAGCTCATAAATCGTTAAAATTTGGCACATTATTAAAGATTACTAACTTAAAAAATAATAAATCAGTAGTTATAAGGATAAATGACAGAGGTCCTTATATCCACGGTAGAGATCTGGATCTTTCTAAAGCTGCTGCCACAGAACTTGGCTTTATCAGCAAAGGTGTTTCTAAAATTAAAGTTGAAGAAATTAAGATTGCAGGATTAGATAGTTAGATAATCGAGTGATGAACTAAGAAAAAGACATCNNACCAATTCATATATAAATTGAATTACTTTCCGTCTTACCTTATTTTAGCATAGCAAATATGAACGACTTATATAAATCATTTAATAAACGGAGCTATAATGTTAAGTAAAATAAAAGAATTGTTGGGCAGTGAAGCTGATTCCCTGTTATCCTACAAAGCAAAATTTCCAAAAGAACAATTACATTTACCAGGTTCTGATTTTGTAGATAGAATCTTTGCTCAAACTGATAGAAATATTAATGTATTAAAGAATCTTCAATCGATTTTCCAAACCGGTAGATTGGCTGGAACCGGTTATGTTTCAATACTTCCTGTAGATCAGGGAATTGAGCATAGTGCCGGAGCATCTTTTGCGCCAAATCCAATCTATTTTGATCCAGAAAACATCGTTAAGTTGGCAATTGAAGGCGGATGTAATGCAGTTGCTTCTACTTTGGGTGTACTTGGAATGACAGCAAGAAAGTATGCACACAAAATTCCTTATGTTGTAAAGATCAACCACAACGAACTTTTAACCTATCCAAACAAGTTTGATCAGATTATGTTTGCAAGTGTTGAGCAGGCTTACGATATGGGAGCTGCTGCAGTTGGTGCAACAATTTATTTTGGATCAGAAGAAAGCACCAGACAGATTATTGAAGTTAGCGAAGCATTCCAATATGCACACGAACTTGGAATGGGAACAATTTTATGGTGCTATACAAGAAATAACGCTTTCAAATCAGATAAAGATTACCATGTTTCTGCTGATCTAACAGGACAGGCAAACCATCTTGGTGTTACAATCCAGGCTGATATTATCAAACAAAAACTTCCTGAAAATAATGGTGGATATAACTCCATTAAAGGCTTTGGCAAGACTCACAAAAAAGTTTATACAGATTTAACAACAGATCATCCAATTGATTTAACACGTTACCAGGTAATAAATAATTATATGGGTCGTGCTGGATTGATAAACAGTGGTGGTGCTTCCGGTGAAAACGATTTTGCTGAAGCAGCTAAAACAGCAGTTATTAATAAACGCGCTGGCGGAATGGGATTAATTTCCGGTCGTAAAGCTTTCCAACGCCCAATGAGTGAAGGTGTGCAATTATTAAATCTTATTCAGGATGTTTACGCTGAAAAGGGAATTACAATAGCTTAGTTAGTTTGAGATATATTTGATAATGAAAAGCGCCTTCTTTAAGGCGCTTTTTTTATGAACTTATATTTGGAAGTGCAATTGTAAACGTAGAACCTTTTCCCTCTTTACTCTGCACAGAAATTTTTCCGTTATGTTTCTTCAAAATATCGTTACAAAGAATTAATCCCATACCAGAACCAAGTTCACCATCCGTACCAGTTGAACTTACAATTTCATCAAGCTTAAATAACTTATTGATATAATCTTCAGACATCCCAATTCCGTAATCTATAACTGATATTTTAAGTTCATCATTTTCACTAACTGCCGTAAGTGTAATTTTATTTCCAACCGGAGAAAATTTTATCGCATTTGAAATTAAATTTCTTAAAACAATTGAAATTCTTTCTTTATCTAAATTGAAAATAAGTTCATCATCACAAAGTAATTCTATTATTAGCTTTTTCTTTGAGGCTGAAATTGCCAATGGCGATAAACTTTCAGCAATCAATTCTTTTACGTTACAAACTTCATAGTTAAGCACGAGTCCATTTTTTTGAATCTTACCCCAGAGAAGTAACTGTTCTAAGAAAGAGTAAAGCTTATCAAGCGTGTTATTTATTTGCGAGATATAAAATTGCTTTTCATTATCCGAAAATGATGTGAAATTATTTTCCAAAGTTTTTGTAATGCCAAGCAATCCTTGAAATGGACTTCTTAAATCGTGCGAAAGAATTGTTATAAATCTATCTTTTGATATATTCAATTCTTCAACATTCTTAATTGTATTTTGTAATTTATTATTTGTTTCGTTCAATTCTATTACTAATGAATTTAGTTGCTCTTTTTGAGTATTGATTTTTTTTCTATCCGCCTCATAATTTTTTAGTATTGTATTTTGAATAACGTAAACCAGAACCAGATACAAAAAATAGCCAAGCAATAAATCAACATATCTTAAATTTTCATTTTCATAATTAGAAACAAGCTCAGGATAATTGTAGTGAAGAATGGTTAAAGTGGAAATTAGTCCAGCGTAAATAAAGAAGGCAAATAATCTAAATTTGTCAGGAAGTATTGTAATGATTACAATGAAGTAAACAAAAATGAGTATGATGTTATTACCATTGTAGCCGCCATTATAGAACCATAAAAAACTAAACACTACAATAGAAAGCCCAAAAAAGCTTAATCCAACAACAGTGCTTAGATGAGAATTTCTTACTTTAATGTGAAAGTAAAAAACAAGCAATACTGTAAATAAAGTAAAAAGTGTTAGAAAAATCCCAAGATTTAAGGTTATATCTACTGCAACACCAACAATTCCGATTATAATTGATATATGAGTGATTAATAAAAAAACTCTCTTTTGAACATCAAAAGTCGCATCGTTTCCAAAGACAGATTTTCTATATGTTTCAAACAGCTTGTTCATCATTTTAAGGTTTTAATACAATAATTTACATAATAATGCGCTTTAGTATTATCGTATTATAAAGATAAGTTTAAAGTGCTAATATTAAATATTTACTTTAAAACATAAAAAAAGCGATTCTATAGAATCGCTTAAAAATTTTAACTGATTTACCACCGAATTACTGTGTAAGAAGGTAATCAGCAATCTTGCCTAAATCCTTTACGTCTTTATTACCAAATGCCGGCATAATTTGATTTGGATATTTTGCTCTGTATTCCTTAAATCTATCTTTATCCATAAAAGAGTTTGGATTACGCAAATAGTTTATAAGATTATCTCTGCTACTCCAGAATTCTTTTATTCCTTTTAAAGCTGGAGCCATATTTGTTCCGGCTAAATCTACACCGTGACAATTAACGCATCCAAAAGTTTGAAAGAGTTTATCACCTGTTAGTTCTGAAGTTGTTTGCTCACTCATAGGAGCGTTATTCATACCAGAAAAATCTTTCATCGGTTCTTCTTTTTTTGTTAATCTACCCAGTAAAAAAAGAACAATAAATAAAAATAAAAATGTTGCTACCCAAATCTGTGGTTTTGTCATAATCCTTTAATCAATTGTGAACAAAAAAAATTAAACTACTCAATTTCAAAAGAAGCGTTTACTACACCGATAATTTCTTTTTCAATAGAACTTAAATCATTAATTCCATAATCAGAAATCGCATTAGAAAATTTTGGAGTGATTTGTAAAACACCCATTCTTGCACTACGCATTGGTCCTAAATCTCTATCAGTCGCCTCAGCAATTTTTTGTGCGCGTATCATTGCATCTTTTGCTGCCGCTGCTTGAATTTCAATTTTTAAATCAGCAATTTTTGTGTAATGATATTCTGGCTGTTCAACACTAAAACTTACACCTCGCTCAATTAGTGAAGTTATATCAAGTGAAAGTTCTTTAATTTTATTTACATCTGTTGATTGAATTTCAATTCGCTGGCTGTAAACATACCCGTTTATTCTGCCCGTTTGATAACCTTGATCACTCATTTCATAAACAGCATAACTGCTTATAGTATTAAATTCAATTTTGTCTTTAGGAAAACCTTTTCGTTCAAGATATGAAATCACAATAGGTTTTTGTCTGTTAAGTTCTGCAAAAGCACTTTCTGAGGTTGAGGATTGAACGGAAATTGTTCCGCGTAAAAATCCAAGATCGGAAACAATTTCTTTTTTTGCTGAGCCGGTTACGCTAATTGTTTGATTAGCACTCTGGCTCGATTTCCAGGCATTTGTAAAAAATACAACGCCGATAATAAAACTTACGCCAATTATTACAGCAGGAAGAAACAGATGATTATTTTTTTCCATTAGAGTTATATTTTTGTTGTTTTTAAATGTGTTAAAACGTGTAGCAACATATCAAAAAAGAGTAATTTTAACAATAGAAATAGTTGCTTAAGCTGTGATACTAATCGCTAATTACTGCTTTCTTATACTATCGCGTAAAAATAATTCTTAACTTAAAACTAAAATTAAGATTAAGATTTATAAGATGAATAAAAATCCCAACAAACTTATTAACGAAAAAAGTCCTTACTTGCTTCAACACGCTTATAATCCTGTAAACTGGTTTCCGTGGAGCGATGAAGCATTCGGAAAAGCAAAACAAGAAGATAAACCTATCTTTCTTTCAATAGGATACTCAACCTGTCATTGGTGCCATGTAATGGAAAAAGAATCTTTTGAAGATGATGAAGTTGCTAAACTTATGAACGACACTTTTATATCAATAAAAGTTGATCGTGAAGAACGGCCTGATATTGATGGGATTTATATGTCTGTTTGCCAGATGATAACAGGAAGCGGTGGATGGCCACTTACAATTGTTATGACGCCAGACAAAAAACCTTTTTTTACGGGAACTTATTTTCCAAAACAAAATCGTTTTAACAGAATTGGAATGATTGAACTGATTCCAAAATTGAAAGATATCTGGTTGAATCGAAAAGAAGAAGTATTAAACTCTGCTNNGGATTTGGTAAAGCACCAAAGTTTCCTACTCCGCACAACCTTTTATTTCTGTTAAGATATCATAAGAGAAAGAATGAATCAAAAGCTCTTGAGATGGTTGAAAAAACTTTAACAGAAATGCGTCGTGGTGGAATTTATGATCATATCGGATTTGGTTTTGCACGATACTCTACTGATCAACTTTGGTTAGTACCGCATTTCGAAAAAATGTTGTACGATCAAGCAATGCTGGTTATGGCTTATACAGAAACTTATCTTGTAACAAAAAATACTTTTTACAAAAACACTGCTGAAGAAATTTTAGAATATGTTTTACGAGATATGACTCATCCCGAAGGAGGATTTTTTTCCGCCGAAGATGCTGACAGCGAAGGTGAAGAAGGAAAATTTTATTTATGGCATGAAGAAGAACTAAGAAACATTTTGAATAAAGAAGAATCTGACTTCGCTATAAAGACTTTTAATGTTTCAGAAAATGGTAACTGGGTTGATGAATCGATTGGAACAAAACCTGGAACAAATATTCTACATCTTGATAAATCAAATAAAGAGCTGGCTGAAGAGTTTAATTGTACTGAGGAAGAGTTTGTAAACAAATTAGGAAACATTAGAAAAAAACTTTTTGAATTTAGAAAGAATCGAATTCACCCGCATAAAGATGATAAGATCTTAACAGATTGGAATGCTTTGATGATTTCTGCTTTTGCAAAAGCAACACAAACATTTAACAATAATCTTTATGCTGATGCTGCAACCAAAGCTTATTCTTTTATCGAGAAATATCTTACAGATAAAGAGGGAAAACTGATCCATAGATTTCGCGATGGTGAATCTGGTTTGCCTGCTCACATTGATGATTATGCTTTTTTGATAAACGCTTTAATTGATCTTTATGAAACTACTTTTGAAATCAAATATCTAAAAAGAGCAATTGAGCTGAATGAAATTCTTATAAAAGAATTTTGGGATGAATACAATGGTGGTTTTTATTTTACATCTAAACAAAGTGAAAAACTTTTAACTCGGCAAAAAGATGTTTATGATGGTGCAATTCCATCCGGAAATTCTTATGAACTGCTAAACTTAATTAAGTTGACAAGATTAACAGCAAACACAGATCTAGAAAACAAAGCATCTGAACTTGTTAAGTATTTTTCGGGATACATTTCAAGATCACCTTCAGCATTTACAATGTTTATGTGTGGATTGGATTTTTTATATTCTTCATCGTCAGAATTTGTTATTGTTTCCGAAACTGCAGATAATTCTTTTATCAGTGGCATAGATTTTATAAGAAATTTTTTCAATCCAAATAAAGTTTTGTTAGTTAAAAACGATAGTAACAGTTTAGAATTGGATAATATTTTTCCGTTTACTGCTGATATGAAACTGAAAAATAATAAGACGACATTTTATGTGTGTCGCAATTATACCTGCAACAATCCAGTAAATAATATTGTCGATTTAGAAAATCTACTTAAACAATAATTATATTATTGGCATTATAGTAGATATTTAATGTATGTTAAAGTAATTTTGTATAAGCACTTAAAACAAAACCGGAGTAAAGTTTGAGTTCGGATAATAAATTTGTTAGATCGTTAATTGAAAATGCGAAGCAAGGGAATAATGCTGCAATAGAGCAATTGTTTCAGATGAATCTTGGGAAAATTTATGCTGTTGCTTTACGACTTACCGCTAACAAATCTCTTGCAGAAATTATTACTCAAGATACTTTTATTGAAGCCTGGAAAAAAATAAATCTTGTACGTAGCGATGCTTCATTCCTTAAATGGCTTATCGCAATTACTGTATATCATTCAATAGATTCTCTCCGGACTAAAAAGCAAAACAAAAAAGTTGATCATTCCGAATTAAGAGAATTAGAATCCAAAGATGAATTAGATAGACATATATTAGCTCTACCGGAACAAGAGCGAATGATATTTGTCTTAAATAAAATTGAAGGTTATACGATTGAAGAGATTTCTGATATGATGGGAATCAAAAAGGATCATGTAAACATTCATTTAAACATTGCAATTGCTAAGCTAATTGAAAGTGAACCAACTTTAAGATCCGAAGAAGTGTTACAAGAAAAAATTGCTAAAGTTATTCCTGAGCTTCAGCCATCAGTTGAAGTGCGCAATGGAATTTTTTCTTATATAATGGATGAAAAAATTCGGGAGCAAAAAGAACAAGAAAAAATTGCAAACGCATTTGCTGATAAAGAAAAGCAAGAAAAAGCTATTGAAGAAATTAAAGAAGAAAAAGAATCCACTTACGTTGACGAGATAAAACCAAAGAAAAATATTGCAATAAACTTTGGTTTAATAAAAAAAATTGGATATGTATTAATTGGTATCGCTATTATAATCGCGGCTTATGTTTTTATCACATCATCAAAAGGTTGGGAAGTTATTTCAATAACCGGCCAGCCAAGGTTAGATAACAGCCCAATGAAAAGCAGCGATGGATTCGCTTCAGAAAGTATAATTGAAACGAATGAATTTTCTTCCGTAACCCTGATGATGCCAGAGCTTGGTAAGTTATTAGTTGATAACTCAACTACTGTTTCAAGGACTAAAAACAGCAACGAGATAAAATTAGACAATGGGCAGATTAAAAAGTTTGAAGAGAATGCTTCTGATATTTTAACTGTAATAACTCCTTTGGCTAAAATTACAGAGCTGTATAAAGGAAGTGCTTTTAAACTAAGTGCAACTCCTGGCGGCTCAAGTAGGTTAATTGTTGAAAGTGGCTGGGTTGTAATAAGTATAAATGAGTTTGATACCTATGTTCCTAAAAATTTTGATTGTCAAATAACCAAAGGCAGGTATGCTGTTCCTTATCCATCAGATTCTTCACCACAATTAATAAGTTTATTGCAAAACTTTAGCGGAATAAATGATCCTTCTGTTGGTACAATTTTAACCCAGATGACAAAAAAAGAATCACTTTCAATCTGGCATATCATACAACTTATTAGCACCGAAAACAGAAGTATAGCATTTGATAGATTAAATGAATTTATACCGGTGCCTTCGAGTGTAACGAAAGAGGGTATACTTGCTCTCAATAAAGATATGCTTTTGGATTGGCGACAAGAGATTGAATTGAAGATGGATTAAGTTTTTTAGAAATGATAAATAAAAAAACCCAATTCAAAATTGAATTGGGTTTTTAATTTTAAATAATATTGTTTCGTTATTTTTTTGGTTTATAAAAATGCGAACTTTGTCCAAAGAAAACTTCTGCTGCATCCATAATTGTTTCAGATAAAGTTGGATGAGGATGAATTGTTAATTTTAAATCTGTAACATTGGCTCCCATTTCAATAGCAAGGACACCTTCTGCAATTAACTCACCAGCATTTGGTCCGCAGATTCCAACTCCAAGTATTCTTTGCGTATCCGGATCAACAATTAATTTTGTTACGCCATCGTTTCTATCAAGTGTAACTGCTCTACCGCTTGCTGCCCAGGGAAATTTTGCTACTTCGTATTTTATTCCATCTTTCTTTGCCTGCTCTTCTGTTATTCCTGCCCACGCAATTTCAGGATCAGTAAATACAACAGCAGGAATTGCAAGAGGTTCAAAGGTAACTTTATGTCCGGCTATAACTTCAACAGCAACTCTTCCCTCGTGCGAAGCCTTATGGGCAAGCATCGGCTCGCCAGCTATATCGCCAATACCAAAAATATTTGGATCAGTTGTGCGAAGTTGTTTATCAACTTTTATCCATCCGCGATCGGTAACTGTTACTTTTGTGTTTTCTAATCCAAGTCCGCGTGTTTCTGGTTTTCTTCCTATAGACATTAATACATAATCATAAATTTTGTCCGCAACTTCTCCTTTATCATCCTGAATCTTTACACTGAGTCCATCTTTTACTTCTTTAATTTCCAGCACTTTACTTTTAGTCATTATCTCTGCAAAGGATTTTTTAATGCGCATAGATAAATAATTTACAAGATCACGATCAGCGCCAGGCAAAAGTCCGGGCATCATTTCAACAACAGAGACTTTAGTTCCGAGAGCTTGATAAACAGAGCCAAGCTCAAGTCCGATATATCCCCCGCCAACAACCAAAAGTGATTTTGGAATTTCTGGTAGATCAAGTGCTGATGTTGAGTTAAGTAATCTTTTGGATTTTATATCAAGAGATGGAATTGTTGTGATAACAGAACCAGTTGCAATAATAGCTTTTTCAAAAGTATGCTCAATTGTTTGTCCATCAACTTTTTCAATCTTTAATGATGATGAGTTAATAAAACTTGCTCTGCCTTGAATGAAATTTATTTTTCTTTGCTTTGAAATTTGGCCAAGTCCGCTTGTAAGCTTTTCTACAACTTTATTTTTAAAGTCACGGAGTTTATCAATATCAATCCTCGGCGTGCCGAATTCAATTCCCCAATTTTTTGCTTCTTCTGCTTCGTGAATAAGTTTTGCAACATGAAGCAAAGCTTTTGATGGAATACATCCGCGGTAAAGACAAACGCCGCCTGGATTTTTATCAAGATCAATCAGCGTAACATCCATTCCAAGATCAGCAGCAAGAAAAGCAGCAGCATATCCGCCTGGTCCACCGCCAATTACAGTTAATTTTATTTTTTCACTCATATAATTACCTTAAAAAAGAATAGCACACAGATGACACAGATTGTCTTGATCAGCGCAGATCAGTTTAATCAGTGTCATCAGCGTGCCATTGGTTATAATAATCTTAATGGTTGTTCAAGTGCCTCTACCACAAATCTTAAAAATCTAATTGCATCGGCGCCATCTATAATTCTGTGATCATACGACAATGATAAAGGCAACAATAATCTTGGTTCAAAAACTCCGTAGCCATTCCAGACTGGTTCTAATGAACCACGAGAAACACCTAGGATTGCAACTTCCGGTGAGTTAACAATCGGAGTAAAATATGTTCCACCAATTCCACCAAGATTTGATATAGTAAAACTTCCGCCTTGCAAATCATCCAACCCTATTTTTTTGTTGCGGGCTTTTTCTGCAAGTGCATTCATATCTACAGAAATTTCTGTTAATGATTTTTTGTCCGAGTTTTTTATAACGGGAACAATCAAACCAAACTCCGTATCAACAGCAACACCAATGTTAAAGTAACTCTTGTATATAATTTCCTTTTTCTCCATATCAATGCTGGAATTGAATTGAGGAAACTTCTTTAATGCTTCAACTATTATTTTAACAAGAATCGCAGTTACAGTTAACTTTACTTCTGAATTTTTATTTAATTCTTTTCGTGTCTTCTCAAGCAAAGTTATATCTGCTTTATCAAACTGCGTAACATGTGGAATTGTAGCCCAAGCATAGCTAAGATGATCTGCAGTTTTTTTGCGAATGTTTGTCATCTCTACTTTATTGATCGCACCAAACTTTGTGAAATCAGGTAATGATTCTGATTTGATATTTAATCCTGCGCCGCTGCCTTGTGAATAAGACTCGTGTAGTTTCTTGGAGAATGCTTTGACATCATCCATAGAAATTCTGCCGTTTGGACCTGTGCCTGGAACTTTATTTATATCAACACCAATTTCTCTTGCAATTCTTCTTACAGAAGGTGCAGCAGGTGCTGCACCTTTTAATATAGGCGGCTGATTATCTAGCTCAGAGGCCTGCATACTTGCACGTTCACCAGTTGGAGTTGCTTCTTTCTTTGATTCAACTTTTGGGGTTTCGGTTACTTCTTCTTTTTTAACTTCATTAGGTTTTAATTCCTCAAAGGCTACGACACCAGTTTCAACTTTAATAACTACATCACCGACTTTTGCTTTGCTTCCTGCTTTTACAAAAACTTCAACAACTTTTCCTGCAATTGTGGTTGGAACTTCGATAGTAGCTTTATCAGTTTCTATCTCAAGAATTGCCTGATCTGCTTCGATCACATCACCAACTTTAACCAACACATTTAAAACATCTGCTGCTACTATATTTTCTCCAAGATCGGGCAAATGAAAATCAACAATTCCTTTTTTGCCTGATGATTTTGTTGATGGCGCTGCTATGTATTCAATTTCGGGTTCGGTCTTTACTTCTGTGGACTTGATTTCTTTTTTAGCAACACTTTTACTTTCGCTTTTTATCTCTGTGTTACCGCCTTCATCCACAACCATTACTACAGAACCAACTTTTACTTTATCACCAGACTTAACAAACAATTTTGTAATCGTGCCTTCAACAGTAGAAGGAACTTCGATCGTAGCTTTGTCAGTTTCAATTTCAATAATTGCCTGATCCTTTTTTACTATGTCACCTTCCTTAACAAGAACACNNTTGCTACATCTGCAGATTCTATATTCTCACCAAGTTCCGGTAATTTAAATTCTGTTGCCATTATAAAACCTTAAATCAATTTTATGTTTTCTATTGCCACGACCTTCAGGTCGTGGAGAAGAATAAATCTAGTTGAATTGGCTTTAGCCAAATATTATGTTGGGCTAAAGCCCGCTCAATGTGTTTATTAATAATCCCCGAGCTAAAGCTCAGGGCAATTCTTTCAGTATATTAAAGCAGATTGCTTCGTCGTAGAACTCCTCGCAATGACGAACATTTTCTAACTATTCATCGGGTTGCGTTTGTTTGGATTTATGCCAAGTTCTTTCGCGGCTTTATCCAACGCTTTATCCTGAATCTTTCCTTCCTTAAACAATGCTGTTAATGTTGCAAACACAATATGCTTTGCATCCACTTCAAAGAAATCACGTAATGCTTCACGAGTTTCACTTCTTCCAAATCCATCCGTACCTAAAGAGTATAATCTTCCTGGGAACCACTTAGAAACAGAATCAGGTAATGCTTTTACATAATCTGAAGAAGCAACAAATACTCCATCTTCTTTTACAAGCATCTTTTCTATGTAAGATTCCTTTTGCTTACCTGTTGGGTTTAACAAATTAAATCTTTCTGCTTCAAGTGCATCGCGACGAAGTTCTTTATAGCTAGTTACACTCCAAACATCACAAGAAACACGATAATCATCTTCAAGGATTTTTGCCGCTTTTAAAACTTCATTTAAAATAGTTCCGCTTCCGAACAACTGTGCTTTAAGTTTTAAACTCTTTTTATCAGATGCCTGGAATTTATACATTCCTTTTAGAATACCTTCTTCAGCACCTTTTGGCATTTCAGGCATTGCATAATTTTCATTCATAAGAGTAATGTAGTAGAAAATATTTTCCTGATCTTCATACATTCTCTTTATTCCATTACGAATAATTATCGCTAGCTCATAGGCAAATGCAGGATCGTAAGTAACAAGATTTGGAACTGGATAAGCAAGTAAATGACTGTGCCCATCCTGATGCTGCAAACCTTCGCCGTTAAGTGTTGTTCTACCTGCTGTACCGCCGAGTAAAAATCCTTTTGCACCAATATCACCAGCAGCCCAAACAAGATCACCAACTCTTTGTAATCCAAACATTGAGTAGTAGATAAAGAATGGAATCATATTTATTCCGTGTGAAAGATAAGCAGTTCCAGCCGCAATAAATGATGACATTGAACCGGCTTCGTTAATTCCTTCTTCAAGAATTTGTCCGTCTTTAGCTTCTTTGTAGTATAGCAACGAATCCTTATCAACCGGCTCATATAACTGTCCGGCGTGGGAATAAATTCCAACCTGTCTGAACAATGCTTCCATACCAAATGTTCTTGCTTCATCAGGAACAATCGGGACAACTAATTTTCCGAGTTCTTTATCTTTTAAAAGCTTTGCAAGAATTCTAACAAACACCATTGTTGTAGAAACTTCTCGTCCTTCGGTTCCCTTATAAAATTCTTCAAACAAAGATTCAGGTGGAGTTTTGATTGGACGAACATCCGTTTTTCTTGTTGGAACAAATCCGCCAAGTTGCTTTCTTCTTTCTTTCAAATAAGTAATTTCAGCACTGTCCTCAGCTGGTCTGTAAAAAGGATCTGTAAGAATATCTTCATCAGCAATTGGAATTCCAAATCGGCTTCTAAATTCTCTCATCTCTTCTTCATTAAGTTTTTTCTGCTGATGAGTAACATTTTTTCCCTCACCGGCTTCACCAAGTCCGTAACCTTTAATTGTTTTTGCAAGAATTACTGTTGGTTTGCCGACATAGTCAACAGCCGCTTTATAGGCAGCATAAACTTTTTCAGGATCGTGACCACCGCGTTTCATCTTAAACAATTGTTCATCTGTCATCTTTTCAACCATCTTCAAAAGATCAGGATCTTTGCCAAAGAAATTTTTTCTGATATAAGCGCCGCCTTCAACTGAATACTTTTGATATTCACCATCAACAACTTCGCCCATCCGTTTAACTAGTTTGCCATCAACATCTTTATCTAACAACGAATCCCAATCTTCTCCCCAAACAACTTTTATAACGTGCCAGCCTGCACCACGGAAAATTGCTTCAAGCTCCTGCATAATTTTTCCGTTACCGCGAACGGGACCGTCTAATCTTTGCAGATTTGTATTGATAACAAAAATTAAGTTATCAAGTTTTTCTCTTGATGCAAGAGTAATTGCACCGAGTGATTCAGGTTCATCAGTTTCGCCATCACCAAGAAATGCCCAAACTTTACCGCCCGGTTTTTTCAATCCACGATCTTCTAAGTATCTATTAAATCTTGCCTGGTATATTGCCTGCAATGGACCCAATCCCATAGACACTGTAGGAAATTCCCAGAAGTTTGGCATTAGAAAAGGATGAGGATAGGAAGTTAATCCGCCTTCAGGTTTTAAATCTCTTCTAAAGTTTAGTAATTGCTCTTTTGTAATTCTTCCTTCAAGAAAAGCGCGGGCATAAATACCGGGAGAAGCGTGTCCTTGAAAATAAATCTGATCACCTTCGTAGCCATCGCCTTTACCGCGGAAGAAATGATTGAAACCAATTTCATACAAAGTTGCGGCTGAAGCATAAGTGGAAATGTGTCCGCCAACGCTTCCTTCTTGTTTATTAGCCTTTACAACCATCGCCATTGCAATCCATCGGATAAGACTTTTTATTCTTCTTTCAATTTCTCTATCGCCGGGAAATGGTGGCTGTTTTTCTTTTGAGATTGTATTTATGTAAGGTGTGTTTGCACTAAACGGAACGTGAACTCCGGATTTGTGTGCTCGAATTTGAAGTTGATGAAGCAGCTCAACAACTCTTTCAGGTCCGCTATTCTGAAGAACATAATCCAAAGAATAAAGCCACTCGCTGGTTTCAAGTTCTTCAGTCTTTTTATCTTTTTTAATATCATCATTCATAAAAATTTCCTTATAAATTTCAAGCTGAACCTGCCTGTCGGCAGACAGGCTCGTTTCAGCTTCTCTGTTGAAGCAATATTAGAGATTCCGAAACAAGTTCGGAATGACAGGAGATCAAGTTCCTAAAAACCATGATTTTACAGATAACATTTCATAGGAATCAATAAAATAAATCGGAATGCTATGCTCAAAATCGGTGTGAAAAAATAAAGGAAACGGCCTTTAATAACAACAATGTGTGATAACGATTAAGTTCTTAATGTTAAATGTTTAATGCGGAATGATTAAGAAAATTATCATTTACAACCTTTGCGAGCTTTGCGTTTTTTACTTTGCGCTCTTTTGGCAAAGCCATCCATGTGGGAGCGTGAAATGTGACTAATACAGGTTCACGCAAAGTACGCAAAGATTTTTCGCTAAGATCGCAAAGAATTCTTGAACTTTGCCGAAGGCATCCATATGGGAGATCTTAGACTTTAACTCAATCATCTCTTGACATTAGCAATTACTTTTCCCTTTTTTGAAGTAGATATTTTTTAACTCTTTTCATTAAGGGGACTTTTATGAAAAAGATCGGGTTAGTTTTTAGTTTGCTTCTCTTCTTGATTCTCTATTCTAATACTTTCTCACAGATAGATACTTCTGATTATTTCCCAATAAAAACTGGGAACTACTGGGAATATTGGGGAATTGAAAACTGGACTACCAATTGGATAATGATGTCCATTGAATCAATGGGAGATACTGTAATGTCAAATGGTAAGTCATATCAAGTATTTGAAGAAATTATTTACATAAGTTCGATAAGTCCCTGGATTATTTATTTCTATCTCAGATCAGAAGGTAAAATAATTTATTGTTACTCAAATGATGATTCCTGTTCTTCTCAAGAGTATATCTTTTATGATTTCGAAAAAGTAGATTCGGCAATTTGGCCAATATGCTATGAATATGCATCCAACTATAGAGGGATAGAAAACACTTCATTATATTACAGTTCAACGCTAAATGTTCAGTATGAGGGTAAATTTTTTAACTGGGTTGACGTGAATGGGATTGATACTACTTGGGCTCCAATGGGGTCACCATATGTTGACTTAGTTGGAAAGGGAATAGGGATTACCTATAGGTGGATGTGGGACTTTAGTGTTTTTTACATTTATGGGGCTAAAATAAATAATCAAGTATATGGAACATTAACTTCAATAGATGATACTCAAAATGTTGTTAATAAATATTATTTTTCGCAAAACTACCCCAATCCATTTAATCCAAGCACCAGTATTCAGTATGCAATAAGCAGTACGCAATTTGTAACGCTTAAAGTTTATGACTTGCTTGGTAGAGAAGTTGCAACTCTTGTTAATGAGGAAAAACCGGCAGGGTCTTATAATGTAGAATTTAGAATGCAGAATTTAGAATTAAGTTCAGGAATTTATTTTTATCAACTTAGAGCTGGAGATCCTTCGTCAAGCTCAGGACAAAGTTTTATTGAAACTAAGAAGATGATTCTTCTAAAATAAATTCTGCGTGCTTAGCGGTTTTTACTTTGCGTCCTTTGCGTGAAATGTAGCTAAAACCTATCACGCTCCCATAGGGATGGCTTTGCTAAAAAGATCGCAAAGAAGTATTAATGAATTGCTAAAACTTGTTCAATCCTATCAACTATAAAATCCGGGTTTTCAATTTCAATTAATTCTTTTGTTCTGTATCCATATAAAACTCCGCAAGTAAAAGTGCCTGCGTTTTTCCCACATCTAATATCAAGCTCAGTATCGCCAATCATAACTGTGTTATTTACATCTGCATTAAGTTCTTTACATATCATTAACAAAGGCTCTGGCGAAGGTTTGTGTGCAATTCCGTCTCTTCTGCCCATAGCTAAATCAAAATATTTTTTCAAATCAAAGTAATCTAAAATTTTATCTGTTTGATCCTGTGCTTTTGTGGTAAGTAAAGATATTTTAGCTCCGCGATTTTTTAATTCACCTAAAACTTCTTTAACTCCGCTATAAAGTTTTGAGCAATCCATCTGCTGCATATAATTTTGTTTATATATTTTAAGAAACTCATCAAAATCCGGAACAATAATGTTGAACGCGGTAAAAATATCAACAAAATGCTGTCCTATTTTACCCTCAAATTCTTGTTCATCTATCTTATGTTCAATTCCCAATTTTGTAAGTGTATAGATAGTTGAGTTATAAATAGTTTTGTTTGAATCGACCAAAGTTCCATCAAGATCAAAACAGTAATGTGATATTTTAGTAAGGGAAGTTTTATCCAATTAATTGTGTTCCTTTGTTAGTTGGTTTATTTATAATTCGGGCTCTTGCTAAATGAGAGTAATAATTATTTTTAAAAACTCTTTTATTTTAGTAATTAAAAATACAATTTCACGCTTATTAAAATACTACATTTGCCTAATTGATAAGCTTATATGATTGTCTCATTTTTACTTGTGTTAATACTTTTATCTCTAATAAAGCTGTAAAAAGTATAATTTTTATATAATTGATCAAAATTTTTTAATAATTTACAGGTAACATAATGGCATAATTATTTATGCGATTATGAACAACAAATCAAATAAGGAGCTCTATATGAAAAAATCGTTCGTACTTTTTGCAGTTCTTTTGGCACTAGTGTTTGGGGTAAATAAAAATGTTTTTGCTCAAAACGAACCAGTGCTTTACTTTTGCGAAAAGTATGGCAATAGTGGTGAAGTTGGAGTGAGTGATAGATTTACAACTGGTTATTTAACTGTTATGGTTAAATGCGATTATGAACTTGATCTTGAAGATGTATCGATTCAGTTTGATCAATACAACCCAAGAACTAAAAAGTTTGAGTATTATAAAAAATTCAGTTACGTAATTGAACGTGATATGAAATATGTTTTCTTCGAAAAAAATGATGAGAGCGATATGAAGTTTGAAGACCCGGGAATTTATAGAGTTTTCTTACTTGATGACAGAGACAAAACTGTTTGCAGTTCACTTATCGAAATCATTGACTAATTATAAAACTTAATTTTATTAAAGCGATACTTCTGTATCGCTTTTTTTATTTTAAAGTAATATTATTCACCAAGATGTTTTAACTTTGATTAACAATTATAAAAGTATAGAAAAACAAATGAAGTTAAACTTAGGCTGTGGTAAAGATATAAAAGAGGGATATATTAATCTTGATATTGTGGATTATGGCGGAAACCAGATTCACGATATAAATACTTTTCCTTATCCTTT
>CXWK01024837.1_pt2 | contig 24439 bp, 23 predicted proteins | sample 590851 | NCBI WGS metagenome assembly CXWK01 (sample SAMEA3498364, study PRJEB10139) | wastewater metagenome | biome: wastewater treatment plant; material: activated sludge | place: Denmark | collected 2014-08-01
GCATCGGGCGCGTCGTTCTCCCGCTCCGAGACCGCGGGTTCGAGGGGATCCCGCCGGGTCACGATCTGTCCCGGCACTCCCACGACCACAGTGCCCGCGGGAACGTCATGCAGGACGACCGAGTTGGCGCCGATGCGGGCGTTCGATCCGATCGTGATGTTGCCGAGCACTTTGGCCCCCGCCCCGACCACGACGTTGTCCTCGAGCGTGGGATGCCGCTTCTCCTTCTTCAAGGCAGTCCCGCCCAGCGTGACGCCCTGATAGATCGTGCAGCAGGCGCCCACGATCGCGGTCTCGCCGATGACCACACCCATCCCGTGATCGATGAAGACCCGCCGGCCGATCTGCGCGCCCGGATGGATCTCGATGCCAGTGAGCCATCGGGTGATCTGCGACCACCAGCGGGCGAAGGTCCGCATCCGATGACCCCACAGCCAGTGGGTGATCCGATGGCTCCAGATGGCGTGCAGTCCCGGGTAGGACAGGAACACCTCGACCTTGGTACGCGAGGCCGGGTCACGCTCCAGGACAGTCCGGATGTCCTCGCCGATGTGGGTCATCAGTCCATGAGATCGGCGAACAGCGCCGTGCTCAGGTAACGCTCACCGAACGACGGGATGACGACCACGATGGTCTTTCCCACGTTCTCCGTCCGTGCGGCCACCTGCGGTGCGGCCCAGATCGCGGCACCCGACGAGATGCCGACCAACAGTCCCTCGTCGCGGGCGATGGCGCGGGCCGTGGTCATGGCGTCCTCAGCAGCCACTCCGATGACTTCGTCGTACACGTCGGTGTCCAGGATGTCGGGGACGAACCCGGCCCCGATGCCCTGCAGTGGGTGCGGGCCCTTGGACCCACCCGACAGGACCGGAGACGCCTCGGGCTCCACGGCCACGATCTGAACGTCGGGCTTGCGCTCCTTGAGCACCTGTCCGACGCCGGTGATGGTGCCCCCGGTTCCGACGCCGGAGATGAGGATGTCGATGCTGCCGTCAGTGTCGGCCCAGATCTCCTCGGCCGTGGTCGCCCGGTGGATCGCCGGATTCGCGGGGTTCGCGAACTGCTGTGGCATGACCCAGTCCGGGTTCTCGGCGAGCAACTGCTCCGCCTTGGCGATCGCGCCGCCCATGCCGTCGGGGCCGGGGGTCAGGATCAACTCCGCGCCGTACGCCCGCAGGATCGCCCGACGCTCCTTGCTCATGGTCTCGGGCATCGTGATGACGAGCTTGTAACCCCGCGCCGCACACACCATCGCCAACGCGATCCCGGTGTTTCCCGACGTGGGCTCGACCACCGTGCCGCCGGGGGTCAGCGCCCCCGATTGTTCGGCGGCGTCGATCATGGCGGCACCGATACGGTCCTTGACCGAGTGCGCCGGGTTGAAGAACTCCAACTTGGCCAGCACAGTGGCGCCGGACTCGTCGGACAGTCCCCGCAGTCGCACCAGGGGGGTGCCCCCGATCAGTTCGGTGATGTCGTTGGCAATCCTCATGACTCTCCTGACTCGGCTGGGTCGGCATCGGTGGCCGTGGTGGACGTGGCTGCTGCCTTCTTGGCCGTCGACTTCGTGGCCGCGGTCTTGCGCGCGGGAGCCTTCTTCGTGGCCTTCTTGGTGGTCTTCTTCGCGGCCTTCTTGCTCTTCTTGGCCGGACCCTTGGCTCGCCGTTCGACCAGAAGGTCCGACGCGCGCTCCAGCGTGATCTCGTCGGCGTTCTCGGCCTTGGGGATCGTGGCGTTGTACTCGCCGTCGGTGACGTAGGCACCGAACCGGCCGTCCTTGACCACGATGGGGTTGCCCGACACCGGGTCCGTCCCTAGTTCCTTCAGCGCCGCAGCGGACTTCTGGCCCCGGCGCCGCGCCGGCTCGGCCAGCAGTTTCAGCGCCTGCTCGAGGGTCACAGTGAACAACTGCGACTCCTCGGCCAGCGAGCGACTTTCGGTGCCCTTTTTGATGTAGGGCCCGTAGCGGCCGTTGAGGGCCTGGATCGGTTCGTTGTCCTTGGGGTCCACCCCGACCTCGCGCGGCAGCGAGAGCAGCCGCAGTGCCTCGTCCAACGTCACTGTCTCAGGGCTCATGTCCTTGAACAGCGACGCGGTCTTGGGCTTGGGGCGCTTCTTGACCGGGATCGACTCGTCAACCTCGAGGACTTCGGTGACGTAGGGGCCGAAGCGGCCGTTCTTGACCACGATCACGTGACCTGTCGCCGGATCCTGACCCAACTCCTTGTCGCCACGGGGCTGCGCGAACAGTTCGTCGACCCGCTCGGCGGTGAGCTCGTCCGGCGCAGTCCCGTCGGGGAAGTTGACCCGCTCGTCCTCATTGCGCTGCAGGTACGGCCCGTACTTGCCGACTCGGACGACGGCGTCGCTGTCGGGGATCGCGAACGTGGACAGGGCGCGGGCGTCGATGTTGTCGCCCCCTTGATCGATCAAGTTGCGCAGTCCGTCGAATCCGCCGTCGTCGCCGCGATAGAACCGCTCCAAGGCGCGCAGTCGGGTGTCATCGCCAGCTGCGATGGCGTCGAGGACCTCTTCCATCTGTGCAGTGAACGAGTAGTCGACCAACTCGGTGAAGTGATCCTCGAGCAGTCGGACGACCGTCATGCCCAGGAACGTCGGGACCAGCGCGCTGCCCTTGCGCCAGGCGTACTCGCGCTCCACGATCGTGTTCGCGATCGTGGCGAACGTGGATGGCCGACCGATACCCATCTCTTCCAAGGTCTTGGTCAGTGTCGCTTCGGTGTAGCGGGCAGGTGGGTTCGTGCGGTGCGGCTCGGCGACCAACTCGGTCGGGACGACCGTTTCGCGCTCGGCTACCGCCGGAAGTCGGGTGTCCTTGTCCTTGGCCTCGTCGTCGGATACATCCGCATATGCGGCCAGGAACCCCGGAAACACGACCACCGTGCCGGAGGCCGAGAACTCGACCTGGCGCCCGTCCTGCGCCGTGGCACCGAGTCGCAGGGTGGTGGTGGCCACCTTGGCGTCGACCATCTGCGACGCGAGCGTGCGCTTCCAGATCAACTCGTACAGCGCGAACTCGTCGCGGTTGAGCGTGCCGGAGACCTGGCCGGGGGTGCGGAACGTGTCACCCGAGGGCCGGATCGCCTCGTGGGCCTCTTGGGCGTTCTTGACCTTGCGGTCGTACCGTCGGGGGACATCGGGGACATGGTCGGCGCCGTACAGGTCGCGGGCCTGGTTGCGGGCACCATTGATCGCCTGCTCGGACAGCGTGGTCGAGTCAGTTCGCATGTAGGTGATGTAGCCGCCCTCGTACAGGCGCTGGGCGACATCCATGACCCGCTTCGCCGTCCAGCGCAGCCGACGCCCTGCCTCCTGCTGCAGCGTGGACGTCATGAACGGTGCCGAGGGGCGGCGCGTGCTGGGACGCTGCTCCACAGCGGTGACCGTGAACTGCTGACCAGTGAGCGACTCGGTGAGCCCCGCTGCGGTCGGCTCGTCGAGCAGAAGAACACCTTTGGCGGTCAGGGCACCGGTGTCGTCGAAGTCCTTGCCCGAGGCGATCCGCTGGCCATCGACCTTGACCAGGCGGGCGTTGAAGGATCCGGGGGTGAACTGGCCGCGGATGTCGCAGTACATCGCCGACCGGAACGCGATACGTTCGCGCTCCCGCTCGACCAACAACCGCAACGCGACGGACTGCACCCGGCCCGCCGACAGCCGCGGCGCGACCCGGCGCCACAGGACCGGGGAGATCTCGTAGCCGTAGAGCCGGTCGACGATGCGCCTGGTCTCTTGGGCGTCAACGAGGTCGGTGTTCAGTTCTCGGGTCGTCTGCGCCGCCTGTTGGATGGCGTCCTTGGTGATCTCGTGGAACACCATGCGGCGGTAGGGCACTTTCGGCTGCAGCACCTGGACCAGGTGCCACGCGATGGCCTCACCCTCGCGGTCCTCGTCTGTGGCCAGCAGGAGTTCGTCGGCGTCGGACAGCGCCGCCTTCAACTCCCGGACCAGAGGCTTCTTACTCCCCGCCACGACGTACATGGGGGCGAATTCGTTGTCGACATCCACGCCCGTCTTGGCCCACGCGGTGCCGCGGTACTTGTCGGGGACGTCGGAGGCGTTGTGTGGCAGATCACGGATATGGCCCACCGAGGACTTCACCTCGTACCCCTGACCGAGGTACCCCTGAATGATCCGCGCCTTGGCGGGTGATTCGACGATCACGAGGCGGCGGGGCGTGGACACGGAGGTTCCTTCCGGGGGGACGGACTGATCAAGCAGGAGATGGTCACTGCACAAGTGCGGTGCCGAGAGTGAGTGTGAGGCTACCGGGCAGGCTCCTGTCAAATCGCCACCGCCGTCCCACCCTGTGACGGAACCGACGAGCGCCCCGTTGACCGGGGCACTCGCGAGGCGCCTCGATCAGTTCGTGGGGGCGATGATCCGACACGGGCCGACCACGCGATCACCCTTGTCAGCGATCACCTGGTTCGACGAACTCTGGCATACGACTCGGTCGCCCGGTTGCCCATCGCTGGCGTTCATCCGGGTCTTGCCGTTCGATCCGATCAGCACGTCGCGACCCGGTCCCCCCACCAGCAGCACACTGCCACCCGCTGTCGCCACCAGGCGGTCCCGCCCGGGGCCGCCATTGCCCGCTGACTTGCTTGCCGCCACCACGACTTGGTCGCCCGCCGCTCCACCCAGCGCCAACGTCCTGTGGTGGGCGACCAGGACGGAGTCCCTGCCCCAGCCACCGAAGACGACGGATCGGCCCTGTGTCGACTCGAGGCGGTCGTTGTGGATCGAGCCGTACACGCTCTTGTCGATCGTCACTGCCTTGGCAGATCGCGGGCGGCAGATCAGTTGCATGCGAAGTGTGGTGCCCTCGGGTAGCGCGTCCGCACGGACCTGGGCGCGTTGCTTGGTCCACGTGAGGTCCGAGTCGTCCACCACCTGGGTGGGTGATCCCAGCCCGACCTGCAGCGACGCCCAATCCGTCGGACACTTCGCGCTCGGCACCTCGGGGGTGACCGCCGCCCGGTCGAGGACACGCAGGTTGCCACCCTTGCCGTTGCCGGCCTGGGACACCTCACCCGGCGACTCCGCTGCAGAGTCACGGGCCGTGGTGTTCGTGGCAGAACTCCCCGGGACGATCGAGAGATCGAAGGCGTTGGTGAGCGCCGGGGTGAGCAGGTTCTGGGGCGGTGCCAGGCAGTACCCCGGCGTCGATACGGTCGTTCCGCCGACCTTCACAGACCCGGGCCGAGATCAGTGCAGCCGAACCCAGCGCCGCACCGGTCATGCCTGCTACCCATCCACGCATAGCGGGGAGCCTGCCCAACAACTCGCGGCGGTCGCAACCCGACGACGGGGCATGACCCGAACAGACGACGGCCCCCCGCGCCCAGAGGAGCGGGAGGCCGTCGCGGCTGTTCGAGACCAGGTCAGGCGGTGACCGGGGTCTCCTCGTCCTTGAAGTCCTGCTCGCCCACGGCGATCGGACGGGACTTACTGATGACCACAGCGGCCACGATGATCGCCACGGCGACGAGGGCGATGCCCCAGCGCAGTGCGGTCTGCTCGTTGAGCCACATCGCGACAACAGCAGGAGCGATCAGCAGCGCCACCAGGTTCATGACCTTGATCAGCGGGTTGATGGCCGGACCGGCGGTGTCCTTGAAGGGGTCACCGACGGTGTCGCCGATCACGGTCGCCTCGTGGGCTTCCGAACCCTTGCCACCGAAGTTGCCGTCCTCGACGTACTTCTTGGCGTTGTCCCAGGCCCCACCGGAGTTGGACAGGAACACGGCCATCAGGGTGCCGGTGGCGATGGTTCCGGCCAGGTAGGCGCCCAGGGCACCCACACCCAGTCCGAACCCGACCGCGATCGGGGTCAGCACCGCGAGCAGCCCAGGAGTGATCAGCTCACGCAGCGAGTCGCGCGTGACGATGTCCACCACCTTGGCGTACTCCGGCTTGCTGGTTCCGGCCATGATGCCCGGGTCGTCGCGGAACTGGCGCCGCACCTCGAAGATGACCGCACCAGCCGCACGAGAGACGGCGTTGATGGCCAGACCCGAGAACAGGAACACCACTGCCGCACCGATCAGCAACCCGACGAGGTTCGACGGGTTCGCCACGTTCAGCACACCCAGGTACTGCACGGCATCGCTGGCGCCGACCTGGTTGATCAGGTCATCACCGTTGGCCACGATCTGCTCGGTCGCCTGACCGATCGTGTCGCGGAACGCGCCGAACAGGGCGGTGGCGGCCAGGACGGCGGTCGCGATCGCGATGCCCTTCGTGATGGCCTTCGTGGAGTTGCCGACGGCATCGAGGCTCGTGAGGATCTTGGCGCCCTCGCCCTCGACATCCCCGGACATCTCCGCGATGCCCTGAGCGTTGTCCGACACGGGGCCGAACGTGTCCATGGACACGATGACGCCCACGGTCGTCAGCAGGCCGGTACCGGCCAGCGCCACCGCGAACAGCGACAGCAGCACGGAGCCACCGCCGAGCAGGGCTGCGGCGTAGACCGCAGCACCGATGAGCAGCGCCGAGTACACGGCCGACTCCAAGCCGAGCGAGATGCCGGACAGGATCACGGTCGCCGGACCGGTCAGCGACGTCTTGGAGACGTCATCGACGGGACGGCGGTTCGTCTCGGTGAAGTACGCCGTGAGCTGCTGGATGGCAGCGGCGAGGATGATGCCGATTAGCACAGCGCCAATGGCCAGGAAGCGGGGGTTGAAGCTCTCCACGACGATGCCGTCGAAGTTGCCCAGCTCGATTCCCTTGATCTCGATGAGGCGAGCCGGCAGGAACACGAAGGTGGCGATGACCACCAGGACCGCCGAGATGAGCGCCGAGATGAAGAAGCCACGGTTGATGGCCTGCATGCCCGAGCGGTCGCTCTTGCGCGGGGACACCGCGAAGATGCCGATGACCGCAGTGACAACACCGATGGCGGGGACCACGAGCGGGTACACGAGGCCGAGCTCGCCGAAGGCCGCCTTGCCCAGGATCAGGGCCGCGACCAGGGTCACGGCGTAGGACTCGAAGAGGTCAGCGGCCATGCCGGCGCAGTCACCGACGTTGTCCCCCACGTTGTCGGCGATAGTCGCCGCGTTGCGGGGGTCGTCCTCGGGGATGCCCTGCTCGACCTTGCCGACCAGGTCGGCGCCGACGTCGGCGGCCTTGGTGAAGATACCGCCACCGACACGCATGAACATGGCGAGCAACGCAGCACCGAAGCCGAAGCCCTCGAGCACCTTGGGCGCCTCGCCCTTGTAGACCAGAACCACCACGGCGGCACCGAACAGACCCAGGCCCACCGTGAACATGCCTGCCACACCACCGGTGCGGAAGGCGATCTTCATGGCGCCCTGCTCATCCTCCTGGCGCGCAGCCGAGGCCACGCGCACGTTGCCGCGCACCGCGAGCCACATGCCCATGTATCCGGTGATGGCCGAGAACACGGCACCCACCAGGAAGAAGATCGAACGACCGATGCGCTCACTGGTGGTTTCTGCCGGAAGCAGCCACAACAGGAAGAACACGATCACGGCGAAGATGCCGAGGGTTCGGAACTGACGGCTCAGGAATGCGGCGGCGCCTTCTTGCACCGCTCCGGCAATCTCCTGCATCTTCGGCGTGCCGGCATCGGCAGCCAGGACTTGACGGACGAGCACCGCGGCCACACCCAACGCGAGCAGGGCGATGATCGCCACAACCCCGACGGTGACCAGGTTGCTGCCCGTCAGATCGACGGCAAGACTCTCCACTGGTTTCTCTCCTTGATCGGACGTCGGCGACGACGGCATCGCTGACTGGGAACGTCGGTGGTCCCCCCGCATCGCGCCCCCCAGGGCTCATGCGGATTCCACCGACGTTGCGCAGTTTACGCGACCCGAACACATGCCTATGACGGCGGCACGCGCGGGATAACCGCCCGACAGAGTCGCACTGCGCGACTCAGGCGTCGCCCAAGTTGCTCAGGAGCAGGCACGAGATTGGCTCAATACTGGCTCAATCGAGCTCTGTGGGCCACGACAACGTGATCGCCCGGCCACCGGCCTCGTGGTCCTCGATCCGACTATCGGCGGCCAACGACCGCATCAAGGACAGGGCCAATTCCTCGTCGAAATCGTCCTCGTCGGCGTCGGCTGGCGTGGCCCGGTCCACGACCTCGATCGCGAAACTGCGGCCGTCGTCGGTCATCGCCACACTCACGGAGTCCGCTTGCTCCTGCCCATCGGCCAGGGAACGCAGGACCGCCCGTGCCACCGCTTCGGCCACGGCCAGGCGCACGTCGTCGAGGGTGTCGGGGTCGACACCGGCGCGACGAGCAGCGGCCCCAGCGACCAGCCGAGCTGTGCGGGCCTGCTCCGGGGCCGCGGGCAAAGTCAAAGTCGCGGTGGGCATCAGGCCTGCACCGACCCGGACAACTGCATGACTTCGTCGAGTCCCGTGATCGTGAACACCTTGGTGATCCGCTCCTGCGTGGACACCACCCGAAGCCCGCCGCCCGCCTCACGAGCCCACTTCAGTGCCTTGACCATGACGCCGAGTCCGGTGCTGTCCAGGAACTCCACCCCGGACAGATCGATGACGATGTCGGTCGAGCCGTCGGCGATCAGCGTTTGCAGCGCCTCTTCGAGGCTCGGCGCGGTGAACACATCCAGTTCGCCGGTGACGGCGACCACGGTGCCTGCGCCGGTGCCGCCGGGAATCTGGGCGGTGGTGATCTCCACTGGGGCCTCCGTCGTCGGGCGCCCGCGGGCGCACATGCGTTCTGTCGAACGATAGTCACACGACGGGGCTGAGCGCACCCGACTGCGTGGGAGCCTGTGATCAGCGGGGAACCGGCCACCCGTTGGCCCGGCAGCCGTCCTGGCCGCTGGTCTGCTGTTGCATCACCGGAGACAGCGCGCCACGACGGGGGCAGAAGCGGTGACCCAGACCCAATCCGTGGCCGAACTCGTGGTTCGTGACGTAGGTGCGGTAGTGACCGAGCGAGGCGAACCCTGTGCCGCCGCTGATCCAACGGTTCAGGTTGATCGCGGAGAACCGGCCGTTCCAGCACGAGAACCGTCCCGCGGTGTTGAGCCCCGCCTGCCAGCACAGCCGGTCCACCACCGGGGGGCGGGCCAGCAGTACCCGCACCTTGGCGGTGCTCGGATCGGTGACTCGCTGAAGTCGGTACTTGCCGGTGGCGCTCCAGCCCCGTTCGGTGTCGTTGATCGCCCGCAGCGCGCCTTGCGCGAAGTCCTGCATGCGCCCCCGCAGTGGCTGCTGCACCTCGAGCGTGAACCGGATGAGGCGGCCACGATCACCGACGACCGGCGCCTCCCCGCCCAGAACGTGTGTGGCGACTCCGCCGACCCGCGCGCGACGGGTGGGGGCGGCACCGTAGTAGGTGACGACACGCATCACCGGCGCTCCGGAGGCGGTGGTGCCCCGCAGCGTCAGTCGGTACGCCTCGCCCGGCAACACCGGGGCGGTGATCGTCACGTCTGCCGAGAGCCCATCAGCTGCTGGGGTCACCGGCAGGGAGCGCGCCGGGCGACCCACCTGGCCGAACCGCGCCGACGGTGCCGTCACGGGCTCGGTGAACGTGCCGGTCACGACAGTTCCGACCGCGACGGGCTGCTCGGCGGCGGGTGTGACGGTGACAGCCACACTGGCCGCCCGGGTGCCCTCGCCCGCCGAAACGGCGGGTGTGACGCTACCGGTCAGGATCAGGGCGGTGGCCACCGCGAGGGATCGTGTGACAAGACGGCTGCGCATCGCACCACCGTAAGCGACGCTGCGGGGAGGATCGGCCAAGAACGCTCCCACTGACCCGCCTCGTCGGTACCGCTGGGATTCACGCCCGGAACCGACGGCTCGCGTCACCGGGAGGCTGCCTCACGCTGCCTTCGAGCTCGCCGGGGCACAATCGACATCGATGGACCATCCAGCCACCGCGAGCCCGCCGAGCACGGCTGCCCCCGTGCGGCCCGGATCGCCGGAACTCGTCACGCGGACCCTGGCGGCGCTGTCCACCGAACCGTTGACCGTCATGGATGTCCCCGCGCGCCCCGGCATCACCGCACCATGGCCGGAGTGGGTCGCTGCCGAGGTCCGCGCTGCGGTGGAGTCAGACGGCGTGCAGCACCTGTGGCGGCATCAGGCCACCGCTGCCACCAGCGCCTGGCAGGGCCGCGACGTCGTCTTGGCCACCGGAACCGCCAGCGGCAAGTCCGTCGCCTACTGGCTACCGGCCTTGACCGCCGCCCTGACCGATCGCGCCACCACCATCTACTGCACCCCCACCAAGGCACTGGCCCAGGACCAGCAGGCCCGACTGGACGCCCTCGGGCTGCCCGGCGTGAACCCAGCCTGCTACGACGGCGACACCGATCGCGACGCTCGACCGTGGATCCGTCGATCGAGTCGGTTCATCCTCACCAACCCCGACATGCTGCACCGGTCCGTGCTTCCGCACCATTCGCAGTGGCGGCAGTTCTTGGCACGGCTGCGGTTCGTGATCTTGGACGAGGGCCACATGTACCGCGGCATCTTCGGCGCCAATGTGGCAGCCGTGGTCACCCGCCTGCGCCGGCTCGCCCGAGCTGCCGGGGCCGATCCCACGTTCGTGGTGTGCTCGGCCACACTGGGCCACCCCGCCGAGGCTGGCTCGCAACTACTGGGCACACCCGCCGATCAGATCGCCGCGATCGATCAGGACTCCTCCGCGCGTGGGCCGCGAACCGTGATCCTGCACGACCCGGCGCGAGACCGGCACACGTCCACCCGCACAGGTGATGAAGTCGACGACCGATTCATCGACGAACCGGTCAGCGCCTTCGCCGAGACGGCCGCCGCGTTGTCGGCCTGGGTCACCGCCGGGATCCAGTCGGTCGGCTTCGTTCGCTCCCGCGCCGGAGTCGAAGCCATGGCCGAGATCGTCCGTCAACGCACGACCGCGGGCGCTGCAGTGACCGCCTACCGCGGTGGCCTGCTGCCCGAGGAACGCCGCGACATCGAACGCCGCCTGCGCGGTGGCGACCTTCGATGTGTGGCCTCGACGAACGCACTGGAACTGGGCGTGGACATCGTCGGTCTGGATGCTGTGGCGATGTGCGGATGGCCCGGGACCCGGCTGTCCTTCCTGCAGCAACTGGGGCGTGCCGGACGGGCAGGGAGTCACGCCGTGGCACTCCTCAGCGCCCAGGCGGATCCACTGGACCGGTACTACGTGAGTCACCCGGAACGGATCTTCGGGGCTTCGCTGGAACAGACCGTTCTGGACCGCCACAATCCCTACGTCCTGCTGGGACACGTCGCGTGCGCAGTGTCCGAACAACCACTGACGACCGCCGAAGCTGTGGCGGACTTCGGCCCGGCGGCCGATGAGGTCCTGGGGGTACTGCAGGCCCGCGGCCTGATCCGCCTGCGCGGCCAGCGGTGGTTCTGGGTCGAACGGCGCAGCGCCGACCAGTTCGCCGACCTGCGCGGCTGTAGCCAGCCGGTGGCCATCGTGGAATCCGGCACGGGTCGGGTGATGGGCACGATGGACGGGTCATCCGCACCGGCGCAACTGCATCCCGGCGCGGTGTACACCCATCTGGGTGTCACCCACGTGGTGGAGTCCCTCGACCAGGACGCCGGAGTCGCCGTGGTCCGGCGAGACCGGCCCGGCTACACCACTGTGGCCCAGACGGTCAGCGACCTACATATCGTCGCGGAGCACGAGAGCCGCTCGCTGGGCGCCGGGACTGTGCACTTCGGCGACGTCGAGGTCACCGGCCAGGTCGTGGGATTCCTGAAGCGCCACGCGGGAACGGGTCGCGTCATCGGCAGCGAACCGCTGACCCTGCCGCCTTCCCACCTGCGCACCACGGCGATGTGGTGGCGACTCGACCACGCGGCATTGGCGGCCGCCGGAATCACCGACCCCCAGGTCCCGGGCGCGGCGCATGCCGCCGAACACGCCGCGATCGGGGTGCTCCCGGCGCTCGCCCCGTGCGATCGCTGGGACATCGGGGGACTATCCACCGACCAGCATCCCGACACCGGCGAGATGACCGTCTTCGTGTACGACGGCCACCCAGGCGGCGCGGGCTTCGCCCGACGGGGCTTCGACGTCGCCGAGGCGTGGCTGACCGCGACCCGGGACGTCATCGGCAGCTGCGACTGCCGCAGCGGCTGCCCGGGCTGTGTCCAATCTCCCAAATGCGGCAACGGCAACGAACCACTGGACAAGGTGGGTGGGCAGGCCATGCTCCGCGCCTTGATCGGCATCGTCGACAACTGAAGCGGCGATCAGGGGTTGCGGTGCAGCCACTCGGTCCCACTCGTAGACTCCGGGGGTGACACTCGACATCACGCCCACCGTCTGGCTCATCACCCTGGCGGTCATCATCGGCCTGTTCGTACTCGACCTCGGGCTCGCCATGGCGAAACCGCATGTGGTGGGCTTCCGCGAGGCGGCCATCTGGTCGGTGTTCTACATCAGCGTCGCGATCATCTTCGGCATCGTGTTCTCGTGGTGGGCCGGTGGGGAGTTCGGCGCACAGTACTTCGCCGGCTACATCGTCGAGAAGACGCTGTCGGTGGACAACCTCTTCGTGTTCGTCATCATCATGGCTGCGTTCGCGGTGCCGCCCGAGCACCAGCAGAAACTGCTCATCATCGGCATCGCACTGGCGCTTGTACTGCGCGCCATCTTCATCGCCATCGGTGCGACCTTGCTGGCCTATTTCTCGTTCATGTTCCTGCTGTTCGGGTTGCTGCTGGTGTGGACCGGTTTCGCGCTGTACCGACACCGCGACGAAGACCCGGACGTCAGCGACAACCTGCTCGTGGTCGGCGCCCGAAAAGTCCTGCCGACCACCGACGAGTACCACGGCGGCCACCTGTTCACCCGCATCGACGGACGCCTGGTCGCCACTCCGCTGTTCATCGCACTGATCGCCATCGGGACCACCGACTTGCTGTTCGCGCTGGACTCGATCCCGGCCGTGTTCGGGGTGACCAGCGAGCCGTACATCGTGTTCGTCGCCAACGCGTTCGCCCTGCTGGGACTACGGGCGCTGTTCTTCCTGGTCAAGGGACTGCTCGATCGGTTGGTGTACCTGTCGACAGGGTTGGCCCTCATCCTGGTGTTCATCGGGATCAAACTGATCCTGCATTGGGCCCACGGAATCTGGCCGGGGGTTCCGGAGGTGAGCACCGCATTCTCGCTGCTGTTCATCCTGGTGGTTCTCACGATCACCACGGTCGCCAGTGTCATCGCCGTCCGAAAGGACCCGACCCTGGTGGCCCACGCCGGATCGGTGCGCGGTCGCGATGATGACCCGGCCCCCCCAACGGCATCCAGGGAATAACACCAGGCCTCGCCGCCGTTGCAGTGCGGCGTGACTACTCTCGACGACCAGATCGCCACCTACCGAACCCTGCAACTCGGGCCCGCGTTCCTGCGACGGATGGACTCGTTCGCCGCCGAGTTCGAGTCGCTGGCGGACCAAGCCACTCGCTTCACCGATGCGGGCCAGGACGTGACCTTGGTAGTCCCCCACCCGATCGCGGCCTCCGATCGCGTCATCACTCGGCTCACGCTGTCCGGCCAGACCGCCTCTGGGATCTATGACCACAACTTCGAAGCAGGCGATGTGGATCGTTTCCGCCCGGTGGAGCCAGTCCCGGTGGATCGGCCGTACCTGGTGGTGGGCTTCGACGCCGGGGCGGAGTTCCGGGGACGGCCACCGGCAGATGCCCTCCCGGTGATCCGCTCCCGAGGCCGCAGCCCGCTGACCATCAGCGAAGGTCTGGCCGTTTTCCTACGCGATCCCGCAACGCTGCAACCGAACCACTGCTGGTCCTTGGCCGGTAGTTCCCGCGGTGACCGTCGGGTGCCGGCGCTGTGGATCAGCAAGAAGGCCCCAAAACTGGGCTGGTGTTTCGCCGGGGCCCCCCACGACTGGCTCGGAGTGGCCTCGATCCAGGAGCGGGTCCTCCCGGAGTCATGAGGGGTGTGGACGCGGAACCAGTTCGGCCCGCGCACGAGCGCTCGCGCGGCGGTCACCCATGGCCTCGGCCAGCACGGCAGGAAGATCCGCCTCGATCGTCACGCTGACGGCCAGTCCGTCAACGTCGCAACCCGCCAAGTGAACGTCGTTGTCGCCCGCGACCCTGGCCGCGGTATCGCACGGTTGCGGATCCAGCAGCAACTGCCCCGCCGCGGCGAGCGCCACCATGTCGGCAGCGGCCTCCACCCGACTGTGCCCCACCACCCCCGCCACAAGAGCACCCGCGGCGACCACCGCAGCAGCAACGAGGGCACCACCGACCAGCAGCAATCCCGCTGCCCCGCGCTCGTCGCTCACCATGTCCGCTCCCGCCTGGTCGACACCGTGGCCGTCAGCACCTTGCTCAACCGACTCAGGATCGGGCCGGGACCACGCACCTCGAGCCGCGCCGCGACCTCGACGATCTCGTCGGCACGGACCACGGACAGGTCGGCACCGGGCGCCACTCGCTGCCCCGCCGCCAAAGCCTCCCCCACGCTGTCCCCCCGCGCGAGTTCACGTGCCGTTGCGCGCGCGGCGTCGGTCAACCTCGCCTGCGTGTGGCCCGCGGCCAGCAGCATCGTCCCGGCGACTATCAGCGAGATCAGCAAGGGCAGGACCACCGCGAGTTCGAGGGTGACCATCCCGTCCTCCTGCCTACCTGCGGTCAACTGACCCCGACGCCCCGTGCCGGATGCCGCGAACCACCGCCGCGACACCCGGCACCGGGGCCGGGTCAGCTGAACAGGAAGCTGAAGGCCCATTCGATGACCCGCTTGAGCAGTTCCATGGCCCAGTCGCTGGTGAGCAGCTTGACCAGCACCCCGCCGAGGCCTGCGACCGCCACCGTCCCGACCGCGTACTCGGCCGTGGAGAGGCCGTCCTCCTGAGCCACCCGCTTCATGATCGACTTTGACATCGTTCTCCCTTCCTTCCGCCCTGAGTGGGTTGGTGTTGCAGTGGGTCCACCCTCGGCAGCGGGAGAGGTCCGTGACCGACGAGAGTGGCTGCTGGGGACGACCCGCCGGGGCACGGGGCTGGGGACAGTCAGAACGTGAGTCCGGATACCAGCGACGCCACGATGGGCACGATTCCCAACAGGACGAACGCGGGCAGGAAGCACACGGCCAGCGGGATGACCGCCCGCACAGCTGCCGCCCTGGCCGCCGCTTGCGCCTGGGAGTAGTAGTCCCGTCGCGCATCGGCGGCGACCCGGTCGAGCAATGCCGCGATCGGAGACCCAGTCTCGGCATGTCGGGCCATCGCAGTCGCGAGTTCGCCCAAGGCCGCCACGGACGCCACCACCCGCCACGCGGTGGCCGGTGGGGCACCCAGTCGGCGATGTGCGGCCACGGCAGCCAGGTGCCCTTGCAGCGGCGCTGGCGCGGCAGCTGCCACCAAGTCAAGAGCCTCGGTGTCGGTGATGCCGACGCGCAGCACGGCCGCCAGTAGGTCCACGGACTCCGGAATGGACCGCGCCAGAGCCAACGCCCGTCGGTCCTCACCTCGGGTGAACCCGGTGGGCAGGAACCGAAGCGCAGCGGCGGCCGCAGGCGCCGCGAGGCCCAGGGACCAGGGCAGTGGGGTGAGCACGAGGACCGTCACCGCTGCGGCTCCGGCGCCGAGGTGGTTCAAACGCAGTCGGGTCGACGATTCAGCGCCGGATCCATGGGGGACACGCCGCAGTGACGCCCGACCGTTCGATCGCAGCAGAGGTTGGGGAACCAGAAGCACCACCAGACCGAGCAGGAGCCAACTCACAGGTCGGCCTCGACGCCCCGCACGATCTGGTGCATCCACCAGAACCCGACACCGTTGAGCCCCACCCCCGCCGTCAGGCATGCGGCCCCCACGAGCGACGACGTGAACCAGCCGATCGGGTCGGCGCCCAGCATCATGGCGAAACCGACACCGATGAGCGGCAGCAGACTCATGAGCTTGGCGGTGGCGCGGGGACCCGCCAACTCCACGGCCAGGGCTCGCCGAACCTCGACCGTGCGGCGATACCCGTCGGCGATGTTGTCCAACACATCGGCCAACCCGGCACCGGTCTGCAGCGAGATGGACCACGCGGCTGCCACTGGCACCAGGACGGGAGACTCGTGCGCATCGCGGTGCAGAGCTGCGGGGACGTCGGCGCCGATGGCGGCCGCCCGCGCGGCATGGCGAGCCACCCCATAGCGGCGAGCGCAGGTTCGCAGCGCCCGGGCGCTGTCGCTGCCGGCGCGCAGTTCACCGGCCAATGCCAACACCCACGCGATGCTGAGATCAGTGCGGTGCGCCGAGCGCCAGTGGTGTCGCAGGCGGTGCACGGCGGGGGCTGCGGCCGCGGGGAGCGGAGGTGGGGCCAGCAGCAGAGCTGCCCCAACAAGCAACCAGGTCATGCGACCGGCAGGGCGTACCGCTCGGGTCGGGTGCCCGAGATGGCCGACAACAGTCGCCGGGCGACCGGATGGCCCGCTCGATGGAGTCGTGGCTTGGCGTCAGTGAACGTCAGAAGGGGGACGACGCGAACCAGCCCCGTCGATTCCCCTGCTTCGATGACACCGATCTGGGCGACCCGACGACGGCCGCTGTCGCTGCGCGCAACGTGGAGGACCAGGTCCAGTCCGGCGGCCAACTGACTGTGCACTGCGGCACGATCCATCCCGGCCGCCAATCCGAGGGCCTCGATGCGTGCCGGAAGACTGGTCGGGTCATTGGCATGGACCGTGCCGCACGACCCTTCGTGTCCCGTGTTCATGGCGTTGAGCAGCGCAGTCACCTCCGCGCCGCGCACCTCTCCCACCACGATGCGATCCGGCCGCATCCGCATCGCTTGCCGCATCAGGTCCGTCATGGCGACCGCACCCCGTGATTCGGCGTTCGCCATGCGAGCCTCCAGTCGGACGAAGTGCGGATGGGGAACCTCCAACTCCGCGGACTCCTCAATGGCCACGATCCGATCCGCGGGCGAGACGAGTCCCAACATGGCGCGCAGCACGGTCGTCTTGCCGCTGCCCGTTGCCCCGGTGACCAAGAACCCGCACCGCGCCGCGATAACAGCTCGCAGCCACGCCGCCCCCGCCTCACTGATCGATCCCGAGCGGACCACTGCTGCCATGTCGAAGGTCGTGCGCGCGGGGACACGCAGGCTGATCAAGGTCCCCGGCGAGGCCAACGGCGGAATGGCGGCGTGCAGCCGGACCCCGTCGGGAAGCCGGGCATCGACGAATGGTGTCGCGTCGTCCAGCCGACGACCGGCCTGTGCCGCCATCCGCTGGGCCAACGCCCGCGCTGCGGACTCCGAACCCAGAGACAGTCCGGTGCTGCGCAGCCCGGCGCCCTGATCGACCCAGATCTGGTTGTGACCGTTGACGAGGACGTCCGTCACCCCGGGGGTGTCCAGCAGGGGTTGCAGCACTCCTGCGCCGACCAGCTCCGCCCGTACGCGAGCCACGCACTGATCGAGCGCGGCCGACTCCACCACGACTCCGGTGGCGTCGAATGCCCGGCGGATTGCGGTGGGGGTCGGGTCGCCGCCGTGTTCGACGAGCCAGGCCCGGACTCGTTCCACCGTGTCAGCGTCCACCCCCGACCCCCATCACAGCGTCAGCCAACTCCCGGCAGGCACCCGCGAACGGGCGCCGCGTCACCGCCTGCGCCAGATCACCGAAGTCGGTTCCGGCGCGCACCCCGGAGCAGTCCGGGATCTCGACCACGTGGCGATGAGGGAGCAACTCCACCGCTGCGGCCGCCGGCATCGGGCCGCGGATCCGCCGCAACGCGATGACTGGCTCCGGCCCCACCGCACCCGAATCGGTCAGTCGCCGGGCCGTGGCCAGCGCCACCACGTCGTGAGGCACGACGAGAACATCGACGCCATGGGCTCCCGAGCCCAACTGCTCAGCCCGGTACCGCGGGACATCCGCGACGACTGCGGCAACGGTCGACAGCAGCGACTCCGTGACGGGCCGCCAGGCTCCCAGGGCATCGGCGTCGGGACCACCCTGGGACAGCACGGGCAGATCCGCCACCACGGGCAGGCGTCCCAGGATCGATGTCGCCGCCACCGCTCCGCGGACGTCTGACAGGTCGCCCCACCGCAGCCCTTTGGCTGTCTCGATCCCCAGGGCGACGTCCAAACCACTCCCAGCACTGTCGCCGTCCACCAGTACGGTCCGCAGTTGCTCCGCCAGCGCCACGGCCAGACCACACGCCACCGTCGTGGCGCCGCTGCCGCCGCGAGTTCCGATCACCCGGATCAGGGTCCCCGTGGGCGCTCGGCGCTTCTCACCCAATCGACGGCCCAGCAACGACGCGCCTTCAGGCAGCACGACCACCTGCTCGACGCCCGCCTCGGCGGCACGACGCCACGGTGCGGCGGACGCAGCACCGGCGACCACGATGGTGGGCAGCGACGTGGCATCAGGAACCTCGTCGGTGACCAACAGGCCCGTGCGGGTGCCGATCTCGGACGCGACGTCCGCGTGAGCAGCAGCGACCAGATCGAACACCTGACGAGCCAAAGCGGGGTCCGAGACGCGCACAGCGACATCGGTCATGGGGGAATCTCCTGTCAGCGGGGATCCCAGCCTGTTCCGGGCGCCCCCCACGTGCGCACCTGAGTCGCGGGCTGGGGACAACCACCCGAGGGTGCAGCCTGTGGATAGTGCTCAGGCCTGGCCCGGCGCCATGGCGCGGGTGATGCCGCGCGTTGCCTCACGGCGTGCGACAGCACTCAGGTCCGGATGATCGGCCACGAACTCAGCCACTGCGGCCACGTCGAATCGGGTGGTGTCCCGCAGGGCCCACCCGATCCCTTTGGCGACCCAGAAGCGTCCGTCGGCGACGTGGGGCTCACACAACGCCAGTAACAGAGGCACGTCCGTGGCCGCACCCAATCCCCGTTGATGCTGGATCGACGCGCGGATGAGCCACTGATCGTTGCTTCCGTTCCACCGCCACATCACCTCGTGCAACTGCGGATGTCGCCGAACCAGCGGCGTGATCACCGCCGATCCCCACAGGTCGACGGTGTCCCACCAGGGCAGGGTCAACAGCAGTCGGGCCACAGTGGCATCGAGATCGGGCGGTTGCACCACCGGCAACCACCGGCCCAGCAACTCTGCGGCCGCGTAGTGGTACTCCCGCTCCGGCATTCCCTGCAGTTCCGCGCAGCCGGCCAGGAGTTGTTCCCGATCAGGTGGTGACAGCGCCGCCCAAGCGATCCGTTGCGCCTTGCGCCGTGCCGCAGCGCCGATGCCCAAGAAGGGCGCGACGTCCTTCATGTAGGCCGTCATGGCGACCGCGCGGTCTGGGTCCCGCAGCGGCTCGAACTGCTCCTGAACCGCCATCCGAGCCGCTCGCGCCCACATGACCCGATGCTCGCAGATGTGCGACGACCGGTGCGCGATCGCAATAGGATCACCGCGTGACCGGCTCACCTGACCAGCAGGAGCCCCGCGGCGCGGCGTTCTTCGACCTGGACAAGACCATCCTCGCCAAGTCCAGCACGCTGGCGTTCACCAAGAAGTTCTACGAGGGCGGCCTGATCAAACGGCCGGATGCCCTCAAGGCCGCCTACGCCCAGTTCGTGTACATGCTGTCGGGCGCAGACCACGACCAGATGGAGCAGATGCGGGTGTATCTGTCCGAACTGGTGCAGGGCTGGGATGTGGCTCGAGTACACGAGATCGTCGACGAGACGATCGACCAGATCGTCGACCCCATCGTGTACGCCGAGGCGCTGGCTCTGATCGACGAGCATCACGCCGCCGGTCGCGACGTGGTGATCATCTCGTCGTCGGGGACCGAGGTCGTGGAGCCCATCGGTGCTCGCCTGGGCGTGGACCTTGCGATCGGGACCCAGTTGGCGGTCGAGGATGGCCACTACACCGGCGAGATCCTGTTCTACGCGTACGGCGAGGGCAAGGCGGACGCCATGCGGGACCTTGCGGTCGAACGCGGCTATGACCTCGCCTCGTCGTACTCCTACACCGACTCCCACACCGATCTGCCCATGCTCGAGATCGTGGGCCACCCGGTCGCGACGAATCCGGACAGCGAACTGACCCGCATTGCCGAGGAACGGGACTGGCCGATCCTGCGGTTCACCAAGCCTGTGGCCATGCGCACCCCATTGGAGACCAAGGAGGGCCGACGGGCGGCCGCTGTTGCCATCGGGAGTGCGGTGGCGCTGGGCCTGGCCTGGTACGCCGGCCGACGATCCGCTGGCGGCGGACCGCTCTGACACCGACCAGAGCCTCATGCCGGACTCGTCCGATTCGCCCTGACCTGACTGGGCCGAACGGGTCACGCGCGATCACGGAACCGGGCAATCCTGATGTCCGAACCGACCTAATGCGTTATGACCACAGTCGACAACGTGCTGCGCGGATTGGCCGCGATCACCGCCGTTGCCGCGATCGGCGTGGTCGCCGCCAACCCGCAGTTCCGCGCTGACAGCGGTGTCGCCGCCGCCCAACGCTTGGCAGGGGATCCGCTCGCGCGCCAAGCGGACGCCAAGACCAAGGGTTACTCATTCCTGCTGAAGTCCGAGGACAGCCGCTACCCCGGGCGTTGGTGTGCCGGCACGATCCCCTACACGTTGGATCTCTCCCAAGCGGAGGCAGCGGGAATGGATCCTGCTGCGGAAGCAGCCCGATGGGCGACCGTGCTGCAGCGGTGGGCGGTCGCGTCGCAGGGGCACTACCGATTCACGTACGCCGGACAACGCTCCCTGCTGACCGACGAGGACGGCGAACTGGACCTTGAGTCCATCGAACCCGGCACGATCGGCATCACCTACGTCCATGTCGACCCGACCGGCGATCCTGGGTACCAGGCAGCTGCTGTTCGCGGCCGCACTGCTGGGAATGGGGGATTGCAGGTGACGAGCAACGGAAGCATCCCCGGCGGGAGCCTGGTCGGCGACCGGGGCTTCGTGATGATCGACGCCGAGGACGCCGCCGCCCTGAGCGCCGATGGACTACGACAGGCGCTGTATCAACACGAGTCGGGCCACGCGCTGGGGCTCGGGCACGTGAACTCGACGACGTCGATCATGAACGGCACGCTCAGCAGCGACCGTGAGGAGCTGGCCGACGGTGATCTGGCCGGCATGGCCGCGATCACCGCCATGCCCTGCCAGAAGTAGCGCCATTCACGCATCCGTCGGCAACTCGTCGACGAGCTCGGCCGCCGCGGCAGCGCCCGCCGCCACCGCCTGGGAATGCCGGACGATCCACTCGGTGACCCCCGCGACGTCGCCGGTGGCGTAGCCGCGCAGGGCAGCCACGTACTTCGGGCGGCCCAGCATGCGCAGTCCGGCTTCGGGGATTGCCCACCCGTCGGGGTCGACGCCCTTGGCGCGCATGACGACCCGCGTCATGGCTCGGGCCAGCAGTCCGGACCCCCAGTCGAACGGCTGCACCACCGCGATCTCGGCGTGAACGATCGCCGCGAGCGCCAATGCCGGAGCCGTCGAACTGCCCACCAGGACGTCACCCAGTGCCGCCAGTCGGGCGGCGGCGGCGCTACTCGGCTCTGCTGTCCGGAGCCGCAGGGGGTCCGCGACGTCGTCCCCGGAACGGGGGCGACCCACCGCAACGGTCGATCCGACGGCAACGACGGCGTGCAAGCGCGCCAGCGCCTGAAGCGGGGCTGTCGTCACGATGTCCGCCGCGGCGGGGATCTCGGCGTACATGGCCAAGGTGCGTACCGCGGTGCGGCCGATCGGTGAGTCCTCGACCGCCCCCGACCGCAGGGATCCCTGCGGCACTTCCGCACCCTCGAAGGCGGCATCCGCCCAGGCGCCGAGCAGCGCGGACTCCGCCGCCAGCGCCCTCCCCCGGGCCCGGGCTGCCCGATTCCACAACAACTCATCGACTGCGGTGCGGGCGGCGGCGAGCTCCGCAGCGACATCGGGCAGGGCTGCCAGCTCGGCGATGGGGTCGGACACCAGATGAAAGTAGCGTGTCGGGCGGATAGGGTCGCGGTGCAGCCATCGCACAGCCGGGAGATGACGTGAGCGACGACGCCCTGCAGAACCTGCTCCAAGAGGACCGGACCTTCCCCCCCAACGCGGCGTTCGTCAAGCGCGCGAACGTGCGTGGGGAGATCTACGACCAAGCCGCCGCGGACCGGCTCGCGTTCTGGGAGGAGCAGGCCCGGCGGCTCACGTGGGCGACGGACTGGGACCAGACGCTCGACTGGAGCAACGCCCCGTTCGCCCGCTGGTTCGTGGGCGGGAGTCTGAACGTCGCCTACAACTGCGTCGACCGGCATGTCGAGGCGGGCCACGGCGATCAGACCGCAATCGTGTTCGAGAGCGAGTCCGGCGAGTCCCGCGACATCTCGTACACCCAGTTGCAGGAGATGGTCTGCCGCGCTGCCAACGCGCTGCAGGGGCTCGGCGTCGAAGCCGGTGATCGGGTGGCGATCTACCTGCCGATGATCCCCGAGGCGGTCGTCGCGATGCTGGCGTGCGCTCGGATCGGGGCACCCCACTCCGTTGTCTTCGCGGGGTTCTCGGCCGAGGCCCTGCGCAGTCGCATCGACGACGCCGAAGCCAAGGTCGTGATCACCGCGGACGGTCAGTTCCGGCGCGGAAACTCGATGCCACTGAAGCCGGCTGTGGACGAGGCCGTCGCACAGACTCCCTCGGTCGAGCACGTCGTCGTTGTCCGCCGTACCGGTGCCGAGGTGGAGTGGAACGACCGCGACGTGTGGTGGCACGACATCGTCGATGCCGCGGCAGCGCACCACCACCCTGAAGCGTTCGATTCGGAACACCCGCTGTTCATCCTGTACACGTCCGGCACGACCGGGAAGCCCAAGGGCATCCTGCACACCACCGGGGGCTACCTGACTCAGGCGGCGTGGACCCATTGGGCGGTGTTCGATCTCAAGCCCGCTGAGGACGTGTACTGGTGCACCGCCGACGTCGGTTGGGTGACGGGGCACAGCTACATCGTGTACGGCCCGCTCGCGAACCGAGTGACGCAGGTGATCTACGAGGGCACCCCGGACACCCCGCACAAGGGCCGCTGGTGGGAGATCGTCCAGAAGCACCGGGTCTCCATCCTCTACACCGCACCCACGGCGATCCGCACGTTCATGAAGTGGGGGGAGCACATCCCCGACGCCTTCGACCTGTCCTCGCTGCGGGTGCTGGGATCGGTGGGTGAACCCATCAACCCGGAGGCCTGGATGTGGTACCGCCGGGTCATCGGCGGGGACGAGTGCCCCATCGCGGACACGTGGTGGCAGACCGAGACCGGCGCCATGATGATCTCGCCGCTGCCGGGGGTCACCGCGACCAAACCGGGGTCGGCCATGCGGCCACTGCCGGGGATCAGTGCTGTGGTCGTCGACGACAACGGAGCACCGGTGGAACCGGGCGGTGGCGGGTACCTGGTGCTCGACGAGCCGTGGCCCGCGATGCTGCGTGGAATCTGGCGTGATGATGAGCGCTACGTGGACACGTACTGGAAGCGCTGGCCCGAGGTGTACTTCGCCGGTGACGGGGCCAAACTCGACGACGATGGCGCGATCTGGCTGCTCGGCCGCGTCGACGACGTCATGAACGTCTCCGGGCACCGGATCTCGACGACCGAGGTCGAGTCGGCGTTGGTGTCGCATCCGGCTGTCGCCGAAGCGGCGGTCGTGGGTGCCACCGACACGACGACAGGTCAGGGAATCGTGGCCTTTGTGATCCTGCGCGGGGACAACGACGGCGGTGAGGACCTCGTGGCCCAGTTGCGCGACCACGTGGCCCACGAGATCGGTCCTATCGCCAAACCGCGGCAGATCATGGTGGTGGCCGAACTCCCCAAGACCCGCTCGGGCAAGATCATGCGCCGCCTGCTGCGCGACGTCGCGGAACACCGCGAACTCGGCGACGTGACCACTCTGGCCGACCCGGCTGTGATGAACCTGATCTCGCAGGGCCTCACCGCCGAGTGACCGCAAAGCTGGCCCGCACATTCAGCCCTCGGTGTTGCACGGGCGAGTTCGGCATGTGCCGACCAGTTCTGCGGTCCCCCTGGGTCAGCGGTAGGCGCGGAGTTGGTAGTGGCCCAGGGCCGTCATCACCACTGTTCCGTCGGTGTCCTTGACCTCGAGGTCCATCACGAAGTCCGCCTTGCCGGCTTCGGCCACCTCGCCCAGGACACGCGCCACGTCGTCAGGGCTGATGGAAGCGTCCACCGTGACGTCCGTACGAGCGGGGCGACGGTAGTCCACCGTCATGTCCTTGATGACCGGGTAGTACTTCGCGGGGTCGAACAACTGCACCGCCAACGCCCCGCCCGGCACCTCCGCGATCGCGAACAGCGCCCCGGCATACATCGTTCCGACGTGGTTCTGGTTGCCCTCGAACGGCACCCGCAGAGTCATCGTCCCCGGACCCATGTCGACGACCTCCAACCCGAGCCGAC
>CXWK01089335.1_pt3 | contig 24429 bp, 29 predicted proteins | sample 590851 | NCBI WGS metagenome assembly CXWK01 (sample SAMEA3498364, study PRJEB10139) | wastewater metagenome | biome: wastewater treatment plant; material: activated sludge | place: Denmark | collected 2014-08-01
CTAAATCCAGGTTTTGATGCCTCCTCAAGAGCAACTGCAATCGCCGCTGTCTGATTATCATGAGGTCCGCCCTGAAGTCCAGGAAATACCGCTGCATCTATTTTCTTTGCCATATCTGGGTCTTTCTTCAATCCTCTTTCAGTCACCATAATCATCGCCCCTCTTGGCCCCCGCAGTGTTTTATGAGTAGTAGTCATAATCACATCAGCATAAGGTGCAGGTGATGGATGAGCGCCTCCTACAATAAGTCCGGCAATATGCGAAACATCAGCCATTAAAATAGCTCCAACTTTATCCGCAATTTTTCTAAACTTCGCAAAATCAATTGTTCGGGGATATGCGGTAAATCCGCAAATGAGTAAATCAGGCTTCTCTTCTAAAACAGCTGTTTCAACTTCTTTATAATCTAGTTGCCCGGTAGTCATAGAAACCTTATAGCTCGCAGTTTTAAAGAAAATTCCTGAGAATCCAACTTTAAGTCCATGAGTTATATGACCACCTTGGTCTAAAGCCAAACCCATTAATTTTTGGCCAGGCTTAAGAAGTCCCATTACTATCGCTGCATTAGCCGGAGACCCCGAGTAAGGCTGAACATTAACATGCGCCACTCCAAATAATTTTTTCGCTAAATCCTGTGCATAAATCTCAACAGTATCAACAACACCATTTCCCTGATAATAACGTCTCTTTGGATAACCTTCTGAATATTTATTTGTGAAAACCGATCCTAAAGTCTCAATAACTGAGGCCGAAGTGTAATTCTCAGAAGCAATCATCTCAAGTACTTCTTTCTGGCGAATTTGTTCTTTTTGGATAGCCTGATAGATTTTTGGAGAAGATTTCTTTAAAGCGGTATAAGCGAAGCCTGTTTTAGCCATCTAACATCCCATAGAATACATTGGTTAAGTGTAAGTGTCAATATATAAATATTATATCGAGCTTCAGAAACAAAGCGCGTCAACGATGAGGATTTGTCTATCAGGGGAAGAGCGGATTCTGCACGGCAGATATCCGAAGGGGTCAATCCCCGATCAGACAAATCCTGGGAGTAGCGCGACTTTCCAAGCGAGAGAGTTTTGGTTATGACTTTGCAAGCTTCGCTTACTTTTGCTCTCAAAAGTACAAAGAACTTCTTAAGAATTAAATATCTCTGCTGCCATTCTAACTATTTCATCATCCTGCGCCACTTCCACATTAGCCAGTTCCGATGACTTCATATCTCTTTTTCCGATAACTGTTGTCACTTTAACTGACTTTCCTAAAACATCCGCTAAAACAGATTCCAAAAGTGTCCTGGATTTAGGAGCCTCCAAAATTCTTTGATGGAAAGAATAAGGCACTTCCAAAACCACATTCACCCCGTCACAATTTTTAACTTTGGTCTGGCGCAAAAGAGCTTCAAGCGAAAAGTTATACGGCTTAATAGTCTCCAGAATATAAGTCCATTTATCAGTTATAACAATCACATCATCCGAAGCCTGCATATTCTCAACTGAAGGAATTTCTTTTCCGGAAAACTCAGAGTGTTCCGGAATACGGGAAGAATCCCCAGAATTCCGGGCCTCCGGCTGTCCGATCTTCTGGTTTCCGAGTTTTTCCGAGTAATTCTGCAATTGCGCTTCCCCTCGCGGTACCTGTGGTACTCGTGATACTTGTGGTACTTCTAAATTAGCCGCGCTCTTAATCACCGCTACCTCAAGCGGCAGGGACGAAATACTTGTATATTTAAGCTGCTCTAAACTCTTCTGAAAATTCTCAATATAACTAATTAACTTAACCTGATCTATCTTCTTACTCAGACCCTCAAGAACCTCCATCTTCTCATTTCCCACTTCCAAACTAACAAGCGGACCAGTTCCATTTTTAATAAGTAAAATCTGCCTTAAAGCTTTAAGAATCGAATTGGTGAATTCTTTAATATTGGCACCCTTTTCATTTAACTTTTGAATCAACATGAGCGCTTCACCTCCGCTTCCGGAAATTAGTCTCTCAATTAACCCTGATGTTTCAGAAAAATCATTAGCTTTCAAAAGCCCCCGAACCTCTTCAATGCTTATATCTCCGGCTGATGAAACTTGATCTAATAATTTCACTGCATCTCTAAAACTGCCTTCTGAAATCTCCCCGATTAAACTTAAAATCTCATCAGACGTTTTAAGCCCTTCTTTCTCACAAATATTCTTTAGAGCAGTTTTTACTTCCTCCATCGAAGCCAGTTTAAAATCAAATCTTTGAACTCGGGATAAAATAGTATTTGGCAGTTTTTGAACTTCTGTTGTCGCTAGTATAAATAAAACATGAGCCGGTGGTTCTTCTAAAGTTTTCAAAAGGGCATTAAAAGCCTCAGTTGTTAACATATGCACTTCATCGATAATATAAACTTTTTTCTTCGCTGAAGACGGGGATAATTTTATTCTCTCTCTTAATTCCCGGATATCATCAATACCTCTGTTTGAAGCCGCATCTATCTCGATCAAATCCATATTGGATCCATCAGTAATAGAAATGCATGAATCACACTTATTGCAGGGTATTATCGGGCTTTCAGCTTGCGAATTTGCTGACGACTGATTGCTGACAGCTGAAAGCTGAGCTTCACAATTCACAATCTTCGCCAATATTCTGGCTGTCGAAGTCTTCCCGGACCCTCTCGGACCTGTAAATAAGTATGCATGCCCTAGCTTCCCGGATTGGAATGCTGACAAAAGAGTCTTCTTAACATGGTCTTGGCCTATTAGTTCTTCGAAGTTTTGAGGTCGGTATTTGCGGTAGAAAACCATAGATGCTTAGTATTATGTATCAGGTATTAAGTATCAAGGGAGAGCAAATAATGCATACTACATGCTACTTAATACATAATACTCAAAACAGATCATTAACAAAAGACTTACAATGAATTAATTAATCGTGATGGATACCTAATAAATGTCGTGTTCCGTGTTCAACCAAGAATCTTAATTCTTCTTCGATTGAAACCCCCTCAATAGCTGCATCTTTAATAACCTGAGGATAGGAAATCATAATATCTCCTAGCTGTAAAACTTTATCTGGAGCTTTCACAAAACCAACCTTTGGAACATGCTGTAAACTGGCCGATGCTGAAGGATCTTCAAGTGGAAAAGACAAGATATTAGTAGTCGCGTCCTGTCCGCGAAACTTCTTATTAATCTCATGCATCTGCTTATCACCAACAACAGTAATACCAATCTCTAAATTTCCCTGGATTCTGTGCTGCTTAAGAATATCTAAAACTGTAGCCTGAATACCAAGCTTACTTATTGGATATCGAGGATCGGAATTGACAATTATATTAATCATTTTGTTACATATAATTGTCATCCTGAACAGGAGAGAGTCCAGTGGACTCTCGAGTTCCTTGAAGGATCCCTTGCGAATGCAAGACACCATTCAATCAGAATGACAAAGCTACACTGAAGAAAGTCTCTCCTTAACTAAAGAACTGACTCTGGCTCCTTCAACTTTTTGCCCTACTTGACCCATCACCATCCCTATAACTTTACCCATATCACCCATCGACGAAGCACCTGTTTTAGTTATAGACTCATCAACAATTTTAGTCAACTCCTCATCTGAAATCTGTTCTGGCAGGTATGTTTCAAGTATCGCCAGCTCCGCTTCTTCTTTAACCGCTAGGTCTTCACGATCTCCAGCTTTATAGCTAGTGATTGATTCTTTGCGTTGTTTTACAGCTTTCTGAATTACTGAAACAATTTCCTCATCAGATAATTCTTCAGCTTTTTTTGCCACTTTTGCATAAGTCAGCTCAGACAAAAGTAGTCTCAATGTTGAGACTTTAACCTCATCTTTTGAGATCATTGCGGATTTTAAATCTTCGCGGAGTTTTTGTTCCATTAATTAGTCGTTGGCCATTCTTTTAGCTCTTCTAATTTTTCTTGCCCTTTCGGCCAAGCGTTCTTTACGTTTTTCGGAATTCTTTTTATGGAACATCAAGTCCCGATATTCCTGAACAACTTTATCCATAACGACTCTTTTTTGAAATTTTCTTATAACAGAATCTGAACTATCGTTCGGACCTGCTTTAACAATAATTGATGACATTTTGGTGTGGTTATGAGTGATGAGTTCGGGGTTATGAGACTAAACTCATAACACATAACTCAAGCAGCAAAGCTGCGTCCTCATAACTATTAAAAACACCTCCTTTTCTTAAGTAATATATTGTACTACAAACGAAGGTTTAAGAAAATATTTAATATTACGCTATTGGGGGCTTTGAATTATGGGTTTGAATTACGGGACGGGATAAAACCATCAATGACCATATTACCTCTCACTCCTTTGACTTGAGCCCATCCGCATTGTAGTCTTGCTGCATATCTGGCCTGATCCTCTTGTGTATAACAGGTATTATCTGGGCGTAGATTATCACATCCTCCGCAAAAAGCTTTAATCTTTTGCTCGCTAATCTTTAAAGGGCCTAATGCGGTACCAAGGTAAGCAGCCGCAAAAGCATCCTGTGGTTTATACTCAATAGTTCTTTCACCCTCGGGTCTAGCCATTTTATTTAACAATAGTTTTTAGAAGATTTAAAGTTTTTGTCTGTCTTAGCGCATGTCTTAAATGCATTCTAGGCTCCTGCTGGGTAAATTGCTGTTTAACTTTATTGTCCTGAATTTTATCAACCTCAGCCTGCAATTCCTCATCATTAATATTTACATTCTCCTGACGGGCAATCTCAGAAAGTCCTAATTCCATGCGTACATTTCTCTCAGCCTGTGGTCTCCATTCAGCTTTTAATTGCTCAACAGTTTTTTTTTGACCTTTAAGATATTCCTCCATTAAAAGTCCGCGGTCTGAAACATTTCTTTGTAAAGAAAGAAGCATTCGCGCTAGCTCATCCTGAATCAAAACTTCAGGAATATCGACATTTGTAATTTTCTCGACTTCCTGCAAAATTGATTCTTCATAATCTAGTTCATTATTATATTTAGCCTCAGCTTCCAAATCTGTTTTAATTTTAGTTTTGAGCTCAACTAAAGAATTCGCACCCATTGCTTTTGCAAAATCATCATTAGGAGCTGTTGGAACTACACCTGTCTGAGCTGTTGCTGGTTGTGCAGGCTGATTGAATGACATCGACCCCCCTGCTGCAGCTGGACCCTGAACCTGCGTATTTGCGGCCTGAACAGCCTGAGCCGCTTTCCATCTTTCAAATAAATCAGCTAAAATCTTATCAACTTCCACATCATCAGCTAATTTAATTTGAGGGCGTTTTGCATTAACAATTTTATAATTTCCGACTTTAACTTCTGGTTTAACTGTGACCCGGGCTGTAAATTTTAATTCTCCACCTTTTTGAAAAGCAGTCACGTTATATTGAGGATAATCGATTGGTACATAGGTAGATCCCTGAAGAGCTTCAATCAAAGCTGCTGGCATAATTTGTTTTAAAGCTTCCTGTTGAACTTGAGGTAAAATTCTTGGCTCAACAATATTAATCGGAGCCTGACCTTTTCTAAATCCTGGAAGCTCAACTTCAGCAGCCGCTTTATTAAAAACTTCATCCCATTTTGCCTGCATATCTGCCCAGGCCATAGTGACTTGAATGTCGATTTGTGATTTAGGAAGTTTAACGATATTTTTAGTTAACATAACTTGAGTAATTTAACAGAAAACGGGTACAGAATCAATGTCGTCTGATTATTTAGAGCTGTCAAAAACAATTCTCATTCTAGTAGCTCGAAAAGTCGCATCAGAAACAGAGACAACAGGTGTCTCAGGTGGAGACATCCTTTTTGTCTCACTCAATATCTTTTTAGCTTCTTCAAGCGACATATCTCTATCAGCACTAACAAAGAATGTAGCAGGACCAGTAGGTAATTTATCTTTAGACATAAGGGCTTATAGTATACCTTTTTGGTCTAAAAGTCAAATGGATTCTTGTTGGCAGGTATCTGATAAATCGAAGTATTAGCTCAGTAACCTAAACCTTTTTGATTTGTCGTAGTAGAGTTATCAGTCTGAGTTGCCTCAGGACTACTAACATTTACAGCCTCTTGAGGTGAAAGCGGCTTTACCTCGTCTGCAGGATTCTTTCCACCCATTGCATATTTTTTATCAGCCATCGCTTTTAGATGCAGGCGATCCAGCACACCACTAACAATCCTTCTAAAAAAATTGTCTTTCCTCTCGACCTCCGGCTGAGGTATTGGTGCTGTATTTATAGCGGCTTCCATATTATTCTCTCTTATTGTCAGCGATTACTTCCTCAATAGTCAAGAATTCGGTTTCCCCGTCTCTTTTTTTAACCTCAATTTTATCTGTCGTTTTCTTTGAAACCACAATTCTGATATGTATTCCAATTAAATCCGCATCCGCAAATTTCTCCCCAGCTCTTAAATTCCGGTCATCATACAAAACTTCCACTCCAGCTGCTAAAAGCCGGTTATATATTTCCTCAACTCTGACTTTAACCGCTTCATCTTCTAAATCTAACCCCACTAAATGAACCTGAAACGGTGAAACAGCTTTCGGCCAAATAATCCCTTTGGCATCATTCATAACCTCAACAATTGTCGCCAAAGTCCTACCTAAACCGATTCCATAACAACCCATATAATATGGCTGTGGCTGACCGTCTTTGTCTATATACGAGGCACCTTCCATCTTAGATGAATAATGTTTTCCCAATTGGAATATATTTCCCACTTCAATACCTTTTTTAGCAACTAGAGGATGTCCGTTTGGACCAATATCACCCTCGCGTGCGGTTGCAAAATCATAAAACTCCCGAGGTATAGGTATATCTCTACCAAAATTAACATTTACACTATGATAATTAGTCTTATTCGCTCCCATTTCAAAATTCGTCCGGTTTGCAGTAGTAATATCAAAAAACTGTTTAACTTCTGCCGATAAATTTAACATCCCGGCATACCCGACTTCTGCCCCAGTCACTCTCTTAACAGTTTCTGCTGAGGCCAAATTTAGCTGGTATGCCCCAACTACTTTCATCAATTTAGCCTCATTAATCTCATAACCTCCTCTAATAGCCGCAGCTATAACTTCGCCTTTTTCAGTTTCAAATAAAATCGTTTTTGTGGTAATTCCGACTGGAATCTTTAAGAATTTTGCTAAATCCTCAACCCCAATAATCCCCACTCCTTCAACATCCTCCATCGGTTTCAGCTCTGCATCACTCTCAACTTTTGCCGGAGTAAATCTGGCTACATCTTCGTGAGCTGAATACCCTTTTTCATCAGTCAAAAATCGCGATTCCCCAGCTTCCGATTCAACAACAAACTCATGGCAATAATCTCCGCCAATATACCCGTTATCCGATTCAACAATATGAGTTTTAAGCCCCATTCGCTCAAATATCTTTGTATAAGTCTGCTCCATATTTTTATATTCCAGTTTGAAGTCCTCTTCAGTCGCATGGAATGAATAAGCATCTTTCATCACAAACTCCCGCACTCGCAGCAATCCGCCGCGTGCTCTCATTTCATCTCTAAATTTTGTTGAGAATTGATATAGGTTAAATGGTAAATCCCGATAGCTAATTTGAAATTTGCGTACTAAATCAACCAGCATTTCCTCAGCAGTTCCGCCTAAAACAAATTCAAATTCACTTCTGTCTTTTATAGACATCAACTCAAACCCAACCGAATTAGATCTATTTGTCTCGTCCCATAAAGACTTAGGATGCAAAACCGGCGTAATCATCTCCTGACCGCCTGCCTTATCCATTTCCTCTTTAATGATTCTTTGAATTTTATGAAAAACCCTTATCCCCAAAGGCAAAAGATAATATCTACCGGCTGTCGATTCACGAATATATCCGGCCTGATAAAGCAATTTATGCGAAGCCAGAGTCGCTCCCTGCGGAGTCTGTTTTATTGTTTTTGGAAATAATTTTGAATATTTCATATTATGTTTTAAGCACTAAAAAACCTCATCTTTGCCCATCAGAAACATCTGATAAACAAGGACGAGGCTTCTCGTGGTACCACCTTGATTTTATACTTGATTGGTAGTGTTTACGTTACAAACGGGAATGCTTATCGCACCCAGCCTGCCCCGCGTAGCTTAGCGAAGTGGGGCGAAAGAGCAGGAAACTCTTTCACAGCTTTGAGAAAAGTATACTGGGTTTATCAACCTAAGTAAAGATTAGAAAATTAGCTTCCGGATATCTGAAATTGTAATCAGCATAATTAAGCTCAAAAGGACTAACAATCCAATCGTGTGAACATATTTCTCAACCACCGCATGAGTCTTCTTCCGGGTTATCCCTTCGATTACTAAGAAGAATAACCTTCCGCCATCAAGCCCGGGGAATGGCAATACATTCACAACCGCTAAATTCAATGACAACGCTGCTACAAAATCCAAGTAAGGAATCACCGGATTCTTAACCGATAGAATTTGCGCCACCACAGATGTTATCCCCACAGGTCCAGCAACCGCATTCGACACAGGCGCGATATCTTTCTCTTTAAATGAATACCCAATAGTTTCTCCTAAGATCTTTCCCGAATATGCCATCAAATTATAGCTATGAATTGGACCAGCAAACAACTTCTGCATCGGTGTTTCATAATTTAAATTAACAGTTTTTAATCCTCCCAACGAAACTCCTAAAGCACCCTGTCCGGCTGGTGGATTCTCTCTTGGGATAAGCGAAACTTCACGGCTATTATTACCCTGAATATCCGAGACAGTTAACTTAATTTCCTTACCGGCATTCGCTTTAATCTCCGATACAAATTGATCAGCATCTGTCACAACGCTCCCGTTAAACGCTGTTATCCTATCTCCATCAGTTAATCCTGATTGTTGGGCTGGAGAACCTTCGGCAATATTCCCCACAATAATTGCTGTATCAGTCGATTGATTTACTCCCACGAATTTATAATCCGACAAAAGCGGTAATTGAGTTTTAAATCCTTGCGCACCTTAAACTATATAAAACAGCACCCATGCGAGAAGTAGGTTCATCCCCACACCAGCAATAACTACAGTAATTCTTTTCCAAATTGCCGCCTTGGCGAATGATCTTTTGTCACCCAAAACACTTTTATCTGACTCATCTTCTCCTAAAAGCCTCACAAATCCTCCAAAAGGCAGCCAATTTAGGCTCCAAATAGTCTCTCCAATCTTCTTTCCCCAAGCTCTTGGCGGAATTCCAAATCCAAACTCTAAAACTTTAATATTGAATTTTTTGGCTACCAAATAATGCCCAAGCTCGTGAATAACAACTAGAATTAATAGAGTGACAATGAAGACTAAAATTACAAAAGCTAGAAACATGAATATAGATTCTAAATGAAATAGCTGGAAAAAGCGATAGTTGGACTTCAAGAATCCAACTTAAACCTGCATCAAATCTTCTTCTTTTTGCTTTATTAAACTATCTACTTCCGCGTTCGCTTTCTCTACAATTTCCTGCATTAATTTCTCTCTTCTCTCAAGCTCATCTTCCCCTATTTCACCAGCAGTTTTAGCTTTATTCCATTCTTCTTTTTGCTCCTGACGTGATTGTCTAACTGCGATTCTGGCTTCCTCACCTTTAACATGAGCTACTTTCACAAATTCCTTGCGTCTTTCTTCAGTTAACGGAGGAATTGGCACTCTAACTGTCTGGCCTTCTATTGAAGGGGTAAGTCCGAGACCTGCGCCCATAATTGCTTTTTCAACATCCCTAACCATTCCTGGATCCCAAACCTGAACTGTTAAAAGTGATAATTGAGGTGTAGTTATAGTTCCAACCTCCATAATTTTCATCTGTGCGCCATAGGCATTAATTGGAATATCTTCCAGAAGTGATGGGTTAGCTCTTCCAGCTCTAACAGCCGATAAATCTTTCTTGAGGTGGTCTAAAGCGCTCTGAATGTTTGTGGCAAATGCTACGAGTTCTGAATCCATTGGTTTAAATACAAAATTCTAATATCGAAATTCGAAACAAATACAAAATACTAAATTCTAAAGATTAAAACAAGTTTTGAATATAAGATTTATGAAACTATTGTTTCGTATTTCGGATTTCGTGCTTCGAGTTTAGCTCCCTAGAGCTATTCTTGTGAACTTTCCAATCTTAATATTCTCACCTAATTTTGCTATTGCAGATTTTATTAAATCTCCTACTTTTTGGCTTGGATCACGAACATAATCTTGGTCTAATAATTCTTCTTCATTCTCAGGATTCATTGAAGCAATTTGAAGTGCAATCTCGTGAGCTAATGTTTTAAAGTCATCTGTTTTAGCCACAAAATCAGTCTCGCATAAAACTTCGACTAAAACTCCAACTCTTCCTCCGTGTGAATATGTTTCAACAACACCAGCTGAAACTACTCTATCGGATTTCGAACCTGCTTTATCCAATCCTTTTTGGTGAAGTATGTCTTTAGCTTTCTTTAAATCACCTTCGGACTCGGTTAACGCGTTTTTACAGTCTGCTATCCCAGCACCAGTCTCTTCTCTTAATTGTTTAACCAAATTTACATCAATTGCCATAATTTATTTACTCCTGTTAGGTCTAAATTTATCATACGCTCTAGCTAATAAAACATGTTGGTTCCATTTTATTCCTGGTCTCACCTCTATCTCAGCACCAATTACTTTGTGTCCTGTAAACCAATGTTCTCTCTCGTAATAAAGCTTGCCTGCCATCACAACTCTACCATCTCCAATCTCGTCTAATCTCTGTGGAGGTGAAGATTCAAAAGCATGCAGTGAACCTTGATCCTCTACATAACCAAAACCTACTACGTCTTTGCGTCTTCCAAACATTATTCTACTTTTCTAGAACTTTCATCTACAACTTTTTTCTCAATTTCTTCTTCAATCACAGCTGCTTCCTGCGCTAATACTTCATCTAATTCTTCTTCTTTTGCTTCAGCTTTTTCTTCTTTAGCTTTAGATTCTTTTGGTTCCACTTTCGCCTCTCCAACTTTAATTCCAGCTTCTTTTTTACCCTCTGCATAAGCCCGAATTATAGTTTCACAGATAATCTTAATAGATTTAATACCATCATCGTTTGCAGAAACTGGATAATCAAACCATGTTGGATCTGCATTCGTATCGCAAAGTCCAATCACTTTAACGCCCATTTTATTAGCTTCCCTAACTGCAATATTATCTCCAACTGCATCGACTACAAATAACGCATCAGGCATTTTTGTCATCCCAATTGCTCCGCCCATTTCATTAGTGAATTTATAAAGCTTTTTACCAATCAGCATTTGCTCTCTTTTTGTATAGCGGGAAAGTGTTCCTTTTTCCTGTTCAGCTTTAAGCTCTGATAATTTCTTCCAGTTTTTCTTAATCTCATCAAAATTTGTAAATATTCCTCCGTACCAGGTTTTATTTAAGTAAAAAGTATCAGCTTCTTTAGCTAATTCTGCAACAACATCCTGAGCCTGCTTTTTTGTTCCAACCATCAACAAGATCTGTCCAGCTTTACCCATTTGGTAGGCTGCTTCTGCAGCTTCTTTTAGTTGTTCCTCAGAATGAGCTAAGTCTAAAATATGTACTCCATCACGAGCTCCGAAGATGTATCTTTTCATCTTTGGATGTCCACGCGAAACTTTATGTCCAAAATGGACACCAGCTCCGAGTAGTTCTTGCATGTCAGGTGTTTTAATTGCCATAATAAAAATAAATTGTTGTATTGCTAAACTGTCGCACTGTTTTCAAACAATGAGCAATTTAACAACTGGTATCACCGGAAAATTAAAATATAAATTCCCTTAACCTCTCCAGTGCCTGAATATCAGGGAACAACAGCACTAGATGTGTGATTTGGGTAGTTTACAAACTTTGAAGCTAAAAATCAACCCTTCTTCTCAGAGGAAACATTCCCAGCTACAACTTCAACTCTTGGAGATGCCGACTCAAGTGTGGTTCTTACAGGAGACCCTTCAAAGCTAGTGTTAACAAAGCTCATCTCTGGAACATTTGGTGCAGTAGCAGGTCCGTCCGGAGATCCAGGTTTAAGATACGGCGTACCATCTCCAACTCCAGGCAGACTACCTTCAGACGAAGTCTGCGGATTTCCAGCTTGCTCTTGCCTTCCCAATAGTTTATTAACAAATCCTGGAAATCTCATTACCAAATTATCTTATCACACTCTTTCAAACTCTAAAAACTTATACTTAAATCCGGCTGATTCTTCACTTCTCTCAAAAACCTTTTTAGTGAATTTATCCGCAAATTCCGGAAAAAACGAATCAGCTTCCGGAAACTCTGCATCAACCAGCGTTATATATAATTTATCAGCCAAATCTAAAGCCTCCGCAAACACCTGCGCTCCACCAATAATGAAAATCTCCTCATTCCCAAATTCCCCCTGAGCCTGCTGAAGGGCATCCTCTAAAGAATTAACAACTACGCCGTCTTCAACTACATACTTTAAATCACGAGTAATAATAATATTGGTGCGATTCGGCAAAATCCTGCCAATCGACTCATGAGTCTTCCTCCCCATAATAATTGGATGTCCTGAAGTAATCTCTTTAAACCTTTTTAACTCTTCCGGAATTTTCCAAAGCAATTTATTCTTCGCCCCAATTTCCCTATTTCTACCAATCGCAACAATAATTGATATCTTTGAATCACCCATTCTATCTCGATACTATCACTTTTCTCTTTTCCCTGGTTAATTCAATTCCAAATAATCCAGCTACAGCATCATATTCATCTACAGGCTCTCTTGTTATTGCAGAAGCAGCTTCAGAGGGATTAAATAGTGGAGACAGAGGGATTCTTACCTCTGGAAGTTTATTTACTTCTTTAAATGCTGCAGCAAATTTTTCAGCCTGACTCTTTATAGGAATATTATTATCAGACATTTCTTCAGAAATTAGTCTTAGTGCATTAATTAAACCTCGAGACAATCGTCCACCTTCTAAAAACGAGCCTCTTGGGGTACCTAAATTCCTATCTTTTGACATAAGTAGAAATTATATAAAAACAGAGATTTGAAGAAAACCCCTAATACTTAATACCTACTACTTACTACCCTTTTCATAAAGTCCACCCGCCACAGTCAACTCACCCTTAATAGCTGCATGCGGTTCATAGTTCTCCAAAGTCACCATATCAGGCGTAAAATCACTAATTTCTTTAACTGATTTATCAATTTTTATACTTGGCAAAGGCTTAGGTTTTCTTTTTAATTCTTCTTTAACCTGAGGAATATGATTCTCATAAATATGCGCATCTCCAAAAGTATGAATAAACTCTCCAGGTTTAACTTTTAAAATCTGCGCCAAGATAATGGTCAACAACGCATAAGAAGCAATATTAAACGGCACACCTAAAAACAAATCTGCAGATCTTTGATAAAGCTGCAAATAAAGTTTGCCATCTTTTATAGAAACCTGATACATATTGTGACAAATTGGAAATCTCGACGCATCCTCATTAGTCGCCATTGTATAAAGATATTCGGGATTCCATGAATTCACGATTGCATTCCTCGCATATGGTTCTTCTCTCAGCTCTGAAACCACCCACCCAAGCTGATCAATAGTCCTTTTTGACTTAGTAGGCCATCTTCGCCACATCTCCCCGTAAATTCTCGGCAATTCTCCCCATTTCTTTGCAAATTTAGAGTCAGAAGCAATTCTGTCAATAAACTCTTGCCTTGTCATCAATTCTGCTTTTTTCCCTTGACTCTTGATACTTGACCCTTGATACATTTTGTACGGATAGTCATCCCAAATATGAACATTATTATCGACAAGATACTTAATATTCGAGTCCCCCTTCATAAACCAATAGAGCTCATGAATCACCCCTTTCCAATAAACCTTCTTCGTAGTTAAAAGCGGAAATCCTTTTGAAAGATCATACCGGGTCTGTCTCCCAAAAACGCTTAATGATCTAACTCCAGTCCCACGGTCCACATTCCAAACCCCATCACTAAGAACTTCTTTTAAAAGATTTAAATACTGATATTCAGGATGAACGTCGGATTGTTTCATTGTTAAATTGTTTCCGCCAGCCGGCGGATTGCTAAATTGTCATTGCGAGGAACAAAGTGACGTGGCAATCTTGATTCAGTTTACTCACTGGGCAACTTTAACCAAGATCACGACACTGCGTTCGTGATGACAAAACAGAACACCCATTATATGTAACTTTTAGAAAGAACTGTCAAGATGCAAAACATTTTCCATCAGCCGTAAGGAATATACAACTAAAAAATAGAATTCATCAAAGCTCTCAAGGCTTGTCTTGGACCACTTTTTATAGAAGATGCCTCGCTAAATCCCTCGTATGCTTTCCTTATTCCAGCATGCCAAACAATCTTCTCTAAGTTATATACGAGCAGATCAGGAAAAGCGACATCAGCCGTTCTCACTGGTACATACCACCTCTCAAATAATGATAGAGATTTGACATATCCAGGAAAATTTTTCGTATGAAATGCCGCATCCAGACTTGCTTTCCAGTGATCAAAAGGAGGAAAAGGCCTTGACTCAACCCCACGCTCATTAACAGACATGAGTCTCACTTTATCATTTAATAGAAACCGCCTCAATGCCCGATATCACTGAAGAATATATAAAAGTTACTCTAGCCAGATTAGACTTGTTGTTCTACTTCCGAAGGACTAATTCTCCCTCCCTGATGCTGTCCTCTATATTCAACCCCTTCTCCGTCAATTTGATGGAATACCACATTACACACCCGAGCTCCCATCTGCAGTTTCACCGGAAACTCAGATAAATTCCGTAGCCCCATTGTTAAAGGACCTCTATATCCTGGATCAACTTTTGTAACCAAAAGCAACAAACCGGCTCGAAAAAGAGATGACCTTGAATAAACCATCGGCATTAAATTCTTTGGCGTATTAATTTGTTCAACAGTTGATATGAGTAAGTATTCTCCCGGTTTTATTTCAATCTCCTCCTGAGTCTCTGATTCTTCATGAAATTTCCCAATCATCTCCGTCTTAACCCCTTTTCGTCTCCCTAAACCTGCAGTCCCATCAGCTTCAATAAAAGCCCCACCTTGAGTAATCTTGTGAGCCTCCCCCATTCTTAAATCCACACCAACCCCCTCCGGATTATTTAAATCACGCGGACCTAAATGCTCAATGAGCTTATCTTTCTTAATGAGTTCTAAAACTTTGTGAATTCCAAGTACGCTCATAATTTGATTGAAGATTAATGATGGATGATTAATGAGTTCGCAAGAAGAATTTGTTCTGTAATCTTTAATCAGTAATCATTAATCAAAGTTTCTTTTTCCCTCTTATATTCGAAACCTCCGGCATATCCGATCCGCCATATCTATTATTTGGATTATTATCATAAGACCTTGATACCGGCTCCTGAAGTTTTTCAAACGAAAATGCACAAATCGGCGAGCCTTCATAAATAATAATCTGCTTGCCTTTAAGAAATGTTCCAAACTCTAGGACTGGACAGCCATCCCATCCTGGATCAAACCGAGCTGCTGTTGAATGAACTACCACCCCAATCCTAGCCAGCGATGATTTACCATGCAGATGACCAATTATATTATCAGGAAGAGTTAAACGTTCGCGGGTTGTAGCAATAACAAATTTATCATCAGTCAAAATAAATGGCTGCCCAGGTTTGAGCTCAATATACTCCATCATCGATTCCATCTCTTCTTTCGAAGTATGCATAGTATCGATTGTTTCCCAACCCTGCTTTTTAAATACTTTTAAATGTTTACCTAAATGAAAATCCATCGTCACTTCATCAACTAAGTTTTCCCAATTCTCAGGAAGTGGATCTACTTTAATAACTCCTTCCTCAATATGCTGCTTAATAGACCAATCCGGCAAAGTGCCAATAATATCTTTTACAAATTCAGTATTCTTCTTAGCCATAAATTTCGTCATTCCCTCGAAGGAGGGAATCCAATTAGAAACGTGACTTTGGATTACCGCATGCGCGAGTATGACAGGAATTAACTTATCGGAAAAGAATGTATTAATCAAGTAGTCAGATTAAATGAATTACCTACTGCATCCCAGATCTCGCGAGCAACTTCTTCTTTTGATCTTGTGCTGTCAACAATAACCGAATCAGGAATCTCCCCAAAAACCTCCAGGAATCCTTCTCTTCTCACTTTCAAAACCTGAAGATCCGACTCATTATAAGCATGAATTTCATTATCCGAAGCCTCAGCCTGCCTTCTCATAATCTCCTCCTCTGGAACATCGATCAGAATTGATAAATCAGGTTCTAAACCCAAAGCAGCTTTTCTAACCTGCTCTTTAATAAAATCTTTATCTAATCCTTCTTGATAACCTTGATAAACGAGAGCCGAAGCGAAAAATCTAGTCAAAACTACCCAATTCCCTTTTTCCAACTCCGGAATTACTAAATCCTCAACTAAAGAGTGTAAAGCTTTCAATATAAGTTCTAGCTCTTCATCCGGTGTTAAAATTCCGGATGCCTTTTTCTCGAGCAATTGCTTTCTAAATTTCTCGGCTTTTTCAGTCCCCCCAGGATGACGGACAGAAATAGCCTCAATTCCAGCTGCTTTTAATTTTTCTACCAACAAATTAGCCTGAGTTGTCTTGCCGGTAAACCCCTGCCCCTCAATAACAATGAATTTGCCTTTTTCCATAAAACCAACATACAAGTTTTCCAAACAAATTCCAACACACAAAATGGAACATCTAGCTTTGAAACAAAGCACGTTAAGAAATTTTTGGTGAGCTATCAGGGGGAGATGCCTACTGAGGCGAAGCCGAATGTAGGAGGGGGTCAACCCCCGATTAGCGAACCAAAAATTTTAGTGCGACTTTCCAAGCTAGAGAGTTTTGGTACTTTTGCGGTCAAAAGTACAATAGAAATTATGCAGTTTTCTTAGAAGCTGCTTCCATAAACCCTAAAAATATCGGATGTGGATCAAGCGGTCTAGATTTCAATTCCGGATGAAACTGACTCCCTACAAAGAAAGGATGATCCTCAAGCTCCATAATCTCCACTAACTTATTATCAGGGCTTTGCCCGACTACTTTAAAACCATTCTTTTCCAAATCCGCCCGATATTCATTATTAACCTCATATCGATGACGATGCCTCTCAGAGGCTTTCTCTTTGCCGTATAAATCTCTAACTTTACTCCCAGCCTTCAAATCCGCATCCCAAGCCCCAAGTCTCATAGTGCCTCCGTAATCGCGTTTCAAAAGCATTTTGACCTGCTCGGGCATAATATGAACCACCGGATCCTTTGTCTCAGGCTCATTCTCAGTTGTATTTGCACCTTTAAGTCCCAATACATTTCTGGAAAATTCTACAACCGCCAACTGTAAACCATAACAAAGCCCTAAGTAAGGAATCTTATTCTCCCTCACATATTTAACAGCCGCAATCTTCCCCTCCACATCTCGCGCCCCAAATCCCCCAGGCACAATCACCCCATCAAAATTTGCCAGCTGACCTGGATTATCCTGTAATTTAGAAGCATCAATCCATGTCACCTCCGGCTTAATCCCAATCTTAAATGAAGCATGTTTTATAGCCTCAATAACCGAGATATAAGAATCCATCAAAGAAAAATCACCCGAAGTAAAATACTTACCGACAATCCCAATTTTTACAGTTTTGCGCGACTTTTCAGAAGATTTCACAAACTCTTCCCAATCCTTAAGATCAGTCTGCTTTCTCTTTAATCCCAACTTCCCCAAAATTCTCTCTGTTAATCCCTGTTCCTCAAATTTCAAAGGCACAGAATAAACGTTCTTAACATCAGGTGCAGAAATTATGCATTCAGGTTCAAGCCCAGTAGAAATGGCTAATTTTTTGATTCTTGATTGATCAAGTGGTCTCTCAGCTCTGGCTAAAATTATATCTGGCTGAATTCCAACTGCATTTAAGTCCCGTACCGACATCTGAGCCGGCTTGGATTTCATTTCTCCTAAGGATCCGGGAATTGGTAAATAAGTTACATGAACATGAATTACATCGTCATGCTTTTTGAGTTTAAGTTGTCTATTCGCCTCTAAAAACAACACATTTTGATATTCTCCAGCAGTCCCGCCGATTTCAATTAACACAATATCTGCATTCTTAGATTTTCCAGCCTGCTTAACACGGCTGATAATCTCCTCAGTTATATAGTTAACAACATCAATAGATGCTCCGTCATATTCTAAATTTCTCTCTTTTTGAATTACTGATAAGTAGATCGAGCCCTGTGTCGCAATATTATTCTTATTTAAAGACTCATTTAGATATCTTTCGTAATGTCCTAAATCTTGATCTGTTTCAGTTCCATCATCCAAAACAAAACATTCCCCATGCTCAATTGGATTCATAGTTCCAGCATCAACATTAAGATACGGATCCATTTTAATTGGAGAAACTTTATAACCTGCAGATTTCAGAAGAAGAGCAATCGAGGCAGTTGCAATGCCTTTACCAATTCCAGATATAACTCCACCACTAACAAATATATATTTCAACTTTTAAACTTTCCTTTCTTTCTATTAAACAGCAAGGCAAGTTTAAACACACAAACTACAACTCCTAACTGCTCAACAAAAAATTTAAACTTTTCTCAACCTGCTGTCAACAATGAAAAATACTACGGGGGATTTAAGAATACGAAAATCAACGAACTTCGGTTTTCCGAGGCCCTCAATATAATACCAAAACCCACCTAATTTTTCAATAATTAAGTGGGTTTTTAGTAACTATCTTTCTTTACCGCCAAGAGAACGCATATTGCGGACACCTTCAGGTCCTTGTGGATTTTCAGACTTTAAAACCCCTTCATTAGGCGGGTTCAAAGTTATCCCTTCTTTACCTGCAATTGAATGCTCTAATCTTCCTTTCTCGGCCAACCATCTCAAGAAAGTTAATCTCCTTAAATCAGGCTCTCTTATCTCCTCAACAAACATTTGTAATGCTGTATCATATCTACCAACTGCTCTCATATTCATTCCTCCTTTCTTTAAAATTTTATAACTAACAGCACTCTTGTCCTGTGACAATAATCACTGCTAATTTATGCATAAAAAAACCGCCCTTTTTAATTGGCGGTTGTTTGATGCTTCTCAGGTTTTATTAAAACCCTTACATCAAAACCGCCTCTTTACAGAGGACAGTGCGATGCATAGGAGTAATCACCACTAAAAATTTCATATCTATAGTCTGTTTATACTGCTGGGAAAAAGGGGAGTCAAGTAAGAATTAGAGGTTACAGGTGACAGGTTTTAGGTTATAGTACGGAAGGATTCTTTAGTTTATAAATTAAGGAATGAAGCATTTTCATGACCTCTTCTAAAAGACTCAGGGCTCTCTCAAGATTGATAGATAGATTCTTATAAACTTTAGAGGTTAAAAGCAGTTGAGTTTCAAGCTCTGCTGCAGATCCATTAGCAATACCGAGAAACTGAATGTATTCCAATTTATGCCCCCTCTTAGAGCCTTCTGCAATATTTGAAGGAATTGCAACTGCAGCCCGTTGCATCTGAGAGCTTAAGCCGAATATCTCTGATTTAGGAAGCTTGTGCGTGATTAAATAGACTTCTTCAACAAGAAGCATCGACTTTTTCCAAACCTCTAAATCTTTATAGCTGCTTATCCTCATCACCTGCAACCTGTAACCTATCCCCTACAACCTCAACTTTTGGCTTCGTCCAAGAAGCATAAGTACAAGTTGGCCAATTCTTACATCCAAAAAACGTTTTCCCTTTCTTCGTTTTTCTAACCACAACATCTCCCCCATCAGTCGGACATTTAGCCTCAATCATCTCCTCAATTCTCTCAGTGTGTTTACACTCCGGGAATCCTGAACAAGCTAGAAACTTTCCAAACTTACCGGTTCTAACTAATAATTGTTTACCGCATTTAGGACAATTTTTATCAACCATCTCAACTTCTAGCTGAACTTTCTCGGCTGTTTCCTCAACCGTCCCCAGTTTTGCAGCCAAAGGCCTAAAATAAGTCCCTACAGTCGCCTTCCATTCTTTCTCGCCTCTTGATATATCATCAAGCGAATCCTCCATTTGAGCTGTAAATTGATAATCAAACACCTCCGGAAAATGCTTCATTAAAAAATCGTTAACAGTTAATCCCAAAGCCGTCGGATTAAACTTCCGCTCATTACGCTCAACATAAAACCGGTCCTGAATAGTTGATATAATCGGCGCATAAGTTGAAGGCCGTCCGATTCCTAACTCTTCTAATTTTTTAACTAATGACGCTTCAGTATATCTTGGAGGCGGTTGGGTGAAATGCTGCAGCGGACTAATCCCTTTTTGATCTAAAGGCTCACCCTCTATGAGTTGTGGAATCTTTTGATTTTCAGCTTTACTTTTTACTTCTTCTTTGTCGGATTTTTCCTCCTCATCTTCCTCCCTATCAATCCCGTAAACTTTTAACCATCCTGCGAACTTCAGCTGAGAACCAGTAGCCCGAAGTCCAAACGTGGAAGCGGGTGACAGATCACGGGGCTGTGAGCTGACAGGACCCGCAGTCTGGGCTAAAACATCAACAGTCGTTTGATTAAATAAAGCATCATTCACTTGCGAAGCCACAGCTCTTTTGAAAATTAAGTCATAAAGTCTTTTGTGATCCCTAGTAAAATTATCTCCATTTAATTTATCTCCTGTTATCTTTAAATCCGTTGGTCTAATTGCCTCGTGAGCTTCTTGAGCATTTTTGGATTTAGCTTTGTAGACTCTCGCTTGTGCTGGCAAATATTCTCCTCCTAACACAGCTCCAATATATTCACGCGTCATTCCAAGAGCCTGAGAGGATAAAGTTACTGAGTCTGTACGCATGTAAGTTATAAAACCCTGCTCATAAAGGTTTTGAGCAATCATCATAGTTTTCTTAGCCGACATTCCTAATTTATTTCCCGAAGTCTGCTGCAAAGTCGAAGTCGTAAACGGAGCCGCCGGTGATCTTTTAACCTCTTTTTTTGTTATCGCCCGGATTTTATAATCTGCAGTTTCCAATTTCCCCACCACCTCTTTTGCCAAAGTCTCATTATTAATAACAGCCTTCTCACCATTAATAGAAACCAGTGCCGCAATGAATCCTGACTCTTGTCCCTTACCTCTCGATTCCAAACTTACGTCTATGCTCCAATATTCATCAGCCTTAAATGCTTCAATCTCCCGCTCTCTTTCGACAATCAATCTCAAAGCCACTGATTGAACTCTTCCAGCCGACAATCCCCGCTTAACTTTTCTCCACAAAAGCGGAGATAATTTATAACCCACTAACCGGTCTAGTACTCTGCGTGCCTGTTGAGCATCAACTAACTGCAGATTGATTTCTCTCGGATGATCAAAAGCCGCCATGATTGCATCTTTAGTAATCTCATGAAACTCCACTCTCTTAATCTGCTGAATTTTAGCGGCTGTTTGTTTGCCTGTTTTCTTTTTACCTGACTCCTGCAGCAAATTCGCCAAATGCCAAGCAATCGCCTCGCCTTCCCGGTCAGGGTCGGTAGCCAAATAAAGAATTTCTGCTCCTTCAGCCATCTTTTTAAGCTCATTTACTTTTTTCTTTTTATCTCGCGGGACTATATATTTAGGCTCAAATGTTTCCTCATTAACCCCAATCTCAGCTTTTGGAAGATCCCGGATATGACCCATTGAGGCTTCAATTCGATAATTTTTACCTAAAAATTTAGATAAAGTCCGCGCTTTTGTAGGTGATTCAACAATAACTAAATTCTGCATATTTATTATTTATAATAATTTCTCAAATATCTGCGCATTGCTGCCTGTGTCGCCAACCCTAAACCTAATCCCAGAATTCCAACAGCAGCCCCTCCGAGTGACACATCGAGATTGTCCAAAGTTATTCCAATATATAGAGTTGTTACTCCCGTCACAAGAGAGGTTCTCCAAAACCTATCTATTGGTTCTTTATACCTTAGGATGTTATGTATACCCCTATCCAACAATCCAAGACTTCCTTCACGAAAGCTCGTCTGAGGCATCTCTAAACTTTTACTTCTCTCATTTAGCATACTTTAAAACTGACTTGAACAAAACAATAAGTTCTGAAATTTTACCCAAGAACAAGTATCTTACATTACTTGTCAAGATGTCTTATTGCATTTACTATCAAATATTATTACTATTAGCCGCTAAATGGCTGAGACAGTATACGATAGACCTAGAATAATTGCCGAAGTCCAAGAACGCTTTGATCGAGCAAAATCCACTTATGGCACCCAAGCCCGCCCTGCCGAAGTAGTGACAACCTATTTTACTAGAGAACTCGGCTCAGAGCCTATTAAAGCTTTTTTAAAAGATGCTGATCCCAGCTTAGGAGCACTTGACACTAACGCCGCTTTTAGAGCTGTTTCAGATGAAAATAAACCTGACTTCTTGAAAGCACTTGGTTATGGCATTAGCGGTATTTTATACTCAGAACTAATGTCGTCTGTAATGGAACCCTGGTCCACTAGAAAATTTTCAGACCGTGTATATCATTCTTTCCTGACAAATGCTCATCTTGAGAGACCAGACATCGAAAGCTACCTCACAGTACCAGGCCAAGACCTCGAAACTACCTTAAAAACTACTGATTCTAGGATTTCATTAGCCGTCAGAGAAAAAGTTACTCCACCTCTAGGAGAGATTCCTGTAAAGATAGGATACTTCTTTGAAAGTCGATCTAATATGCGGGAACTTCCAGGAATTAATCGCTTGCTTTACAGTTGGTTGGATACTACAGTGGTTGCTGAGGTACTTGAAGGTGGGCAGAATTTTCAAGCAGCACTTGATGCCATCACCCCTAGAAACAAACCCGTTGCTAAAAAATTTATTTAGACTATTCTAAAAACTTTTCCTCAACCCAAATAACCTCACCTTTAGGCAAATTACCCTCTAGAATCATCCGCGATAACTTGGCTTCGATTGTGTTCTGAATAACTCTTCTTAATGGACGCGCGCCAAGCATTGCATCAAAACCAATTTCAGTTAACTTCTCAATAACTGCATCTTTAAATTCAATCAAATACCCCTCCTTTTTAAGCATAACTTGAAGCACTTTTAGTTTTATTCCGACAATCTTCTTTAGATCCTCTGGACTTAGGGTCTTAAACAGAACCACTTCATCAAAACGATTAATCAACTCAGGTTTAAAGATTTTTAATAGTTCATCAGAAACATCTTTTGAAAAATCTTCCAGCTTTTTACCTGAATTCAAACCATTCGCAATAATTAGTGAACCCGCATTAGAAGTTGCAATAATAATTGTATTTGTAAAATCAGTTAATTTGCCCGACGCATCTGTTAATCGTCCGTCATCTAAAACCTGTAAAAACAAATTTAAAATTTTAGATTCTGCTTTCTCAAATTCATCCAGCAAAATCAAACAATAAGGCCGGTTCTTAACTGCTTCGGTTAATTCACCTGGATTCTGAGAAGTCCCTATTAATCGATTTATTGATTCAACACTTTGATACTCTGACATATCAAATCTGACGAACGCATCTCTGTTCTTAAAATAAATCTCCGCTAAAGTCTTCGCCAATTCCGTTTTCCCCACACCGGTTGGACCAACAAACAAGAAAGATCCAATCGGCCTGTCCTTATCTCTAATCTGCGCCGATGCCCGCCGTAGAGTATCTGATACTTTATGCACCGCCTCCTCCTGATCAATCATCCGTTTATGAATTTCATCTTCTAAATTAAGCAGCAATTCTTTTGATGCCGACTCAAGATCTGCAACCGGCACATTCACCACCTTCGACAAAACTTCTTTTACCGTTTGAACCGTTATTACTCTGTCCGGACTTTTAGTGCATTCAACCAAACATTCTTCATAAACCGCCAGTGCCGAATCAGGCAGTACTCTGTTATGAATTAATTCTTTAGACTTTTCAATTAAATAAATAATTGCACTGTATGTTGTTCTAATACCGCCGTATTTGGCTTTTTCGATTGACCTATTCGAAATAACCTCAATTGTTTCTTCCGGAGATGCTGAAGGCAATTCGATTTTATGAAATATCCTGGCAAAACTTCCATTCCTTTCAATTATCCTGGAATAATTTGAAGCCTCAGTTGTAGCGATAAATTGAAACTTATCTGATTCTAAATATGGCAGTAATAACGAATACAAATTAAGACTTCCACCTGCATCACCAACTCCAAGTTCATGGATTTCATCAATAAATATAATTACATCTTCAATAAATTGAACTTCCTCAAATGCTGCTCTGATTTTTTCTGCCAACTCTCCTTCTGTTCTAACCGAAGATAAAAGCCTCGCCCCCTCCAACTTTACCAGCCTCTTGGTCGCCATCGAGGACGGTGCATCCCCTCTCACGATTAATTTGGCTAAATAATTAACCAGAGTCGACTTACCAGCTCCTGGTTCACCGACCAAAAGAACATTGCTATTTTGCTCTTGAGATAAAACAGTAATAATTTCCGAAACAATAGCTTGCCTACCAACAAATTCCGGCGCTTTGTTTCTA
>CXWK01021346.1_pt3 | contig 24289 bp, 16 predicted proteins | sample 590851 | NCBI WGS metagenome assembly CXWK01 (sample SAMEA3498364, study PRJEB10139) | wastewater metagenome | biome: wastewater treatment plant; material: activated sludge | place: Denmark | collected 2014-08-01
CGCAGTCGGCCCAGCGCGTCATAGGTAAAGGTGGTGGTCTGATTCAGCGCGTCCTGGGTGTTGAGCAGGAGACCCTGAGGATTGTACGTGAACGTGGTCACCTGGTTCAGCGCGTCGGTGATCGTCAGCGGGTTGCCCTTGGCATCGTACGCAATCTGCGTCAGGTTGCCTTTGGGGTCGCGGATGCTGGTCACCTGGTTGAAGGTCGGCTCGTACGTAAAGGTCGTCGTCGCCGCAATGGCCTGCTCCGTGCTCGTGAGCAAATTACCGTTCGCGTCGTAGGTCATGGCGGTGACCGCGCCATTGGGACGGACGATCTGTGTGGGATTGCCCCGGGCGTCCCGCGTGATGTAGGTCACGCGGTTCAACGCATCGGTCTGCTTAGTGATACGGCTCAGCGCGTCCAGTTCAAAGGTCGTGGTGTGATTGGTGGCATCCGTAAACGTCGCCCGGTTGACGCTCGTGGCACTCACGGGCGCCGGGTTGCCGGCCGTTCCCTGCCCCGCAGCGAAATTGGGCACCGCAATGGTGTGACTGGGGGTGACCGCGCGAGTCGCCCCGTCCGGCGAGGTCGCCTGGGCAAATCGACCGCTGGCATCATAGGTGTATTGCGTGACCTGATTCCGGGCGTCTGTCCGACGAATCAGCCGATGCTGTGCATCATAGGCGAACGTCACTGCCGTCCCATCGGCGCCGCGAAGCCGCTGGAGGTTGCCCGCCGCGTCATACTCCAATTGCGTCACGCGGCCCGCCGGGTCCGTGATGCTCTGCACCGTGGTGCCACTATACGCGAGCGTGGTCACCTGCCCGGTCGGGTCCGTGATCGTCACCAGTCGCCCGCTGCCGTCATAGGCATAGGTGGTCTGGTTCCCGTTCCGATCACGCAGACTCGTGCACAGGCCCTGCGGGCTGAATTGGGACACCGTGCCGTCTTTGGTGGTTCGAGTATAGGTGCCATCCACCTGTCGCACCACGACCGCATACTCATCCGGGGGGCCTTGCAGCGTGATGGCAGTCGGGCCCGCCGGGAGTACCGGTCGATAACCGGGCGCGCCAGCCAGGTAGGCGATCGCGTTCAGAAAGAAGGTGCGATTCGACCCTTCCGTATAGCGGTTCGACCCCGCACCACCGGTGTACCCAGAGGCCACGATCTCTTCATCGCCAATCAAGACCGCCCGGCCCGCGCCGGAGAAGACCGTACCCGGAGGCAGCAGGAGGACGTTCGGGCTAAGATCATTGCGGGCCAGGACGGTCGCCAACCCGGCGGTCGCATAGCCCGCGTTCCCACCGGTCAGCAGCGGACTGATGATCGTCCCGAACGGCCCATTGCCCAGCGGCGACGTGAGGCCCTCCGGCGTCACGTCCGCCGTGAGGTCGCCGATGAACGGCGCGGGCAAGGTCCCGAGGAGCAACGGCCGGGTCACGGCCGTATTCCGAATTTCCAGGACGGTCCCCCCTTCGCGCACAAATTGCTCCAGCACTTGCACTTCCGTCGCCGTCAATTCCGTCGTCAGCAGATTCACCACAAACACATCCACCCCCGCCAATGCCGGGAGGGTGACGACGTTGAGGCCACTCCGGAAGGTGACCGGTCTGCGAACGGTCCCGAGCGCACCGAAGTTGGCAGTATTCAAGAGGTCGGCGCGTGCCGCCGCATGCATCGCCCCCGCGACAAAACTGGCGTTGACCCCGCTGACCGTGAGGCTGCGGGCCTGGTCGAAACTCTCCACCACCAGTGGCCGTCCCGCCGCGCCATACAGCAGCGTACTGCCGGTGCCCTTCGCCAACACCACCGATCCGTCCGCTTGTGGGTAGAGACGATCCAATGCCGTCAGGGTCCAGCCGGCGCCGAAGGGGCTGGCCTGTTCGTTCCGGAGCAAGACCTGACTGCGGGTCACCCCGCCGATGCTCGACTGCGGGTAGTTGGAAAACAGGAGGAGCTCAGAGGGATAAAGGCCGGTGGGCAAGGCACTGCCGTCGAATTGCACACCGAGACGGGAGACGGAATCCGCATTTTCCGGTAAGGCGCGACTATCCCAATACCGATCCTGTCCGAGCTGGACCCCGCCGATTGAGAGGCGCGCCGAGAAGGTCGTCGGCACGGCCGCCTGCACTCGAAGCGTCGCGTTCATCGGGACAATGCGTTGCACATCCGCATTGGTCGACCGATAGTGGAGGGCCAGATCCCGCGTCACCCCCAGCGTGCGAATCCCTGGGATGATTTCGTCCAGGGCCAGAGCACCGGCTGTGAGGTCCGCTTCCGAGCCCGTCCGACAGGCCACACAGTCCCCGTCCTTGCTCGGCACTTCGGCGACATCTCCTCTGGATTCCGGAGGCATGGCAAAATGCCAGGCCGTCTTGCGAACCCCTCCGGTGCCGGGAATCATCTCCACGGTCGCCCCATCGGCACTGACCCGCATCCGTCCAACCACGAGGAATGTGCCGGTGTCCGGATACAACGACCACAGGTCAAACTCGTTGCCCGGCGGCATGTTGTCCACATTCGGAAAGGTGATGGGGACGGGCGGATCGAGGATGACGCCCGCCGGTTGAATCGTCACCGAGAGACCTGGCCGCAATTCCACGGGACGCGATTCTGGGCGCCCGTATTCCGGGACAGGGCTGATCGTCAGCTGCCCCGTAAAGGGCGTGCCATCGGCATTCTTCGCCCGGCCCGGTGGAATCACGACCGTCACATGGGCGGTCGCACTCGTCAGTGTCGTCGTCGCGACTGGATTCACCGTGACCGCCGTCGCCAGATCCAACGGCGGGGTGGTGACGGGAGTCGGCAACACATTCGCCGTATTGGCGATCAGATCGACCGGCGCCACTAAGTTCGCATACCCGGCCGGCAGCCCAGTCACGACGAGGAGTTGACGCCCCGCCGGATGGCCGGCAAAGGCGAGGGTGAATTCGCCCGCTGTGTTCGTCGTGGTCGTCGTCGGCACATCGCGCAAGGACACAGCCACGCCGACGACGGGATTGCCGGAGCTATCGTCCACTCGGCCAGACAAGCTGGTCGGTGCGCCGGGGACGGCCCCCGTCACGGTGAGGGCGATGGTTTCCGACGAGGAGACCGATCCGTCAGAGGCCACAAAGACAAGGTTAAACGTCCCCACCTGCGTCGCATCGGGCGTGAAGGTGAAGACACCCGTCTGGCCATTGAACGTCATATGTGCCGGCAACGTCGGCGACGCGGGCGCGGCCTGCTGCGCACTATAGGTCACAGGTTGTCCGTTGGGATCGACCCCGGACACCGTAAAGGCCAGCGTGCTGCCTAACGACAGGGTCTTGTTTCCGATGGGCGAGAGAACGGGCGCACTATTGAAGAGGGTGAACGGCAGTGGACTGGTCGCGGTGCCGAGCGGGGTCGTGACCGTCACCGGTCCCGTGAGGGCCCCGGCGGGCACGGCGGTGGTGAGCGAGCTCCCGGTCGTGCTGACGGAGAGGACCGTCGCAAGGACACCACCGAACCGGACCTGATTGTTGACCGCCACGGGATTGAAGCTCGACCCGCTCAGCGTCACCACCGATCCGACCACACCACTGGCAGGACTCACGCTGGTAATTACCGGGAGGCCGGCGGTAATCGTGAGTGTGCTGCTGGCCGGTTGCCGCACCGGCGCGGTGGCGGTGAGGATCACCGATCCGATCCCGGTCGCGGTGACTTGCACCGGCGTGGGCGAGGTGGTTTGTCCAGCCGAGATGACTACCGAGACGGGGCTCAGGAGCGCCGTGCCGCTGCCGGAAATGGCCAACGTGACCGTGAGGGCCGAAGCGGGAGCCACAGAGGTTCCAACCGTAAACAGCGCGCTCTGGCCGACCGTCAGCGACGTCGTCAACGGCGTCACCACCAATACCGGCGCGGGCTGCACCGTGAGCGTCGTCTCGCCGGTCACCGTGCCGACCGACGTGGTGACGGTGGCCTTGATCGTCGTCGTCCCCACCGCGAGCGCGCTCGCTATCCCGGTGGTACTGATGCTCGCGACCGTCTGATTGGTCGAGCTCCAGGCGATGTCGTTCGCCAGCGGTTGGCTGCTGCCGTCGGTGAACAAGCCGGTGGCCGTGAAGGCGATCGCCTCCTCGACGAAGGCCGTCGGGGCAGCGGGATCGAGCGTGAGCGATTCCACTTCAGGCGCCGTGACGACCACCTGGGCGGTGGCGCTGGTGCTGTTGAACGAGGCCGTAATCGTCGCCTGCCCTTCGGTCTGGGTCGTGACCGGGAATGACGCCGTCAATTGCCCGGCGGGGACGGTCACGCTCGGCGGGACCGTCACGACCGAGGTCGCACTATTCTGAAGCGTGATGACGGTCGGATCCGTCGGGGCCCGATTGATCGTGACCTGCAAAACGCCCGTGCGGCCCTTAGCCAGGGTGAGGGGAGCCGTCACAGGGGGAATCGGCCCAAGCGCGGTGACGACCGGCGGAGGCGGGACGATATTCACGCTGGCCGTCGCCGTGCCATTCAACGTGGCGGTGACCGTCGCCGTCCCGATGGTCAGACCACTCACCGAGACCGGCGCCGTCGTGAGCCCAGCCGGCACGGTCACACTGACCGGCACGCCCACCACCATGGCATTGTTGGTCGTGATCGGGACCACCGTATCGGTGGCTTGCGCGGCATTGAGGGTGACGGTGAGCATCCCGGTCGCCCCCTGCACCACGGCCAGCGGACTCGGCGTGACTGAGAGCACTTGCGGCGGCTGCGGCGTCACCGTCACGGTCGCCTGCTTACTGATGGCGCCTAGGGTCGCGGTCAACTGCGCGGTGCCCGTGGCCAAGGCCGTGACCGTGAAGGTCGCCTGCGTCTGGTTCGGCGGCACGGTCACACTTTGCGTAACGGGAATCTGGAGCACCGTCGGTTGGTCCACCGAGAGGGCGATATCGGTCGGGCTGCTTTGGGCCGCATTGAGGGTGATGGTCAACGTACCGATGGCCCCGACGACGAGGGACTGGCTCGCCGGCTGGAAGTCCACCAGGGCCACCACCGGTGGCACGACATCGATGGCGGCTTCGGCCAATGAACTGCCGAGGGTCGCCCGAACCATCGCCGTGCCCAACGCGACTGACGTGACGGTGAACGACGCGGTCGTCTGACCAGCCGGGATGATCACGGACGGCGGGACCGTCACGAGGCCACTGGGGGTGCTGGTCAGGGTCACCACCGTCGGGCCGACTTGGGCCGCAGAGATCGTCACCGTCAATGGACTCGTGGCGCCAAGCGTGAGCTGGCTCGCCGGAGGCGTGAGCGAGACCACGGTGGGCAATGCCGGAGTGACCGTAATATGGCTGCTCGCACTGGTCCCATTGAGGGTCGCCGTGATGTCGGCTTGACCCGCCGTATTCGCCACCACGTTGAAGGAGGCACTCACCTGACCGGCCGGCACCGTGACGGTCGCCGGGACCGCCGCGATACTGCCGGCGGAACTGCTGAGGGCGACGACCGTATTCGTCGCCTGAGTGGCATTGAGCGAGACGGTCAGTTGTCCGCTGCCGCCTTGGGTGATGCTGAGAGCGGATGGAGCCAGGCTACTGATGGTGGCGGTCCCACCCACCACCCGAACGGTGCCGGTGATGGTCTTACCATTGAGGGTGACTTTGATCTGGGCCGTCCCGGCGCTCACGCCGGTGACCGGGATGGAGCCCACCGCTTGGCCGATGCCGACCGCGACGCTACTCGGCACCGTGGCCACGTTGGTCGCGGTGCTGACCACCGACAGCGTCGTCGCCTGGAGCGGGACCGGGAACAAGAGGGCGAGGATCGGACTGGTCGATCCGGCCTGAATGGTTTTGGGATTGGGTAGCAGTACGACCGGCTGCGGCGGTGGTAGGGCAATCGTGACGCCGACGCGGCTGGCCCGAGTGAGGGCATCGAAAAAGGCGCGTACCCCCGTCACGCTGGCCTTGGTGCCGCAGGCAGCATTGCTGGCTGTGGTCCCCATGCGGGCCGACACCCGAACTGCGAGGGTTTGGGTCAACGTATCAAGTTGGGTCGTCGGGATGCTGCCCAGCGCGATGCTAATGTCTTGGGCCGTACTGGCGGAGGCAGTCAGGGTACTCACGCAGCGCGTGAGGCCGGAACTCAGGACTTGCCCATTCACCAGTACGTCCACCAACACATCGATTTTGCCGCCGACATCGCCACTGCTTTTGAAGCCCAGCCACAGACGTGCATTGGTGAGCGCTGTGAGGGTGACTTTGCCATTGATCCCCGCGGGCGGGGTCCAGGACCCGATCGTCGCCCAGGGATTGCCGCCACTGAATGCGAGGCCGGCGGAATCCTTGGTCTTGGCTGTCAGGCTGAGCGGTGGAATGAGGTCCGCCGTCAAGGTCGGGGGATTGGCGGTCCCCCCGCTCCCATGGAGATAGGCATCGAGCGTGATCGTCGCGGATTGTGCGAAGGCCGAGGTGACGGAGAGCAGGATGGCGCCCAGAAGAGCCAGTCCCCCCGCCCCGATGATGCGATTCATCATGCCGGTTCGAACACGCGCGTGGGTCATCGACGATCCTTTGTGAGCGGTGAACAGCAGCAGGTGGTGCGGGAAGCACGCGAGGAGCGGGCGTACGTAGCCTTAACTAGCACGGCATCTGGCTTCTGGCGAACAGATTCGTGTTTTTGGAGGGCACAAAAATGGCCCGGGACGAGTGGCGGCGCGCTAGGCCCGTTCGGCCCTAGCGCGAATCTCGTGCACCCGGGGACTGGTCCACCAAGGCCTGACCGAGCAACGGATGTTCGTCGGTGCGCCTGAGTGACCGTGAAGAATTACGAAGGTTCGATCGAGGACTCGGTCTTCAGCTGGATCGTGGTTTCGACGTCGGCTTGTGCCGCGAGGATCTTGACGGTCGTGGGAGTGATGGAGGCCACCTGAAATTGACCGTCGAGAGTATCTCCAAGATGAATGATATAGATCTCCTGGCCCTTGCCGAGAAACGCCTGTTGCTCACCCTGCCCGGTCAGGTACCCAAGATAGCGGTACTGCGCCATCACTTCACGCAGTTGCTGCCGGGCGCGCTCCCGCGCCAGTCGCGCGGCCTGTTCGGCCACTTCTTCCGGAGAGGGCATCGGTGGCGCGGGTGGCACCACCGGCATCGCGACCACCGGGATCGGAGATGGCACCTCTTTCTTGTTCACCGCTGCCCTGACGAGGCGCTTGTCCGATGTCGGTGTCTCAGCTGCTTCGAAAATGTTGCGTTTCGGCGTCGACGGCAAGTGCGCCGCCACAATCCGCATCGGACGTAGCTCCAGGGCATCCTTCGCGACATGTGATGTTGCCGCCTTCGCCACAGGCTGCCCAGAGGTATAGGTCAGTGGCACCTCACTCAACTCCGGCAGACTGCTGACCTGCACCGCGGCCACCGTCGCCCACAGTCCCATCAGCCCACCAAGCATCACGTTTTTTCCAGGCACTCTCATGACAGACTCCCCGTCGTTGGATTCGGCCGCAAGAACGTCGCGACCGTGACATGAAACACCACTGAAGACGCCCCTCCCTTCTCACTTTTCGCGGTTCGACTCGCGTTGAGACTTTCGATGACCACATAGGAATCAGCGGATTCCAATCGGTGGATGAACCGATAGACCGCCGCATACTCGCCGGTCACGGAAAACGAGATCGACGCCTTCACCGGCATGCCATCGGCGTGCGATCGCTCGACCGCATATTGCATTCCGGGAATGGTCACTCGCTCGCTGCGTCCCAGTTCAGAAATGGCGAGCGCCAGTGAGGCAAACTCCGTCTCGGTCGGAAGGCCCCGCCAGACCTCGTCTAGTTTCAGCTTGACCGTTCGCATCTCCTCCTGTGTCTTGCGTTTGGCCTGCAGTGCGGCCTGCGCCCGCAAGGTGGTCTGATAGGCCGCTTCGACCTGAGCAAGATGCTCCTGCGCAGGGCTCAATCTGTAAAAATAGTTCGTCGCGGCAAGCACACAAGCCAATACCGTGACACTCATGAGCGGTACGCAGGATAGGAGAAGCGATCGGCTCATCCCCGACCACTGCAGGTGTTTGAACAAGTTCGCCATACCTTCCTCTTACCACGACGGTCGATAGCCTACGGTCAACTGAAAGTCTACCCCTCGTCCAGGTTGCATGGTATCCGGCGTAGCCATGCTCGCCTGCGACGCTCGGGCCTGCTGACTCTCCTGATGCTCAAGGCGATGACTGGCCAACGCCGCATGCCAAAACGCCGCATGGTGTTCCAAATTGGTCATGAACGCATGGATGTCTTGCAGCGAAGCCGCCGATCCGTGAAGCGCCACCGTCGAATCCTGAAAGTGTAATTGAACGGTACGAAGGGCCATATGTGGGGGAATGGTGGTCTCCAAATCTGCCAACAAACGGGACCATGAGAACGCCCGCTTCTCGGCGAGCCGATTGACGAATAATACATCGCGCTTGATGGTCGCGATCTGATCCAGGGACAACGTCAGTCGATCACGGGTCATGCTCTCTGAACGGCTGGTATTGGCCTGATTCAACCGCTGCACCACTCCATCGAGGTGTGTGGCGGTCTCCTCCATCACCACACTGTCGTTCCACCACGTGAACGCCACTGCCAATGAGGTACAGCACACGACGACGGCCATCCACTGCATCACACGCAGGATGGTAATGGCAGCCGGCGTGACCGAGAATACGACGTGAGGCACGGGACTGCTCGCACTCGGCGAGCGCAGGAACGGAAACCACGCCAGGCCCACCGGATTTCTCATCATCCGACCACCGCCGCCATCGCCGAGAGTCCGTTCAAGGATCCCGTCTGGTTGTTGAGATGGGCTGGAAGACTGTCCCATCCCAGTGGCACGACCTCGATCTGCCATCCACCCTGAGGGCCCGGCACCTTCACCGTCGCCTCCCCTCCGAGCAGCTGCGTGATCGATGCGTTCGACTGACTACCGATCAAGTACAGAGGAAACGAGGACTCACCCGTTTCATGGCTAGTCGTCGCCTGATCCGCCATGTACTGCAGGGTTCCGACCAGTTCGCGTCGAAGATCCTGCGTCCCGCCGGTCATTGATCGTGTGCGAAGAAACACTGGCTGCCCCTGATCGAACAGCAGCAGCATGAACTCGTCCCCTGCCCAGTGCATCACGCACAGCCGTCGAGCGCCCTTCATCAGACGGCGATAGAGGCCGATGAGTTGAAGGTGCGAGAATCCCATTGAGACAGGGATGAGCCCAGCCCGTGCACAGACGTCCTCATATTGATCCAGAATCGTCTGACGCACCGCCACAGCCAGCACCTGGGTGCGTGTCCCGGCGGGGAAGATCTGCATCATCACCCGAGCGTCGCCAATCGTCAGGTTGAGGTCCTCGCGGAACCGCCACTTGATCAGGCCTGCTCGCTCTTCGGGATCGTCAGGGAACCGATCGAACGCAAACACCCCCATATGCATCGCGCGATTGGGCACACTCAGGGCAATCGTCCGCTCGCTGAGCCCTTCGGTCAACGCGCGCAGTTCCTGCGCGAAGGCATCCAGATCGGTGATGTGCGGCTCGGTTGCGGAGACCTTCAGCAAGCCACTGGGCAAAGGACGCTCCAATACCTGTTTCACGATTGGCCTGCGGAACCACGGCCGGCGCAGAGCAACCAGACTCAGTGCGGATGCAGACACGCTGATGCCGACACGGGGACGACGGATGGGAAAGAGTGTGGGCCTCATACGGCTATCCCAAAAATGTCATCCGATTGACTTCTCGCATGGTGGTCTCCCCTCGTCGTACCTTCTCCACGCCGGCTTGACGCAAATCGGTCATCCCCTGCTCGACCGCCGCTCGCCTGATCTCAGACGGCGGCCGCCGATCCAACATCAGTTCTCGGATTCGATCTGTGAGGGGCAGAAACTCTGTAATGGCATGGCGACCGCGATACCCCAGTCCATGACAGTCCAGGCACCCTTTCCCTTCATACACGGGACGGTCCTTGAAGAGTTCGAAATCAAACCCCAGTTGTTCACACAGAGCCTGAGACACAGTGTGGGGGGACTTACACAATTCACAGATGGTGCGGACCAGTCGTTGGGCCATGATGCAGTTGAGGGAGGAGACAAAGTTATAGGGTTCGATCCCCATATTCACGAACCGGCCGATCACATCAAAGGCATTATTGGCGTGCACGGTTGAGAAGACTAAGTGGCCGGTCAGGGCAGACTGGATCGCAATTTGCGCCGTCTCGGCATCACGAATCTCCCCCACCATGATCTTGTCCGGATCATGACGAAGAATCGATCGCAACCCTTTGGCGAATGTGAGCCCCTTCTTCTCATTCACGGGAATTTGCACGACGCCCGCCAATTGATATTCGACGGGATCTTCGATCGTAATGATCTTGTCTTCTTTCGTGTTCACTTCGTTCAGGGCGGCATAGAGCGTCGTCGTCTTGCCACTTCCGGTCGGACCGGTCACCAACACCATGCCATAGGAGGCCGTGATGGCACGGCGAAAGCGGTCCAAATCTTCCTTCTTCAATCCCAACGAGTCGAGGTGAAGGCCATTCCGTTTCGCGGCGAATTCTTCCTTGGCGAGAATACGAATGACGACCGATTCCCCGAACGCGCTCGGAATCACAGAGATACGAAAATCGATGGTGCGTTTATCGAGTCTGAGCTTAAACCGCCCATCTTGCGGGACCCGACGCTCCGCAATATCGAGATCCGACATGACTTTGATGCGAGAGACGAGTGGATTGTGGAACCGCAGATCCAATGGCTCCATGGCCAGGTACAACACACCGTCGATGCGATACTTAATCTCCGTGACGCCATCCGCAGGCTCGAGATGAATATCACTGGCCCGCTTCTGCAGCGCGTTCAGGATGATCGTATCGACGAGTTGGACAATCGGACTCAGATCCCGCTGCACCTTGTCCACAGAGAGCACTTCTTCGCCGTCATCGTTTTCGCGGACCAGAACGGGACGGAATTCATCTTTGATCTTGGCCACCACCTGGCTATTCCGTGTGCTCTCTCGTAGCGAATCGGCGATGGCAGAACGAGGCGCCACGAGGATCCGACAGCTTCGCCCAACCGCCCGTTCGATCTGATCAAGCCGTCGCACATCAGTGGGATCCGCCAGCGCCAGAAGGAGTTCTCCCTCTTCTTCTCCAACCGGGACACATTCAAACTGCCGCATGACATCGATGGGGATGAATGAGAAGGCCTCAAAGTCCACGCGGAATTCCTGAAGCGAGTGGTACGATACCCCGCATTGCTCAGCCAGCGCTTGGGCCAGCTGCACGTCAGAAATCACGCCGTTGGCCACTAAGGACGCGTGGAGTTGACGTTCCGGGCCGGATACCCCCGATGAGGCCTGTTCGGCCTGGGCTACCGTGAGAGAGCCCCTGCCTACCAGCACATCGAGGAGGGTCGCCTGTCGAACCAGTGTCGGCATCGTTTAACGCTCCCGTTCAATGGATGAAGGGCTTGGAACCGGCACGAGCAATTCTCGACCGACGGCGATCACATCTGTCGGCAAATGATTGAGCTCCTGAATCGCTGACACGGTGGTGCGATACTTACGCGACAGGCTCGACAAGGAGTCTCCTGGCTGCACGCGAACCCGAAGCACATTTGATGGAGACTGGGTGGTATTGACGGCCAACACCGAGATGGCTGATATGGAAGCCGGACCGTCAAAGAATTGAGCTTGAGTCCCTTGCAGGGACGATGGAATCATCGCTGGTCGCGATGGTGCATAATTTTTTCCCATCGGCGCCAGAAAAGCTTTCTCCGAAGTGCGTGAAGCCTTCTGGCCGATGTCCTGCCGTACGTCTTCGAGTTGCTTAGTGAGCACCAGCAGCCCCTCCTTGAGATCCTTGAGCGACTGGTCATTCTTCGTAAGCAACAATTGGTCCCGCTCCGCTTTGAGGGCATTTATCTCGGCCTGGCGAACCTCAACTGATTGCCTCTGTTCAAGCTGCCGTTGATGAGTGTCTGCATTTTCTTGTCGAAGTTGAGCAACCAGGGCCCGCAGCTCAACCAATTCGGCTTCTTTTTTGGCCGCGGCGATCCGCGTCGCGGCCATCTCAGACCGGAGCGTCGAGAGCTCCGCCTCGCGCTCCCGTGCAACCGCCAGAACCTGCTCCCGTGTATCAACGGAAGTCAGGTGGTCCTGACGCTGGCTCGCACATCCCACCGGTATCACGCCCCCGGCGATCAGCGTGACGGCAACTGTGAGGGTCCGAAAACGACGGTCCATCCACCTACCATGTGTTATAGGGCGTACCCTCTGGTCCGACGAGCGGACTGCCACTGTGGATATCGGCGATCCCGCCGCTCTCCCCTTCATCGGCCATCACCTGCCAGGTTTGGTCCGAATGGGTAAACGGATCGACGGGAATCCGCTTGAGATAGCCCACCTGCACTAGCTCGCCCAGCGCTGAAGGATAGGCCCCCTTGTCGGCCCGATACTGGTCCAGCACGTCACGCATGGTCGCCAAGTCATACTTGAGGGTCCCCTCACGTGCCTTGATGACCGAGCGCTGAAAGGAGGGAATCGCCAACGTCGCGAGAATCCCCACAATCGTCACCACCATCATCAGTTCGACGAGGGTGAAGCCTCGGTTGCCCTGTCTGAGTGTGCCTATCACTATTGGCCTCATCGCGCACGAATGATGGCGCGGCTGGTGCCCGTAACATCAGTCCCTGCCGTCGAGGCCTTCCCGGGCAACATCTGGAGGTCCAGAGGAATCTGTCCTGGGGCTTTGGCCTGAAAAAACAGCATGGCAAGGAGCCCTTCGCCTGACGGCACGGCACCGTCGCGGCGAAGCGTCAGCATGATCTGGCCGTCGGCCGTGCGAGACGCCAGTGCCACCATACCGGGTGTCACTCGATGGAACTCCAAGAGCTTGGGATCAAACGTCACAGTGACTGAGATCTCGCTGATCTGTTCGAGATGCAACGCCGTCAGATCGACTCGAAACTCTTGCCCGACGGCAGCGGAGAGATCCAACGGCCGGAGCACCAGCGATCCAGTCGCCCGCGCGACTAGATCTCCAGCTGAGCCAGTGGTCACAGGAACTGTGCCCTGCCCGTTTGGCACGGTGGGAAGACCTGATGGCGGAAGTGCCTCGTGCAGCGATCCTGCTCCAGCAGTCAACCCCGTATCGGTTGCTGGGGCCCCGCTACCCGGTGGGACAGCAGGCATATCTGGCCGCGATCCCAATGAACTGGGAGCAGGATGCGGCCGTTGACTCTGACCGGGTGACTGCGAGACAGGGATCGCTTGCGGAACATAGAGCTGCGATGTCGCGAAGGTATTTTCGGTCCCCGACCAAAAGGCCTGGGCGGCCGAGGACGGGAGATCCATGTTGCGAACCACGCGAGGCGTAATCGTCAACACGACCTCCGTGGACACTCGATCATCCTGTTTGGAGGTCAGGATGTCGCCAAGAATCGGGATGTCTCCAATGAGGGGAATCGTGGACTTGGTCTTGCGTTTTTCGTCCTGAATGAGGCCGGCGAGCACCACCGTTTCGTCATCCTTCAACATCAAGACCGTTTCTGCCGTCCGCGTACCGAATTTAAACTGTTTGATCTCCGGCGCGGCCTGCAGGGTCACTTGATCGCCCAACCGCGTCACCTCGACCTTGATCTTCATCATCACTTCGTTCATCAAATTGATGGTCGGTTCGACGGTCAATTTGACGCCCACGTCCTTGAACTCAATGGAGGTCACGGTCGAAGTCGTTGGCACCGCCCCGGTTGCGGCTTGGCCTGGCAACACGTTCGTCGTGGATAACAAGATCGGCTGCTTGTCGCCGACGTTGATGGAGGCAGACTTGTTGTTCATCACTCGGAGCTTGGGAGAGGCCAGGGTCTGGGCATCGGATTCTTGTTTGAAAAAGTCCAAGATGACGCTCGCTGGCAAGGTAAACAGATAGCTTTGTGGACCAATGGAGGTGAGCTGCTGATACGTAAACTGCGTCGTGGCCGTGGAGATCCCACCCGATCCGCCCGTCGGGACCAGTCCTGTTCCGGCTTGTTTGGCATAGTTCAGTCCGTACTTCAGACTTTTCGTGCGATTGACCTCCAGCACCTCGACGTCCAGCTCCACCTCCGGTTCCCGGCGATCGATCGCAAAGAGTAATTTCTCAGCGAGTTGCAACTTCACGGGTTCCTCACGCACGACGATCGCATTCACCTTCTCATCAACATAGATATGCTTGCTCTCCAGCATGGTCCTGAGCAAATTCACCGCGTCTTTCGCCTTGGCGTTATTGAGATAGTAGGTCCGCATCAGGAGATCCTGATACTGCGCCTGCTTTTGCTTGTTGTTCGGCATGATCAACAGCGTCTCGGGCGCCACGCGCTGGGCAACCATGCCATTGGTATTGAGGATGAGGTTCAAGGCATCGTCGAATGCCATCTCCTTGAGGAAGATTGTGATCGGTTCGTCCCGAACCTCCTTATCGAAGATCACATTCAGGCCGGCCGTCCTCGCAACGATTTCGAAGACCTCTTTCAGCTTGGCGTTTTGGAACCGTAACGAAATGGGCTGGCTGGATCCTCCAAACATCTTCGTGGAGCGCTGTTGTGCCGTGATCTCGGTAATGTGGGTCAGGGCCTGCGTCAGATGCGGATCGAGTTCGACCGCTCGTTCATAGGCCGTGAGAGCCTCCTCGGAGCGTCCTAGGTTGAGCAGCTTATCGGCCGTGTGCAGTTGGTCGTTCGCTTCCTTCAGCCGCAGCGCATCCGCCATGCCCGTATGGTGATCGACTTTGGTCGGATCAAGCCCCAGCGCGGCCTTAAACTCGGTCAGGGCATCGGCGATGCGACGCTCCTCCAATGCTCGACGCCCATTGGTGTAGTGGGGGACCGCCGCCTGTTGCTTGGCAGCCTCGAGTTTCTCTTTGAGCGCTTCATCGAAGGGGTCGGTTTTGAGGGCGTCCCGGTAGACCACCACAGCTTTATCCCACTCGCCCTCTTCGGCCAGGCGTTCCGCGCGTCGCACGGTGGGTGAGGCACAGCCGGCCAGCAGCGTGAGCACGAGAATCAGAGACGTAGTTTCGGACCAAGATTTCAAGGGTGGTAGAGGCATACAGCGGTCTCCAAAAACGCCATTTTGCAAGCCATAGGACCGATAATTTTGCTGTCATTCACCGCAACCAGCATGGGCTGACTCAGTGTCAGCAAGCCCCTGTCATGTGTACCCTGAGAAGGTCCGGGCGACAATCTCCCCAGTGGTAGGGACTCAAAAGGAGGGAGATTGGCCCTGAAGGAGCCGCCGTGAAGATTTTCAAAAGATGGGAACAGGAAGTTCGCGGCCGAGTTGGGCGGGTACTATGTAAGCTCCCCGTAAATCACGACACTCAGTAAAGAGAACTTTCTGGCACAATCGTCACCCTAGCCAGGAGGTTCCGATGCGCCAGTCGAAGTTCACCGAAACGCAGATTGTGTCGATTCTGAAAGAGGCCGACGCCGGACGCCCGGTTCATGAGATCTGGCGGCACTACGGCATCAGCTCCGCCACGTACTACAAGTGAAAAGCGAAGTACGGTGGGCTGGAGGCCTCCGATGTGAAGCGGCTCAAAGATCTGGAGCACGAAAACAGTCGGCTCAAACGGATGTATGCCGACCTGTCGTTAGAGAATCTGGCCCTGAAGGATGTCATCGCAAAAAAGCTCTAAGGCCTGCTGAACGGCGGGAGGTCGTCACGCATCTGGTGACGGTCAATGGCCTTCCGATTCAGCGGGCCTGTCGTGCCGTGGGATTGAATCGAACCACATACTATCGGCCGCTCGTGGATTGGGCGCGGCGGGATGCGCCAGTCACCGCGGCCCTCACGACCCTGGTCGCGGCCAAGAGTCGGTGGGGGGTTCTGGAAATGTTGTGATCGACTCCGGCTGGATGGGCGTCCCTGGAACCATAAGCGCCTCTGGCGGGTGTACTGTCAGTTGCGGCTGAATTTGCCACGGTGGACCAAGAAGCGGCTTCCGGTTCGCCTGCGCCAACCGCTGGTCGTGGTGAGACCTTGTATCTTATTCCCGTTTCCTCAAAGATGTCTTTTATCGTTCTCTGGGGCGCGATAGACCGACGTGACCAAGGTTTATGAAGACCGCGGGGAAGCGGGGTCATCGCGCCCTGCCCATCCATGAGCCCGAACAGTTGCGTGGGCCACAGAGCCCGCATTATGCAAGGACGGGCCACAAGGGAGGACAGTCCCATGAAGCCACTGGTGTGTGTTGGTATTGATGTCTCCAAGGCTCAGTTGGACGTGGCCGTACGCCCCAAGGGATCCCTCGGGCTGCCACATGATGAGACGGGGATTGTGCAGGTCGTTAAGTACCTGCAACCCCTGGCGCCCACGCTGATTGTGCTGGAGGCGACTGGTGGACTGGAACTGCCGCTCACCGGGGCCCTGGCTGCCGCGGGCTTGCCGGTCGTGGTCGTGCCCCCCGTCAGGTGCGAGATTTTGCGAAAGCCGCCGGGAAGCTGGCCAAGACGGATAGGCTGGATGCCCACCTCTTGGCACGCTTTGCGGAGGTGATGCGGCCGGCACCACGGCCGTTGCCTGACGAGCAGAGCGTGGCCTTGGCGGCAATCCTGGCGCGGCGGCGGCAACTCATCGAGATGTTGACGGCGGAAAAGAATCGCCTCGGTGGAGCCCGGACGGCGATCCGTCAGAGCCTCACAACCCACATCGCCTGGCTGAAACGAGAACTCGGACAGACGGATGTCCAGTTGACACAGGCCATTCAGAACAGTCCTGTCTGGCGTGAGAAAGACGACCTATTGCGGCGTGTGCCGGGCGTGGGGCCCGTGTTGACCACGACCTTGTTGGCTAAACTGCCAGAGCTCGGGGCCTTGACCAGCAAGCAAATTGCCGCGCTGGCCGGTGTGGCGCCACTTAACCGGGATAGTGGGACCCTGCGCGGGAAACGTACGGTCTGGGGTGGCCGTGCGCACGTCCGGGCGGTGCTGTACATGGGGGCCTTGGTCGCCACCCGCTATAACTCGGTGATCAAAGCCTTCTATCACCGCCTGTGTCGTGCAGGCAAAGCCAAGAAGGTCGCGTTGACCGCCTGCATGCGCAAGTTGGTGACGATACTCAATGCGATGGTGAAACATCGGACCCCATGGCGGGCGGAACCACTAGTGCAACATGCTTGACATCAAAGACAGTTGCTTCCCCCGTTTGTTACACCACGGCCAACGAAGTTGACTCCTGTGCAGGCTGGGGCTGGTTGTGATGGTGGTTGATGAACTCCATAGGTGTCAGATTCCCGATGGCACTGTGCGTCCGCTCTTCATTGTACTCTCGTCGCCAGGCTTCAATCACAAGCTGGGCTTCTTGTAGCGTCAGAAACCAGTGCTCGTTCAAACATTCGGCTCGACAATGGCCCGGAACTCATCGCAGAGCGCATTATGACCTGGTGTGCCGACCGCGGGATGGAGCTGCGGTACATCCAACCCGGAAAACCGGATCAGAATGCCTTCATCGAGCGGTTCAATCGAACATACCGCACCGAAGTCCTCAATGCCTATGTGTTCGAGTCACTCGATCAGGTCCGGGAGATCACCGCGGAATGGTTGCAGAGTTACAACGAGGAGCGGCCCCATGACGCGCTGGGGGGACGTAGATGATTGTAGTCCTCCTGCCATCGCGCTAACTTCTCCCGTGCATCTTCAAATGTGAAGAGCACTTCCACGTTTAGACACTCATCGATGAATCCGTTCTCGACGGGCTTGCTCGGTCGAATACAATCGAGCTGAATCCCATGGCAATACGCCCGGGCGTCCATGGCATACCTGAAAAATTCTCTGCCGCAGCATAAGCGGAACCAGGGGCATCATTTTATGCTCGCTCTTACTTCGACTCCTTCGATCACCCATTTGTTTTTTGCCATTAAATCCGGGAAAGGCATCCGGCAACGAGATTTCCATAGTGTGATTTGAGCCCCGGCAAAAATTTTGTCCGCCCTCCCTCGATATCGTCAAGAAGCGCAAATAAGTCTGGTCGAAGTTCAGATAAATGGAAATCTGCAGCCAGATCCGCCGCAACCATCGTCCTTGGCTCAGATCGCAGTGATATCCACTTTCGTAGCGCAATCACAAGAGGCTCTCGTTGACTTTTGACAATCCGTTCAACGTGGAATTGCAAATGGCGATACGATTGTTCGCCTGAATCAGGGGCGGGACTGTTACTCCACATTTCCTCAAGCCACTCCAACATCTCAATCGCGGTCATCGGATCCTCTGGATAGCAGTCGCCGGAACATTGGCGCCTTGGATTGTATGTTGAATCCCACCACCAGGCATGTTGAATAATCTCGGTACAAGCTCTGGTTGTGAAATGTCAACTCCCATGGAGCGTAACATCTTCACATCTACCTGGAATACGGCATCACGGAGTCCTGCGTTGGGAGCGAGAGCAAGATCTATTTGAGCCTGTAAGGGGCTAAGATTGTCTGTGGTAGTGAGATAGATTTTGCCATCCATTCCCGGGCGCAATCCATTTTTTATGATGCTTTCAGCGTCGCTGCTAAATCCGTAGTGATAAAGACTCTCCGCTGCAGGCTGCTCTCCAAATCCGAGCAATCCACTAAAAAAGTTCCATCCTCCTTCGAAGACAGACTTGATTGCTGAGCCTCCCAATGACAAGAGAACTGCCCCTGCATTCAAATCTGCGGCAGTCACATAGGGTGCAAACATCCGATCGATCCATTGCATCTCGCCCCTATTCTGCTCAAGGCCGAGTAAGCGGTCATTGATGAAATTTGTTCCTGAAAGATCACCATGCATAGATGGACCGATTGCATCGGCATAAATATTTCCAAGAGTCGATAGTGCCTGCGATGAAGAGTGACTTGGATCTCCAATGGAGCCAAGACCAGATTGATAGGCACACCACCAACAACCAATATCATCTGGCTCATGCCCCGTCGGATCAATATAGCGGAACGGATTGTTCTTAACGTAGCTGTATCGATTCAATGACTGAGGGTTCGCCGGCTCGGGCACTAGACTGCCAGGCGATATGAACCGACCTAAGGATGCATCATACTGTCTGGCTCCGTAATCATAGAGCCCGGTAGTTGCATCGAATTCCTGTCCCGTATATTTGTAGGGGACATCAACAGCCGGTGAGACACTCGAATTGTTTATGCGGATAGCGCCGTAGGGAAAGTAGGTGACGGTTTGAACTTTTGCACCGACACTGTCCGTCATGACGCTTGACGAACCCAGATGATCAGTATGGTAGTAGTAAACAGAACCACTCGCGCCCACAGTGGCAATGCGCTGACCCTCCGCGAAGACCATGCGTGAGCAACTGGCATTGTCACACTCGTAGAGTTTACTGACGTAACGGGTAACAGTGGATCCTGCCGTTTTCTTCACCCGCCTGCCATCTCCGTCATACACGAACGTCGTAGTTTGACCCGCAATCGCAATCGTCAGTGGTTTGTTTTCGAGATTGTAGGTGAGCGACCGGCCCGCACCGGCGGTCAGATTGCCGTTGGAGTCATAGCTATACGTGTTGCTCCCGGCCGTCGTCACGGCATGGGGGCGGACGCTGTTTGAGCCACTCACGGGATAGGTGTAGGTACCCACCTGGGAATTCAAGGTGAGATTCCCGAGTTCGTCATAGGTATAGGTGAGTGACGCATTGGCCCCCGCGGTGCCATACGGACCGTTGGCCAAGGTCAACCGATCGAGGCTGTCATAACTGAGGTGCTGATCGCCGGCTCCGGCCACGACCAGGTTGTCATAGATGTCGCTGACGTTGCCGTTCGCGGCATACACATAGCGCAGGTCTTGGTAGGTCGTGCCGCTGCCACCTGCGGTCAGCACGATGGTCGGGGTGAACACCGTGTTGTCGCAGGAGGATGTCGTGAGCTTATTGGTGACAAAGTCGAGTTGGTCATTGACCGCAACCGTGTTGGAAAGATTGAAGCTATAGCCAGTGGTGTCGCCCGCCGCAATGGTCTGTTGCCAGAGGACGGTCCCGTTCTTCTTGATGGTCACTTGCACCCCATCTACGCCACAGGAGGTATCACCATCAAACGTATTGCCGGTGATTTGAACGCTCCCCCCCTGTGGGGCCACCCAGCGACGAACAGCATCGGTGCTGTTGCCGGGATGACCGCCATCATCCCAGAGGCCAATATACCCATCTGACCCGCTCCAAAAATTGCCGTTCCAGGTGAGCTGGGCTCCCGTTGAGCTCAGGTAGTACCAGCCGTGCTGCCCCTGCACCCCGGAGAAGTCCGTCACGGCACTGTAGGTCGTACTACTGCCGCTGCCGCCACCTCCACCGCCAGCGGTCGTGAGCACGATGGTGGGGTTCAACACCGTGCTGTCACAGGAGGAGGTGGTGAGTTTATTGGTGACGAAGTCGAGTTGGTCGCTGACCGCAACCGTGTTGGAGAGATTAAAGCTATAGCCAGTGGTGTCACCCGCCGCAATGGTCTGTTGCCACAGGATGGTCCCGTTCTTCTTGATGGTCACCTGCACCCCATCCACCCCGCAGGCGGTGTCGCCATCGAAAGTGTTGCCCGTAATCTGCACACTGCCTGCTTGCGGGGCCACCCAACGTCGCACGAGATCGGTACTGTCACCGGGATGGCCGCCGTCATCCCAGAGGCTGATGTACCCGTCTGACCCGCTCCAGAAATTGCCGTTCCAGGTCAGCTGACCCCCGTTGGAGTTCAGATAGTACCACCCGTGGAAACCTTGGGTGCCTGAAAAATCGGCCACGGCATTGTAGGTAGTACTGGTTCCACCACCCCCGCCTCCCCCACTACCCGGTCCGGTGGTCTTGAGGGTACACAGCCGGAAATTTTGCTGGCCGCAGACGGTATTGTTGGCATTGGCATAGGTCGTCGTGGTCGAGACGCCGTTACCATAGGTGGTCGTGCCGGCTTGCCCGAGCGGATTGTAGTTCGTGTACTGAATATAGGTGGTGGTGCCCTCGAACACCTTGTCCAGTACGGGACCATTGTAAGCGTAACCGATGGTCTTCACCGGTGTGCCGGGATAGGTCACGGTCAGGAGCCGTCCTAATCCATCATAAGTATTCTGGGTCGTATAGGTGACTCCGTCGAGCGTTCTGTCGCTCCGCAACACGCGCCCCATGCTGTCGTACTGGAACACAACTGTCCCCGAGGCATCCAAAATCTGTTGGAGACGCCCCTTGCGATTGTTTGTTGTGCCGTCATAGGTGTAGCGAATGTCGCCCGACCCAAGCGCCTTTTGGGTCGTGAAGTCCTTTTGCACCTGCCGGTTGAGCGCGTCATAACGAAACCAGGTAACCTGTCCCTTCGCATCCGTCTGGTCGGTGAGATTGCCGTTGGCATCATAACCGTAAATCCAGTACCCCATATCTGGATCACGCATGTTCTTTTTTCGGCTCTGCTCATCATAGGTGAGCGTCGTGACGTTGCCTTTGGCATCGGTCACCGCGATGAGATTGTCTCGGTTATCATATTGATAGACTGTCGTCGCATAAGGCGATCCGACATCTGTCGTGCATGTGCTGAAGGTTCCTTGATATTCATCCACGCGAACGGTTCGCCCATAGGCGTCCTTCGTCACGCGCTTGCGATGGTCAGCCGCATCGATGGTGCCGGTGACCCAATCGTTGAAACAGACCAAGCTTCTGGTGCCGTCCGGGCTATCCAGGCGAATGACACGGCCCAACGCATCGTGACTGCTCGTGCTCCAGCGGCCTGCGGCTGACTCAAGGGTCTTAAAATACGGCAAACTTTTTTGACGAATGGCTCCACGGCTCTCATATTGGATTTCGGTGACGGTTATTTTGTTGTCCGGTGCGGTTGCCTCCTTTCGAACAGACCGGCCCAGCCCGTCAAAATAGTTCCAACTGGCAAGGGGGCTAACAAGTCCAGCTCCTGAGAGCGTGGTCATCACGTGCTGTGTTCCCACACTGAATCCAGTTCCATAATTGTAAGCTAAACTCGTGATGCCCCCGTCAGGTGCCGTAACTTTCGTCTTCCGGCCTACTCGATCGTATTCCATCAGGGTGACTTGACCATTGGGATCCGTCACGCTCTTGACCTGACCGTACAGTCCTTTGTGTCAGTAATCATGCCAAATTGACCCCTGTCATCATGTGAAATGGACCCCTCCCCCACAACCAGGAGAGGACACCCATGGAGCTAGCAGAACCAGTGCGCACCCCACTACCTTCTTCTCGGGAGACGGCTCGAACGGAGGAGGATGGGATGCTGCGAGAAGACGGCGTGCGAGAGGTGCTGGCGCGACTACAGCGCGGCGAGCGTATCAAAGCCATTGCGCGGGATCTCGGCGTGGCCCGCAATACCGTGAAGCGGTGGCAACGGCTGGGGGGCTGGCGCCCGCGGCCGTCGGGACCCCGCCCCAGTCAGATCGATCCCTATCGGCTATTCGTGGAACGCCGCGGCCCCGAAGTGAATTGGAACGGCCGGGTGCTCCATCGGGAACTGCAGACGTTAGGATTCGCGGGGACCTACCAACAAGTGCAACGGGCGATTCAGCCGCTCCGCGTCGATCGCGCCTGGGCGACCGTGGCGACTGTGCGGTTTGAGACGACTCCGGGCCAGCAAGCCCAAGTGGATTTTGGCCAAACCCGTCTCTGGATTGGCGACCGGCTGGAAGTCATCCACATCTTTGTGTTCACCCTCGGGTACTCTCGCCGACTGTGGGCGTCGGCTTATCCGCATGAACGGCTCAGTGCGCTCCTCGATGGGCATGAGCGGGCCTTCCAGCATTTTGGCGGCGTGCCGTTGGAGTGTCTGTACGATAACCCCCGGACCCTGGTCCTGGGCCGGCGCGAGGGCCGCGTGCTCTGGCATCCGGTCTGGGAGGATTTTGCGCGGCGCTATGGGTTTACGCCGCGGGCCTGCCAGCCGTATCGGGCACAGACCAAGGGCAAAGTAGAAAGCGGCGTGAAATATGTGAAGCGCAATGCCCTCGCGGGCCGCCGGTTTGCGTCGTGGGACGCCTTGAACGCCTGGCTGCAGGAGTGGACGGTGACGGTCGCGGATCAGCGCGTCCATGGGACGACGCATGAGCGGCCGATCGAGCGNNTTCGCCCGGGAGACGCTCACGCCGCTGGGCTCGCGGTCCCCCTATCACTATGAACGGGTGCGTCTGCGCCGCGTTCCGGCCGATGCGCTCGTCGCCATCGCGGCCGCCCGCTATTCTGTGCCGGTGGAGTATGTCGGCACGACCGTCCACGTGCAGGAGAGCAGTCGNNCACTATGAAATCTTCCATGGCGGGGTCTGCATTGCGCGGCATGCCAAGTCCCCGCGCCATGCGGTGGTCGTGGATCGGGCGCACTATCGCGGGCTGCTGCGCGCGGGCGGACCCGCCCCCACGCCCCGGCCGCCCCAGTGGGATCCTGGGTATGGGGACCTCGGCGAGGTGATGGTCCGGGATCTGGCCCTCTATGCCGCCGTGGCCGAACCGGGCGGTGCCTCATGAGCACGCCCCAACTGGAGCGACTCCAGGCACACTGTCAGCGCCTGCGCCTCTATCAAGTTGCCGCCGAACTGCCGAGTTTACTGGAGCAGGCGGCCAAGGCGGAACGCTCCTATACCGACTTTTTAGAGGAGGTACTGCGGCGCGAGGTGCAGGCCAAGACCGACAAGCATCTGGCGATGCGGTTGGCGATGGCGCGGTTCCCGTTCCAGAAGACGCTGGAGACGTTCGACTTTAAGGTCCAGCCCTCCATTGATGTGAAACTGATCCGTGAACTCGGCACCGGGCGCTATCTGGAGCAGGGCGAGAATGCGTTGTTCCTCGGGCCGCCCGGCGTCGGCAAAACGCATCTGGCCGTGGCCCTGGGCATCGCGGCCTGTGAACAGGGCCACCGCGTCTTGTTTACGACCGCCATGGGGCTCCTCGCGACGCTCGGCAAAGCGCTCTCCGAAAACCGGCTGGAGGACCGGCTCAAGGTGCTGGCCCAGCCCCAGCTCTTGATCATTGATGAGATCGGGTATATCCCCATTGATCGGCAAGGCGCCAATCTGTTCTTCCAGCTCATCTCTCGGCGCTATGAGAAGGGCTCGATCCTGCTCACCAGCAATCAGAGCCTCGGCGCCTGGGGCGACGTGTTTGGCGATCCGGTGATCGCCACGGCGATTCTCGACCGGCTCCTCCACCATTCCATCACGATCAATATTAAAGGTGAGAGCTATCGATTGCGAGAGAAGCGGAAGGCGGGGCTCTTCAAGTCCCCTGTCGGTGCCGCGGCCCAGTCGGAGTCATAGCGCCATCACATGCAGATTCAACTCGGGGGAGGGGTCAATTTCACATCAGAATAAAAGGGTCAACTTCGGCTGATGATTGACAC
>CXWK01004887.1_pt1 | contig 24286 bp, 20 predicted proteins | sample 590851 | NCBI WGS metagenome assembly CXWK01 (sample SAMEA3498364, study PRJEB10139) | wastewater metagenome | biome: wastewater treatment plant; material: activated sludge | place: Denmark | collected 2014-08-01
AATCTTGCGGCGTACAGCAATCAGAAACAGGGCAAATGGAATCAGCACACACCGGAAACAATTAAAAAAGCACTTGATGAATATGTAATCGGACAGGATCGAGCAAAGAAAGTTTTAGCTGTTGCTGTTTATAATCACTATAAAAGAATTGGATCGCGCACTACATTCTTTGAGCTTGATGATGTTGAAATTGAAAAGAGTAATATTCTTCTTATCGGTCCAACCGGAGTTGGAAAAACTTTACTGGCCCAAACACTTGCAAAAACTTTAGATGTTCCTTTTGCAATTGCAGATGCTACAACTTTAACAGAAGCCGGTTACGTTGGCGATGATGTTGAATCGGTGCTTGTTCATTTATTGCAAGCTGCGGATTACAATCTTGAACGTGCGCAAAAAGGGATTGTTTACATTGATGAGATTGATAAGGTTGCACGTAAAAGCGAAAGCACTTCAATTACACGAGATGTTTCCGGTGAAGGTGTTCAGCAGGCTTTGTTAAAAATATTGGAAGGAACAATTGCGGGCATTCCACCCAAAGGCGGAAGAAAACATCCCGAACAAAGTTTGATTAATCTTAATACAAAAAATATTCTTTTCATTGTTGGCGGCGCATTTGATGGAATTGATCGAATAATTGCAAAAAGACTTAATGAAAACAGGATGGGATTTGCATCAGATCTAAAAGCAAAGACAAAAGAAGATGATTTAATATCTCACATTCAGCCTGAAGATCTTTTAAGATTTGGATTGATTCCTGAATTGATCGGAAGATTACCTGTTGCAGCTCCTCTTCATCAACTTACAGAGGAAGCAATGCGCAATATTTTAACTGAGCCAAAGAATGCAATCATCAAACAGTATAAAAAACTTTTCTTAATGGAAGGAATAGAATTAGAGTTCGATCCGTTTGCATTAGATGCAATTGTTAAAAAATCAATGGAAAGAAAAACAGGCGCACGTGCTTTGCGCAGTATTGTTGAAGATTTTATGATTGATATAATGTATGATCTTCCAAACAAAAAAGATGTTGATAAATGTATTATCACAAAAGATGCAGTTGAGAAATATGCTGAACCGATTTTTATAAAGAGCGATGTTAAGTCTGCTTAACTACTTTAGCTTTTTAATAACATTATTGTCAGTCTGAGCTTGTCGAAGACTGACATTTTTTTAAGTCACACTTCGACAGGCTCAGTGTGACAAATGGTTTTTATTCCGAATTAATCTATTGACTAAATGATTAGAGATGTGTTAAAAATATTAGGCGTCTTTGTTCTTATTACGTTTTCATCGTTCCCCCAAAACAAAATCCTTATCCCAATGGATTTAACACAAACAGATCATCTGAAAGCTTATGGAGTTACTTTTCACGCATTAGAAGATGGATTAAAAGCTGATTGGCTTTTAAACTATCGCGGCGGTTCGTTTCTGATTGATCAATCTGATAAAATTGTTTCTGAGTGTTTACTTGAGGAGGTTTTCTTTGAGCAGATAACTCTTGGCCAGGCTGCACAGATTTATGCGGAAGTTCAAAGCGAAGATAATAATATGGATGTTGTTCGATTAGAGAAGGCGCCTAAGATTGCGGTTTATGTTCCGCCTGGATTTGCACCGTGGGATGATGCTGTAACTTTGGCTTTAGAGTATGCAAAAGTTAAATATGAAAAAATCTGGAATGATGAAATACTCCGAGGCGACTTGGAAAAGTATGATTGGATCCATTTGCATCACGAAGATTTTACAGGACAGTATGGAAAGTTCTTCGCAAGCTTTAGTAATGCGCAATGGTATATTGATCAGCAAATTATGTATGAGAACAATGCAAAGAAAAACGGATTCAATAAAGTTTCTGATATGATGAAAGCAGTTTCGCTAACAATAAAAAACTTTGTGGGGCAAGGCGGATTTCTGTTTGCAATGTGCAGCGCAACTGACTCTTATGACATTTCACTTGCTGCTGAAGATGTTGATATTTGCGCTCCGGTTTTTGATGGCGATGCTGCTGATCCAAACGCACAAGGTAAACTGGATTTCTCAAGAACATTTGCGTTTAAGGATTTTAAAATTGATATGAATCCTTACATTTATGAGTACAGTGATATTGATATTCAGCCGATGGAAATTGGGTTGCAGCAAAACGATTACTTTACTTTGTTTGATTTTTCCGCTAAGTATGATCCTGTTCCAACAATGCTAACTCAGAATCACATAAATGTGATTGAAGGATTTATGGGACAGACGACAATGTTTAGAAAAAATCTCATAAAAAATTCTGTAATTGTTTTAGCAGAAAGACAGGGAACAGATCAGGTAAGATACATACACGGAAATTTTGGAAGAGGCACGTTTACATTTTATGGCGGTCACGATCCTGAGGATTACCAGCATGCAGTTGGTGATCCGCCCACAGAATTAAGTTTGCATAAAAATTCTCCCGGATACAGATTAATTTTAAACAATATTTTATTTCCGGCAGCAACAAAGAAAAAACAAAAAACATAATATAGTTTTTTCGTAACGCAGAATTCATTCTGCGCATGTAAATAAATACTGAACATAATCTCAGACTGATTCACCGCGGCGAACTGAGCTACGATAACAATATTAATGGCAAAGAGATATTTTCATCGAAGGAATTTACCACATCTTCATTATACCGAAGGCGATTACTTTGTTACTTTCAGATTGAAAGATAGTCTTCCTTTAAAATTGATGGAAGAATTAAGAAGCTCCTTAGAAAAGGATCAAACCGAATTATCTATTAAAGAGAAAAAACTTTTTAAGAAATATGATGAGCTATTGGATTCTGGAAAATACGGAGAGAACTATTTGCTGAATAAAAAAGTTGCAAGCATAATTAAGGAAGCAATAGAAAAATATGAGAATAAATTATATCAAGTAATCTGTTATTGCGTTATGCCGAATCATGTTCATATTGTGTTTACAATTTTAGATACCGGTAAGACTTTAAGCGATATTATGAAACTTATTAAAGGCAGTTCCGCAGTATCTATCAATAAATTTTTAGACAGAAAGGGTAATCTTTGGCAAGCTGAAAGTTTCGATAGATTAATTAGAGACGAGAAGGAGATGTATAATATTGTTAAGTATGTGTTGCTAAATGCAGTAAAAGCAAGTATAGTTTCTGATTGGAAAGATTGGGAATATACTTATTGTCATCCTAGTTATTTAATTTTGGACTAGAGTTTTCGTAGCACAGAATTCATTCTGTGTGCAAATGAAAAATTTGTACTTTCGTAACGCAGAATTTATTCTGCGCAGGCAAGTAAACAATTAAATACAACCTCAGACTAAAGTCTGAGTTACGAAGAGCAACAAAGGAAATTGAAATGAAAACAATAAAAATCAAAAACAGCAATAAAGAAATCGCAATTGGTAAAATAGTTTGCGTTGGAAGAAATTATGCTGAGCATGTTCACGAGCTTGGGAATGTAATTCACGAAAAACCGGTTGTGTTTTTAAAAACAGTTTCATCAGTGATTTATTCAGGTGATGAAATTGTTTATCCTTCTTTTTCAAATGATATGCACCACGAAACTGAATTAGTTTTATTGATTGGTGAAGATATTAAAGATGCTGATTCTGAAACCGCTGAACGGGCAATTGCAGGATATGGAATCGGACTTGATATGACTCTTCGTGATGTTCAATCAGATTTGAAAAAGAAAGGACATCCCTGGACAATTGCAAAATGTTTTGATACATCTACAGTGCTTTCTGAGTTTGTAGAAAAATCCTCACACCAGCTTACTCTTGATGAAACTATTTCATTAAAAATAAACGGCGATTACAGACAAAAAGATCAGTTAAATAAAATGCTGCACAAACCAGTTGAGATTGTTCAATACATCTCTTCGTTAATGAAACTTGAAGCAGGTGATTTAATTTTTACAGGTACTCCTAAAGGTGTAAGCAAAGTTGTTAGCGGAGATAAACTTGAGGCAGAGCTTGATGGGCTCCTAAAATTAGATTGTGTTGTCCGTTAACGAGTTAGGAAATCAATTAAAATATTTAAAATGTATAGACTGTTATTTTTTCTATTACTTTTAACAAGCTTCTCTCTTGGTCAAAATAGCTTTAACTTTTGGGAGCTAATGTCCCAAACAGAAAAAGAACATTTTCTAAATAAATCAAATATTAATAAACTCGCGTTAGATTATTATAGTGATAATTTCAAAGTCACGGATGATGAACAAACGTTTAGATTATTAGATACGCTTACTCACAACAACGAATTTTTTCCATTGTATTACTTCTTATTTAATAAGATATGTGCGGTATCTGATGGAGCTTTGTCTGAAGTAATGGGACCTTATTGTTTAAAAATGATATTGAATCAACCAATCTTTGTCATAAATCATTTCACGTTTGAAAGAAAGAATTTTGGGAAGAGTCAGTATTTATATCAATTATATGCATTTTTCATTGGAGAAGAGTTTTACTTTTATAATAAGAAAATGTCTGAACTTGATTATGGTTTCCCAGAATTCAAAGAGTTGTTATTTAAAGAGTTGCAAAATACAAGATCTGATAACTCTGAAACCTTAGAGTTATTCTTCAGGGAGATAACTAACAACATTAACAAATTAGAATGAGAACGCTGGACAAATAATATATCGATTATTGTAAAGTGGGATTCGCAATGATGTTTGAAGTTACTTATTCAATCCCGCCAAGGCTTTTCTAATAAGTTCTTCCAAAGAATAGTTTGCATTTTCAGAAAGCAAATCTCTTACAACTTTTTCAGAAAGTTGTCTTTGGTAACCAAGTGTTGCTAATGCAGAAATAGCTTCATCTTTTGCAGATGTTATTTTAATTGATCCATCTGCTTTAATCGCATCAACTTTATTTCTTAATTCAAGTACAACGCGTTCTGCTGTTTTCCTTCCAATTCCGGGAATAGCAATTAAACGGGAAACATTTCCATTTGCAATTGCATCTTTTAAATCATCAACAGAAATTCCGGATAGAATGCCCAGACTTACTTTCGGACCAATTCCACTTATAGAGATTAACAACTCAAACATTTCTTTTTCAGATTGAGTAAAAAATCCAAACAAAGTAATTGAATCCTCTTTAACACTTGTGTGAATAAAAAGTGAAACAATATCTTTGTCAGAAATCTTTTCAAAAGTACTTATAGAAATATTTACTAAGTAACCAACTCCATTTACATCAAGTATAATTTGTGTTGGTTTAGATGAAATTAATTTCCCTGTTAAAAAGCCGATCATAGAAATTTAAAAATTAAAAGATTGAAATATTTAAAAATTAGAATTGCAAAAAGCAATTTGTTGCTTGTGATTACTTTAAAACGATAGAACTCTTTTTTAAGTATTTAATAAAATTAGAAATTTGAGTAATAATATTTATTGCCATTTGATAATGCATATTAAAACTATCTTGTGAAATATAACCCAAATCAGTTGCAACATAAAGCATGGATCTTACTTCTCCGGCGGAACCCTTCGAATATCCTAAAAACTTTATGTGCTCTTTATTGTTGTTTCTCTCAAATCCTTCAGCAATATTATTCATAATTGAAACAGAAGCTCTTTGAATTTGTTCTCTTAATCCAAAATCTTTACTAAACTTTCCATCGGAAGTCAGTTGATAAATTGATTTTACAAGAATTCTGCTGTCTTTCCAAACCTGTAAATCTTCAAATGAATTTACCTTCATTTAATCCTCCAAAAACATTTAAAAACTTGCTTAAAAAATAATATTTGATTTTTTTAATCTTTCAAATCTTTTAATTCTGTATTACTCTTTCCGGATAAGCTTCAATAAAAGATTTCCAATCCTTTGTTTTCTTTACTGGAGTTTTCATTCTAAAAGCATGGCAAAGGGCAATTGCAAGCGCATCGCTCTCATCTACTTTTATTTTTTCTGATTTAATATTCAATAAAGTTTTAATCATAAATGAAACTTGCTCTTTACTTGCGGCACCTTTACCTACAACAGATTTTTTTACCTCTCTTGGCGAATACTCGCTAGCAGGAACATTGTTGTGAAGTGCACATAGAATAGAAACACCACGTGCATAACCAATCTTCATCGCCGATTGAACATTTTTTCCATAGAAAGCAGTCTCAATTGCAAATTCATCCGGTTTATATTTTTTTATGATTTTACTTATTTCGCTGTAGATAATTTCAAGTCGTTGTGGAATTGGTTCTTTAGCAGGAAGGTTAATTGATCCGCCGGCAATTTTAATAAAAGTATTATTTAAATATTTAATAACACCATATCCCGTAATTCGTGTCCCTGGATCTATACCTAAAATGATCATAGAAATATTTTAAGTTGTTTTAAAAATAGATTCCCACTTTCGTGGGAAAGACAATAATAATTTTATCAAAAAATAATCAGAATTTATTCAACTATATCAGCATTAGAAAAAACGTTCTGTACATCATCGAGATCTTCAAGCGATTCAATCAGTTTAACAACTTTTTCAGCGTCTTCGCCTTTAACTTCAATCAAATTTTTTGCAATCCATTGAAGCGAAGCGTTTTCAACTGTAAATTTTTTATCAACTAAAGTTCTTCTAACTGTCTCAAAAGATTCAATAGTTGTTTGCACTTCAAAATAATCTTCTTCAGTTGTAAGATCATCTGCACCAGCGTCTAAAACAATTTCCATTACATCATCTTCTTTTTTACCTTCAGCAGGCAAAGTGATAATTCCTTTTCTATCAAACATCCATGCAACAGAACCTGTTTCACCCATTCCTGCACCATATTTACTAAACAGATGTCTAACTTCAGCAACAGTTCTGTTCTTATTATCTGTAGCAACTTCAACAACAACCGCAATTCCAGCTATTGCGTAACCTTCATAGGTTAATTCATGATAGATTACACCTTCAAGTTCGCCGGTTGCTTTTTTTATTGCACGTTCAATATTATCCAACGGCATATTCTGAGCCTTGGCATTGTCAACAGCTAAACGCAATCTTGGATTTCCGTTTATATCGCCACCAGCTCGTGCAGCAATTGTAATTTCTTTTATAAGCTTTGTAAAGATTTTTCCTCTTTTAGAATCGAGTGCAGCTTTTTTTCTTTTAATCGTTGCCCACTTTGAGTGACCGGACATTACTAATTCTCCTGAATTTCTGTTTGGTTTATTCTTAAGTCTTTTAATCTAAGTTGTGGATAAGATCTGCCATCACGAACAGTTTTATCAATGGTATAAACAATATCCACTTTTACTTTTTTATCTGATAGCAAATCTAAATATTCGCGCATATTAAAGCCAATACTATCAAATATCTTATCATTCCCATTTTGTTTAAAACAGGCCACTAAATGATTGTTTCCAACTAATCGAGGACTGTTGCTTAGTTCCACGTCTTCTGTTAAAAAAACAGGACGCATATTTTCTGGGCCAAATGGTGCAAACTGATCGAGTATTCTTAAAAACTTTGGAGTGATTTCTGAAAGTTTAATTTTTGCATCGATTACAATCTCAGGAAACAAATCACTTTCTGTTATAGATTCTTTGACAATCTCGTTAAACTTATTTTTAAAATCCTGAACTTTATCTAACTCGACTGCCAAACCTGCCGCTGCTTGATGGCCACCAAAATGAATTAACAAATGTTCACACTTTTGAAGTGCTTCATAAATATTAAAGTTATTTATACTTCTTGCAGATCCTTTTGCAATTCCATCGATAGTTGTAAGCATAATTGTTGGGCGATAATATTTTTCAACTAGTCGTGATGCAACAATTCCAATCACACCGGGATGCCACTCTTCCTGGTGAAGAACAATTGCTAAATCATTTTCAAGATCGATTGAACTTTCTACAAGTTTTAAAGCGTTATCAAAAGTACCAACATCAATTTTTCTACGCTCATAATTTTCTGTTTCAAGTACTTTGGCCATTGTCCTTGCTTCATCAATACTTTTTGTAATTAATAGTTCGACAGCACGTTTTGCATCACCTAATCTGCCAACTGCATTTATTCTTGGTGCAATTGTAAAAACAACTTGACCGGAATTTAGATTTCCTGGCTGCAATCCGCTGCTTTCAATAAGAGCTTGAATACCGGGACGAGGATTATTATTTACTAAATCTAATCCTTCTCTAACAAGAATTCTGTTTTCATCCATAAGTGGAACAATATCTGCCGCGCCAGCTAATGCAACAAGATCAAGATATTTTAATGGCATTTCGCGTCTACCGATTTTTTCGGCAATTCCCTGTGCAAGTTTAAATGCAACTCCGGCACCAGAAAGATAATTAAACGGATAATTGCAATTTGGTTTTAATGGATCTAAAACGGCAAGCGCATTTGGCAATTCATCTTTTGGTTGATGATGATCGCAAATGATTACATCCATTCCAAGATCGTTTGCATAAGCAGTTTCTTCAATTGCAGTTATTCCGCAATCGACTGTAATTAATAACTTTGCATCATTATTAATTTTTATCGCGTCAATTCCATCTTTGGATAAACCATAACCTTCGTTCAATCTTCTAGGAATATAAAAATCAACATTTGCACCAAGCTCTTTTAAAAACATATAAAGCAATGCTGTGGAACAAGTTCCATCAACATCATAATCTCCATAAATACAAATTGATTGGTTTTCTGTAAGCGCACTAATTACTCTTTTAGCGGCAACTTCCATTCCGTTCATTAGATAAGGATCATGTAAAGATTCGATAGATGGGCGAAAGAAATATTTAGCTTGAGAGAATGTTTTAATCTCTCTGATAAAAAGCAGTTTAGCTAAAACTTCAGAAATATTTAGTGAGTCTGAAAGAGATTTTAGAGAATTATCATCTTCAACTTCTCTGATTTTCCAACGTTTATGTAACATAAGAGAATTAATTATATTTTATAAGAACAAATCTAAAAGTTCAATCCTGTAAGCCGAATTTTGTAACCCCGATAAATCGGGGCGGCAATTATTTATCTTGTTCTGTTGTTACCAACAGACTTTAGCGGTCCACCCGAAAATCCAACCTGCAACTAAGCATTAGTTCAAAGCGAACAACTTTGCCCCGACGAATCGGGAAGACTTTCTTACTTGACCTTGCTTCAGGTGTGGTTTACCATGCGCCTAATATTACTATCAGGCCGGTGAGCTTTTACCTCGCCTTTTCACCTTTTCCCTAAAAACAAATTCAGGGTAGTTTGTTTTCTGTGGCACTATCAGTCGATAATAGATTTCTCCATTAGCTCCCGGGTGTTACCCGGCACCTTGTTCTGTGAAGTTCGGACTTTCCTCCACCTGATAAACCTGTCTGCCGACAGGCAGGATCGGATAGCAATTGCCCGGATTGAATTATTAGATTATTCCTTTAAATTTGAATTGACATCTCTGCCAACTCAGCCAATTACTTAATTAATATTATTGAATCAGATTAAAAATAACTTAGAAAATCAGAATGGCTGAATATAATAAATATAAAGCTTGATTTCAGATTATTAATCTATCAATACTTAGTTTGTACCATCAACTTCATCAGCAATTTCCTGCGAAATAAGAATTCGGCCGCAATATTCACATGTAAATATTCTTGCGTTTCTTCTTATCTCTAATTGTCTTTGCGATGGAACAATATTGTGACATCCTGAACACGCTGATCTTTTTATTGTAGAAACAGCCTTGCCTTTTTTAGCTTTACGTATTCTCATATAAACAGAAAGATCAGGTTTTTTAACTTGCTCTTCAATATGCTTTCTATCAGATAAAAGTTTTGTTTCTTCAACTTCATTAGCTTTTACAATTTCTTTTAAGTCAGCTTGTCTCTCACTAAGCTCTGCAAGCAGTTCATCAAGTTTTGGTTTGATATCTTCAACTTGTTGTGAAAGTCCTTTGCTTGAATCAGCTAAAGCATCATTTTCTGCAGTAAGTTTTGTTATTTGTTCTTCTGAGTGATCAATTTCTTTGGTTAATGCATCATATTCTTTATTGTTTCTTACTTGATAAAGCTGGGCTTTAAATTTTTTCTGACTCTCTTTAAGTTTTTCAATTTCTTCTTCGTTCTGTGATCTTCTTTCAACAGATTCTTTTTGTTCGTTAGTCTTTGTCTCTATTTCAGTATTTAATTCGTTGATTTTGCTTTCCAAACTTCTAACCATGTTTGGTAAATCACCGCGTAGTTCTTCAAGTTTATCTAATTGATCATCAACTAATTGTAGTTGGTAAAGTACTTTTAATCTATTATACAATTTTTTCAGGCTCCTTAGTTATTATAAAAAACGATTGGGTTTGTAGAACCCGTATACTTATAAACTTTTGTTTTATCTATTAAAGATTTTTCTAATCTATTTTTAATTTCATCTAAAACCGGTACTTCGGTTTCATAATGTCCGGCATCTATTAATAAGATTCCTTTTTCCGCATCTTGAAAAGTATGATATTTAACATCAGCAGTTACAAATGCATCTGCATTATTATTAATTGCAGCATCAAGTAAATCACTTCCTGACCCGCCACAAACGGCAACATTTTTAATTTTACTTCTTGATCCTTTTGTAAATCTTAAGTTCTTTGTCTTCAAAGATTTGACAACCAGATATAGGAAATCTTTTTGTGATAATTCATTTTCCAATTCACCAATCACTCCCATCCCATAATTTACATTTTCATTGGCAAGCGGATAAACATCATAAGCAATTTCTTCATATGGGTGTACTTGCTTCATCGCAGTAACAACTTTATTTACGTCGAATGAACTAACTAGCACTTCAATCTTTACTTCTTCAACTCTTTCAATATTTCCCTTTAATCCAACTTTAGGATTTGATCTTTCTGATCCTTTAAATGTTCCCGTCCCCAAAGTTCTAAAACTGCAATTTGTGTATTCCCCAATCATTCCGGCACCGGCATTGTGCATCGCATCAGCTACCTTATTTGCATAAGTAATCGGAACGAAAACAACGAGTTTATTTTGATTTTGAGAAAGGTTAACAAGAAATTTTTGATTTGCGAGTTTAAGTTTTTTAGCGAGTTGAAAGCTTACACCGTCTTTTGTAAAGTCTAAATTTGTGTGAGCAGAGTAAAGAGTAATATCTTTTTTAATAAGTTTTTCTATTATTCTTGATTTCTTGTCGTTAACAACATCAAGTTTTTTTAGTGATCGAAAGAGAAGAGGATGATGGCTAATAACTAGATTACAATTTTTTCGGGTGGCTTCATCCACAACTTTTTCATCAACATCTAAACAAAGTAAAATGTTTTTTACTTCACGATGCAATGATCCAACTTGTAATCCTACATTGTCTTTTTCCCAGGCAATAGATTTTGGTGCCCAGTCTTCAATTATTTTAATGATCTTGTCACATCTCATAATATCAAAAAAAAATGCACCCTTAATTTTTATTTGGGTGCATTCTTATAAATCTTTTGTCTTCGCATTTTGACTGTTGAGGTCAGTCTTTGCAAGAAATTTTAATTTTTTCGGATTTTTTCTTCTCATATTTAGTGCATAAATATAATTCTATTACGGAAAATAAACAATTTTTGATTGGATTAATTAATAGGCTCTACCCAATTCCCATCTTCTTTAATCAATTCAATTAGTTCATTAACAGCATTATTTGCAGAAATATTTCTTCTAACAATATTTTTCTCCCTGTAAAGTGTGATTTTATCCACACCGGAACCAACATAACCATAGTCTGCGTCTGCCATTTCCCCAGGTCCATTTACAATACAGCCCATAATTGCAATTTTTACACCTTTCAAATGTTCAGTTCGTTTGCGAATCATTTCCGTTGTTTCTTGCAAATCAAACAAAGTTCTGCCGCATGATGGACAGGCGATATATTCGGTTTTGGATATTCTTTGTCGTGCCGCTTGTAAAATGTTGAATAAAAGTCGGTTTACAATTTTTTCTTTTGATTCGGATTTTTTGATAAAACTTTTTACATATGTCCCAGATTTTTCAGATTCGCTTTTCAAATCATCAACATGTAGCCAAATTCCATCACCAAAACCATCAATCAATAAAGAACCCAAATCTGTTGATGAATTAAGCTGTAAATCTTCAAATGTTATGTTTAAGTAATCTCTTTTTATGATTACAGGATTTAAAATTTCATTTTCAATCAGTTCAAAAAAGGCTCTTCGCTGCTCAGCCATTCCATGCAGATTTTCTGTTTCAAGAATCAGAACAACCGATTTATCATTTTTTATCTTATTAATTACCTCTTCAGTGAAATCTTCAATATTTATTAGGATAAAATTAAGTTCATTCGATTTTTTATCTGAGCCAAGAAATTCTTTTACTGTAAAGATTGGATAACTGTTGTAAGAGGTTTTTAAGTTTTTCCAAATCTCAAAATCATAAATTGCATTTAAACCATTTGGACAATCAAATGGCAAAGTGTTTTTTCCAAGATAAACCAAATCAGCAGCAATATCAGAAAGATTCCATTTATCAGTCGGTTCATCGTAAGTAAAACCGATATCTATCAACTCTTTTTGTGATGTGATTTTTCTGTTTGAATAATCTGCTACAACTCTTGGAACATTGCTTCCACCGATTGATAATACATCAAATGATTTTCTTCTGTTATAAACAAAAGGATCTATTGGTGATTCTATAATTTCTTTTATTACCTTATGATTTTCTCTTCCTTTGTATCGATTAGCTAAAGCGATTGCAACCGGAGCTTCAAATTCAGGATCTTCTGTAAGTGAAACACGAATTGTATCGCCAATTCCATCTTCAAGCAGCGCACCGATTCCGAGTGCAGATTTTATTCTTCCATCTTCACCACCGCCAGCCTCAGTTACTCCGAGATGAAGTGGATAATTCATTCCTTCTGCTTCCATTTTTTTGATAAGCAATCTATAAGCCTGAACCATTACTTGCGGATTGCTTGCCTTCATCGATAAAACTATGCTATGATAATTTTCATCTTCACAAATTCTTAAAAACTCCAAAGCTGATTCAACCATCCCAAGTGGTGTATCACCATAACGACTCATAATTCTATCTGAGAGCGAACCATGATTTGTCCCGATTCGCATTGCAGTACCGTACTCTTTGCAAATCTTTACAAGCGGAGTAAATCTTTCTCTAATTCTATCCAGTTCTTCCTGATATTCAGCATCGCTGTATTCAATTAAATCAAATTTTTTCTTATCAACATAATTGCCCGGATTAACACGAACTTTTTCAACAATTCGTGCAGCCATTTCTGCAGCATTTGGAGTAAAATGAATATCTGCTATTAATGGAACCGCATATCCCTGAACTTTCAATTCCTTTTTTATAGCTTCAAGATTTTTTGCTTCGTTGATACTTGGCGCGGTTATTCTAACATACTCGCAGCCAGCTTCAACCATTCTTATAGTCTGTTCAACCGTTGCAATAGTGTTCATAGTATCTGTTGTTGTCATCGATTGAATGCGAATTGGATTGTTTCCACCAAGTGGAATATCACCAATAAAAACTTCTCTTGTTTTGTATCGTGAGTATTGCGTTAGGCTGTTACAGTATTTTTTTATTTGATTAATATTGTTTTGCATAAATCCTAAACAGAAATATAGTTTGTTTGTTTCAATAAACTCACCCTAAATCCCTCTCTTAAAAAGAGAGGGACTTCTAAACTCATTTACTCCCTTCTCTTAATAAGAGAAGGGTTGGGGATGAGTTCAAGCAATTAAATTAAATAAGTTCTTTATTAGTTCTTGCATTTTTTCGCTTTTGTGATTTAGTGGCTTAAGAAGTTGCCGCTAAAACTCTAAAACACCAAAAGCGACTAATTTAGTTCAGTATCTTTTATCAAATATAAAAATATTTACATCCACACCGAAAGACTTAAATTACTGAATCTTAATCTTATTATATTTCGGATATGCGAATCCCCGAATCGAAAATAGAAGAAATACGCAATTCCATCAGCATTGTTGATGTGATTTCCGAATATGTGCAGCTTAGAAAGCGTGGAAAAAACTATATTGGTTTGTGTCCATTCCATTCTGAAAAAACTCCTTCGTTTACGGTAACAGAAGAAAAACAGATTTTTCATTGCTTTGGCTGCCACGCTGGCGGTAATGTTTATAAGTTTTTAATGGATTATAAAAAAATATCTTTTGTAGAAGCTGTTCAGGAAATTGCCGAGCAGCAAGGAATTGAAATAAATTATGATGACGAAGGATTTAATGAAAAACAATCCGAGCAGGAAATTCTTTATGATATAAACACTGAGGTTGCGAGATATTTTTCAAATAATCTTTTGCACGATGCCGAAGGTGAAATTGCAAGAACCTATTTCCAAAAGCGAAATCTTAAAGTTCAAACAATGCGTTCGTTTGGATTGGGTTATGCACACAATGGATATGAAAATCTTGTAAACTTTCTTAAAGAAAAAAATATCGATCTTGAAAAAGCTTTGCAGCTTGGTTTGATAGGACGAAACAATGATGGAAGAGTTTATGATAAACTTGCCGGCAGAATAATCTTTCCAATATTTTCTCCAAACGGTAGAGTTGTTGCATTTGCTGGAAGAAAACTTCGTGAGGATGATTCCGGTGGGAAATATATTAACTCGCCTGAATCAATTATCTACATAAAGGGGAGAATTCTTTACGGACTTTCACACGCCAAAGATGATATAAGAAAAATAGATAAAGCGATTATTGTTGAAGGTTACATGGATTTGATTTCGCTTTATCAGGCTGGAGTTAAAAATGTTGTAGCGGTTTCAGGCACAGCATTAACCGATGATCAGGTTCAGTTACTTTCTCGTTATACAAAAAATGTTGTTCTTTTATTTGATGCTGATGCAGCAGGGATAAAAGCTTCGATGCGAAGTATTGAGATTTTGTTGAAGCGTGATTTTGATGTTAAGATTTCTACTCTGCCAAAAGGTGAAGATCCGGATTCTTATGTTACAAAGTTTGGTAAAGAAGCATTTGATGAAATTATAAAACGAGCTGAAAACTTTCTTGAGTATCAAACAGAATACTATGAAACACAGGGAATGTTTGATGATCCCACAAAAATGGCTGAAGCTATTCGCGATCTTGTAAAACCAATTGCATTAGTTAATGATGAGTTGAAGCGAAATCTTTTAATAAGAAACATTGGTAGAAAATTTAATCTGCGCGAAAAATTAATTGAAGCAGAGTTAGATAAAGCGCTTGACTTTCAGAAGAAGCAAAACAGATTACAATCTCAAAGAATTTTTAAGAAGGAAGAAGCCCAGCAGGAAAGTTTAATTCCCGCAGAGAAGAAAACTATTCCCCCACACTTTTATAATACTGAACGAGAATTAATAAGACTGTTGTTTGAAAACAATGAAGAGATAATCGGACTTATTACATACAACGTTCACGAAGAAGATATACTTGTTGATATTCACAGAAATGTTTTTGAAAAAGTTTACTTTGAATATGAAAATCGTGGCAGTTTAAATCCTGCCGATTTAATTTCTTTATACGATGATGAAGTTCAATCTTACTTAAGAGAATTAACAATTGAGAAATACAGCTTAAGTAGTAACTGGCAGGATTTGAATCCTTCAATCACTCCGGAAATGATAACTAAAAAATATGCAATTGATTTATTAGTAAAGTACAAGCAAATGCACATAGATTTGCAGATTGCTGCAAATGTTGGTGCGCAGGAAAATGCTGATAGTGAAGAAAGACTACTCGAGTTAATGAAAGAAAAACACGAACTAGAAAGACTAAAAAAAATAGTTCGCGAAGAACTTGAGAAACAATAAAATTTACTCAGTGGTTCTCTGTGATACCTCTGTGTTGCTCCGTGAAAGAATTTAACATTGCACTTTGCGGGGAGTAAATCAATTAAAAAACTTTGATGCAAAAAGCAAAACAAATTTTAAAAGAAATATTTGGTTATGATTCTTTCCGTCCGTTACAACAGGAAATAATTGAAAGTATTGTAAACAAAAAAGATTGTCTTGTTGTTATGCCAACAGGCGGCGGTAAATCTTTATGTTATCAAATTCCCGCATTAATGTTTGATGGGCTAACAATTGTTATTTCACCACTGATTTCATTGATGAAAGATCAGGTTGAGCAGCTTAGACAGCTTGGCGTTGAAACAGCTTTGCTTAACAGTTCATTATCACAAAAAGATTACCATTTAAATTTTACAAATGTAAAATCAGGCAAAGCAAAACTGCTTTATCTGGCGCCCGAATCTTTACAGAAAGAAGACATTAGCAATTTGCTTAAAAGTGTAAAAGTAGATTGCATTACAGTTGATGAAGCACATTGTATTTCGGAGTGGGGACATGATTTTAGAAAAGATTATAGACAACTCGGCAACTTTAAAAAAAGTTTTTCATCCGCAGTTTGCATTGGTTTAACAGCAACCGCAACTCCGCGTGTGCAGGATGATATAATGAAGAACTTAAAAATGAATCATCCTCAAAAATTCATTGCAAGTTTTGATAGACCAAATTTATTTCTGCAGGTTATTCCTAAACGCGAACCACTTCAGCAAGCAGTAGAATTTCTTAATGAACACAAAAATCAATCGGGAATAATTTATTGTTTCTCGCGTAAGCAAGTTGATAGTCTTCACGAAGAATTATCAGAACTTGGGTTTTCGACAAAACCATATCACGCAGGTTTGTCTGATGAAGAAAGAAATACAAACCAGGATTTATTTATTAAGGATGAAGTTCAAATAATTATAGCAACAATTGCATTTGGAATGGGAATAAATAAATCTAATGTTCGTTTTGTGTTGCACTATGATCTGCCGAAAAATCTTGAATCATATTACCAGGAAATAGGAAGATCCGGACGAGATGGAGTTCGTTCTGATTGTCTTTTGCTTTTTAGTTATGCAGATATTTCCAAAATAAATTATTTTATTGATCAGAAAGAAGATGAACGGGAAAGACTTTCTGCAAAAGTTCATCTTGAAGCAATGATTAAATATGCCGAGACAGAAATTTGCAGAAGGCATCCGCTGATTAATTATTTTGGCGAAGTTTATAAAATTGATGATTGTGCAATGTGTGATAATTGCTTAGCGGAAGAGGATGACAATGATAAAACTGATGTTACTGTTTATGCACAAAAGTTTTTATCAACATTAAAGCGCACCGGAGAAGTTTTTGGTTTAAATTATATAATTGATGTTTTGCTTGGGAATGACACAGACAGAATTCTAAGTAACAACCATCATAATCTTACCGTGTTTGGTGTTGGAAAAGAACTAAACAAAAAACAATGGCAGATTCTTGCACATCAGTTAATCAGAAAAGAAATTGTTATACGTGATAGTGACTATGGAAGCTTAAAATTATCGCAATCCGCTGCGGTTGTTTTGTTCAATAACAAAAAAGTTTTTGGTGTTATTAAAGATGTTGAAGTAAAAAAGAAAAAATTAAAATCTGTTGGAATTGAATACGACCAAAAATTGTTTGAACAATTACGAGTAAAAAGAAAACAAATTGCTGATCAAAAAGGGATTCCTCCATTTGTTATTTTTGCGGATAGTTCTCTTATACAAATGGCCAAAGATTTTCCGCAGACTGAAAATGAGTTTTTAAGAATTGGTGGTGTTGGCGTTAAAAAGCTGGAAAGTTATGGCATGACATTCTTAACCATCATTAAAAATTATGTTAAGAACAATGATGTAAAACAAAAAAGCGCTAAGCAAACTACACGAATCAGAAAATCTTCACTCGATGAACCAAGACATCGAGTTGTTGCAAAAGCTTATAATGATGGAAGTTCAATTACTGAGTTAGCAGAAGAATATAATGTTCAGGAACAAACTATTATAAACCATCTTGCAAGATTTACAAATGAAGGCAATAAGGTTAGATTAAATGGTTTGCTGGAAAAAGTTACGATTGATAAATCCAAACAGAAAAAAGTTTTTAGCGAGTTTGATGAAAATGGAACAGTTACTATGAAAAATATTTTTGAAAAATTTAATGGCGAAATTTCTTATAATGAACTTCATCTTTTAAGAGTTATTTATCTTAACAATCATAAAAAATAAAATTAATGAAAACTCTGTGTCACTCCGTGAATTTCTCCGTGAAAGTAATATTGAATCTATTACATAGTGAACCACAGAGAGAAGCATTCATTGAGTTCTTAATTGTAAATTGTACATTTTAAATCCTAAATTGATATGAATTACCGACAAGCAAAAAATGGAAAACTAATGATAGAAATCTTACCTGATAAGTGTGATTTCTGTGGCTGCTGTGTTGGCGTTTGTCCCGAGGATGCAATCGAACTAAAAGAAGCAGAGATATTTATAATAGACGAACGATGTACAAATTGTGCAAAGTGTGTGTGGTCTTGCCCGATTGAAGTTATTAAGTTTAATAAAAATGGAGTTTTTTCTGATCAGCGAAAACCCGCGTGATCTGTGTTACCAGTGTTCTATTAAAATCACAATGGCACGCTGATGACACGGATTTAGCGGATTAACACAGATTAAAAAACAATGAAAAAAGAATATGACATAATTGTTGTCGGTGCTGGACCAGCGGGAAGTATGGCCGCACGGTTTGCTGCTGAGCAAGGTGTTTCTGTTTTGATGCTTGAAAAAGATCGCGATGTTGGTTATCCTGTTAGATGCGGAGAGGCAATTAGCAAAGCTGGGGTAGAGGAATTTATTCTGAGTGATGATAAATGGATTGCTGCAAAGATCAGCAAGTTTTCATTTAATGCTCCCGATGGCAGTGAAGCAATAATAGATTTTGGTGATGCGGGTTATGTTCTTGAACGAAGAATTTTTGATTACGAGTTAGCGAGAACTGCTGCAGAAGCAGGAGCAGAAATTTTAACTCGCGCTTATGTTAATGGTTTGTTGTTTGATGATGGAAAAGTAAGCGGAGTAAAATATGAAATTAACGGCGAACAGAAAGAAGTAAAAGCAAAAATTGTAATTGCTGCTGATGGAGTTGAATCGCGTGTTGGGCGTTGGGCAGGATTAGAAACACACATCGATTTTCGTGATATGGAAAGTGCTGTGCAAATTACCGCAGCTAATATTCCTGTTGAACAAAACACACTTTACTTTTACTTTGGAAAAGATGTTGCACCAAACGGATACTTCTGGATTTTTCCTAAAGGACACAATAAAGCAAACATAGGACTTGGTGTTAGCGGATTGATCGGGAAGAAAAAATCGGCTCAATCTTTTCTTGATGATTTTATGAACAAGCATTATCCAAACGCACCTGTGCTTACAAAAATTGCCGGCGGAGTTCCGTGCTCAATTACTCTTGATAAAATTTCTGGTCCCGGTATTATGTTAGTTGGTGATGCCGCGAGACAGGTTAATCCATTAAGCGGCGGCGGAATTGCAAGCGGAATGATCGGTGGAAAGATTGCAGGAACAATTGCGGGCGAAGCAATCAAACAAAATAAACTTGATCATATCTTAACTTATGATAAAGCGTGGAATGACAGACTTGGAAAACGCCACGAAACTTTTAACAGGATTAAAGAAGGCATATACAATTTTTCTGATGATAAGTTTAACAGCATTGCACACTCAATTCTAAAAATTCCTATCGAAAAAAGAACACTTGGCAAAGTGTTTACAACTGCGTTAATGAACAATCCATCTTTACTTGTTGATATTGCAAAAGTGTTTGTGGTTTAGCAAGTAGTTTTTTATTGACATTGCAAATCTTGTTTCTTACTTTTTAACCACACATTTATAAGGGGTTCTTATGAGAACGTTTTATTGTTTTTTTTTAATTTTATTATTCACGATTTCTGGCTGGTCTCAAACATTCACGGAGTTAAATTTTAATATTCCCGCACTTTCATTCAGTAATGTTGAATGGGTTGATTCCGATAATGATAATGATCTTGACCTGTTTTTAGCAGGTGGCAATGCTAATGTCTTTACCTTTCATATTTATTTGTTTGAAAACGTTGCAAATGATTTAAGTAATAAAGTTTTAGAAGTCCCAATGAGTTATCAAAACAAGTACAGTATTGTTGATTATGACAGGGATAATGATGTTGACATCATTGTACTAAACTATACCAGTTTACTCATATATGAAAATCTTGGCAACAATCAGTTTCAACAAAAAAATGTTTTTTTAAACAATGCTTCTGATAAATATATGCTTTGGGATGATTATAACAATGATGGCAAAGTAGATTGTATTGTAGGAAATGAACTTTTTCGCAATGAGGGAAATGATCAATTTACATCTATATATAATTTTGTTTCTTTAAATAGTGGTCAATATATTTTTTCCGATTTAAATAATGATGGTCTTAAGGATGTCGTTTTTACTGGTAATTATGAGGATCAAGATAGACGCATTTATACTTATATAAATAATGGCTTTGGATTTAATTCTTCTACTCCAGCAATTGAAGGAATAGACTTTGGGAACTTAATTTCTTATGATATTGATTCGGATGGATTTCAAGATATTATAGTTAATGGATATCAAGATAATACTTCAGGAGTTGTGGTCCCTAAAATTTCTATTTATAAAAATCTTAATGGTCTGGGAAATTTTCAATCGGTTCAACCAGAAATTCCTGGAACTGCAGAAGGATCATTGAATATAATAGATTTCAATAATGATGGTATTATGGATATTTTTATTAGTGGTAAGGATTCAACAAATCAAAACATTTCTCATCTCTATCAAAATAATTCAGAAAACTTTAATCTTGTCAAAACATTCCCCGGAACATATGTTAGTAACTCAACCTGGGGCGATTTTGATAACGATAATGATCTAGATCTTATAATTACAAGGATTGAAGGAGATACATTAGCCAAAATCTATAAGAATGAAATATCAACCCCCAATACTCTACCATCTTCACCAGGTGAACTAAACTCAAATATCGTTGGGAGTTCCGTTTTATTGTCTTGGAATGCTGCAAATGATAATGAAACCCCAACTCCTAGCATTTCATATAATCTAAGAATTGGGACTTCTCCTGGTGCTTCTGATATTCTTTCGGCTTTATCGGAAGTAAATATAGGGGAAAGACACATCGTTGAGATTGGTAATGTGTTTCTTAATAAATCCATTACTATTCGCAATTTACTTAATGGAATATATTATTGGAGTGTTCAATCAATAGATAATCAGATGGCTGGTTCATCTTTTAGTGATGAACAAACTTTTGTTGTAGATTCTTCCAATACTCATGGCTTTTTAGAGTTGGGATCCCAAATAGTTGGAATTAATAATGGAAAAGCGAGGTGGATAGATTATGATAACGATGGGGATTATGATATCGTATTAACAGGATTAAACTATCATTCTATAACAGGAAACAGAGTTGCTAAGATTTATAAAAACACTAATTCAGTTTTTACAGAAATAAATACAAACTTTACTCCTTTGGGTTTTAGCTCTCTTGATTTTGGCGATTATAATGGTGATAAAAAAGTAGATATAATGGTTGCAGGAGTAGATTCAAACTTTAATAACAGACTTTTTATTTGTAGGAATGAGGGGGATGATAACTTTACTGAAATAAACATTAATGTTGGTGGTACCATAAACGGTGACATTAAATTTGGAGACTACGATAATGATGGGGATTTAGATTTTGCTCTTAGTGGTTCGGTTGTAATGAATTCAGAATATAGAGTAGAAATATGGCGTAATGATGGCAGTGATGTCTTTATGCATACAAGTGTAGTTTTACCTTATTCTGTAAATGGATCAGTCGAGTGGGGAGATTATGACAATGATGAAGATTTAGATTTGGCGATAAATTGTGGTGGTGAACATAGCTATAAAATATTCAAAAATGATGGCAATGAACAATTTAATGATTTAGGTCCTGAATTTTATAACAATCAAGGGGGACCAATTAAATGGTGTGATTACGATTCAGACGGAGATCTTGATTTATTAGCTGGTAATATTTTTTACAAAAACACAAATTCAAATTTTATTCAAAGTATTACACTTCCAACAGATAATTTTATTATTTGGTCGACTGCGATTGGAGATATAGATACAGACGGCGATCCTGATATCATAGTTAACGGTGTAACAAATGGTACGGGTATGCCAGTTGTTGCGTTATATACAAATGAAAATGATAATCAATTTATCTTTACACCATTAAATATTTCTAAAACCTGGTTAGGAAATATCGAATTAGCAGATTTTAATACTGATGGCGATGTGGATATTTTAATTTCGGGTCAATCAGACTCAAATCCCATGATAACAAAAGTATTTGAGAATCTTGGTTATGCTCCTAATCAAAAACCATTGTCACCTACTTCAAAAATTAGCTTTATAGAAAATGGACTTGTTAACTTATCTTGGAATCGTGGAAGAGACAATGAAACGGATTCCCTGGGATTAAATTATAATCTATTAATCGAACAGATTGAAAATGGAAATGAGGTTGTTCCATCTCACTCAAATAATAATGGATCCAGATATCTTCCAAGTGCTGGTAATATGCACCAAAACTTATCGTGGCATTTCGACGCAAAAGAAAGCGGTACATATTCTTGGGCTGTTCAATCAATTGATAATTCTTATGCTGGATCATTATTTACAGAAACGTCAACGTTTTACCTTCATTGTAAACCTGTATTCAGTATTGATACTATACATTTGGGGGAGATAAAATTAGGAGAACAAAAAGCACAGAGTTTTAATGTGCAAAATGAAGGTAATATTAAACTTAGGATTAAAAATATAATCCCGACATTGAATTGGATAGATATTAATCCGGCAAATGCAATAATATATATGGATTCAACAGAATATTTCAATATAACATTTTCAGCATGGGAAATAGGACAATTTTCTGGACTTCTAGAAATTGCTCATAATGGATTTAATAAAACTGATACTTTATTTTTTGATGCAACAGTAATTGATAGCGCTACTAGTGTGGTTGGTGATAAAGATTTGCCAAAAGAGTTTGCGTTATCCCAAAATTATCCGAATCCATTTAACCCAAGCACCAGTATTCAGTATTCAATAAGCAGTAGGCAATTTGTTATGTTAAAAGTTTATGATGTGATAGGAAATGAAGTTGCAATTCTTGTTAGTGAAGAAAAACCTGCGGGTAATTACGAGGTGAGTTTTGATGCAAGCAAACTTTCAAGCGGGGTTTATTATTATCAGCTAAGATCTGGTGAATTTATTCAAACTAAAAAAATGATTTATTTGAAATGATAATTTGCTTGTTCCCAATATGGGAACTTTATATATTTGTTTGTGCGAATAATAGCAATTAAAAAACTGAAAGGATTCTGGCTGAAACATCCTGATTCTGAGCAACCATTGCGTGCGTGGTATTCAGAAGCAATTAATGCAGACTGGAAAAAGCCTAATGAAATCACAAAACATTATAGAACAGCCAGTATTTTATCCACTAATAGAGTTGTATTTAATATTAAAGGAAATGATTACAGATTAATCACAACAATAAATTATGATTATAAGGTTGTATATATAAGATTTATTGGTACACATAAGGAATATGATAGAATTAATGCTGAGGATATTTAAATGAAAATAAAAGTAATTAAAACTAAAAAAGATTATGAAGAAGCTCTTATGAGAATTGAAGCGCTTTTTAATGCTAAAGCAAATACTTCAGATGGCGATTTGTTAGATGTTCTAGTAACACTTGTTGAAGCTTATGAAAGAAAACATTTTGAAATAGCTCCGCCTGATCCGATTGAAGCAATAAAATTCAGAATGGATCAACTTGGATTAAAACAATCTGATATTGCGGAAGTTATTGGCGGCAAAAACCGTGCATCTGAAATTCTGAACCGTAAAAGAGATTTGACCGCGAAAATGATGAGGGATTTGCACAAAAAATATAATATTCCTGCGCAATCCCTTTTGTCTTAATAGAATTTAAAACTCCGCACTAACTCCAATTGATGGAAGAATACCGATTGAAGATGATTCATCGGTTTTCATTTCGCGCCTATCCCAACGTATTCCACTTTGGTTATTTTGATTATAGATGTTTTGAATATCAAGATAAGTTATTAAAGTCCAGCCGCTAAAATACCAGCGCTTATCAACTCTAACATCAAGACTGTGTGATGATTTTATTCTTGCTGTGTTATAGTTTGCAATATCTTGACTTCCATCAGAGTTGAAAGGTGTGTATGGTTTTCCACTTGCAAATCTGAATTTGGAACTCATTTCCCAGAATTCATTAAACTTATAACCACCGGATAAATTAATTATCCAGTTTTGATCATAACTTCCCGATCTTTCAATTCCATCTAAAGAAGTATAATCGGATTTGCTGTAAGTGAAACTAAAAATTCCGTAGTAAGGAATATC
>CXWK01000185.1_pt2 | contig 24084 bp, 12 predicted proteins | sample 590851 | NCBI WGS metagenome assembly CXWK01 (sample SAMEA3498364, study PRJEB10139) | wastewater metagenome | biome: wastewater treatment plant; material: activated sludge | place: Denmark | collected 2014-08-01
CGGGCCCTGCGCCCACGACGGCGCACCAACCTCACCCGCAGGAACCGGACCCGCCGGCGGCGGCGACCACAGGGGCGTTGCCACCGGGCGGGGAGCGGGGTCTCGAGGAGAGACGGTGGCCGTAGCGTCGGGCGCAGGGGTGTCGCTGGCAGGGGTGTCGCTGGCAGGGAGGAGGCCCCAGCCTTCTTCTGTGTCTCCGTCCTCCATCGGGAAGACGAATGGCATGCCGGGGAGGCCGGAGATCGCTCCGAACAGATCGTTGGTGGAGAACGGGGCAGCGAGGGTCCTTGGCCGGCGGTCCTTGCCGTCGGCGTCGGAGGGGGCGGTGGGGTGACCGGAGAAGTCGGAGGTGGCAGTGGGGCAGAGGATGAGGGTCGGGTAGCCGGCCTGAGCGATTCTCCAGAACCCGGCCGCTTCGGTCTCGGTGCCGACCATGGACGCGTTGACCACGAAGGCGGTGTTGCCCTTGGTGACGCCTTTGAGGTTCTCTCCGACGAGGGACTTGATGCCGCGGCCGGCGGGGTCGGTGACGCTGACAACCTCGGCTACGACGGAGTCGGCGTCGGCAGCGATCTGGGTCTCGACTGCCTTGGCCAGCAGCTCCGCTTCGAAGAAGATGATCCTGACCGCTTCGGGGGGTTCTGGGGTCACGGTCAGGCGCTTCCGGTAGGTGCGGGGGGAGCGGGCGGCGGCGCTGCCTTTGGTGGCGCCGCCGCCGTCGGGGTGCTGGGCAGGAGGGGAGCCACGCGGAGGGCGGCGGCGGCGACTTCGATGTCGTCGTCGCCGATCACTTCGCGGGTAACGCCCTGGGCTTCACCGCGGGCCGTCTTCTGCTCGGGGGATGTGCCGACAGCGTCGATCCACCATTCGGGGAACGGGCCGATTTGCACGGCCGCCCGGCGGTCGTTCAGGTCACGGTGAAACGCCAGCGCCGGCGATCCGTCTTCGCCGGGGCCCATCTGGAAGAGCGCTTCGATGCGTTCGGCTGTCGGTTCGAGGTTCATGAGGCGGAGCCCGGCCTCTGCTTCCCGGGCGTCACGCATCCGCATGACGAACAGGCGCGAGATGAACGTTTCGAGGTCGTTGTTCAGCACGTCGGCGAGCAGCTGGGTGGCGAGCATCATCCAGATGTTCTGAGAGCGGCCCATCCGGGCGATCTTCTGGGCGCGCCCGACGAGCTCGGGGCTCGACAGCAGTGTCCATGCCTCGTCCATAGCGAACCCTCCGCCGCCGGACTGGTAGAGGGTCTCGATGCAGGCGCGTTGGATCAGGCGGACCGCTTGGAGGGCTTCGCGTTCGGCGTCGGAGTAGTCCGACAGCTTCGCCCGGTAGTTCTCGGGGAGGCCGATCTCCCGGTCGAAGTCGATGACGACGAGCCCTTTGGCGGCCCCGAGCTTTTGGCCGGGCTGTTCGGCCATCCCGAGAGCGAAAAGGTCGGAGCCTTCCCATTCGTCGCGGATCACCTGGACCATCGCCTGGTCGTCGACTGCCGACATGGCTTCCCATGCGCATCGGGCTCCGCCGAGCGCTGCTCGTTTCAGGCGGGCCTTGAGCATGGTGCGTTGCGCCTGGTCGAACTCGATCAGGGTCGAGAGGATGTGGTCGGCGAGGATCTCGGCGGCCATCTCGGGGCTCTCAGCGAAACGGAACGGGTCGTAGGCGCCGCGGGCGTTGGCGATGTCGGAGAGCGACAGGCGGGTGGCGTGGCCGCCCATCTGGTTGAGGAGGTTGACGTAGCCCTCGAGGCGGTCAGACGGCTTCGGGTTGAGAACGAACACCAGCTGCCCGGCGAGCGCCGCTTGGAAGGTGACGACCTGGAGCAGGAAGGTGTTGTGGGTGACGACGTAGTCGTTGGTGACGTACAGCTGGTCGGCGGCGGCGACCTTGATGCACTGCGCCGCCTTGGCGCCGACCGGCTCGACGGACACGAGCCGTCGGGGGCGGGCGCCGGGTGGGTAGGTCTCGATGGTGACGGTGCCTTCGTCGGCGGGGTGGGTGGTCGCCCACCAGCCGAGCGCCCGGGCGACGGCGACGACCTCGGTCGCTGCCGTCGAGGAGAAGGCGTGGCCGTTGTGGCTGCCTGCTGTGGCGCGCACGAGGCTGATGGCGTCCTGGGTGCCCGAACCGAGAGACGCCGCCGGGCCCGAGAGGGTGGGGAACGCCCACTGGTCGATGCCCCCGTCGGCGGCGGTCAGTTCGTTGAGGGTGAGGACTTTCTGGGTTCCGTCGCCGCTGGTGACAGCCCACAGGTGGTCGCCGTCGCATTCGGCGGTGGCGCCGTCGTCGAACGTGACCCGGAAGATCTTCCGGTCTCCCTGCGGGTAGACGCCGACGACCGCGGTGGGAGCGCCGTCTCCGCCGACGATCGTGTCGCCGACAGCGAGGCTTCCCATTGTGACCCACCCGTTCGGGGTGAGGATCAGGGCGTCAAGGGGCTGCGCCTTCCCGGAACCGGGCTCGCCGACGATGAGCGTCGCCGGTGAGCGGTGAGCGGCGGAGAACCGGGACGGGTTGTACCAGCACGGGTTGCCGTCGGGGAGGGTGCGCCCCACGAAGATCGGGGCTCCGCCGGATGACCCCGGCTCGGTGGGGATCGGGTCGCCGAGGTCGCTTGTCGAGGTGATCCCCGAGTGCGACAGCATCTCCAGGTCGAGGAACTGCGGGAACGGTGACACGCGGACCGTGCTTGTCGGTAGCGTCTCGGCCCACGCGGCGATCTGGCGGTGCTCGAGAGGCTTCGTCTCGATCTCGTAGTAGCTCTCGAGCATGTCGGCGAAGCTGGAGTCGACTGCGGCGTCGGAGAGGCGGCCGAAGATGATCGACGTGTTCCAGAGGCTCGGCTCGGGATCGGACGCGTAGCGGGCCTCGACCTCAGCGGCGTACGCCTCGGTCTCGTCGAGGTCGTCGTCGCCGAACTTGGAGACCTTCGACTGCTCTTCGCGTTGGCCTCGTGCCCATTTGCGGACCTTGCGGGTCTCGCGGCGGGTGACCGCTCCGGTCTGGAGCTCAGCGCGGATGGAGACGACCATCGGCCCGGCGGGCCGGCCGCTGGACTGGTCGCGGTAGTGCAGGGCGTGACCGAGCCACGAGTGGGTGCTCTTGTCCCAGCCGGTGACCCGGTTGAAGGACGAAACGGCGAGCATCTCGATGGTGGTGAACTGGCCTCGGAGGGTGGGGTTCTCGACCAGGAGGTGGTCCTTGCGGCGCCGCATGGTCACGTCGGGGTGGCCGCCCCGGTTGTGCCATCCCTGCGCCCACCGGACCTCTTCGTCGGTCGGGGGTCGGCATCCGTGCTCACGGAGCAGGCTCGACATGAACCGGTGGTCGGCTTCGAACAAGCCCCACGCGGTTTCCTCCTGGCCGGCTGCCCACAGGGCGGTCGCCCGGAGGGTCGACGTGAGGGTGCCGTCGCTGCGGTTCGATCCGCTCCCGGAGCGGAGCTGAACACCGAGGAGGGTGACCCGGTGGGGTGACTCGAAGTCGAGGATGTGCGACTGGAAGTCGCGCAGCAGGGGGGGGCTGTGGGGCGGTGCGGGCGTGGGTTCCTGCCATGAGATCGACAGCAGGTGGATCTGGCGGTTGTCGGCGAGGGTCTTCATCCCGTACGGGGGGGTTCGGCTGGTGGTGCCGATAGAGCGGAGGATCCGGTAGATCCGATCGCCTTCCGCCCGGATCTCGGCCGGGTCCTCGTACACGAGGGGCCGGCCACCGACGGCCATGTAGAGCCAAACCGAGTTGTCGTTTCCGCGCCACAGGCCCTCAGCGGTGACCGTGTTCCACGGGCGGGTGTACATCGCGCCGGTGCGCCGGTCGGTGGTGCCGGTGGGGTCGTTCGCCTTGAGTGCCCCGGAGGCGACCTGGAAGAGGTTCTTGAACGAGAAGCCAGAGTCGTCGGCCATCAGTTCCCCGCTCCGGTAGTGGTCGTGGTGTCGAGGGTGGTGTCAGTCGACGCTGGCGCCGTGGTGGTCGTGTCTTCCGGAACGGCGGCCTCGGGTGGCTCGGCGTTGCCCAGGGGCTCCAGGTCGAAGCCGGTCCCTGCGCTCCCCCACGCCACGACGAAAGGAAGCGGCTGATCGGGGTTGCTGATCAACAGGTCGTAGGTGACGGTTGTGGCGAACTCCGGGTCGGCGGCGTCGACGAGAGACAGGGTGACCGTGATGATCTGGTTCGCTGCGGGGTCCTCAGGGTCGACGGTCACAGCCGAGTCGACCGTCGGTTCGCCGGCGAGGAGGAACCCCCCGAGGGCCCGGTACCGGACGTTCGCGCTGTCGCCGGTCAAGGTGTACAGAGCCCGTTCGTCGCCGGCGGCCCATGCTTGCGCCCAGGTATTCACCTGGGCGGTGACCCCGGCGTTCGGTTGGACAGCGTTGTCCGGGAGGGACTCAGCCCAGTTGAGCGTCGCGCTTGGTGTGCCTGCGGGCCGTTCGGCGGGCGTCAGGGCCGGCACTGCCGCTACGCATCCCCCGTCGTCGGTGTCGGCGACAGGGACAGACAAGTCGAACGCCTGACCCGATTCTGTCACCACCGAGAAACGGTGCGTCTCGATCCGTTGCCCGCCGACGTCGGTCACGTCGAAGTCGTCCCAGGTGAGGGTGAGAACGTTGAGTGCCCCGGGGGTCTCTTGTTCGAGGTCGTCGATGCCGAGATCGTCGGCGGTGGTGTTGTTCAGTGGGATCCGCCCAACGTTCGCCTCGATGCCTTCGGAGACGCAGCGGCCGGTCTCGGCGCCGCCGAGGAACGCTGCGGCGACCTCTGCCGCTTCGGTCTGGTATTCGGGGCCCGGAGGCGGCGGCGCAGGAAGCTCGATGCCGGACACGCGGGCAGCGGCCATCAGGCCCATCAGCGCAGACAAGACCAGCAGGGCGATGACCGTCCTCGGCCACCACTTCCGCCAGGTCGGGCTTTTCCTCTCGATGGGGACTTCGGTCAGGGTGGGGGGCACGCTGCTGCCTTCCTGCGCTACCGGAGGAGAGCGCGCTCAGTCGGGGACGGCGGACCGTCGCACAGCGAGCGGTATCCGACATTTTGGTTCACGGTTCTGGAGTCTAGCGAGAACCGGTTTGGTGCGAGTGACCATGCCAGCCGGACCGGTCCCGTATCCCCGTCCGTCAGGGCGGGGATCTTCCTGTGTCGCCCCGATAGTCACAAACGTACGGTCGTATCCGGTTCCTGTGCTAAGCGCCGTGTCGGGCTACGCTTCCCGACATGACCCCAACCACCACCACCGTCGACCGGGTGTCGCTCCCCAAGGTCACTCCCTCCGCTGAGCAGTACCAGAAGGCCGTAGACCAGAACCCGGTCGAAGCTCTCCCCCGTATCGAAGCCGCCCGACGAGCGCTTCAGGCGGAGCTGGACGCCATGGATGACGTACGGAAGCTGGCCCTGGTCCGCTGCAAGGACAACCTCGGGATGAACGCCTCTGCGCTTGCCGAGATCATCGGCATGCCCACCGGGAACCGTCGGGAGCGTGACTCGTCGGCCTCGCGTGTCCGTCAGATCCTCATCGAGGCCCGCAGCCAGTTCGGTATGTCGTCGTCGGCGTCGCGCGGCGGGAGACCCCCGGTGTACGAGGATCGTCTCACCAAGGAGTTCCTCGAGGCCGCCCTAGCTGCCGGCAAGACCTACGTCGAGATCGCCGCGGAGTGCAACGTCGGTCCGGCAACCGTTTCCCGCTACGTGGACCGCTACGACATCAAGGTCCGGGACCGGCGGAGCTCCGCCGGCTGAAGCGGCAGCCGGCGGTGGGGGGCTATCCGAGCGGGGGCGAGGCGAGACGAGGAAATGGCGTTGCCCCGGATTGACACGTCGGTAGACCACTACAAGGTGATGGGCGTCTCCCCGACAGCGTCCCCCGCCGAGATCCGGACGGCGTGGATTCACTCTGCCCGCCGACTTCACCCTGACGCTCAGCCCGACGGGCGGGACACCACGCGCGAGTTCCAGGAGATCACCGCTTCGTACGAAGTCCTGTCCGACGAACGGGCCCGCTCTGACTACGACCGGGCCCGGGCTACCGCTCCTCGCCCGACGGCGGTGCCCACTTCCCGCCCGGGTTGGGCGGAACCTCAGCCCGGGCGGGTCGACGGCGACGGCCGGCGGAGCGTGGCCATGACCGCGGCGGCAGTCGCCGGTCTTCTTGCTGCCGTATTCGTCCGGTGGGCCTGGTCGTCGTTTCTGCTGTCGGTCGTCCCTGAGGGCGACTGGGCTGGCTGGTGGGTTGTCCCGCTGTGGTTGTGGGCGTTCGCAGCGGCGGGGCTGATCGCCTGGACGGTGCGGAGTTGGTCGCTCCGCCCGTTGCCGGGGTCCTCGGCGGCGAGGTGGGCGAGGCTGGCCGCCGCTCTTGTCGCCCTCTGCCTGGTCGAGGTGTCGGTCGTGGCTTTCGGGCTCGGGTTCGTTGTCTGGTCGCTGTTCAAGATCAGCGAAGCCACCTCCGCCTGATCGTCGTGATCGCCGTGAACACCTGTTCGGCCAGGTGGGTAGGATCTTCGCTGGTCGCAGGAAAAAGTTTCGTTGGTTTGTAAACCCCCAGGTGGGGCGCTGGGGTTAGAGGGGGAAGTTCGCTGTTCTCGGAAGAGGGGTGTTGGTCACGATGGCGGCTGGTAACGATCTGGAACTCGAGCAGTGCTTCACGGCATGGCGCGCGGGGCTCCGAGCAGAGATGCTTCTCTCGCCGGACCGGGCCGAGTGCCTGAACTGCCGCGGCGAGCTCGCTGCGGCACGTAACGGTCGAGGGCGGGTGTGGGCCCACGCCGAGGACGGGGACTGTGTGTCCGCCTCCCCGTTGTTCGCTGACGTTCCCTCCGGGCGAGGAGCGCCGGTCGTGTTCCGCCCGTCGGTCGTGGTGAGCATCTCCGCTACGGACCGGGACGTTCGTGTCGGGAGACGATCGGGTGACACCGGCGGCGCACGGGGGGCCGTCTACCCCATGCTCGACCTGTCCCACGAGCCCGGCAGCTGGTTCCCTGAGGGGATCACCGAAGTGACATGCCGTCTCGCGTCGACCAACAAACACGTCGCGTTCGACGTCAGGTTCTCCTTCTACGTCTGTGTCGGGATGGCAGCCGACTCGGCGCCCGCTCCCCGCCTCGAGGTGCTTTCCGGTGAGTTCCCGTGGGTCGAGGAGCTGCCCGGCAACATCGCCGCTCGTTCCCTCCGTCGAGCCGAGTGCCGCGACGCTCTCCGTCGGCTCGCTCGCCGCGGTGCCGTCGCTCGCAACACTGTGTTCCCTGAAGCGACCCGCCGGTTCGTCGCTACTGCCGCCGCCAAGATCACCGGGATCCGTTCCGACGCTGCGCTTGAGCAGTCCGAGGCGTACCTGGAGGGACAGTTCCGTGTAGCGGCTGCTGGCCGCCGGTACGCCTCCCCCGAACGGCCGGCAGCGTCGTGGACCACTTACGTGTTCCGTAACGTCACCCGTGACATGCGCCGAGCCGAGGAACGCCTCGACGGGCGACCGAGCGACGTTCAGCAGGCGGAACGGCTGATCCGCTACTACGGGGCGGCGACACCAGCGGAGGCCGCAGCCCGCCACGGCCTGCTCTCCTACGTCACCCAGCTTCGTGCCGAGCAGCCCGACGTTCCCTACGCCGATCTGGAAAAGGCCGCCGCTGCCGCCGGCCCAAACGAGTCGACCATCCCGACGGCGGTGTGGGAGGAAGCGTTCCGTGGTCGGCTCGTCGTCGGTTCGCTCGACAAGCCCGTCGGCGACACCGAAAACTGCCTCGGCGACCTCATCCCCGGCGAGGCAGCTGCCGACACCAGCGACCTCCAACCGATCGAAGCGCTCCAGGTGATGCTGACCGGCAGCGGGATCTCTGTGACCGAGGTCCTGCCCTGGCTGGTCCGAGAAGGCGCTGTCCCGGCCGGGCGGTCCTGGTGGTCCGACGAGATCGAGGACGCCGACGCCGCCGGCGTCCCTGACAGCCACGCCCTGAAGCTCAGCGCCGCCTACCGGGCCGCCGAGCGGTTCTTCCACCCGTTCACCCTCGACGGGGAGTCGTGGCGGAGACTGGAAACCCGGGCCGTCATCCAACAGCGCGCCTTCGAAGCGTTCCACGATGTCGACCTTTCCGACCCGGATGCTGTCGCCGCTGTCTGGCAGGCCGCGCTCGACGAACGGTTCGCCAGCGACACCCCCCCGGCGGCCGACTGCCCCCTCACCAAGATCCTCGACGGCTCCGGCGTCACCGAAACCGAACTCGGCGCCTGGGTTCGGGCCATCACCGGGGGCGTCGACCCGGCGAAGTTCGACCTCGAAGAGGAGACCCTCGAAGGGGGCGACCTCGCCGAAGTCGCATACCGGATCGTGCGGCACATGATCCGCATGGGTGAGACATGGTCCGACAAGACCACCAAGCTCCGGGTCATCAGCGCCGTCCTCGACGCCGCCGAGGCCCGCAAAGCCGCCCGCGTTGACGCTGCATCGGCGGAGGCAGCGTCCTAGATCTGCTGTTCCCGGCGGCGCCCGGCAGGAGCCGCCGGCCTGGTCAACGGCAGCGACCTACGGCGAGCGCCGCTCTGCACGAGGATCTCGGTCGACACCTCAAACGAAGCGGCGACCTCGCCGGCGGTGGGGGCAGGGACGATCCCGACGGTCTGGTCGTACTCGTCGCGTAGCTCCAGAGCGAACCGGGTGTCGCCCGGCTGGCCGTACGAGACGATCGCCGCGGTCGACGCCACACGGAAGATGTCCCTGGTGATCTCCGAGTCCGGTGTGAACACCACCCCGACCCGGGCGTCGATCCTCCACGCCTCAGGGGTACTGCCGCCGCTCGCCACCGTCATCAAGATGCCGTCGGCTGTGCCTGAACGGACTCGGCCTCGCGGCGGGCGATGATCTCAGCGATCTCCCCGGCGATCATGGCGGCGTCGCCGTCCTCGTCGATCTCGACGTCGGATACCTGGACGTACACCCACCCCTCGGCCGCCACCCGCCGACGCTTCGCCATGTCGGCCACCGATGCGTTACGGGCCCGCTTCTCCACCTCGGACGCTGGGCGTTGCCACCGTTGAGCCGCTTCGGCGACATCGCGGGCGAAGTCGGCGCCGCCGTGGAAATAGAGGCCGTCGACGAACACAGCGACCCTTGGGCCGTGCCAACAGAAGTCGGCTGTTGTCGTCGGCCACTCCCCTCCCCCGAACCCGGTGTTGCGGTCCGGCATCGGGACCCCGAGCTTCATCAGCTCACGCAGCAGACGTTCCTCTGTCGCTGACACGGTCAGCGACGCCGCTTCCTCAGCGCGGCGGATCTCCCGGCCGAAAGCCACCTTGTCGACAAGCTCGAGCACCATCGACGCCGCCGCGAGCGACTGTGGCGCGGCTCGAAGGATCTTCCAGCCGTCATCGGCTAGCGGGTGCCGCCCGCCGGCCGAAAGAAGGACAGCGACCTGCTTGTCCGGCCACGCCAAGTTGAGTGAAGAGCCGATGGGGGGAGAGAAGTTCAGCTGCGCCCCGTCTCTGGGGACCCCGGCGGCTTGGAGGAGGCGGTACAGGGCCCGCCACCCCGGGTCGATGTCGTCCCACTCGGGGTTCGGAGGCGTGATCGAAAGGCCAACAGGAACGGCGTGCGGTCTGCCGTTGAGCGCAGCGGCGGTCTCGTCGATGCAGGCCAAGACCTCCGCTGTCGGAGCGAGGAGGCGCTCGTTCAGCTCGATGATGTCCCACCGCTTCCGGCGCAGCGCGCTCAATGGGCGGCCCTCCAAGGCCAAAGCAAGCCGCCACGCCGGCCAAGCGACATCAGCGACGTGAGGGTTCCCGGACGGGCCCTCGACCTCGTAATGCAGTTCCGGCTCAGGCATGCCGACCCCCGCACACAGCCGGTACAGAGCCGACCAGCCCGAGCTCACGCGGCGACCAGGTCAAAGGGCCAACAAGGCGCCTCAGCGATAGCGGAGGGGCGGTCCCCGGCGGTGGCGGTCGCCTCGGCGAGAGCGCTACGGAGACGGTCTGTCTGACGTTGGGCTCTTGGTGACATCAGCCACCCCACTCCCCTCCCCCGCCGGATCCCGGATCGCTGTAGAAGGTCGAGGCTGTGCCGGGCGCTGAACCCGTACGCTGCACCGACCGCCGCCGACAACGGCAACCGGGCGACGGCCAGGTCGAACGCAGCCTCGGCGGCAAGCCCCTCCAGTGTCACGTCACCGGAGCGGAGCCGCTCGATGGCGTCCTGGCGGGCAGCGACAGCGGTCACCCGTTCGAACCTGCCCAGCGACGGGTCAAGGGGAGGCAGGGTGGCCATAGGCCACAGGCTACGCCGACGGCCCTAACCGTGACAGGGAACTACACACCGCCGTTTTGAAGGCCAAGAGAGGCAGGAACCCCCTTTGTGGCCTTCAAAGCGGCGGAAGGTGCTGGTCGAGGAGTCCGGCGACGGCGTAGGACAAAGACGAACCGAGGCTCTCGGCGAACCGGACCAGCTCCTCGTGTTGCCCTTCGGTCAGGTACAGCTGGACCGGGGTGGGGTGCGCTGACGGCCCTCTGCGGCGGCGCGTCGCTGGGGGCGGCGGCGGCACCTTGCCCTGGTGTTGGCCTAGTGCCTCTACCACGAGCTCGTTGCGCCACTTCGGGGCGTCCGGGTCGTCAGCGGCCCGGTCGAGGCGGACCGCGATCGGCTGGGGGACACTGATCGTCACTCGCCGCTTGGCTGCTGGGCGTGCAGTCGGTGGCCTCGGGGTGTCGGGGCGCTTCCTCCTCTTCGGGGCCGGAGCGGCCGGCGGCGGCTCCGGTTCGTCGACCGGTGGGGGCGTCGTGGTTGCTGGCGGCTTCTTGACGGTGGGGGCAGCAGGGGGCCTTGGCGCCGATTTGCGGGATGGGGTGGGTGGCGCCCCGCCCTTGTCGGAGGGAAGGCCGGTCCCGAACAGGCTCCCGAGGTTGGGGGTGCCTCTCCGTCCGGCCGTCACTTGCGGGCCGCCTTCGCGATCACCTGGTCGGCGATGGCCCGGTAGTCGCCGGCGACGTCGGTCGCGTTGCGGGCGAAGTACGACTCGGGCTGGTTCCCCTCGCGGAGGGCCTCGTACCACGGGGGCGCCGCCGCTGCCAGGTTCAGGTACTCGTGGACCGTCACCCCCCACTTGCGGGTGTCGACAGCGACCTTGCGTGCGGAGCGGATCGCCGGGGAGAGAACCGCTCCGGCGTGTCCGAACCGTTCGGTGATCTCATCGACGGCGCCTTCATAGATCGCCTTGTGGGAGGCGCCCACGTCGAACAGCACCACACCGAGAAGCTCGACGTCGCTGCCGTGGTTCTGCCTCACGCGGTTGAACTCCTCCGCTACGAGCTGGAGCCCGTCGATGGAGCCGTCGTCCGCCTGCGTCGGGATCACCAGCCAGCGGGCTGCCACCAGGGCGATCTCGACCGTGCGCCCACCGGCCCGTGGTGGGCAGTCGAACAAGATGAGGTCGTAGTCGTCGGCGATGGGGGAGAGCGCCGACAGGAGGGCCTGTTCGGGCTCACCGCGGTGGCGGCCGGGGGCGGCCAGCAACGTCTCCACGTCGTTGAGGAACGGGCCGCCGGCGAAGAGGTCGAGGTTGGGGCGGGCGTGGATCGGCTCGACCTGGTCGCCGTCGAGGATGAGGCGGGTCAAGCCCCTGCCGCCGTCGGTGGCGTCCGCCTGGGTGGCCCCGAGGTCGCGGGCCAGGTTGGCCTGCTGGTCGAGGTCGACGGCCAGCACCCGGTACCCGTCGGCGGCGGCGATCCCCGCGATGTTGACCGTGAGTGACGTCTTGCCGACACCGCCCTTGTTGTTGGCGAGGGCGACGCTGTGGGGGAGAGACATGCGAGGGGCTCCTGGGTGGTTCTTGAGGTCGGGACGACGGTAGCCCACAACCGGGCCTGGGACGTACGTTTAGCCATACGTCCTAACATACGTGTCACGTACGTCCTGCTGTACGTTTAACCATACGTCCTAACGTACGTCACTGGCGGCGGCGCCTTGGGTAGAACCTTGCCGTGATGATCCCGCACGGTTCTCGCCCTCCGGTGCAACAATGCAGGCGTGGAAGAACACGGCACGCCAGGCGCCAGCGGGTACACGACCGCAACGGGCGCCCAGGCACAGGAACGCCTGAGGGCCGGGGCCCAAGGGGAAACCTCCACCGCCCGCGCCCTGCGCCTGTTCCTCGGCGACGACCCCCACACCCACGTGTTCCACAGCGTGAACCTCGGCAACCGCCGCCTGACAGCAGACGTCGACCACATCGTCACCCGCGGCGACCGGATCCTCGTGCTGGACTCGAAGTGCTGGCGCCCCGGCCGCTACCGCAACCGTGACGGCCGCCCCGCTCGCCCCACCGGCGAACCACTCACGGAGCCGACCTGGCGGACCCCCAGCGTCGCCGCCGCCATCCTCGCCGACCACCCGGCCTCACCGGCGGTCACCGCCGGGCTCGTCGTCTGGAGCAGCCAGCCCGACAAGAAGGTCAACATTCGTCGCCTGCGTCTCCCTGCCACGCAGCCCCCCGTCACGGTTACCCGAGGCGGCACCCGGGCGTTCCGTCATCTCGTCCTGCGTTCCCTGCGCCCGGGTGACCCCGTCGAGGCCCAACACGAAGACCTGATCCTCTACCTGCACGGCGCCGTCGCCGCCGCCTGACCAATGCGCCGCTACCAGACCTGGACCGAGTTCCGCACCCTCGGAGCGCTCATCGCCGGCGTCGTCGCCGGCGCCGCTATCTGGTTCGGTTGGCCGGGGCCCGGCATCTACGCCGCTCTCGCGCTACTGACCTTCTCCTGGCCGCCCGTCGACCGGTACGAACCAGACACCCCCGGCTCGAAAGCATCCGAGTGGGCGACAGCGATGTCACGTGAGCTCACTCACCCATGGGGGGCCAAGGTCGGCTTCGGTGACCCCGGGGAGAACAGCGAACGCGAGCCGACCCGCTGGCCCCCGACACGCCTCTCGTCGTACTGGGCGATCCCGTTCACCGTGGCCGCCGGCGTGGCCGCATGGTTCGCCGGGGCCAAGGCGGTACCCCTCGACGCCGTCGCCGCGGTCCTCATCTGGCAGGCCGCCACAGCAACCGCCCGCCGTATCGCCCATCCTTCCGACGCCGGACCGGCAGCGATGGCCAAGTGGCGGACCGACGAACCCGAAGAGGCAGCGTTCGTCACGCTCGGCCGGGCCGTCTACATCACCGCCGCCGTCGCTGGGGCGGGTGTCGCTGCCGCTGTGGTCGGCCTCGTCATCTGGGCGCAGGGGAAATGGCCCACCGCGCCGATCCCGTCGCTGCCCGCCGGGATCGGGATCGCCGCTGCCGTCGGCGTCGTCACCGGGGCTGCGGTCGTCACTCGCCGCTACATCACCCAGGCGCTCACCGCGTACAGGTACCGCCTCGAGCAGGCCGCCTGGTGGCAGCAGACGTGGATGCAGCTGGGAGTCAAGGCCATGCCCGCGCTGTACGCGGGGGAGTACAACGCCCCGCCCGACGCCGACCAGCCCACCCACCGGGTCGTTCACTTCCAATGCCTCCCCGGGGCCAGCGTCTCCACCTACGAGGACTACGAAGCCAAGCTCGCTGTCCCCCTGAACGCCGACCTGCCCCACATCGGGGCGATCCCCCAAGCCGGCGCCGACGGCCAGCCCCAAGCCGGCACCCGACGAGAGAACGCCTTCACCGTCACCTACAACCTCGCGCCCCTCCCCGTCCGCCCGCTCCTCGACCCCGACCTCGACGGGTGGACAACCAAGTACGTCATCCGGGCAGCGTTCGCTCGAGCGTTCGCCGCGCACAAGCTCGGCCGGCCCGAGCTGGCGAACCTCGCGCTGCTCACCGTCCCCGGCAGCCCGCAACGGATGATCGAAACGACGTGGCAGCTCCCCCCGGGCGTCACCTACGAAGACCTCGCCAAGAAAGCCGGGGCCATCCAGCAGGACCTCGCCGTGCCGTGGCTCCGAGTCGGCCGCCGCCACGACCCCAACGGCGTGCCCGCCGACCACCTCTCGATCGTCTACGGACCCCCGCCGGACACCCTCGACTTCGGGCCCGGCCCGATCGGCAAATCCCGCCGCGAGTTCGTCCGCACCCTCGAATGGGAACAGGCGTTCCGACAAGTAGGGCTCATCGCCCCCGGCGGGACCACCCCCCGTTTCGAGTCCGACTTCGAGTCCGACCAAGGGCTGCTCGTCAGCCGGTTCTACCCGGCGCCCAACATCCCGTTCGTGGCCGTCGAAGCAACCGGCCCGAAGCTCATCCCCACCATCGGCCGCCCCTACGTCCTCATCGAAGCCGACGCCAGCCAGGACCACAAAGCAGCCGACGGCAGCACCAAACACATGCCCGCCCTGCCCGCCGGCGGCTTCCAGATCATCACCGGGGACAGCGACCCCCTTGACCGGATGTTCAACTGGAACGACTACATCCACCAGGTCATGGTCCCCCCCGGCGACCAACCACAAATGGAGTTCTACGTCGGCGTCGGCGCCGACGGCGGACTCGTCAACTACTCCTTCGTCGCCGAGAGTCCCCACGCAATCATCGCCGGGGCCTCCGGGCGTGGAAAGTTGCTCCGATGCACTGAAAGGGTATATAAAGCAGATCTGGCTCCTACGACGGTCGGGGAGCTCCAAGTGGGGGACCGCCTCTTCGACGACCGGGGCCTGCCGTGCACGGTCACCAAGGTCTTCGCCGTCGAAGTGCCGCCACGGGCGTACCGGCTCGTCTTCGATGACGGCACCGAGATCATCGCCGGCGGTGAGCACCGGTGGGTGTCGCACACGGCGGCGTACCGGGCGTGGCTGTCGAAGCGGGCGGCGCTGGAGGCGACCGAGGTGTGGCAGGCGGGAAGCGAGGCCCGTGAGGCCGCGGCGGTCCGTCTGCGGGCGTTGGCAGCGGGGGAGCAGCAGCGGCGTACCTGGCCGCCGGCGGAGCGTGACGAGGGCGACGTGTTCGACGAGGAGGGGGAGGTGTGGGCTGGGGCCGGGCTGCCGGACGCCGGCGGGCTGCTGCTCGATCCTGGCGAGTTGAGGTCGGCGGCGGCGGAGGGACTGGATCCGTATCTGGTGGGGGCGTGGTTGTCGACGTTGGGGGGCGAGTCGGTGCAGGTCGCTTCGTCGGGCGGGTTGGTGGCGGAGCGGTTGGCGGGGCGCGGTCATCGCCTGACGGAGGGTTCGACGCGGGGTCGGCGGCGGCGGTGGGGGGCGGCCGGCCAGCGGGCCCTGTTTGACGCGGCCGGGGTTTCCGGCGGCCCGTCGGTGGTGTCGGTGCCGGAGCTGTTGGTGTCGGATCCGGTACGGGCGGGGCTGTTGGTTCAGGGGGCGGTGGACGCGGTGGGGGATGCGTGCGGCGACGGTCGGGTGTCGGTGCGGTTGCCGGCCCGGGCGGCGGAGCTCGTGGCCAAGGCGTTGGGGGCGGTGGGGGTGGAGGCCGAGGTGACGTTGGGCGGGCCGGGGCCGCGGCCCCGCGATTTGCTGGAGTTCGCTTGGCAGGAGGTCGGAGTGGGGGAGCGTCCCCCGGTAGGGGGGTTCGCTCTCGGGTTGTGGCTGGCAGCGAGGGGCACGACACACGACTCCCGTTCGGCGGCGGTCGGGGCGCGTTCGGCGGAGGACGTCGCCCGGTTGTGGCGGGAGGGTCAGGCCGTGTCGGTGCATCCGGCGGAGCGGTGGTCGCGGCGGGTGGTGCTGTTGGACGCGAAGGACCGGCTGCCTGGCCTAGGCGTCGACGCGTCGTCGCCGCGGCGGGTGCCGGGGGTGTACCTGGAGGGGCCGGAGGGGCTGCGCCGGGATGTGTTGGACGGGCTGCTGGTCGGCGCGGCCGACGAAGGGGATGGATGGTCGGCGATCCCGGTGGACTCGCCTGGGTTCGCGGATGACGTCGCCGGGCTGGCGGGGTCGTTGGGCTTGGACGCCGAGGTCGTCGAGAGCGGGGCGGGGGTGTTGGCGGTGCGGGTGGATGAGCCGCCGGCGGCGTTGCCGGGCCCGCCGCTGTTCGACAGCGAGGGCTGGGCGTTGGTGACGGTGGCCGAGCTGGCGGGGGAGGCGGGGGTGTCCCAGACTCCGCTGCGGCGGCTGGTGGCGGACGGGACAGTGGGAACGGTGGCGGCGACCCGGCCGGTGTTGCAGCGGTACGAGGACCGGTTCGTGGTGAAGCCGGGCCCGGTGCTGATGGTGCGGCGGGCGGAGGCATTGTCGGCGGTGGCGGAGGCGTTGGTGGAGGAGGACGGCCGGACGGGTGGGGGGTGGCCGCAGCCGCGGCTGGTGGACACCGACGAGATCTACGCGACGTTGCGGACGACGGGTGAGCGGGCGGCGGTGAACCATGCGTTCCCGGTGGTGGACCCGGTGGAGCCGGAAGGCTGGGAGCCGGTCAACTGGCAGGTCCGCCCGTACGAGCTCGGCGCCTGGCTCGGCGACGGGTTCACCAAAGCCGGGGCGGTGTGCGGGATCGACCATCACATCTTCGACCGGATCATCGACGAGGGCCGCCCGGCAAAGAACCCCGATTGGCGCACCACCCCGGTCAAGGGCGCAGCCCCCCGCCACCCTGACTACCGGGTCGTGCCCCTCGACCGTCTCAGTCGGGATCTGCGGGCGGTGGGGGTGTTGGGCCGCAAGCACATCCCGGAGATGTACCTGCGGGCCCCGGTGGCGGACCGCCTGGCGTTGATGCAGGGCCTGATGGACACCGACGGCCACGTCGGCAAAGACGGCCGCTGCGAGTTCGTGTCGGTGGTGCCGGATCTGGCGGACGGGTTCGGGCGGCTCCTGTCGGGCCTGGGCATCAAGTACGCCCGGTCGTTGCGGGACGACGCGGACGACAACCATCAGCCGGTGCACCGGTTCCAGTTCACGACGGGCCTGGCGGTGGTGTCGTTGCCGCGGAAAGCGGCCCGGCTGCCGTCGGGGCTGCGGGGGACGCAGGGGTACCGATACGTGGTGGATTGTGTGCCGGTGCCGCCGGTGCCGATGCGGTGCCTGTCGGTGGATTCGCCGTCGTCGCAGTTCCTGGTGGGCGAGGAGATGGTGCCGACGCACAACAGCAACGAGATCCATTCGATGCTGTTGCAGCTCCTGAACAAGAACCGGCCTGACCAGCTCGAGTTGTGGATGGCGGAACCGAAGAACGAGTTGCAGCGCTACCAGTGCGTCCCGCACCTGACCCGCTTCATCGACATGCGTTCAGTCGGCCCGGACGAGTCGATCTACGACTCTCTGGGGGAGATGCTGCGCGATCTGGCGGCGGAGATGGAGCGCCGTTACGCGATGATGGACGAGCTCCCGGGGCGACCGCAGAAGCTGGCGGACATGCTCGTGAACCCGCACCTCCGGGAGCCGGTGCCGTACATCGTGTGCCTGGTGGAGGAGTGCGCCGACTATTTCGCTCCGCCGTCGTTGAAGGATCATCGCCCGGCTTGGGAGCAGGTCGTGTTCTACGGGGAGCTCCTCGCTCGCAAGGCGCGGGCCTCCGGGATCTTCATGGTGTTCGCCACGCAGCGCCCGACGAAACAGTCGATCCCGGCGAACATCAAGGGGCAGTCCCGTCGCATCGGGTTCGGTACCACCACGATGCAGGACTCGATGGTCGTGATCGACCAGCCCGGCCTGGAGCATCTCACTGCGCCTGGTCGGGGCATGGTCACTTCGGACAAGCAGGGGTACCGGCAGTTCCGGGCCATGTACATGCCGCCCGAAGTGACCGAGGACATCGCCTTGTCGCTCCCGGACGTGGAGTGCCTCGACCCGAGGGCCCGTGACTTCTCCCGGGGAGCCGCCCAGGGTCTCGCTGGTGCAGCGCCACCCATCCCGCAAGGCATCTGGGGCGACGGCACCGAGCCTGGCCCCGTCGTCCGACCTGGCGAACCGTTCGAGACGCCCTACGGCCCGAGCGTTGGTGCCCCCACCCCCACCGCAGCCGTCGCCGCTGAGCCAGGAGGCGCGGGGGAAGAGGCCCCCATGTCGGCGGCCCCGGCCCCCGACAGCGACGACTGGTGGGCCGACGACGACACCTGGGCCGACGACGACGAGGTCGACGACGAGGTCGGGGTCGGCGGTGGGGGAGAGGCGCCCATGACGGCGGCCCCGGCCCCCCGCAACGAACCGCCTGTCTCGTGGGCCGCCCCCACAGGACCCGTCGCCGACATCCGCCCCCCAACGACCGACGACGACACCTGGGCCGACGACGACGAGGTCGACGACGAGGTCGGGGTCGGCGGTGGGGGAGAGGCGCCCATGACGGCGGCCCCGGCCCCCCGCAACGAACCGCCTGTCTCGTGGGCCGCCCCCACAGGACCCGTCGCCGACATCCGCCCCCCAACAGCCCAGCCCCCTTCGCTCCCGGGAACGTCGGGGCCGGTTACCGATGCCCAAGGAGGCGATCCTGGCGACGGGGCCGAGGTGAACCAGCGGCGGCGGCGGCCGGCATGGGCCGTTAGCGACGCCCCCGATGAGGATGCGCCTTGGGCCTAGTGCCCCGGGCCCATAGTTGCGGGCATCAGAGGTAATCCGTTACTGTGTCCCTCGCTTGCGGTAATGTCACCGTCATAGCGATCGGCGAGGGTGCGAAACCCGGCCCACAGGGAGACCAAGAGATGCGATTCTTCACCACTACCCGCTCGGGTATCCGCAAGGGCGGGTCGGGGCATCGCCCGCCGCGGCGGGGGCTGCGGGTGTTCCTTGTGGCAGCGATCCTCTCTGGTCTCGTGACGGGCGTGTTCCCGTCCCAGGCACTGGCGGCCGGCTCGGGAACAGTCGACACTTCGGGTGCTGACTCGGTGACGAACTCGACCACGACCACTTCCGGTGGTTCCACGATCAACTGGACGAACGGCTACAACAACACCTCGTCGGGCAACGCCGCTGCCACGGTCACGGACCCGGTCGGCGCCGGGCAGACTTTCGTGCCGGGCAGCCTTCAGGTGCCGCCCGGGTGGACCCCGCAGTGGTCGACCAACGGCTCGACCTTCGTGAACACCGAGCCCGGTTCGGGTGTCGTGTCGACCCGGATGACAACGCCCAGCGTGGCCGCTCCCTCCACGTCGTCGTTCGCTGACATCCCGAATCCGGTGCTCCCGACGAACGTGAACAGCGACACCGGCGGCGACGGCTTCCGGCCGATCCCGTACGGCAACAAGATCTTCAACATCTTCCACCACGCCGGGACCAACGGGTCCCCGACCGATGTGGTCCTGGGGTGCACCCGCCGCGACACCGGCGGCGACTGTGCCGGCTACCCGAAGGGCCCCGGCGCCCTCTTCGGTGGCGGTGTGACGACACCGAACTGGCCTCAGGAGTACATCAACCAGGCGAACGGCGAGATGTGGTTCCCGGTCCAGAAGGCCAACAGCAACGGCTTCGCCTGCTGGGACCTCGACGGTGCCGGAGCGCCCTGCGGGTACGTGCAACTCACCAGCCGGGCCGCCCCCGCCCCGAATGTCGCCGGTGTGTTCCCGACCTACATCGACGGGCTCCACTACATCAACGGCCGGCTCTACGGCGTCTCCGTCGACGGCGTCGTCTGCATGGACCTCGCTACCGAGACCCCCTGCTCCGGTCAGCCGTACTCGAACGGCTCGATCAACGCCTGGTCGGTCGCGAACCACACCGCCGGCGGGTTCGCCAACGGCATCAACTGGGGCCACGAGACCACCGACGACGGTCGCCTCTACTTCACCGTGAACTACTCGTCTGCCGCCGCCACCGCAGGCGAAGCAGCCAAGGGTGGCCGGTTCGCCTGTTTCGACCCGGCCACCAACGCCACCTGCGCCGGCTGGTCCGGCGGGAAGTTCCTCACGAACAGCGACAGCTGGCACGTCGGCCTCCAGTCCGGCGCCCAGGTGATCTTCCCGCGGATCACTCCCGCCGGTGTCACAAACGGTGTCTGCACCGTCAACTGGAACTCGCTCACCGTGGCCGGGCCGCCCGCAGCCCCGTGGCAGATCACTGAGTGCTACAGGCTCGACGGCACCGCCATGATCAACCCGCCCGGATTCAACCTCGGTCCAGCGAACAACCGGCAGTGGATCAACGCCATGGTCTACAACAACCGGCTGTTCATCGCCGGCCACGGCGTGACCGGCGATCCCGACGCTGGCGGCGTCGGGCTCTGCTACGACTACTCCACTCAGACCATGTGCGCCGGGTGGGGAACCACCGGCGCCGGCCGGACCGCCTGGCCGTCCATCAACGGCGGCAACCCCGTCGACTACGCCTACGCGTCCGACGGCACCGGCTGCCTCCTCGCCCTCGGCCACGAAGGCGCCCTGTGGTCGTTCGACGCTGCCGACGGCTCGACCCCTTGCCGGCGGGTAGCCGGCAACGTGACCGCCACCCCGGGGGACTTCTACTGCTCGAGCACCGGTGGTGCTAGCGCCTGGGACGAAGTCCGTCTCGTCGGCGGCACCGCGGCCATGTCCGGCTACACCGTCACCGTCCGTGACGCGAACGGCAACATCGTCCCCGGTTTCGACTCCGTGTCCGCCCCCGGCGGCGTGCTCGACATCTCGTCGATTCCCTACAGCGGGACCACCACGTCGCTGAACGTCACGATGGCTCTGTCGGCGACGAACAGCGGCGCCTGGGCCGACGGCGTCCCGCCGACCATTCAGGTCAGCTGGGTCGGCGACGACGTCGAGATGTGCTTCCAGACGTTCCTGCCTCCGTGCCCGACTCTCGCTACCGCGACGAACACCGCCACGGCCGTCACGAATGACGGCACCGGGTCGTCGACCGCGACCGACACCCACTCCCTCAACATCACCCAGACCGCGTCCTGCACCACCGGGCTCGACATCCAGAAGCAGATCGAGACCAGTCCGGGGTCCGGGACGTTCGTAGAGACAGCAGACCGGCTAGGGGGCCAGACCGTCACGTGGCGGATCGCGGTCACCAACACCGGCGGCCAGCCGCTCACCAACGTGGTCGTGTCGGACCCGAACGCGGGTCCGTGCGTCAACAACATCGGCAACCTCGCCGCCGGGCAGACCGTCACCTACAACTGCACCGTCCCCGCCGGGTACCAGTTCGACACCGTGAACACGGCGTCGGTCGTCGGCACCCCGCCCACCGGCCCGAACCTGACCGACAACGACCCGGCTTCGGTCAACATCGTCGCCCCCGCGATCGACATCGCGAAGACGATCGAGACCGCCCCCGGTTCCGGCACCTTCGTCGAGTCGGCCCAGCGGGTCGCTGGCCAGACCGTCACGTGGCGGATCGCGGTCACCAACACCGGCGACCAGCCGCTCACCAACGTGGTCGTATCGGACCCGAACGCGGGTCCGTGCGTCAACAACATCGGCAACCTCGCCGTCGGTCAGACCGTCACCTACAACTGCACCGTCCCCGGCGGGTACCCGTCGAACACGACCAACACCGCTTCGGTGGTCGGCACCCCGCCCATCGGTCCGAACGTCACCGACAACGACCCCGCCCAGGTCGTGATCCTCAGCCCGGGCCTCAGCATCACCAAGCTCGTCGAGTCCGCTCCCGGCTCGGGTGTGTTCGTCGACTCGGCGTACCGCACCCCCGGCCAGACCGTCACCTGGCAGATCATCGTCACCAACAGCGGCAGCTCCGCGCTGACCGGTGTGGCCGTGTCGGACCCGAACGCGGGCCCGTGCGTCAACAACATCGGCAACCTCGCAGCGGGGCAGACCGTCACCTACAACTGCACCGTCCCCGCCGGGTACCCGGTCGACACGACCAACACCGCTTCGGTGGTCGGTACCCCGCCCGCCGGCCCGAACCTGACCGACAGCGACCCTGCTGACGTCAACGTGGAGAGCCCCAGCTTCGACGTGCAGAAGCTCGTCGAGTCGCCGCCCGGGTCCGGGACGTTCATCGAGGCCGACGCCACCGACGGCCTGTCCGCCCAGTACCTCGCCGGTCAGCCCGTCACGTTCCGGTTCCAGATCACGAACACCGGGACCACCCTCCTCGGCGCCCCCCGGGTCAGTGACCCCGTCGCCGGCCTCGACTGCTTCGACGGGTACTCCGGTCCCCTCACCCAGATTCTCCCGCCCGGCGGTCCGGTCAACGTCGACTGCACCGTCGCCGCCGGCTTCAACGCCGACGTGACGAACAACGTCCGGTTCACCTGGACCCCGGTGACCGCCGGCGGCTCCCCGCTCGGGATGGCGGACGTGACCGACGCCGACCCCGCCCGGGTCGACATCGTCACCCCGTCGATCGCGATCCAGAAGGAAGTCGAGACCGCAGCCGGTTCAGGCGTCTTCGCCGAGCTCGGCACCTACATCTCGTTCGGCCCCGTCCAGTTCCGTATCACGGTGACGAACACCGGCGAAACGACTCTCGCTGACTTCGCTGTCACCGACCCGCTCGGCGCTGCCTGTGACAACACCCGGACCGCTCCGCTCGCCCCGGGCGCCTCCTACACCTACACGTGTACCGTCATCGGCGGCTACACCGCCGACACCACCAACGTCGCGACAGTGACCGCTGTGCCGACGGACCCGAGCGGCACTCCGCTCGACCCGGCCGCTTCGGTCACCGACTCGGACCCCGCTGACGTCCAGGTCGGCCAGCCATCCATCGAGATCATCAAGACCGTCGAGACCGCCAACGGTTCCGGCGTGTTCGCCAACACCGGCGACTACGGCTCGGGGCAGGCGGTCACCTGGCGGATCGTCGTGACGAACACCGGCACCGTCGACCTGACCAACGTCACCGTCACCGACCCGAACGCCCCTTCCTGCGACAACACCATCGGCAACCTCGCCGCCGGGGCCAGCACCACCTACAACTGCACCGTCGCCGCCGGCTACACGACCAACACGACCAACACAGCGACCGTCGTCGGCACCCCACCCGCCGGCCCGAACGTCACCGATAACGACCCCGCCGACGTGAACATCGTCACCCCGTCCATCGACGTCCAGAAGGAAGTCGAGACGTTCGCCGGTTCCGGCGTGTTCATCGAGGCCGACGCTACCGACGGCCTCGCCGGCGCCTACGCCGCCGGTCAGCCCGTCACGTTCCGGATCACCATGACGAACACCGGCACGTCGAACCTGTCGGCCCTGCGGGTGTCCGACCCGGTCGCCGGCGCAGCATGCTCCGACGGGCTCAGCCTCCCGCTCGGGTCGCCCGTGTTCCCCCCTGGGTTCACCACGACGAACACGTGCACCGTCGCTGCCGGCTTCAACACCGACGTGACCAACGTGTTCGCAGTGACCATGACCCCGACCACCGCCGGCGGCACCCCGCTCGGCCTGCCCGACGTCACCGACCGCGACCCCGCCGACGTGAACATCGCCACGTCGTCGGTCGACATCCAGAAGCAGGTCGAGACCGAGAACGGTTCCGGGACCTTCATCGAGGCCGACACCACCGACGGCCTCGCCAGCAACTACACCGCCGGGCAGGGCGTCACCTTCCGGGTCGTCGTCACGAACACCGGCACCACCGACCTGACCAACGTGGTCGTCGCCGACCCGCTGGCCCCGACGTGCAACAACGTCATCGGCAGCCTCGCTGCCGGAGCGACGGTCGCCTACACCTGCACCATCAACGGCGGCTACCCCGCCGACACGACCAACACCGCGGACGTGACCGGCCAGCCCGTCATCGGCGGCCAGCCCACCGGGCAGCCCGTCACCGACACCGACCCCGCCGACGTGAACATCGTCACCCCGTCCGTCACCATCGACAAGACCGTCGAGACCGCCGCCGGTTCCGGGACCTTCGACGAGACCGGCACCTACGGTTCCGGGCAGGCCGTGACCTTCACCATGGTCGTCACGAACACCGGCGACGTCGACCTCGGGAACGTGGCCGTCACCGACCCGCTCGCGCCTGCCTGTGACCGCACCATCGGGTTCCTCGCCGCCGGTGACTCGGTCACCTACACGTGCACCGTGTTCAGCGGGTACACCGCTGACACCCGCAACGTCGCCCAGGTGACCGGCGAGCCGCCCGCCGGCCCGAACGTCACCGACGACGACCCCGCCGACGTGAACATCGTCACCCCGTCCGTCGACGTCCGCAAGGAAGTCGAGACGTTCGCCGGTTCCGGCGTGTTCATCGAAGCCGACGCGACCGACGGCCTCGCCGGCGCCTACACCGCCGGTCAGCCCGTCACGTTCCGGATCACGATCACCAACACCGGTGACACGCTCCTGAACAACGTCGCCGTG
>CXWK01001478.1_pt1 | contig 24036 bp, 21 predicted proteins | sample 590851 | NCBI WGS metagenome assembly CXWK01 (sample SAMEA3498364, study PRJEB10139) | wastewater metagenome | biome: wastewater treatment plant; material: activated sludge | place: Denmark | collected 2014-08-01
CCTGCCGCTCCACACCGGGACCGAACTGGCGAGGACACACCGCAACGATCCGAACCGATTAGGCACGAAGGTCGATCCGGAGGGTCAGGATGCCGTCGTCGAGCGACGCCTTTGCGTCTCCGATCATCGCGAAATCCTGATAGTCAACCTGTAGTTGTTCCAGGAACCGACCCCTATCAGACCCGGCAACCGGTGGCAGGGGCCGGTTCTTGACCGCATCGGCGCGTTCAGCGAAACGGGCAATCATCGCGTTCGGGTCAAAGATGTCAGTCATGGCGCCCATGGTATCGGGAGCACCCGGCCCCCTGGTGATGCCTTGGCCGACCTAACTGAAGCGAGCGACCAGGATCCGGTCTCGGCCAGCGAAATCTTGGAGTACCTCTGCGTCGCCAAGACCTGCGTCCTCGGCAATCGAAAGGACCGCGTCTGCCTGAGTCTCGCCGATCTCACAGATCAGAGCACCCGGCCGAGTAAGCCACAGCGGAGCGTCGCGAATGATCACCTCCAAGTCGTCGAGCCCCTCAGACCCGGCGACCAAAGCCTGACGCGGTTCAAAGTCGCGGACNNNGACACGATGATCGAAAAGCTTCCGGCAAGTTCTGAGGGGAGCGCCTCCCACCAACTCCCCTGCTCGAGGCGGACCCGTTGCGCGTGCAGACCCGCCTGCGCAAGATTTGCCCGTGCGACCGAGAGGGCGCCGTGGTCATAGTCGGTCGCCCAAACAATGACGTCAGGCATGGACCGCACCATCGTGATCGCAAGGGCTCCAGATCCTGTCCCCAGGTCGAGGACATGCGCGCTCGGTGCGGGATTCGGCCAATCCGACGGTGGCCGAACCGCCAGGCCGATGCGCTCCGCCTCTGCCAGAACGACATCTGCGACCTGCTCGGTCTCGGGCCGTGGAATGAGGACTCGCCGATCGACCTTCAGGTCAAAGTCTCGAAACGCCCAGCTACCGAGCGCATACTGCAGAGGGGTTCCGGCCACCCGGTCTTCGACGATATCGATGAGGCGTCCGACCTGACGGGCGGTCGCGATCCGGTCGCGGTCGGCGTTCGGGGCGGCATCGCTTGAGGTTTCCGCTGTATCGATCCGGTCGGGAGCGCCCACCGTTTCGAGGATCCAACGGATCTCAGATGGGGCCATCGGCGGTCCGTGCCGTTCGAGCCGTCGTGCCGCCCAGCCTGCGATCGCCGCCCAGTGATACACACCGGGGCCCGGCAGTTCATCGGCATCGAGCTCGTCAGCGTCGACGAAAACTGGACGCTCAGCTTCCAACATGTGCTCCCCCGCCGGATCAGGCTGCCGTACTCCATTCCGGTCCGGGCTGCTACCAGTCGAACGATCGACCGCCGACTTACTGTTCCGCTTCGCTCAGCAGACGCTCACGTTCGTCCCGAGCCAGTCCTTCGACAACCTCTTCAAGGTCACCGTCGAGGATCTGTTCCAGGCGGTACAGGGTAAGCCCGATTCGGTGGTCGGTGACCCGGTTCTCTTTGAAGTTGTACGTACGAATCTTTTCGCTGCGCCCGCCTCCCCCAACCTGGGCTTTCCGGTTGGCTGACAGGTCGGCTGCCTGACGTTCCTGCTCTACCTGGAGCAGGCGGGAACGCAGGATGCGCATCGCTTTTTCTTTGTTCTGCAGCTGAGACTTTTCGTCTTGGCAGGAGACGACCGTACCCGTCGGAAGGTGAGTGATCCTGACGGCGCTGTCTGTCGTGTTGACCGACTGGCCGCCCGGCCCCGAAGAACGGAACACGTCGATGTTCAGATCATTCGGGTCGATGTGGACATCGACCTCTTCGGCTTCGGGGAGCACCGCCACGGTCGCAGCCGACGTGTGGACCCGACCTTGGCTCTCGGTTGCTGGCACGCGCTGCACACGATGCGGACCGGCCTCAAACTTGAGAAGAGGCCAGACGTCGGTGCCGGCGACCATGAACGTGATTTCCTTGAAACCGCCCATATCTGACTCAGCGGCGTTCAAACGTTCGAGTTTCCAGCCTCGGCGCTCAGCGAAACGCTCGTACATACGGGCGAGATCGCCAGCAAAGAGGTTGGCTTCCTCCCCACCTTCTGCGCCGCGAATTTCGACGATCACGTTCTTATCGGCGTTCGGATCCTGTGGCAGCAGCAAGAGCTGCAGGTCAGCTTCAGCGTCTATGAGCTCGCCAGAGGTCTCTTTGATCATCTCCCGCAGTTCCGCTTTGCCGTCCGAGCTCGTCTCTTCGTCGAGCAGCTCTTGCATTCCGGCGATGTCGTCGGTGAGTTGACGGACGATGCGGCCCGCATCGACGATGCCACGCAGGTGCGCGTGGCGCCGGCCGGCGTCCCGGGACGCGGCGCGGTCACCCCCGGACAAGATCGAAGGCAGGTCGGCTTCGAGCTGATCAAGCTCGGCCTCTAGTTCGGGGAGTCGTTCCAGCATGAGTCGGGAAGGCTAGCTCTCGTCGTCGTTCGCGGCGTCACCGGTCTCTGCCACTTCCCCGCCTTCCGGCACGACTCGGTGAAGCGTCGCTGGTACCTGCGGAGCCAAAAGGGCGAGGCCCTCGGTGATGAAACCGTGCGCGTCGCCAGGTGCGACCAGCACCTCTACGCGCGGGCTGTCGTGTCCCGCGGCGAGAAACCGGATCCACGCCAGGGCAAGATCCGCGACGATCTCGAGATCGCCTCGAGCGGTCCCGACCAGAAGATCGTCGCCCGCCTGGGCAAACGCGGCCCCGCGTTCTAGAAGCCCGCGACCTGTCCTTGGCGGCGAGAGCCATTCGAACTGCCCGCTGAGGGCGCGTCCGTCGACCGCACCGGAGCGGCGGACCTCGTCCAACAGTCGCGTCTCTGAGCGGAGTCTCGAAAGGGGGTGTGTCCCGTTGAGCGGACGAAGTTCTGCGACGAGATTGGCCAACTCGCCCAGCTCGGCTTCGACTGCCAGGGTGTGTTCTGGGCCGAGGGACGACTGTCCGATCAGGTCGCGTCGAGCAGAACGATCGTGTTCGCCCACGCCCACATCCAGGACGAGCCCGTCTTCGTCTGCGGCGACGTCGATCGAAACGACTTCGACCCCCCAACACCACAGCGCCGGGCCGCCGTCAGAGTCGGGTCCGAACACCAGCTCTGCGCGCTGGTCGGTGATCTGCTGATTGTGACGCTCGACGATGCCGTCAAGGACCAGCGCCGCTTGATGTGCACGACCCTGGAGCGCATCGCGCCAAAGCGGCCAATCGAGCGGACGGAGCGGCGGGGCATCGCGGACCACCCGGTCGATGGTTTCGCCTTCGAGGAGCACCAAGTCGACCCCGTCGACCAAATACCCCGCCGTCTCGAAATTCAACATCGAGCACAGGGCAGCCACACCGAGCTCGCCTTCCAGCGCGTCCTTCGGTCGAATCAATTTGAGCGACACCGCTTTGCGCCGGTGGGCCCACAGCGCCGCAGATCCCATTCGCGGATCGGCCGGGTCATACGACCACGCCCAAGCGCTCCCCTCGGCATCTGTCAGGCAGACAAGCCCAGCCGTGCCAAGACTGGCAGCTTCTTGGTCGATCACAACACCGAGTTTGCGACACAGGCCGGTCAGCCGGGCCCGCTCCCTTGCGATGAGCTTGTCTGTTGCTTCAGGCTGTTCAACGGCCGTTGCGAAATCCAAGGATTGACCTCGACTTTTGTCGTCTGAACTCTCAAGTCGTCTGACCCTCAAAGGGAACGGCGCGTCCGACATCCTCCGAGCAGATCGCCGGCCTGACGCTAGGAGGCACCTAAAGCCGGTTTGAGAGTCACTTCTCGTGACGTCGCCCGCTGGGCGACGGACTCGGCCTGCTGGGCGGTAAGGACCGCTTCGACCGAGGCAATCGCGACCTCGACCTGATCGTCATCAGGCTCCCTCGTCGTCAACCGCTGGAGCGACAGCCCGGGCAACATCAACGCCCGGACCCATCGTTTATCCGCGTGATTGGCCGCAGCGCGAATGACTTCATACGACAGGCCCGCCACGATCGGAATTCCAAGCACTCGGCTGGCCACCAACACGGCCCAGCCCGGGTTACCGAACACGGCATGTGAGGCGATGCTGATCACCATCACCGTGAGCAAGAAGTTGGTGCCGCATCGGATGTGCTCGGTCGAGTACTTCTGTGCGGCTTCGACGGTAAGAGGATCACCGTTCTCGTACGCGGCGATCGCCTTGTGTTCTGCCCCGTGGTACTGAAAAACCCGCCGGATGTCGGGGATCATGCCGATCGCGATGATGTAACCGAGGAACATTGTGAGGCGGATGAGGCCTTCGACGACGTTGAAACGCAGCGTCGAATCGGTGAACCCGCCAAGGGATTTGGAAACCAGGCCCGGCGTGAGCATAAAGACGGCGGCGAAGATCAACATTGCGATCACCATCGTGGCTCGGGTCGCAGCCTCGCTGGGTTGGTCTTCTTCGTCTTCCATGGCCACCTGGGCGGACCAATTCAACGCTCGGTAGCCGATTGACAAGGACTCGACCAGCGTTGCGACGCCACGCACCAGCGGGATCTTGCCGTACTTGCTCGCCCAGCTTGGGGCGTCGTGGACCACCACGTCGATCTCGCCGTCGGGTTTGCGCACCGCGACCGCCCACGAGTCGGTGCCTCGCATCATCACGCCTTCCATGACGGCTTGACCGCCTAGATAGCGCGTTGGCTCAGAAGCCATCAGAACCTTCCCTTTCGGCTGCACGCCCCGGTCAGTCACGGGCCCCGCTCACCGGTAGGCGAAGCGGGCGGGTGCAGTTTGTCGACGTCAACTCAGCCCGTGACCGGGATTGTACCGGCCAACAGGTTCAAGCGGGCTACACATCGAGCCGCCCGTCACGGGCGGCTCGAAAGAGTTCTTGGTACTGGGCCCGGGCCGCTCACACGCGGTCCGGAACGTCGTGCAACTACTAAGACGCCGGGGTCTCGGTCGCTTCGGCCTTTGCAGCTTCGGCCTTGGACTTCTTCTTGGCCTTGATCTGCTTGCTGTAACGACGTTGGAAGCGCTCGACGCGACCACCGGTGTCTACGAGCTTTTGCTTGCCCGTGTAGAAGGGGTGGCATTCAGCGCAAAGTTCCACGCGGAGCTCGTCGACGGTTGAACGAGTCGTGAACTGGTTTCCGCAAGAACACGTGACTCGGCAGTCGCCGTACTGCGGGTGAATTTCAGTCTTCATGTGGTGTCTCCTGGCCTTGTGGCCGGTGTTAACCGTGCAAGCCGGGTAATCATTCCCTGCCCGGTGTCGTCAGGGCACATCGGGCGGAGCCCAATTGGCCCTAGCTAGAACGAATACGTACAGCTATGCGGTCGGCGACGGCGCCTTGGCGATCTCGGTCAAGAATTCGTCGTTGGTCTTGGTCGACCCGAGGCGGTCCATCAGCAACTCAAGACCGGCTCCGTCTTCAAGGGCGTCGAGTACACGGCGGAGCTTCCACACCTGCTTGAGGGCATCGCGATCGAACAGCAATTCCTCGTGACGAGTCGACGACTGGCTGACGTCGATCGCTGGGAAGATACGGCGTTCGGCGAGGCGCCGGTCGAGCTTGAGCTCCATGTTTCCGGTGCCCTTGAACTCCTCAAAGATCACTTCGTCCATGCGGCTGCCCGTCTCGACGAGGGCGGTCGCCATGATGGTCAGCGAACCGCCTTCCTCGGTGTTTCGAGCAGCACCGAAGAACTTCTTTGGCGGATACAGCGCAGCAGAATCGACACCACCAGAAAGAATGCGGCCCGACGGCGGGGCACCCAGGTTGTAGGCACGACTCAGACGGGTGATGCCGTCGAGGATGATCACGACGTCTTTACCCAGTTCGACGAGACGCTTGGCGCGTTCGATCGTCAGTTCAGCAACCTGAATGTGCTGTTCTGGCGGGCGGTCAAACGTGGATGCGTAGACCTCGCCCCGCTTCACGTGCCGGCGAAAGTCCGTCACTTCTTCTGGGCGTTCGTCGACCAGCAGAACGATGAGGTGGACCTCGGGATTGTTCGCCTCAATGGCAGAGACGATCTCTTTCATGATCGTCGTCTTACCGGCCTTAGGCGGCGAGACGATTAGACCGCGCTGACCCTTACCAATCGGGGCGAGCAGGTCAATGATCCGTCCTGCGGTACGGGTGGGGTCGCCCGTCTCCATCGAGAGCCGCTCATCGGGAAACAGTGGAGTCTTGTCGGAAAAGTTGGGGCGGCTCTTGGCCTGCTCGGCGCTGATGCCACACACCGTCTCGATCTCGACCATCGCCGGGTACTTCTCGGTGTTGCCGGGAGGCCGGGTGGCACCGGTCAGGTAGTCGCCTTTGCGCAGGCCGTATTTGCGGATCTGCGATGCCGAGACATACGCATCGTTCTTGCCCGGAAGCGGACCGGATGAACGGAGAAAGCCGTAGCCTTCCTCGCGCACTTCGAGGAGGCCTTCGATTGGGATCGGTTCGCCGATTGGTTCATCTTCGCGTTCGGCGCCTCGGTTACGGCCACGCCGACGATTGCGGCGATTGTCCTGGTTGTCGCGAGCGCTGTCCCGTTGATTGCTGTCCCGGGAGTTGTTGTCGCGCTGGTTGTTGTCCCGCTGATTGTTATCCCGCTGATTGTTGTCGCGGGAGTTGTTGTCACGGGGGTTGTTCCGCTGACGGTTCTTGCGCTGCCCATTGTTATCGCGCTGCGAACTGTTGCCGTTTCGGCCGTCTTGGGAGCGGTTACCGTCCTGGTTACGGCCTTCTTGGTTGCGGCCTTCTTGGTTGCGGCCTTCCGCAGCCCCTCCATCACCGCGACCATCCTGCTGGGATGTACCCGGGTTAGAGCCGGCGCCGTCGCCCTGCCCTGGAGTGTCGCCGCCACGCTGGGCAGGCGAACCGTTGCGATCGCCGGAACCTTGGTTGGGTCGTTGCGAAGGCTCAGACGCCACCGGCCGCTGGGACCGGATCGAGGTCCGAGACTGCTGGGCTTTGTCCGCCGCGGCGAAGATCTCGTCGTCGCTGAGAACGGGCTGGGACCGCCGAGCATCCGCCATCGGGTCGAAGCTAAACGATTGCGGACTGGACGCCGGTCGAGGTGCCGACCGAGCCGTCGTCGCCGGATCCGACCGACCCGAGGGCTGAGCCGAACCGTTTGGGCGAGGGGCCGGAGCCGCATCTGCGCTAGCCCGGCTGTCAGAGCGTTGTTGAGGAGCGCCATTCTTTGGCGCGGACTCTCCGCCGCTTGAGCCGGCACCGTTCGTCCCCGACGAGGCAATGCGCTCAGCCAGCTCTGCCTTTTTCAACCGCGACACGCCTTTGATGCCCATGGCCCGGGCCATGCTCAACAGGGTGTCCCTGTCCTTCTTGGCCAAGGAATTCGCGGAAGCTTGATCGCTCATAAATGGTCCCTCACGGGTAGCACTGATGCCGCGCACGTCGAAAAGGTCGCGGCCTCACGGTGCAGTCGAATGCTTACGTCGCACCCCGGAGTGAAGGAAACGCTTCCCAGAAGCGGCCAGACGGGCCGAGGTGAACGAGGCTACGGATCAGAGAAATTTGATCCGCCTCATGGACAAGAATCTGTCCAGGTGCCTGACACCCTAACCGATTATGCAAGTCGCGTGCAACGACCGTTTCTGCGAGGTCTCACGCTGACGCTACGAGCGGCCTCCGGCACGCTCACCCCCGCTGGCTCTGTGGGCGTTCCACCCGGTTAACGCAGGCCCTGGGCGATCATCCGCGGGAGGAGGTCGTACGCAACCTGGACGGGACTCTGCGCCGTGTAGGCCTCGTTGAACTCGCCACCCGGACCATCGATCGTTGAGTCGAACATCATGTACGGAACCGGGTCGCTGGTGTGGGTTTTCAGCGCCACCGGCGTCGGGTGATCGGGCATGACCAGAATGCGGTACGGGCCGAGGCCGCTGAGGCCGTCGAGAAGCGGTTCGAGGATGCGGCTGTCCCAGTTTTCGAGAGCCTCAACTTTGGCCTCGAGGTCACCGTTGTGCCCGGCCTCATCGGATGCCTCGACGTGGAGGAGGAAAAAGTCCTCGTCTTGAAGGTGGGCCAGTGCGGCGTCTCGTTTGCCCTCGTAGTTGGTGTCGTAATAGCCAGTGGCTCCGTCGACTTCGACAACTTCAAGGCCTGTCAGCACGCCAAGGCCGCGCAGGAGGTCGACCGCCGTGACCAGACCGCCGGAGACGCCGTATCGCTCCGCAAACGGTTCAAGCCGGGGGCGGGTGCCTTGACCCCACAGCCAGATCTGTGTGGCCTCGGCGCCAACCTCTCCCGCGACGCGAGCAACGACCGACTGCGACCGTTCCATGAGGTCGATCAGACGCAGAGCCGCAGGTCCGGTTGGCAACACGATGGGGTCGTCACTGATGTCGTGCGGAGGGGTGCAGACGGCCGCGCCCAGATCTTTCGGGGCGACCATGATGTGGCGATACATGACGCCAGGCACGAACCTGATCCCGTCTCCCCCGAGTTCCTCGTTCACCGCTTCGATGATTGGCGTAGCCAGCTCTGTCGGGATGTGACCGGCGGAGAAATCGGCCATCACGCCGTCGCGGACGGTCACGAGATTGCAGCGGTAGGCAACTTCGTCGTCGGCGAGGTCGATGCCCATGGCCGCAGCCTCGATCGGCGCCCGTCCGGTGTGGTAGCGGGCGGGATCAAAGCCCAGAATGGCCATGTTGCCTACATCGCTCCCCGGCGGGAAGCCCGGCGGAATAACGGCTGCCCGACCCACCTCGGCTCTCGACGCCAGTTTGGCGAAGGTCGGCATAGACGCGTAACCAAGCGGTGTGCGACCACCCAGTTCAGGAAGGGGTTGGTCGGCTGCGCCATCGGGAACCAAAACGAGGTATTTCACATCGCCGATGCTACCGGAGGTCCCCTCTGAGCGACGCAGCGTTACACCTGCCAACGACCTCCCCTCGTCGGCGTGCAGAGCGCCGCTGTGACTGGACTCACACCGCATCACGCCAGACCGACCAGCGACGGAACAACGGCCTCATCGGTCGGTGCTGCCCAAGCGGCGATCCTTGGTGCGATCGCGCAGCCTGACGACAGGAGCTGAAAAGTCGAGGCGGCATAGGCTCCCCCAATGCTTTGGGGTCGATCGTGGTTGTGGTGTGTTGCTTTCGCGTTTGCTGCGTCGGTCGCGGCCGCGTGCGGGTCTGATGATCCCGAGGTCGACGGCTCGAGAAGCCAATCTTCCGTCGGTGTCGGACAGCGAACACCCGACCAACCGCCATCGGACTACGAGCTCCAAACCGAGGCGCCCACCTTTAGCGTCACACCGATGACGGTGAACGCCAAGGACCCTGTCGATCTTGCTCGCCATCCCGACAGCGGCGACATTTTCATAGCGGAAAAGTCCGGCACCGTACGTCGCCTTGACGAGGACGGCGACCTGTCCGAACCGGTGATCGAAGAGCCTGTCGCAACAAACATGCTCGAACAGGGGTTACTCGGCATGGTGTTCTCGCCCGACGGCAGTTACCTCTACACAAACCGTGTGACCCCCGAAGAAGTGACGGCGATCGAGGCGTACCGCTGGGTGAACGGCGCGCCACAAGGCGATGCCGTCACAATTCTGGAAGTCCCTCAGCCCTATGAGAACCACAACGGCGGAGGCATGGCCTTTGACGATAACGGGCTGTTGTACATCGGGTTTGGTGATGGCGGATCGGCAGGCGACCCGGAAAACAACGGGCAGAACGCGAACACCCTGCTGGGCAGCCTGGTCCGGATCCGCCCGGTACCAGAAGAGGGTGGCTACGAGATCCCAGCGGAGAACCCCTTCGCTTTGGGTGGAGGCGCCCCTGAAGTTCTCCACTTGGGCCTACGGAACCCTTGGCGGTTCTTCATTGACGAGGAGCGTGGCCTTCTCTGGATCGCCGATGTCGGGCAGCGAGTTGAAGAAGAAATCGATGTGGTCTCGCTCGACGAAGCCGGTCTGAACTTTGGGTGGGCCGTCAAAGAGGGGCTGACCGACTACGAGACGCCGCACACGCCTTGGGGAGACGGCGTCTTTGCCGATCCGGCCTATGTCTATGACCACGAGGGCGGCAGATGTTCGATCACGGGCGGCGTCGTGGTCGCAGACAACACCGGCGAAGATTGGTACCTCTTTGGTGACTTCTGTTCGTCTGAGATCTGGGCGATGAACGCCGATGACATCTTGCCGGGAGAATCGGCTGTGTTTGCGCTACCACAGCGACGGGTGCGCAATCCGGTTGCGTTCGCTCTGGACGATGAGGGCAACGCGTACGTGCTGGACCAGACAGGCTTTGTGGGCAAGATTTCGCTGACGAGATAGGCGGCAGGCGACACCCGCCAGCGTGGCCAGACCGCTCCGACCCGTTAGCTTCCGAGGATGGCTTCGGCAACCGCGTCGGCGGTGGATTCAGCGTTCTGCGCACCAGCGACCTGCGAAATCGCCTGGTTCGGGTCTTTGAGACCGTGACCCGTCACCGTGCAGACGACTGTTGCTCCCTTGGGAAGCCGACCCGCCTTGTGTAGCTGGGCAACCCCAGCAACCGACGCGGCCGAAGCCGGTTCGACAAAGACACCTTCGTGTGCCGGCAGCCAACGGAACATCTCAAGGATCTGGGAGTCTGTGACCGCCTCGATGCTTCCGCCCGACGCGTCCCGAGCTTCGATCGCACCGTCCCACGACGCGGGATGTCCGATACGGATCGCCGTCGCCACCGTTTCGGGATGGTCGACGGGCTGCCCGTAGACAAGAGGAGCCGCTCCCTGTGCTTGGAAGCCATGCATTCGAGGAAGGCGCGAGCTCAGGCCAGCGTCGAAGTACTCCTTGTAGCCCATCCAGTACGCGGTGATGTTGCCAGCATTACCGACCGGCAAGCAGTGCAGATCGGGGGCGTCACCGAGCACGTCGACCACTTCGAACGACGCCGTCTTTTGACCTTGCAATCGGTACGGGTTGATCGAGTTGACGACCGTGAAGTCTCCGCGCTCCCCCAGTTCCCGCACGATGTCAAGCGCGGCGTCGAAGCTCTTATCGATCTGGACGACCTTGGCCCCGTGGATCAGCGCTTGGCTGAGCTTGCCCAGCGCCACCTTGCCGCTCGGCACGATCACCGCTGCCGTCATCCCGGCACGGGCGGCATACGCGGCGGCCGCCGCGGACGTGTTGCCTGTCGACGCGCAAATAACCGCGGTCGCGCCCTCTCGTTTGGCCTGCGAGATCGCCATGGTCATCCCGCGGTCTTTGAACGAACCGGTGGGATTCATCCCCTCGAACTTGAGGTAGATCTCGGCACCCAATTCTTCGGAGAGGCGGGGAGCGGGAACGAGCGGCGTGCCGCCTTCGTAGAGCGTAACTACCGGACTGTCCTCATCGACCGGGAGGAACGAACGATAGGCCTCGATAACGCCCGGCCAGCCAGCTTGGTTCATGTTGCGGCTCCGATGACGGCGATAACAGAGTCGATAGAAACGACACAGTCGAGCTGCTCTACGGCGCTCAACGTTGCCTGTACCGCGTCCTGGTTTGAAGAGTGGGTAACAAAGGTAAGGCGGGCATGCCGTTCGGCTCCCCTTTGGCGCACCGATTCGATGGACACGCCGTGACGCCCGAACTCCGAAGCGATCTCGGCGAGGACGCCAGACTCGTCGGCGACACTCATCCGGATGGCGTACTGAGATTCGATCGCAGAGGTTTCGAGCATGGGGACCGATTCGAGTGACCCGTGACGTGGCGCGCCCCCGCCGACGAGGTTCTTGGCCGCGTCGACGACATCGCCAAGGACCGCCGAGGCGGTCGGCATGCCACCAGCACCGCGGCCATACAACATCAACTCGCCCACGGCGTCGGCCTCGATGAACAGCGCGTTGAAGGCTTCACGGACCGAGGCAAGCGGATGGCTGTTCGGGATCATGGCGGGCGCAACGCGTGCGCCGATGCCGCCGTCGGACCGCTCCACGACGGCTAGGAGCTTGATCGTGTATCCCAGAGCGGCAGCCGCAGCAATATCGTTGCTGGTCACCGCCGTAATGCCTTGACGTGATACGTCGTCGGAGGTGACATCGGCGCCGAATGCGAGCGTGGCGATAATCGCCGCCTTGGCCGCGGCGTCGAACCCCTCGACATCGGCGGTCGGGTCGGCTTCTGCGTATCCCAGTTCTTGGGCCTCGGCGAGGGCCTCGTCAAACCCTGTGCCCTGTTCGGTCATCTGGGTGAGGATGAAGTTGGTCGTTCCATTGACGATGCCGAGCACTCTGCGGATGCGGTCTCCGGCAAGCGATTCACGGATGGCCCGAAGCAGCGGAATGCCCCCCGCGACCGACGCTTCAAACAGCAGGTCCACCCCGGCGGAGTCGGCTAGCTCGAACAGTTCTCGGGAACAGGAGGCAATCAGTTCCTTGTTGGCGGATACGACAGGCTTTCGGAGCCGTATCGCCCGTTCGATCAGGGATCGTGCCGGGTCAACGCCGCCCATGAGTTCGACGACCAGGTCGACGTCGTCTGCCTCGACAACGCTCATCGGGTCAGAGACGATTACCGGTGCGCTGGGACCGAGGTCGCGTGAGGCGTCAAGATTGCGAACCGCTGCCCTGGTCACCTCGACGCGAATACCGGTACGCATCTCGATCGCTTGCGTTTGTTGGGAGACCAGGCGGACGAGAGCAGAACCGACGGTCCCGAGGCCGAGGACGCCGACTCGTACGGTTGGTGCCTCGCTCATGCCACTTGGTCCTCTCTCCGAAATCGGTTGGTGCAGGGGTGCGTTCGCGTCGGCCATCTAACAGTCCAAACGAGCTAGGTCGTCGAAGGTTTCGCGGCGAATGACCAGGCGATGTTCGCCGTCTCGCACGAAAACCACCGCCGGCCGAGGCACTTTGTTGTAGTTGGACGCCATCGAGTAACCATAGGCACCGGTGACCGCAGTAGCGACAATGTCACCAACCGACACATCGGCGGGCACCGATGCATTCTTTACGATTAGGTCACCCTGTTCACAGTGTTTTCCGGCAATGGTCGCTACGTCGGGGCGTGGCGCTGTCGGCCGGGCCGGATCAAAGACTTCGTAATCGGCCTGGTAGAGGCTGGGGCGAAGGTTGTCGCTCATTCCGCCGTCAATCGCGATGTAGCGCACCACACCGGGGATGTCTTTGATCGTCCCCACCCGGTACACCGTGATTGCGCACGGCGCGACGAGAGACCGTCCCGGCTCGATCATCAGACGAACGTGGTCGTGAAATGGCGAGTCGGCGGCATGTTCCATCGCAGAGCGGAACGCAGCGACAGTCGTTTGCCCGTACTGGGCGATCGTCGGCGCGTCGTCTCCCGAGTGGTAATTGACTCCCAGGCCGCCACCGACGTCGAGGATCGACATTTCGTGCTCGGTGAAGCGGTCCAGATCAGTGGCTAACTCGACCAGCACTTGGGCTGAACGCTCAAAGGATTCAAGCGAAAACACCTGCGATCCAATGTGGGCGTGTATTCCTGCCAAGGCCAGAAAATTGCTGCTGGAAACGAGCTGGCACGCTTGGGAAGCTTGGCCGTTTTCGTAGCCGAAGCCGAACTTTGAGTCGGCCAGCCCGGTCGTGATGTAGTCGTGGGTGTGGGCTTCGACGCCGGGATTGACCCGGACCAGCACCTTGGGGATGGTTCCCAGTTCTTTTGCTAGCTGTTCTAGGCGAGCGATCTCGTCGAAGGAGTCGACCACAATGAGCCCCACGCCAGCTGTCAGCGCCTGGGTGATTTCGTGCACCGATTTGTTGTTGCCATGCATGACGATGCGGGCCGGGTCAAAACCTGCGCGCAACGCCATGTCCAGCTCACCGCCGGTCGAGACATCGAGGCTGAGTCCTTCTTCGTCGATGATCTGGACCAAAGCTCGGCACGAAAACGCCTTAGAGGCGTACACGACGTTCCGCGCTCCGAATTCGTCGGCGAACGCCCGGGCTCGGGTCCGGATGCCTTCCTCGTCATAGATAAACAGTGGAGTGCCATAGATCTCAGCCAGTTCGGGGACTGACACTCCCCCGATGGTGAGCGCGCCGGACTCGTCGACGCCATGAAACGGCGGCAGCAGTTGGTCTTCGATCGCTGAGCCCGTTTGAAGGCCGCCCACCTGGGAACCTCCCGGCCGCGAACCGACGTTGTGGGCCTCAGGCGTCGTCATCGAGCCGCTCCATGACGTCGGGTGCTGTCACACCCAGGATGGTCAGTGCATTCGCCAAGACCGATTGCGCCGCCTGAGCGAGGGCCAAGCGGGCGACGCTCAAATCGTGGTCATCGGTTAACACCCGGCAGTCGTGATACCAACCATTGACCAGGCCAGCCAAGGTTCGGACCCAGGTGGTGACACGGTGCACCGCCCTTGATTCCGCTGCCAACCGGATCGTTTCGGGGTAGGTCACCAGGTGCGCCATCAGGTCGCGTTCCCGATCGTGCGTCAGCGCAGACAGGTCGAGATCAGCAGCGGATGGGACCGTCAGATCGGCTTTCCGTGCAGCGCGGTCGATCGACGCCAGCCGGGCGTGCGCGTACTGGACGTAATAGACCGGGTTGTCCATCGACTGCGACGCGACCAGTCCGATGTCAAATGTCTGCGTCGTGTCCAACGACTGCAGCAAAAAGGTCAGGCGAGCGGCGTCGGGATCGACCTCATCGAGAAGCTCGCTCAAGGTCACGATCGTTCCGGCCCGTTTAGAGATCCGCACCTCTTCACCGTGACGAAGCAGCGTCACCATCTGGCCGAGCAGGACCTCCGGTTGTCCCACGGGGTGGCCCATGGCAGCTGTACCGAACTGCAGTGAAGCGATCTGGCCGTGGTGATCTGCCCCCCAGATGTCGATGAGGTGATCAAAGCCGCGGTCAAACTTCGACTGGTGATACGCGACGTCTGCTGCAAGATACGACGGAGCTCCGTTCGATCGGATGAGCACACGGTCTCGTTCCTCGCCGATATCGGCGGTCCGGAGCCAAAGCGCACCGTCAGCTTCGTAACACAGTCCGGCGGCCTTCAGTCGTTGAACGGCGGCCTCGACCTTGCCCGTCTCATGCAGAGTCCGCTCGGAATACCAGGTGTCGAACGTGACGCCGAGGCGGTCAAAGTCCGAGATGAGGCCTGCCATGACCTGGGCGTATCCCCATTCTCGGATGTCTTCCATCGAGGCATCCGCCGGGAGGCCCTCAGACAGGTAGAGCGCTGCCATATCGGCTAGGTACTGGCCGCCGTAGCCGTCCTCGGGCAGCTCCCCGCCTGTGACGTATGCCTGGAGCGACAATCCGAAGCGGTCCATCTGAGCGCCAGCGTCGTTGATGTAGTACTCACGGCTGACCTCGTGGCCGACCGCGGTCAACAGATTGGCGAGGGCGTCGCCGATGGCTGCCCAGCGGGCCCCGCCGACATGCAGCGGGCCAGTCGGGTTGGCCGAGACGAACTCGAGGTTGATGCGTTGAGGCTGAGCAACGGTGACATGCCCGTAGCGGTCACCCGCCGCCAACACCGAAGCGACCGCTTCGTGTAGCCACGACGTTCGCAGGTACACGTTGACGAAACCTGGGCCGGCGACCTCGGCGCGTTCAAAGTGCGGCAACGACTGGGGCGTGAGGCGTTCAACGATTTTGTCGGCGAGGACTCGGGGGTTCTGACCTGCCGCTTTGGCGTAGACCATCGCCGCGTTCGTCGCGAAATCGCCGTGTGCGGAGTTGCGGGCAGGTTCAACGTGCACCCCGCGGTCCGCCGAAACGCCGATTTCGGACAGCGCTTCGGCCACCACCTGCGAGATCACTTCTTGCATTGCAGTCCTCGCCCATCGTCGGCAACGTTTCGGCGCCCGAATGGTAGCGGTCGTCCCCCGCCCGTTTCGCTCCCGACCGCGCCTCGCACCGCCAACTCGGCCGGCCCGACCCCTGGGGTTCGAAGGGTTCGTTCCGCCGGGGGTTCCTCACGCCGGCGCTTCACGATCGGGACGGGCGATCCGGGCTGGGCGCAGTGCGGCATGAACGCCAGTAGCAGGGCCGCGGAAGCCTCGGAGTAGTTTTTTGCCTTCATTCCAATCCACGGGTCACTGGAACTTGTATCGATGAAACGCGCACTGATCACCGGAATCTCCGGACAGGACGGCTCCTACCTGGCGGAACTCCTTTTGGATAAGGGGTACGAGGTCCACGGCATCGTCCGCCGTTCCTCCTCTCTCAACCGCGGTCGGATCGATCAACTGAGCTACACCGAGGCCGCAGCGGAGGGGCGTTACCACCTTCACTATGGCGACCTCGCCGACGCGGTTGGGCTCGTCAACTTGGTGCGCGACGTTCAACCACAAGAGATCTACAACCTTGCAGCCCAGTCGCATGTGGCGGTGTCCTTTGCGATGCCCGACTACACCGGTTTGGTGACAGGTCTTGGCACCGTCCGTATTCTTGAAGCCATTCAGGCTTCCGGTATCGACTGCCGCTTCTATCAAGCGTCCTCGTCGGAAATGTTCGGTAACGAACCTGCTCCGCAGTCCGAAGAGACCCCGTTTCACCCCCGCAGCCCGTACGCTGCCGCCAAGGTGTTCGCCTTCCACACGACGGTGAACTACCGCGAGGCGTACGACATGTTCGCCACCAACGGCATTCTCTTTAACCACGAGAGCGAACGCCGCGGCGAAAACTTCGTCACCCGCAAGATCACCCGTGGCGTTGCCGCCATCAAGCACGGCCTCGCTGACGAATTGGTGCTCGGCAACCTGGATGCTCGCCGCGACTGGGGCTACGCCCCTGAGTACGTCGAGGCCATGTGGCTGATGCTTCAGCACGACGAGCCGGACGACTTCGTTGTGGCGACCGGTCAGACGACGTCGGTGCAAGAATTCTGCGAGATGTCTTTCGCTCACGTCGGGCTCGACTGGGAAAAGTACGTTCGCACCGATCCCAAGTTTGTGCGCCCGAGCGAAGTACCCGACCTGATTGGTGACGCATCAAAGGCCCGCACCAAGTTGGGCTGGGAACCGAAGGTCAAGATCGACCAGCTCGTCCAGATCATGGTCGACGCCGACATGGCCGACATCGAACGAAACGGTCGCCAGGCGATCTAACGCCAGCCGGCGAACGACAGCGGGATTGCGGCTGGGTGCGTTCGAGGCGCGCCCGGCCAGTACTATGTGCCGCCTTGCCCTCGTAGCTCAGCGGATAGAGCATCGGCCTCCGGAGCCGTGTGCGCAGGTTCGAGTCCTGCCGAGGGCGCTTTCATTTTCGACGCAGCCAGAAGCACAGCCAGGCTTCAAAGCCTCGGCGCCCTGGGCAGCTTCAGTTAGTTCGGCATCTCGCCACCGCCACGCGGTGCCTTTCGAGGACAAGTTCGGGATCGCACCCATAACGCTGCGAGATGCTCCCCGTCTTTCGTTGGGGAACGTGGGTACAGTTTGCCGACATGCATGTCGCTCACTGAGCGAACCCGGCCACAGGCGAGGTGGGCTATGCCGAGCTACAACCTGGTTGGGCTCAGAGCAACCGGCGACTCGATTCATCTGTTCGCGACGGTCCTGGACCAGGACCCGACCGAACGACCGCCGGCCGTCACCGTCGTCTTCGAAGGCCGGCCGCTGCCCGTAGCGTGGCGCCGTCAACCGATCGGATCTCCAGGGGATCGCCTCTGGTGGGCGAAGCTCGAAGTATCCGACCTCAAAGCAGCGGCGTACTACCGGGCCGAGTTGGTCGACGCAGGGCTTGACGTGAAAGCCAGCGCTCGGGTCGCAACGTTGCCGGCGGACGGTTCGACCCCATTTCAATTGGTGGTCGGTTCATGCTTTGACATCTTGGGCCAACACCGCAACGTGCTCGACGACGCATACCGCGTGCTGAGCCAAGAGGCCCCAGTCGACCTGTCATACAACATGTGGCTCGGAGACCAGGTCTACGTTGACGCTCCTTGGTCAACGTCGACCCGTGCGACCGACGCCCGTCGCACGATTTATGACCGGTACCTGCGTTCTTGGGGGCTTCGCACTCCATCTGGTTTGGCAAACGCCATGAGCCAATCGTCGAACTGGTACCTGCCGGACGACCACGAGTTCTGGAACGGATACCCCGACCCGAGCTGGCTGACGCTCTTCTGGCACACGTTCAAGAGGTTCGTCCGCCAAGTGTGGCGTGCACTTCCGCCGTCCAAAACCTTGCCGCATCCCGCGAGTCAGGGCGAATGGGGTAAAACTGCTGGTGAGGCGTATTGCGTCTTCGCATCCGATCTCGACTTTGACACCTTCGACGAATCCGTCTCGCCTGAGGGGCTCCAGCAGGTCGACTTCGGCGGTGTGGTCCTGGTCGCCGTCGATACTCGGTGGCGGCGGACCATCCGAAAGGCCCTCGACGGTGCTGGCTTTATGTTGGAGGACGACCTTGACGCACTCGTCGCCCTGCTCGACAACGAACCACGCACGGTATGCCTCGCGCTCAGCCGGCCGATCATCGGCTTTCTCCCACGGCAAAGCGTGAGTCCTGGACCGGCCGACGGAGGGCCCGAGCAGTTCCCGCACCAGTACACCCGCCTGTGGAAGGCGCTCGCGCGGCGAGCGAGGAAAGGCTGGCCGACGTTGACGGTCGCCGGTGACGTGCACCGGCACGCCGTCCGCGGAGCGCTGGGCGGCGGGCTGCTCGAAGTCGTCAGCTCCCCCACGTCGCTCCTGGATGCCCTCGACGATCGTTCGTGGGTCACCCGCATGCGGAACGCGGCCGACAGGTTTCGAGTGACGGTTCGCAACCTCGAACTGAAACTGCGACGACGCAAAGCTGCAACCATCGATTTCGCCTACCCCGATTTCGGCTTCAACATCAACGACGACGACCAGTGGGACGGGACGGCAAAGGCGGGCACCGAATTCTTCCTTGCGGGAGCACGAAGAAGCGGACTTGCCGGGGTCCAGTTCGATACGTCAGACCCGGCCCGGCCGGTCGTCACCGTCCGCTCGGTCGTCGAACCCCAGAAGCTGCCCGGCGACCTTGTCGTGGCCACACGACAGTTCTCCTGGCGCGCTGGCGACGGCTGGGTAGAGACCAGCCCGGGTCAACCACCCGCCTGATCAGCAGCAACTTCGGCGGCCCTCGAATCGAGAAGCACAAACAAGTGTTCGGGGTAGCTGCTAGAGTGGCGCGGTGACTGCAGCTTTCCAACCGTCGCTCCTGGCCGCTGGCCAGCCTGCCCTCGGCGATCTGGGGCTGACCGTTCATCGAACCACGCTGAGCAACGGCGCGTGGATCGATCTTCGACCTGGTTGGGTCGACGGCGCCGACGAGTTGTTCGAACGACTCGAACGCGACATTCCATGGCGAGCGGAACGCAGACCGATGTACGAGCGAGTCGTCGACGTCCCGCGCCTGGTTGCGATCTACGGAAAGTACGACCCGCTCCCCGACCCTCTGGTCGCCAGCGCCCGGGATGCGCTGAGCGAGCACTACGGAGCCGAACTTGGCGAACCTTTTCGGACCGTCGGGTGCTGCCTCTACCGAGACGGACGCGACTCGGTTGCCTGGCACGGCGATCGCTTTGGACGAGGCCGCAAACAAGACACGATGGTCGCCATCGTCGTGTTAGGTGCGCGCCGACGCTTCGGGTTGCGTCCCGCCGGCGGCGGTCCGGCCATGTGGTTCGAACCAGGCCATGGTGACCTGCTCGTCATGGGCGGCTCATGTCAGCGCACGTGGGAGCACGGGGTCCCCAAAACCGCACGTCACATCGGCCCACGGATGAGCGTCCAGTTTCGACCAAACGGGGTCTTTTAACCGGACGATTGGAGCCCTGCGACCACGCCGATCGACTCGGCGACAGCTGACTGAACCGACCGACCAGCCCGGGGATCTAGCATCTCCGCTGTCGTGTCAGACGTTCGAACGCCAGCCGGACTCAGAACTGGGAGCCACCCGTCGTGAGTGACACAGCAAACTCCGCCGAAGTCGCACCGCTCACGGTGAGCACGATCCCCGAGGTGATCAAACGCGCTCAGGCGCTGTTCGCAGACGACGAAGCCTTCGTAGAGCCCGACCAGCGACTGACCTACGGCCAGTTGATCGACCAGATCCACATCGCCGGCGCCGCGTTCATCGCGTCGGGAATCGAACCGGGCGACCGTGTATCAATCTGGGCCCCCAACATCTCTGAATGGGCGATCGCGGCCTTTGGCCTCTACCTGGTCGGCGGTGTTCTGGTTCCGCTCAACACCCGTTACAAAGGAACCGAAGCGGGCTACGTCCTCGACAAAGCCTCGTCGAAAATGCTCTTCACGGTCACCGACTTTTTGTCTACCGATTATGTCGAACTCCTGAACTCCGTCGAGCGGCAAGACCGGCTCGAAGACATCGTGGTGATGCGAGGCGCCGTACCGAACGGAGCCGTGTCGTGGTCGGACTTCCTCGATCGAGCTGGCCACGTCGACACAACGCAAGTGACGATGCGCGCCAACGCAGTGACCCCCGACGACGTTTCGGACATTTTGTTCACTTCAGGCACCACGGGCTCGCCAAAAGGGGCCATGTTGGTCCATGGCGCGTCGGTACGAGCCTTTTGGACGTGGGCAGAGCTGGTCGGCCTCACCGCCGAAGATCGCTATCTGATTATCAACCCGTTCTTCCACAGCTTCGGTCTCAAAGCCGGGCTGCTGGCCTCGCTACTCAAAGGTTGTGCGATGGTGCCGCAACCGATCTTTGACGTGCCCGACGTCATGGCCAGGGTCGCGGCGGAACGGATCAGCATGATCCCCGGCCCCCCGACCATCTACCAAGCAATGCTGAACCACCCCAACCTGTCCGAGTTCGACATGACGTCGCTGCGCCTGGCCGTCACCGGTGCAGCGAGTATCCCGGTCGAGCTCATTTACCAAATGCGCGAGCGGCTCGATTTCGAACGGATCGTCACCGCGTACGGCCTCACCGAAGCGACCGGTATCGCAACGGTCGCCCGCTCCGGCGACAGTCCGGAGACGATCGCACGTACCTCTGGCCGAGCCATCCCCGGCGTCGAAGTGAAGCTGGTCAACCAGGATGGTTCCCTCGCCGCGGCCGGCGAACCAGGTGAGCTTTGGCTCCGCGGCTACAACGTCATGGCCGGCTACCTCGACAACCCCGAGGCGACAGAGGAGGCCATCACCCAAGACGGCTGGCTCAAGACCGGCGATATTGCCGTGATGGACGACGACGGCAACGTGTCGATCACCGACCGCAGCAAGGACATGTTCATCGTGGGCGGTTTCAACGCCTACCCCGCCGAGATCGAGAACCTGCTACTGCGTGCGCCAAACGTCGCACAGGCGGCCGTGATCGGGGTTCCCGACGAGCGCCTCGGAGAAGTGCCGATGGCGTTTGTCATTCCGGTGGCTGGCAAGACCGCGACCTCTGACGAGATCATCGACTGGGCTCGGGACAACATGGCCAACTTCAAGGTGCCCCGACGAGTCGAAATAGTAGATGCTTTCCCGCTGAACCCGTCAGGCAAGGTCCTCAAGTATGTGCTGAGGGACCGGGTCGCCTCGGGCGGGTCCGACAGCCAAAAGTAACCGACCACGTTTGGAGTAGATGTGAGCGACGCGCAGCCTCTAGTTGGCATTGTGATGGGGTCAAAGAGCGACTGGCCCACCATGAGCCAGGCCGTTTCCACCCTCGACAGCCTCGGAATTCCTCACGAAGTACGGGTGCTTTCGGCGCACCGCACCCCCGACGCGGCGCTCGCCTACAGCCAGAGCGCCTCGGAGCGCGGCATCAAAGTCCTGATTGGGGCCGCTGGTTTGGCCGCTCATCTGTCGGGCGTCCTCGCCGCGGGCACCTTGCTGCCGGTCATCGGTGTCCCCATGGCAGGAGGGGTAGCCAACGGCCTCGACGCGCTGCTGTCGACCGTGCAGATGCCCAAAGGAATCCCCGTTGCGACGGTTGCAATCGGCGGCGCCCGCAACGCTGCGCTGCTCGCCGGACGCATCCTGGCGCTCACCGACCCGGCCATCGCCGCGGCGATCGCGGCCGACCGCTCAGCCATCGTCGACGAGGCGGCCGCAGCGGACTCCGACCTGCAAGCCGAATGGGCCGGACGCGACACCCCATGACTCCGCACCCCATCGGCGCCGGTGACGTCGTCCTCATCACGGGCGGCGGATCCGGCATCGGACTGAAAGCGGCACAGCGCTTTTCAGAACGCGGCGCGAAGGTGGCGGTCCTCGACATCGACGCCGATGCCACCCGTGCGAGCACAGCAGGTACCGGTGCGCTGGTTGTGCAATGCGATGTCGCTGACCGCGCAGCGGTACAGACCGCCGTCGACGAAGTGGTGACCGTTCTCGGGCCTATCAAAGTGGTGTTCGCGAATGCAGGCATCCACTCCGGTGCAGCAGACCCGTACTCGCTGACCGCTGAGGCCATGTCGACGATGCTCGACGTCAACATCGCCGGCGTGATCTGGACCATCGGGGCCACCCGGCCGCATCTGACCGAGCCAAGCCATATCGTTGTCACCGCGTCCCTGTCGGGAGTCGGACCGTATTCAATCGATCCGCTGTACTCGGCAACTAAGCACGCCGTCGTCGGCTTTGTGCGAGGGCTCGCCCCACTTCTTGAGTCACAAGGCGTCATTTTGAACGCGATCGCCCCCGGTATCGTCGACACTCCCCTTGTCGGCGCAGATGTGGTGGACCTTCTCAAATCGGTGAACTTTGAATTGTTGAGCACCGACGACGTCATCGACGCGGTAGACGTTGCCCTGACCGACGCACAACCCGGCGCCTGTTACGTGAGCCTGCCCGGAATGGAACCCGTCCCGTACCGGTTTCGGGGCCTCCCCGGGGCCCGCGTACCACTAGACGATTCGAGCACCAGCCAATGACCAACGAACGCGCACGCGAAAACAGCACAACCAGCGACCGACCGGCGGAGTCGAGCTCCCCGGCGACTCACGACCCGTCAAGCGACCCTGTTGCCGACGCTGCGATGCGGGAGCTGATCGCCGCAGTATCGCCGCCGCTTGCCGAAGCCGCTTCGGTTGAAACGAACAGCACCAACACCGCCGGTGAACCGGGAACCGGCTCAGAGTCGGTCGAAGTCGTCGAGGAGGACGACGCCGGTGAAGCCGAAGAGACCGTGACCCGTCCGGGCAAGCTCATTCGAATCGCCACGATGGTCCGCTCGATGCTCGATGAAGTCCGCCGTGCCCCGCTCGACGACGCTGGCCGGCGAGCACTTTCCACCATCCACGCTCGCAGTCTGGCCGAGTTATCCGAAGTGCTAAGTGACGATCTGCGCCAAGAACTCGCCGAGATGGCCCTGCCATTGAGCGACGAAACGGTCCCGACCGAGAGCGAGATTCGCATCGCTCAGGCGCAGCTCGTCGGATGGCTCGAAGGCCTGTTTCACGGCATTCAAGCGACGATGGCGACCCAACAGGCAATGGCTCAAGCCCAGTTGGCGCAGATGCGCAATCGAGCGTTGCAACCAGGTGTCCCAGACCCCACCGCCGGGAGCCCCTCTGTCGGCCAGTATCTTTAGAGCCGCGTCTTGCGGCGCGCCCCGTCGCCGCCGCAGGTCGTTCGCAGCGCCCGGCCGCTCGAGCGAGGAGCCGGCGGAGCGTCCTCGGCTGAACACCGTGACACACCACGTCCGTCCCGTTTGCCTCCTGCCGGGCCCTGCCAGGCCCTGCCAGCATGCGAGGTAAGCGCCACATGCCGACCCGTCGGTGACCTTCGCGGGCCGCCAATCCGCAGCTAAAAACGGACGCCCGGGTTATGTACAGAATTCTCGGCCCGGTCGGCGACCCCACCTAACCTTGATCGAGCGTCTCCACCCCATCAACATTTAGGAAAACCGATGGCACAGGACTCAACCTCACCGCAAACCGCCTGGACCCCGGACTCGTGGCGGTCACTGACGGCTGTTCAACAACCGGTCTGGCCTGATGAGATCGCATTGAAGGCGGTCACCGACCAGCTTTCGCAAGAGCCGCCACTCGTTTTTGCGGGCGAGGCCCGCACGTTGACCGAAGAACTCGCGGCGGTCGCGGCCGGGCAAGCGTTTGTGCTGCAAGCTGGCGACTGTGCTGAGAGCTTCGACGGGTTTGGAGCAAACAGCATCCGCGACAAGCTCAAAGTCGTT
>CXWK01017032.1_pt1 | contig 24033 bp, 24 predicted proteins | sample 590851 | NCBI WGS metagenome assembly CXWK01 (sample SAMEA3498364, study PRJEB10139) | wastewater metagenome | biome: wastewater treatment plant; material: activated sludge | place: Denmark | collected 2014-08-01
ACTTCAACCAAACTATTTTTTAAAAGCAATTGATATCGAACCATTTTAACACCACCACTTGTGGAACCTGCACAAGCACCGAGCAGCAACATTATTAAAAAGAATGTGGAGGCAAACGGTGCCCAAAGTTCGTAATCGGCAGTTGCAAATCCTGTTGAAGTTAAAATTGATAAAATGCTGAAGGCAACATTTCTAAACGTTTTTTCAATAGGGGTTCCATTTGCAATAACAAGATATAGAGTAAGTGATATTACAGTAATTGCAATCAGACCCAGATAGAATTTAAACTCATCATCTTTAAGATAAGAATTTACTTTACCGTGCAATGCGATGTAATGTAATGTAAAGTTTGTACCACCAAGAAACATAAAAAATAGAATAACATATTCTATATATGCAGAATTGTAGTAAGCAACACTAAGTGTTCTAGTGGAAAATCCGCCTGGTGCTAATGTCCCAAATGAGTGACAGAGAGAATCAAAAAGATTCATATCACCGAATAACAAAAACACAACTTCTAACGAAGTTAGAAAAAAATAAATTGCCCAAAGTCTTTTGGCGGTTTCTCTAACACGCGGATGAAGTTTGTCTTTTGTTGGTCCGGCTACTTCTGCCTGGTAAAGCTGCATACCACCGATCCCAAGTAATGGTAAGATAGCAATTGATAAAACTATAATTCCCATTCCACCAATCCAATGTGTCATACTGCGCCAGAACATCAAACCATAAGGTAGTACCTCAACTCTGGGAAGTATCGATGCGCCGGTTGTAGTAAAACCCGAAACTGTTTCAAAGAAAGCATCAGTGTAACTTGGTATCGATCCATGAACAACAAATGGAATAGCACCAAATGCAGACATTAAAATCCAACCAAATGTAACTATTAAATAACCCTCTCTTTTTCCAACATCTTTTCTTTCTGAATTTTTTGTAAAAAACCAAGTTAGTAATCCAATTGAAGAAGTTAAAATACTTGAAATCAATATTGCGAATACATCATCGCTTTGATAATAAAAAGAAAATGGAATTCCAAGCATCATAAAAATGCCTGTTAAGACAAGTAAAAATCCCAGAATATTTATTATAAGTTTATAATTCACTAAACAGGTTATCTTTCAAAAAGCTTTTCAAGTTTGTTAACAGTATCTGGCAGTGAAAATATTACAACTTTATCGCCGGAATTAATTTTTGATTCACCCGTTGCAATAAACACTTGATCACCTCTAATAAACCCTCCGACAATTGAACCTTTAGGAAAATCAATTTCAGAAATTTGATTTTTTGTAATCGCTGAATTTGGTTGTGCTTGAAATTCAAGTACATCAGCATCAATGCCTTCTAAAGTTGCAATAACTATAACATCACTTTTATGTATAAACCGTGAGATATTATTTGCAGCAATTAATTTTTTATTGATCAGTGAATCAAGACCAATAGTTTGAGTTAATGGCACGTAATCAACTTTATCCACAAGTGCTATAACTTTTTTTACACCAAGATGTTTTGCAAGCAGGCAGGAAATAATATTTGTTTCAGCATCTTCAGTAACTGCGATAAATGCATCAACATCAATAATTCCTTCCTGAGCAAGTAAATCAATATCTCTTCCATCACCCCTGATAACAAGTGTATTTGGCAGTTTATCTGCAAGCTCAAAACTCTTATCAGGATCAGATTCAATTAATTTTACCTGCATCTTGTCACTCAGTAAACTTGCAACTCTTCTTCCAATTTTTCCACCGCCAAGTACCATAATATTATTAAACTTAAGATTTTCTTTTCCGGCAAGCTTAAGTATCTGATCGTGTCCTTCAGGTTTTGTTATAACAAAGACCTGGTCGTTTGCTAAAAATTTATCGTTGCCTTTAGGAATTAAGGTTCTAAAGTTTCTTTGTATAGCAACAACTCTAAAATCTGCACTTGGATTTTCTAAAGCAATCTCAATAAGTTTTTTATTTACGATTGGTGCGTTTTTATCAAGTCGTAATCCTATAACTGCAAGTTTACCATCTTCAAATTCTAAAACATCTGTTGCAGCAGTTCTGTTAATTAAGCTAACAGTTTCAATAGCAGCAAGTTCTTCGGGGTAAATCATAAAATCCAAACCAATTTCAGAAAAATTAATTTTTGAATCAGGATCTAAATATTCTGCATTTGAAATTCGTGCGATGGTTTTTTTTGCTCCAAGTTTTTTTGCAATGATTGCTGTGGAGATATTAACTTCTTCAGATGAAGTTACAGCAACCAGAAGGTCTGCTTTTGATACTCCTGCATCATTTAAAGTCTTTATTGAAGTAGATGAACCTTTTATAGTAAGTATATCAGCCATTTGATCTGAGTATGAAAGCCTATCGCTATTCTGATCAATTGCAATAATATCATGTGATTCATTAGAAAGTTGTTTAGCTAATTGATAGCCAACATCTCCCATTCCTGCAATTATAATTCTCATAGAAAATTAATTTTATTATTTACATAAAGATTGTGAATAAATATTATACTTATTTTGTTCAATGCAAATACTTGCCCGCTATCAAATAAATAGAGCTTAAAATCCAGCTTTTTACTTTAAAAATAGCTACAATTAGCTATTTACATAAGGTAATACTCTGGATATTTTTCATACAAGAAATTCGCTCCCAGGGGTAATTCGAATCAAGGTCCCTGGGGGAGACCTAGCGAATCCGGAAAATTAAAAACGCCTCCTATGAGGCGTTTTTAATTTTACTTTATAAAATATTATTTAGAGTATATTTTCTGAAATTCTCTAGCTTTTCTTGATTTCCATCCGCCTTTATGATAGGCATAACCAACAACTAAAGGCATTGCAACGGTTGCTTCTGCATAAACCATTTGTTCAAAACTTGTAGAAACTTTTCCCCAGGAACTTGCTTCTTTTAATGTTGAACCAGAAAGAGCTCCATCTCGTTCGTCAGCAACAGTAATTTGAATTGCATATTTGTGCATATCAGCATCTTCTTGTAGAATGTCTGCTGCCACCACTATATCTTGTGTAAAGTTTTTAGGAACACCGCCGCCAATCATAAAAATCCCTGTTTCTTTACTATGAAGTTTAATTTTTGTTAGTTCATAAAAATCTTTACCGGAATCGCAGCTAACATGATTATCCGGATGTGAATGCTGATGCATTACAAATCCAAATCCAGCTGAGCAATCTGAGAAAGCCGGAACAAATATTGGAACATTTTTTTTGTATGCAGCATATACAACCGAATCATCTACTTTTGGTCCGCCATTTTCTTCCAAGTATTTTCCAAACTCCCACAAGAATTCTCGTGATGAATATGCGCCTGGTTTCATGCTATCAAAAATCTTTGCAGTTGTATCATCGCAAACTCTTAATTCATCTTCATCAATAAAAGTATCATAAATTCTATCGATATGTAATTCGCGCATTTCATTATCATCAACCCACTTTGTTCCTTTGTAATGCTTAAATCCTAAAGCTTCAAAAAAATCCTGATCAACCATAATTGCACCAGTAGAAACAATTGCATCAACCATGTTATTCGTAATCATATCATAAACTACTTTTTTCAATCCGGCACTAAACAAACTACCGGCAAGTGTAAGTATTACTGCACAGTTTTCATCTTTAATCATTTTATCCAAAATATTTGCCGCACGATTTAAATCTCTTGCAGTAAATGCCATATCTTCCATTGCATCAACAAGTGGAACTACGTTATGCTGTTTAATATCGATATGCTTAACAACTTCTTTTAGATAATCTTTTTTATCTGCCATTTTTTCTCCTTAGTGTTATTAATTTCTTTTTTGGATTACCAATAAAAAATATGATTTACTTTAATCACATTCTAATTAATTAGAAAAAGATTTTTGCAAATCTTAAAATCCCTTGCTTCCAAGGCACACGATGCGAAACTCCACCTTTATTTATGAATTCGTGTCTATGTTCAATATACCATCTGTAATTTCTTATCAAAGCATCTTTGTTAGAAAATTTTGGTTTGTAACCCAGAATCTTTTCTGCTTTTTCAATTGAAACAAAGGAATCTTTTGAGGCTGTTTCATATACCCATTTATAAAGTGGAGAGAGTTTTAATGCTTCTAAAAATCTTAGTGTAAGTATTATTGGTTTTTCAGGTAAACCAACTATCTTTTTACCAAACCCGGCAACATCTAAAACTGCCTGATAATCTTCTCGCATGGTTGTAAAATCTTTTGCACCAATGTTGAAAGTATCATTGGCAATTTTTTCATCAAGCGTGGCTGTTAGATAAATAGATTCACATAAATCTTCAACATCTAAAAGTTGATAACGATTTTTACCATTTCCAATCATTGGAAATCCTTTTCCATCTTGTGCCCAATCGAATAGCAAATCAAAAACTCCAAGCCTTTCTGGTCCGATAAAAGATTTTGGACGAAGAATTGGAACGCACATTCCTTTGTCTCTAAACTTCAAACATTCTTCTTCGGCAAGAATTTTTGCTTTACCATAAGGACCAACACCATCAAGCTTATCATTTTCTACAAGTGGATGATGATCTGGAATTCCGTAAACAGCTGTAGATGAGATATGAACAAACCTTTTTACTTTTTGATTATAAGATTCCTCTAAAAGATTTCTTGTTCCATCGATATCGGTTGAATAAATATCTTCCGGTTTATAAAGTGGAAGAGCCGCAGCCGTATGAACAACAATATCCTGCCCAGTTATTGCTTCTTTAACTTTTTGTTTATCTCTGATATCTCCGGTTATGATTTTTATTTTATCATTCATATCCCGGTAATCAAATGGTACAATATCCAAAGATGTAATTTCGTGGCCTTTAGAATGTAAATATCTAACTAAATTAATTCCTAAAAAGCCAGCTCCGCCTGTAATTAAGTACTTCATTTTACTCAAGAATTTATTAATAATGTGGCAGCAAAATTAGTAATTTTGTTATAGCCATCAAATAAATGTGTTTTAAATGGAATGAATAAAGAAGAATTAGAAATAGAACATAGTGTTCAGAGCAAATTGTGGATTAGCAGTTTTTCACTTTCAATCATATTGCACATAATTATTATTATAACTTTTATATATGTATCTGTTTTACAAGAAAAATCACCAAAAGTTAATTCCTCTTTTTTTACGTTGAATACAGAAGAGTTTATTAAAAGTTATTCAGAGCCTGAAGAACCGCTTATTGAAAATAACAAGCATGAGCAAAATGTTTCTGAAGAATCAAAACCATTAAATGAAAATGAAATTAGTGCTGTTAGCTTTGATGATATTATTTTGGATACAACAAATCTTGATCAGGTATATTCTGAATCAACATTAAATATTTCAATTAAATATCCGAAAGGATGGACTTATGTTGATCAGAACAATAAAAGTAAACTTGATGGTGTTACGTTCTGGGCAACAGATGATGAGTTTAAACCACCACCTTACATCCATCTTGAAGTTGTCGATAAAAATTTTTTTATTGAAAAAAGATTCGCTTATAAGTTAGAATTGAAAAAATATCATGCATATTACAATGATGAAGAGATAATGCAAGGTTACATAACACAAATAGTTTATATAAGAACGGATGAAGATTCTGACTTTAAACTTAAATTGATGATAAAAGGTGAAGAAGAATTCAAATTATTTCAACCAAAGTTTTGGGCTATTCTTAAATCATTTGATTTTGGAACCTCCTTATTTTGATATAAACGCAGAAATCAATAAAATTTTGTTAACGAATTGTATTGATAACATTAATAAACTTAATAATTCTTGACTTTTCATCAGCTTACCCATATTTTTCCATCCTTTATTTGAAACGATTTAAGGTTTTCGGAGGAATACTACGTGAAGCAGGAAAAATTGACGAAATTCGTTAAAACTGAAGATGCCAATCATAAATGGTATCTGGTTAATGCCGAAGGACAAATCCTTGGTAGATTAGCAACAAAAATTGCTATGATTATTAGAGGTAAGAATAAAGCTATTTTTACACCTAATACTGATACTGGTGATTTTGTCGTTGTTATCAATGCTGAAAAAGTTAAATTAACTGGCAAGAGAGAACAACTCAAAGAATATAAACGTCACTCTGGTTATCCTGGAGGGCAAACAACTACAGCTTTTAAGGATATGATAGCAAAAAAGCCAGAATTTGTATTGGAATCAGCTGTACGTGGTATGCTTCCTAAAACAAAACTAGGAAATAAGTTAATTAAAAAATTAAAAGTCTATGCTGGTACTCAACATCCACATGCTGCACAGCAGCCTGAAATAATTAGTTTAACGGAGAAATAATGACTGATAAAATTTATATTGGAAGAAGAAAGACTGCAGTAGCACGTGTTATTCTAAGAAATGGAAGCGGCAAGATTACTGTTAACGATAAGGCGTTTGAAGATTTTTTTCCTCAATTATTAAGTCGTGAAGATATTCTATTACCTCTTAAAGTAACGGAAACTGAAGGTAAGTACGATATTTTGGTTAATGTTCAAGGTGGTGGAACAACCGGTCAAGCCCAATCTGTAAGATTAGGAATTGCAAGAGCATTAATTGAAATTAATCCTGATTATAGACCAAAACTTAAAGTTGATGGATTATTAACAAGAGATCCAAGAATGGTTGAACGAAAGAAATACGGACAACCTAAAGCAAGAAAAAGATTTCAATTTTCTAAGAGATAATAACAGAGTTCAAGAGCAAGTTCAAGTATTAATTCTAATCTTGAACTTGAACCTGAACTTAAACATAAACAATCATACTTTCAGATTTACCTCCTGTGTCCCACAATAAAAAGGGATGGAAGGTAAAGGTGAAGAAAGTAGAAGATAAACAGGAGTAATATGAAAAAAGTTGATCTTACTCAGCTTATTGAAGCTGGTGCACACTTCGGACATTTAACACGTCGCTGGAACCCAAAAATGAAATCCTACATCTTTATGGAAAAGAATGGAATTCATATTATTGATCTTAAAAAGACCCAAAAACATTTAACTGAATCAGCAGATGAACTTTCAAAATTAGTTGCTGATGGAAGAAAAGTACTTTTTGTTGGTACAAAAAAACAAGCTAAAAATGTTATTGAAACTGAAGCAAGAAGATGCGGACAAAATTGGGTTAGTGAAAGATGGCTAGGTGGAATGTTAACAAACTTTGCTACAATAAGAAAAAGTGTTAAAAGATTAAGTAATATTGAAAAACAAGAAACTGACGGCACTTTTGAAAAGATAACAAAGAAAGAAAGACTATTTCTTACAAGAGAAAAAGATAAATTGAAAAAAATTCTTGAGGGTGTTGAAACAATGGGTAAGCTTCCTGGAGCGCTTTTCATTGTTGATATTAAGAAAGAATCAATTGCAGTTCAAGAAGCACATAGATTAAATATTCCTGTATTTGCAATTGTTGATACTAATTGTGATCCTGATGAAGTTGATTATTTAATTCCTGCTAATGATGATGCTGTAAAAACAGTAGAAATTATTACGCAGCATATGGCTGATGCAGTTATTGAAGGCGATGCAAAGTTGAAGGAAAAGAAAGCTGAAGAAGTTGCTGAAAAAGAAAGAGTAAAAAAGGAAAAAGAAACTGAAAGAAAAGAAGAAGCAAAGAAAAAATCAGAATCTAAACTGAAGAAAGAAGCTAAAGAAGAATCTGATTCTAAAGAAAAATCCGAATAATAGAATTCTGATAAAATAAATTTTTGAAAGGAAGTGTATTAACTATGGCAATTACCGCTGCTCAAGTTAATGAGTTAAGACAAAAAACCGGTGCCGGAATGATGGATTGTAAGAAAGCTCTTACAGAATCAAATGGTGATTTTGAAAAAGCAATCGAAATACTTAGAAAAAAAGGTGCATCAGTTGCTTCTAAGCGTGCAGAAAAATCTACTAATGAAGGAATGGTTGTAATAAAAGTTTCTGATGATAATAAAAAAGCTTCTATTGTTGAAGTTAATTGTGAAACTGATTTTGTGGCTAAAAGTGAAGACTTTGTAAAACTTGCAAAAGATATTGTTGAAGCTGAGTTTAAATCTGAATCAAGTAATGCTAAACAATTAATTGATTCGGACAAAAGTTTAAATGATAAGGTTGTTGATGTTATGGGAAAAGTAGGTGAGAAAATCGAAGTATCTCGCGTGCTAACTGAAAAAGCTGAAAATGGTTTGATAATTGATTATATACATATGGGTTCTAAACTTGGTGTTTTAGTTAAGTTTGATAGCGTTAGTGAAAAAACGAGTGAACTTCTTGAGATAGGTAAAAATATAGCAATGCAAGTTGCAGCAATGAATCCTATCAGTGTTTATAGAGAAGAGATTTCTAAAGAAATGATTGAAAAAGAAATTGATATTTATAAAGAACTTGCACGTAAAGAAGGTAAACCTGAAAATATTCTTGAAAAAATTGCAACAGGTAAATTAAATAAGTTCTATGCTGAAAATTGTTTGTTTGAACAAAGCTATATCAAAGACAGCACAAGCTCTAAAACAATTGCTAACCTTATTGAAGATTATAACAAAAAGAATAATTCTCAGGTAAAAATTAATATGTTTAAGCGGTTCCATCTTGGTGATGAGAATAAATAATTTTATTCTTAAAAGGTCTTAAGTTTCTTAAGACCTTTTTTTATATTTAATAAAGAATTTTTAAAGGTTAATGATGAGTGCTGTAAAGTATAAAAGAGTTTTATTAAAATTAAGTGGTGAATCGTTAGAAGGTGAACAAGGTTTTGGGATTTCATCCGAAGTGTTGGACTTTTTTGCTGATGAGGTGAAAAAAGTTCACGATATTGGAGTTGAGTTAGGAATTGTTATTGGTGGGGGGAATATATATCGTGGATTAAGTGCTGCCAAGCAAGGTATTGATCGAGCTACAGGAGATCAAATGGGAATGCTTGCAACAATGATAAATTCTTTGGCTTTACAGAATGCTGTTGAGAAAAAAGGAATACAGACAAGGTTGATGAGTGCTATTAAAATGGAAGAAATTGCTGAACCTTACATTAGAAGAAGAGCGATTAGACATCTTGAAAAAGGAAGAGTTGTTATTTTAGGAGCTGGAACGGGGCATCCTTACTTTAGCACAGATACTGCTGCTTCATTAAGAGCAGTTGAGATAGGTGCAGATGTAATTGTAAAAGGCACTCGTGTTGATGGAGTATACGATTCTGACCCCGAAAAAAATCCCAATGCAATAAAATTTGATAAAATATCTTATATAGATATATTAAAAAATAATTTAAGAATTATGGATCTTACTGCAGTTAGTTTGTGCCAGGAAAATAATTTACCTATGATGGTATTTAATATGGATCTGCCAGGGAACTTATTAAAGTTGGTTATGGGTGAAGCAGTTGGAACATTTATTAACAACGATAATAAACTTTAATTTTTAATAATAATTTGTGAGGTGTTATGCACCAATTAATAAAAGACGCCAGCAATAGAATGGATAAAACTATTGAAGCACTTCGTTCTGAACTGTCAAAAGTTAGAACTGGAAAAGCAACTACAACTTTACTGGATGGTGTTAAAGTTGATTATTATGGAACAATGACTCCATTAAATCAGGTTGGGAATGTAACAGTTTTAGATCCACATACTTTATCTATTACTCCTTGGGATAAATCAATGGTGCAAGTAATTGATAAAGCTATTTTAGAGGCAAACCTGGGATTTAATCCAATTAGTGATGGAACAAATCTTAAAATTCCAATTCCAGCATTAACTGAGGAAAGAAGAAAAGATTTTGTAAAGCTAACAAAGAAATTTGGGGAAGATTCTAAAGTTGCAATTAGAAATGTTAGAAGAGATGCGAATGAACATCTAAAAAAGGAAGAAAAAGACAAAAAAATGTCTGAAGATGATCTAAAACATGCTGAAGATGAAGTTCAAAAGTTAACTGATCATCACATCAAATTGATTGATGAAATATTAAAGCATAAAGAAAAAGAAATAATGGAAGTATAGCTTTTGTTAGATTTATCTACCCAACTCATATTGAGTTGGGTTTATTTTTATCTTTTCCGTAATAAAGGTTTATTTAATTTACTATTTTTACAAAGTAATAATTTACATCTAACTAATAATGAACTCTGAACCCGAAGATAAAAAGAATAGTATTTTACTGTTTCTTAGCAGCGGATTGTTAAGAAATATTATTTTTACTATTGGTGCAATTGCACTATTTGTGTCCGGAGTAATTATTTATGGAATTGTTTTAAAATTAAGAGAAGTACCTTTAAATGAAGCAATGGCAAGTAAAGGGTTTAGAGAATTAAATCAAGTAAACATTTTAGTCGATAGGAAAACATATACTTTAAGTTTATATGAAGATACGGTGTTTATAAAATCTTATCGTGTAAGTTTTGGTAGAAATCTTAATGATAAAAAAAAATTAAGTGAAGATGGGGCTACACCGGTTGGCACGTATAAGATTTGTAATATTTCTCAAAATTACGTCTATCATAAATTCTTAAAGCTCAATTACCCCAACTTAGAAGATGCTTCGGAAGCATTGCGTAAATCTTTAATTACTCAAAAACAGTTTAATCAAATTAAGTTTGAATTTTATTATGAAGAATGTGTAAATGGAAATACAATATTGGGCGGCGATATTGGAATTCATGGAATTGGCAGATTAAATCCCATTTTTAAAAACCTTCCATTCGTTTATAATTGGACCGATGGATCTATCGCATTAAGCAATGAAGATCTTGATGAAATTTTAACAGTAACAAAGCAAGGGACTCAAGTTGTCATTAAATAGAAACCTAATTTTTCTACTAATCATTTCATTTTTCATTATAATTTCCTGTTCTGAAAAGACAGATAAAATTCCAAAGATCAATTATCAGGATAAATCTGAGTTACTAGACATAGTAAAGAAACATTATAATAAAGATGCAGAAGTAGCCCTTGGTGGAATGTTTGATGAGACAGGTAAAGAATTTATTGCCTCTGGTGTTGAGATAAATAACTCTGATGAATGGGGAATAAAATTTACTTTTCTAGAGAAATCAAATGATGAGTTTATTGAACTGTTTGAAACTGAATTACTAAATGGTTCATTTAAGGAAAGTATGATTGATAAAATAAAACTATCATCGTTTGACTATGAACTCGTATATTACAGTTCGCAAAGCTATTTTATGGGCAGCGGAGGTGGTGAAGTATTTTCTTATATCATCGATTTAGAACTTAAACAAGTTTATTATGCTCATCTTGTAGTTGAATCAGAATCTGCAATTTATTTGTATCTCTCTGAAAATACACAAAGAAGGGAGCTAATAAACTTTTTTAATATGACATTAAGGAAAGATTATCCTGGATTGCAAATAGTTTCTGATGATATAATAATTGACTGATTAAAAACATTGTAAACAAATCATTTAGTGCATAAAAATCTATCTTAAAAATCAGAACCAGTAGATGTTAAAAAGAACAGTAATAATTTTTTCTTTTATGATTTGCTTTGTTCAAAGCAGCTTGTTCAGTCAATCATATTATGATTATGAACTAAAATCTATAACATTTTCTGGAAATAATTTTTTTTCTGAATCCGACCTTAAAAAAAATATCGAAAGTAAGGAATCACCTATGTGGTTCTGGGTATTTCTAAACTCGTTTACATCATTTGGCGATGAACCTGTTTATTTTGATTCTTCTAAAATATCTATTGATAAACTTGCTCTAAAAGAATTTTATCGTTCTAATGGATTTTTTACTATTGATGTGGAGCATTCGATTATACCCGATTCATCCAACAATTCAATTGAACTGCACTATTCTATTACTGAAAACAAATATTTCAATTACGGAAAGTTTAATCTCTTTGGTTTAAATAAATTATCAGATATTGAATATCAAAAATTAATTAGTGAATCAATTACGATTGACTCTTCAAAACAATATTCGGAAGCTGAAATACAAAGTGGTATCAGTCTAATTAGAATTTTTTTAGCAAATAACGGATACATCTTCGGAGGCTATGATAGTACTATAATTTCAATAGATACTTCCTCAAGCAGGACTGATATAAGTATTTATTTTAGTACTGGTGATAAATATTCTTTAAGTGAAACTATAATTAACAAATCAGGAAAATCGATACAGCAAATAAGTAATGAGTTAATAAGCGAAATAGCAGATCTTAAACCGGGTAGAACTTATGATCAATCACAGGTTGATAGAAGTGAATTACGATTACTAAAAACAGAATTATTTTCTTCCCTTGATATAACACCACTAATTGGCGATACAATCAACAAAACAATTCCGGTAGAAGTTAATGCTGTTATCTCATCCTTAAATGAATTATCTCCGGAAATAAAAACTGATAATGAGTTTAATACTTTTAACACAGGTTTGGGAATAAGTTATACAAGAAAAAACTTCTTAGGCGATGCACGCAAATTTAGTATCTCAACATCATTTAGATTGATAGATATACTAAATTTTAATCTTACAAACATCTTTAAATCATCTGAAAACAGAGATTCTACTTATCAAGGTGTAATTGATATAAATTTAAAATTAGAACAGCCATTTTTATTTGGAAGACCGATACTTACAACAACTGAGTTATTTCTTAGATCGCAAACTGTTACCGAGTTTATAGAAAACTCTTATGGTGGCGCACAAAGATTTGATTTTGAAATGCCAGCTTATACTTACATTACTTTGTTACGTCCCTTTTTAAGTTTTGATATTGCTGAGAGGGATTTTAAATCTAAAGTACCTGGTGCAAGTTCAGAATTGTTTCTTTCTATTAATAGTTTTACTCCTGGTGTTGGTATTGAGTTAGGTTCCTCAAAAACTGATGATATTATGTTTCCGACTCAAGGTAGTTTTTTCTTTATTACACCTGAATTGTTCCATTCAAAAACTTCAATATATGTATCTGAAAAACAAGTACTTACAGGTGCTCTAATTTCTGATACAACTATAACAGGAAGTACTTACTTTTATAGAATTCAAACCGGTATATCTGATTATCGTTCTTTAGGTGATGATAGAAGTTCTGTCTTCGCATCTAAAATTAGAATTGGGTATGCACAAACATTTACATCTTCAAATAATGTTGATATCGGATCAGAACAATTAATTCCTCCAAACAAAACATTTTATGCCGGCGGCAGTAACTCTGTTAGAGGATGGAAATCCAGAGAATTAGTACCTGAAAATGAAATAACATACGCAGGATATACAACTGAAGATAATGCTTTTAGAGGTGGAACAATGTGGTTTGAAGGTTCATTTGAGTATAGAAAAAAGTTAATGCAATATTTTGGATATGCATTGTTTGCTGATTATGGAAATACCTGGAACGGCTGGAAAGAAATTGAATTAAAAGATATTGCTGTTTCGCTTGGATTGGGGTTACGTGTATATACTCCGATTGCTCCTTTTAGATTAGATTTTGGAACAAAATTTTATGATCCATTTGACCAAAAAATGATATTTAAAAAGAATTTTTGGGATAATTTCAGTATTCATTTCGGAATTGGAGAAGCTTTTTAGCTTTTCTTCGTTTTTTTACGTTATTCTAATCTTTTATGGAACTTTAATAATCGCTATCTTTCAACCCTTTTTAAAAGAGATTTATGATTTTAAGCATGACAGGTTATGGCAAAGGTTCTGCCTCTAACACTAAATGGCAGGCTGATGCCGAAGTTAAAAGTATCAATAGCAGATATTTAGAAGTCTTTCTAAAGTTTCCTCCAATTCTGGCAAATAAAGAATATGAAATTAGAGAAATAATTAAATCTAAAATCAGAAGAGGCAAACTTAATTTAAGTATCCAGATCAAAAAAAATGGATTTGAAGATGAAGTTGTAACTCTTGATGAAGCAAGATTAAAAAACTATCTGGCTCTGATTAAAAAAGTAAAAAAATCGGCAAAGATTGCAGATAAAATAAAATTGGAACATTTACTAATCAGCAGAGATATCTTTACTTCATCAGTTGAAGATATTGATGAAAAAGATTTTGATGTAATTAAAAAATCGATTTTGCTTTCTTTAGAATCTTTATTGCAGATGAAAAAAAATGAAGGCAGTGAGCTTGAAAAGGATCTTAAAAATAGAATTAAGTCTATTGAAAAATATTTAGAAGTTATTGAAAACGAAGCTAAACCAAGCGTTGGTGAGCATTTTGCAAAGTATAAAGAGAAAGTAAAAAATCTACTTGATGAAAATGTAAACATCAATAATGACAGGTTAGAAACTGAACTTGCTATGATGGCAGAAAGATCAGATATAACTGAAGAATGTGTGCGATTAAGAAGTCATCTTAAGTTTTTTGTAGATAGCATGAACAAAGAAGAAGATCCGGGAAGAAAATTAAATTTTCTTTGCCAGGAAATGAATCGTGAAGCAAATACAATTTCGGCCAAAACAGTTTCTACTATTATTACACACAACTCTGTTTATGTAAAAGAAGAAATTGAAAGAATAAGAGAACAAATCCAGAACATAGAATAATTTGGAAAATAAGGGTAAGATAATCGCCATTTCATCGCCAAGTGGCGGCGGTAAAACATCTGTTGTAAAACAGATATTAAAAGATTTTCCTCAGATTATTTTTTCTGTATCAGCAACTACAAGACCTAAAAGGTCTAATGAAGTAAATGGTGTTGATTATTTTTTTGTTGATGAACGGGAATTTGAACTGAAAATAAAAAACAATGAGTTTATAGAGTGGGAAAGATTTTATGATTATTATTATGGTACGTTAAAAAGTTTTGTTGATGACAATATCAACAATGGTAAATCTGTTCTTTTTGAAGTTGATGTGAAAGGCGCCTTATCCTTAAAGAAAATTTACCCGGAAAGTATTTTAATCTTTATCGATCCGCCTACTTATGAAGAGCTTGTTAAAAGGTTAAAAAACAGAAAAACCGAAAGCCCGGAAGATCTGCAAAAGAGAATTGATAGAGCAAAAATGGAATTGAGTTACAAGCATAAATTTGATTATATTTTTGTTAATGATGAGTTGAATAAAGTTTATAAAAGTGTAAAAAGTTTAATTAAAGAAATAATAAATAAGGAATAAAAATATGAATATAACACCTGTTGATTTACGCGCCATCGATGAAAGAGCAGAAAATGTTTATGAAGCCATTGTTGCTGCATCATTAAGAGCAAGACAAGTTAACAATGACAATAAAATTGAATTTAATGCTTTGCTTAACACAATCCCTGTTTCCGGAAGTGATGACGATGCTGAAGATGTAACTAATCCTGCACAGTTAAAAATGGCTTTAGATTACGAAAAAAGACCTAAGCCACATTTACAAGCGTTAAATGAATTACTAGATGGTCAGGTAAAGTTTAAATACAAAAAATAATTTATAGTTTAGTTTGTTATTTTAATGTCATCCTTCGGTTAGCCAAAGGATGACATTTCTTTTTTTATTGGATCATTCTTCTTTTTATTTTTTTATTAAATTTTTCGAAATTCAAATGGACTCACCAAAGAAAAAAATTATAGAAGCACTTAAAGATCAGCGGGCAATATTTGGTGATGATCTTTTTGAGGAAAAAAATATTTTGAAAAAATCTAAAAGCCTCAAAACTGAAGCAGGCAGAAACACTAAAGAAGCGTTAAATAAAACACCAATTGTTAAAGAACCAATTTCAAATTCGTTTGCTGCTACAAATGCTGTTAAAGGTGATTGGGAAAAATCAGAATCGTTAGAACAATTAAATAGTTTAATTTGTAATTGCACCGAGTGTGTTTTGCATAAAGGAAGAAATAAATTTGTATTTGGTTCCGGTAACCCAAATGCTGATGTAATGGTTATTGGTGAAGGTCCCGGTGCTGAAGAGGATAAACAAGGGTTACCTTTTGTTGGCAGAGCCGGACAGCTATTAACCGATATTCTTAAAGCAATAAAGTTCAGCAGGGATGAAGTTTTTATTGGTAATATTGTTAAATGCCGCCCGCCTGATAACCGCACACCTTTACCTGAAGAAATGGAAACTTGCATTCCTTATTTAGCAAAACAAATTGAGCTTATTAAACCAAAACTTATTTTGTGTTTGGGACTTACTGCGGCAAAAGGGCTGCTAAAGAAAAAGGAAAGTTTAACTGCTTTACGCGGACAAGTTTTTGAATACGAAGGTATTAAGACAATGGTAACCTTTCATCCCGCCGCTTTGCTGCGCAACCCAAACTGGAAAAAAGATTGCTGGGTTGATGTGCAGAAGTTCAAAAAGCTTTATGAGGAGATGAATTCCTAAATAACCTTATTAATAATATTAAGATCGACATATCGGGAAGACTATTTAGTTTTATTATAGAAAACTAGATCATTCGATGGGAGTGTATTATTAGTATTATATATACTCAATCAAATCATCGTTAAACTGGTAAAATTTATAATACAATTGCGGTTACATGAAAACCTATTGTGACAATTGCAAAAAAATAATAGATTTAGATGAAGTATTTAAAGATCGGACTCATTATTACTGTGAGGAGTGCTTTAATAAACTTAAACCTGAACTTGTTTCGAGAAGTAAATTAATTAAAAAAAAGAAAATTGTATTTATTTTATTTTACTCTGTTCTTTATGCATTAATTGTTTGGTTACGCGTAAAAGAAGGAATAGAAGAGGCCGATCTTAAAATTTTGCTGACTTTAATAAATTTACCTCTAATATATGTTCTCTTTAAAGTAATATTTGGTGATTTATCGACGGTAAAGGAAGCTCTTACCTATTGGGCTATTCCAAACATTTTCTTTAAATATGATGACAGACAGTCAGCAAAGGGAGCAGAAATTGCTTTGATATTAATTCCTCTTTTATATTATTTAATCATTATAGGAGAAGTAAAATTCATTTATTATTTGTTAAGATTGTAATTTTACTTCTGTTGCTTATAATTTCTATCACCCTTACTTTTACAACCCCAATAAATAGTTGGGCAAACAATTAAAATATGGCAAAAACAAGCAAAACATATAACGAAACAAGCCGGGTTATTCCTGCAGATGTAAAACCACCTTCAGCACCGGAGATTGAAGCCGCAGTACTAGGAGCAATGCTCATCGAAAAAGAAGCTGTACCAAAAGCAATTGAAATGCTTACAAAGGAAAGTTTCTATCTGCGTCAGCATCAAATGATTTTTGAAGCGATGATTTCTTTGTTTGAATCCAATGAACCGATTGATACTGTTACTTTGTACGAAGAACTTAAGAAAAGAAACCAGGTTGAAGAAGTTGGCGGTGCAGTTTATTTAAGTAAACTATCGCAAAACATTTCATCCGCTGCCAATGTGGAATTCCACGCAAAAATAATTATAGAAAAACAAATCTTACGCGGATTGATTTCATCATCACACAAAATTGCGCAAGCCGCTTATGAAGGAAACCTTGATGCATTTGAAATTCTGGATGATGCTGAGAGAAGAATATTTGAAATAACAGAATCACATCTTCAAAGATCTTTTCAGGGAATGGATCGTGCAGTGCGAGATGCACTTGAGTACATAGAAGCAATTCACTCTCAGAAAGAAAGAAAGTTTTCAGTTCCAACTGGATTTTATGAGCTGGATGAAATGCTTGGTGGATTTCAAAAATCAGATTTGGTTATTGTTGCTGCAAGGCCCTCCATGGGCAAGACAGCATTTGCATTAACACTTGCACGCAATGCTGCTATTGATCATGGAATTCCGATTGGAATATTCAGTCTCGAAATGTCAACGATGCAATTAATTATCCGTATGCTTTGTGCAGAAGGAAGGTTAAACGCGCATCTTGTAAGAACCGGAAAGTTACCGAGTGAAGAAGGTGTAAAGCTTAGTAAGAATGCTCACAAATTAATTAATGCCCCTTTGTATGTAGATGATTCGCCATCACAAACTGTTTTGGAAATTCGTGCTAAGGCAAGAAGGCTTAAAGCTGAAAAAAATATTGGAATGATTATAATAGATTATCTTCAGTTAATGCAGGGACAGGCTAAAGCTGAAAGTCGTGAACGAGAAATCTCTCATATCTCTCGATCATTAAAAGCACTTGCAAAAGAGTTGAACATTCCTGTTATTGCGTTAGCACAGCTTAATCGTGCTGTAGAAGCAAGAACAGATAAAAAACCACAGCTATCAGATTTACGTGAATCAGGTTCTATTGAACAAGATGCGGATGTTGTAATATTCTTAAACCGTCCTGAGTATTACGGAATTGATAAAGATGAAAACGGTGAATCGAATGAAGGTGTTGCAGAAATAATTATTGGTAAACAGCGTAATGGTCCAACTGGTACTGTAAAATTAGCATTCATAAAAGATTATGCACGATTTGAAAACCTTGCTCACGCAAGACAAATTGCTGATTATTCATCTGTACCTGCAATTAATGAAGATATAATTTAATTAACAATTAAAAATGAATAATTATAAGATGAGTCATTTTAAACGAAGAGAGAAATCTGTGTTTTATAAAATTAGTTTAATAGTATTTTTATCACTCATTATATTTTCATCAAAAATAAACTCACAAGTCTTTTCAGAAAAAGATGTAGAAGTGTGTAACTCAAAATTTAAACTTGCTGTTGATAAATCTTTATCCCAAAAACCGATTAACGAAGTTGTAGTTGAAATTGGAAAAAGTTTTTTAGCAACAGAGTATGTTGCTCACACACTAGAAAAACAAGGCGATGAACAGCTTGTTATAAATCTTACCGGACTTGATTGCACCACTTTTTTGGAAAATACTTTAACTTTATCCCGATGCATCAAAAAAAATAAAACAAGTTTTGATGATTATCAGAATGAATTAACTTTTGTAAGATACCGTGATGGTAAAATTGATAAATATCCTTCACGATTACATTATTTTTCAGATTGGATATATAACAATCAACAAAAAGGAATTGTAAAAGACATAACCAAAGAGATTGGCGGTAAAGAAATTAAGTTTAAACTTAGTTTTATGTCTGAAAATCCAAAGTATTACAAACAGCTTAAAGAAAATCCAGAGTTCATTCCGATCATTAGAAAACAGGAAGAAGAAGTTAACTCACGGCAGTATTATTTCATTCCGGAAAAAGAAATTGAAAAGTTTGAAGATAAAATTCAAACAGGAGATTTAATTGCTTTAACAACGCCAGAAAAAGGCCTGGATATTGGTCACGTTGGCATTGCAATTAAAATGGAAAATGGTAGAATTCACTTTCTTCATGCACCGTTGGTTGGAAGCAAAGTGCAAATTACTGAATCACCATTAAGTGATTACGTCATCAAAAATAAAAAGCGAAATGGAATAATTGTTTTAAGAGTTCAGGAACCTTAATTATTATTTAGAGATTCTAAAATCATTTCATCTAAACTTTTTTGTTTTATTCCATAAGATTGAAGTTTATCTGTATTCATCGAAACGTCTTCAACTTTTATGACTTCGGGAACATCATCCATCGTAATTTTAGTTAACAGATTTTTATCAAATTTAGCAATCTCACAAAATCGTTCTCCAAGTTCGTAGCGGGAAACTCTTTCCAATCCACCAAAATTTATTACTACCGATTTTATATTATTGCTCACAATTTCATTTATAATTCTTGATGCTTCGATCAATGAAAGTGGAGTTCTGAATTGATCAGTAAAAAGTTTAACATCTTTACCTTGCTGTAAATCTTTGTGCATTTGATGGAAATGATTTTTTGAATGGTTAATCCCGAACCCGAATAATAAGGCTGTTCTGAGTATAATATAGTTATCAAACGTTTGCTGAATTTTTACTTCTCCCATTAACTTTGTTTCGGCATATAAGGAAGCAGGAATTATTTTCGCATCTTCCTTTAACATAGAACCACGATATCCGGCATAAACCAAATCTGTAGAAGTATAAACCATTTTAGCTTTATGTTTAAAACATAACTCAGCAATGTTTTTTGTTACATCAACATTTATCTTGTAAACATCTTTAGGTGAAATATTATCTGGTAAAATAGGATTGGAAATAGCAGCCGTGTGAATTACAACATTCGGTTTATAATCATTAAAAACATTTTGTAGCGATGATTGATTTGTAATATCTAATTTTGCCGAGTCAAAATCTTTACAATTCCCAAAACTTGAATTATATAAAGTTAAAATCTGGTGCTTTTGTGATAATTCAATATTTAAGTATTCTCCTAATAGTCCACTTCCGCCTGTAATAAGTATTTTCATTTTCCTATTGATTTAATTTTACACTATAAATTTTAAATAAGAAGTTTATTTTCGTAACGCAAATCTATTACTTTTGAAAATCATACTTAGTTTGGTAAATTTATCAAGAAATAATGAAAGAATTATGAAATATTTTTTAACCTTAGTTTTAACTTTTATCACAACTCTAGGTGGATTAGCACAAACCAACAAGTATTTTGATGCTCCATTCGGCGGCGGCGGTGGATTTGTTGCTGGCTGGCATATACCAAATGTAGATCCATTAAACCTTAAGCTAAAAGAAATTGGAATTCCAGAATTTTCTACAAGCGGAATGTTTACAACAGGAGGCGAAGGATTTATCTACATTGGTTTTGTAAAAAACCTTCGCGTTGGCGGTATGGGTTTTAGCGGATCAATTTCATCATCTGCAAAAATTAACAATGAAAATCTTGAAGCAGTTTATTCCATTGGCGGTGGCGGTGTAACAGTGGAATATACTTTGCCATTTGTAAAGAATATGGGATTATCGGTTGGGGCAATTATTGGGGCAGGAAGCCTTACAATGGAATTTTATCGCAATGATGGAAGTTTTAGTTGGGATGAAATTTTAGGCAAGCAAAGTAACGTTTCTAGAAAATTAGAAAGTAATTATTGGATGTTTTCTCCAACTATTAATGCTGAATTTCCTGTTTACCGTTTTGTTGCTTTAAGGGTAGGTGTTGGATATCAGCTAACTTTTGCTGGTGATTGGGAAGCAGAAAATGGTCAATCAATTAATGGTGTTCCATCAGATTTAAAAGCGGATGGATTTTTTATTCAAGTAGGATTATTTGCAGGATTTTTCGCGTTTTAATTATGAAAAAAATATTAGTAACAGGCGGCGCAGGCTTTATTGGCAGTAACTTTATCAACTACATATTAAAATCCAGAGACGATTATTTTGTTGTAAATCTTGATAAACTAACTTATGCTGGAAACCTTGAAAACTTAAAAGAAGTTGAATCAAATAAAAATTATACTTTTATAAAAGGCGATATTACAAACTCTGATTTAGTTAATTATATTTTTGAAAAATATAAAATCAAGCATGTAATAAACTTTGCCGCAGAATCGCATGTTGATAGAAGTATTTCTGGCTCAGAAATTTTCTTTAGAACAAATGTTATTGGAACAAATGTTCTTCTGGAAGCATCAAGAAGATTTGAAGTTGAAAGATTTTTACAAATCTCAACAGATGAAGTTTACGGAAGTCTCGGCGCAATAGGATTATTTACAGAACAGACTCCGATTACTCCAAACAGTCCTTATTCAGCAAGCAAAGCTGCTTCTGATATGATGGTTCAGGCGTTTCATCACACTTACGGATTGCCTATTCTTATTACTCGGTGTTCAAATAATTATGGGCCGTTGCAATTTCCGGAGAAATTAATTCCTTTGATGATTTTAAATGCGTTACAAAACAAAAAACTTCCAGTCTATGGTGATGGAATGAATGTTCGTGATTGGATTTATGTCATCGATCATAACAAAGCAGTTGAATTAGTTTTTGAAAAAGGAAAGATTGGCGAGGTTTATAACATCGGTGCAAGTAACGAAATGCCAAATTTAGAAATCATAAAATTGATATTACAAAACTTGAACAAAGGTGAGGAGTTAATTCAGTTTGTAAAAGATCGTCCTGGTCACGATAGAAGATATGCAATAGATTCAACAAAAATTCAATCAGAACTTGGATGGAAACCTGAGTTTAATTTTGATTCAGCAATACAACACACGATAGAATGGTATTTGAAAAACAAAAACTGGTGGGAAAGAATTATTTCAGGCGAATATCAAAAATATTATAATCTACAGTACACAAATAGAATTTAAGGAATAAGATGAAAAATCTTTTTTTAGTTTGGTTAATACTTACAACTTTAATTTATTCGCAAACATCAACATCAGAAAAAAATAGCTTATTAAATTTTTCTGGAATAAGTGTTACAATTGGCGGCAGCTTCCCGTTAACAGGCTCTTTTCCTGCGTTGATGACGGAAAGAGTTGACCAGTTTGTTACAAGAATTTATAACGAAGCTGTTTCAAGGTCATTATCAAATGCTCAAGATGAAGAGATGCTTGAACAATTAAAAAAAGATATCTCACAATATTCATTACGCGGAATAAAATTAAAAAGATCCTCAGGTGAAGAAGTAACTTTGGATTTGGAGAAGTTCAGATTATATGGTGACTTTAAAAATAATCCCTATTTAAAAAATGATGATGTGTTGGTATTCCCAACCTATGATATGGAAAGAAATTTTTTCACAATTAATGGTGCAGTAAATAGGCCTAACAAGTTCTTTTTTGTGGAAGGCGATAAACTATCTGATGCAATAGAACTAGCTAGAGGGATAAATCCTGCATTTGAAAATGTGAAAGATGCGCAAATCAAGAGGCTTAGTTATGACGGATTAAATCAAGAGACAATATTATTAAACATTACAGAAAATATTGCTTTAACACGAGGTGATCAAATTATAATTCTGGCGGATGAAACTCAAAGAAGAGATTTTTATGTCCTTGTACTTGGGGAGGTAAACCAACCTGGCTACATTCCAATAACAAAGAACACAACAAAACTTGGGGAGATAATGAAGTCAGTTAAGGGCTTTACTGCTAATGCTTCATTAAAAAGATCAAGAATTTTTAGGGGAAATAGTATTACACCATTACTAGAACGTCAATATGGAATTAAAATTGGTGATGACCTACTAAATAATAATCAAGAATTAGTTGATAGGATTGTAAACTATGAACAAGCAATGATGTTTAGGATGTCAAATTTAGTTGAAGAAGATAAATATTATTTTGCCACAGAAAATCAGTATAGAGTATTGAACGAAGGTAGCGCAATAGATTTTACTCAAGTTAGTGATGAACAATCCGATATCTACAATTTTGTACTTGAAAGCGGAGATGTAATAGTAGTTCCACCATACACAAAAACTGTTTATGTTTTTGGTCAAGTGTCTAGTCCTGGTCATGTTAAGTTCGTTGAAAATAAAGATTTCCTCTACTACATAGATCAAGCTGGTGGGTTGGGCGAATATGCAGAAGATGAAATAATGATAATAAAAGGTGATTCCAGAAATTGGGTAACCGCAACAACAAATATTAATATTGAAGATGGCGATTATATTTTTATACCTAAACAAAGAATAAAATCTTTCCAGACAACTATAAATGAATTAGGTGGATATTTCAGCATCGTAGGAAGTATTGCCACAATTTTATTATTGATTGTACAATTAACCAAATAAAAACTTGACATTTATTATACTTACTTGCATATTTGTCAGCTACTTTTTAATAATTATCAGTTCTTTAAAAATTTTTCAAAATGATTTATCGATTAAGACTAAAGTCGCTTGACTTTAAGTTAATGAGAATATAAATTTGTAGCCCTTCTTATGAAGGATTTGTTCTTTGAAAGAGTGAGAAATATAAGCCAGTTAATTCCATAGTTTAACTTGCGTCTAACGCCAAGATTACAAAAAATTAAACTCTACAACGGAGAGTTTGATCCTGGCTCAGGACGAACGCTGGCGGCGTGCTTAACACATGCAAGTCTACGAGAAAGAGATAGCAATATCTTTAGTAAAGTGGCGTACGGGTGCGTAACACGTAAGCAATTTACCTTTGGGTCTGGAATAACTTCGAGAAATCGAGGCTAATACCGGATAATGCAGCGGCATCGCATGGTGATGTTGTTAAAGTTTGTGTAATGCCTAAAGATGAGCTTGCGCCTGATTAGCTAGTTGGTAGGGTAATGGCCTACCAAGGCAACGATCAGTAGCTGGTCTGAGAGGATGATCAGCCACACTGGAACTGAGACACGGTCCAGACTC
>CXWK01000230.1_pt1 | contig 24030 bp, 21 predicted proteins | sample 590851 | NCBI WGS metagenome assembly CXWK01 (sample SAMEA3498364, study PRJEB10139) | wastewater metagenome | biome: wastewater treatment plant; material: activated sludge | place: Denmark | collected 2014-08-01
TCTCCCTGTTTGACCGAGCGCTTCCAGTTGGTGCCCTCTTCCGGGCGCTCGTCCACCAACAGCACGATCAGGTGCACGTCGGGATAGAGCGCTTCCATCGCTGCGGCGATGTTCATCAGGATCGTGGTCTTGCCGGTGCGCGGCGGCGCGACGATCAGGCCGCGCTGACCGCGTCCGATCGGGCAGAGCAGGTCCACCACGCGCATCGAGAGTTGGTCGTGCTGCGCGTGGGTGCCGAGCTCGTAGTGGAAGTCGGGGTCAATGACCGTCAACTTCTTGAAACCGTGCCGTTGGCGCGCTTCCGACGGCTCCATCCCATCCACGCTGTCGAGGAACTCGAAGCGCGGTCCGGGCTTGCCCGGGAGCTGCAGACCACGGCCGACGAGCAACATGCCGTCGCGCAGACCGAAGCGGCGCACCATGGGTTGGGGCACCATGGCGTCCTCACGGCGCTCGTCGAGATCGTGGGCGATCGAGCGCAAAGCACCGTGACCGTCCTTGCGCAGCTCCAAGACGCCACTGAGCGGGATCGGTTCCGCGCGCACCGGCTCCGGGCGACGGGCGGGCGCTGGGGCGCGCTCCGCGTGCTGACGTTCCGCCTGGAGGAAATTCAAGGGCGGGCGCTGCGACGAGGGGCGCGCCGTCGGCTCCTCCGTTTCCGTCTCCGGTCCGTTCACCACGGGCGGTCGGTTGCTGCCCTCCGGCATCCCCCCTCGACGACGACGGCGGCGACGACGCCGGCCGCCCCCTTCGCGCTCCGCAGCCTCCTCTTGGGGAGTCGTCGGCGGCTCCACCGGGCGTGCGCCGCCCTCGGCGGCATCGTGGGCCGTTTCAGGGGTCTCCGCAGCGCTGGGTGTTGCGGACTTCTCACGCGGGGCGCGGCGTCGCCGAGGACGCTTGGCGCCGGCATGGCTCGGGCCGGTTTGTTCGGACACGAAACCTCTCCTGCCGAATTCCGTCGGCGAGGGCCAGACGGAGGAATGTTCGAGGCCTGGAGGAAATGGTCGGGGCGAGAGGACTTGAACCTCCGGCCTCTGCGTCCCGAACGCAGCGCTCTACCAGGCTGAGCTACGCCCCGAAGAAGGGCGGATTGTCGGGACCCCTCCGGTTCCGGTCAAGTATAGCTTGGAGAAAGCGTGGTTTCACCCAAAGAGAGACCGACGACCACCCAGGCGGAATCTGGCCCAGTTGGCTGGGGCAAGAGCGCAAGGATCGGGTAACTGCACGCTTCAAGAGCCGTGGAATCGGCATCGGGACGCGCTCGGTTCGCGCTTCCGGCCACCCATGCCGCTCCAGCCACCTTTCTGCCCAAGCTCTTCCTGCCCCTCGCGGACCCACTCCCACCCTTTCCGCTGGCGCCGCGACGGCCGTTTCCGCCGCGCCTGTGATGCACGCCAAGTCCAGCGCTTTCACTGTCTCGTCTGCGGGCGCCGCTTCTCCTCGCAGTCCTTCCGCCTCGATTTCCGTCAGCACAAGCCGCGCCTGAATCGCGCCATCTTTCACTGTTTCGTCTCGAAGGTGAATCATCGCCAAGCGGCGCGCATCCTCAGCGTCAACCGCAAGACCATCGAGCAGAGACTCCGTCTGTGGGGGCCGGCGATGCGGGAGTTTCACGATCGCCAGCTCGATCGTGCCCGGCAACGCGGCGGCCTCGGCGGCACCTGGACGCTCGACGAACAAGAGACCTTCGAACACGATCGTCGTCTGCAGCCGGTGACACTGCCGATCCTCGTGCATTGGAAAACCTATTTCGTGCTCCACGCCGAAACTGCTCCTTTGCCCGCGCGGGGCCAGCTTTCCGCATGGGATCAAGCGCGCAAGGAGAAACGAGTGGCACGCGACGGCGCGCGTCGCAGTGGATCCTCGGACGCTGTCGCGCAGTGCTTCGCCGCCTGGCGCAGTGCTCACGGAGAGACGCTGGCTCATTTGATCACGGATCGAAAGAGCAGCTATCCGGGACTCTTCAAATGCAGTTTCGGGAGGCTGTACGGCAGTCACGTGCGCATCGCGTCGAGCGAAACGCGCAATCGAATGAACCCACTCTTCCCGATCAATCACACGCTGGCGATGCTGCGCGAACACCTCTCGCGGCTGGCGCGACGAACCTGGGCAGCGAGCAAACTCCGCGAGCGCCTGGCGCGGCATTTGTGGATCTGGATCGCGTGGCGGAACTACGTCCGCGGGGTCACAAACCGCGCACGCTGGACGACTCCGGCAATGGCCCTCGGCGTGTGCGCGACCCAGATGCCGATCCGACGACTCCTGCGATGGAGATGGCCGCGACTCATGCCGCTCGACACCATCTAACTGGGCCAGATTCCGTTACTTGCCTAGGTCCACGAAGACGCCGCCGTTCTGGTCGGCCAGCTTCTTGAGGAAGTTCGAGGTGAAGTCCCCGATCGCGATGGTGTGGATCGTGACCTTGCGGAAGCGGTTCAGCTCGGCGATCGAGACCAGGATGTCCTCGGTGTCCACGATTTCCCCCACCGTCGGCTTGCCGTCGGTGAGGAAGAACATCGTGTCTCCTTCGCCCTCTTTGGCGTCGGTGGCGGATTCGGTGACGGCACCGCGCTTGCCCGGATCCTCCGGAACGCCGAGTCCGGCGAGCAGTCCGGCGTGCGCGTTCGTGCGGCCGTCCTCCAGCCCCGAGGATCCGCGCAGTCCCGAAGAAGCGCGCTCGGAGGCCTGTGCGCCACCGATCGGCTTGAGCTCGTCAATCCATGCCACCGCTGACTTCTTGTTGAGCGTGTTGGCGGGCACCAAGCCCTTCTTCCACGGATGCACCTGCGTGGCGAAGGAGTGAATGTTGAAGCGTACGTTCGATTCGAGACTCTCGATCGAGCGCTTGAGTTCCTCCTTCACGATCGCCAATTTCTGGAAATCGCTGAAGCCGCGCTCGCGGAAGGCGTCACGATTCACCACCAATTCTTCCATCGATCCGGAGACGTCGATCACGAACACGATGTTGCGGCTCGAGGTCTCGACACCCATGAAGGTGACTTCGGTCTTGGGCGGGTGGTATTGCGCGTTGGTCTCGGCGCGCGCGGCCTTGCGCTTGGCGACCTCGGCGTCGCTGAGGAGTTGATAACTCCCGCTTTCCACCACGCGGTCCCACCAACGCCGCCAGAGCGAGGGATCCTGCCCGAAGGGCTCGTCGGTGATCGCCACCAGCGTCGGCCAGATCTCCTCCAGCAGCTTTCCGGCCTCACCTGCTTCAAGGATGCCGATCAGGGGACCGATCGCGTCCGCGGTGCGAATCGTTCGCAATCCGCGGCAAGCCGCCATCGCGACGCTCAAGCTCGGATCGCGCAGCGCGCTCACCAGCGCAGGGCCCGCTTCGGCTTCGCGCCCCTTGCCGAGCTGCACCAGCGTTTCGATCGCGGCGACGCGCACCATCGAGTTCGGATCCTGGACCGCGAGTCCGGCGGCAGCGGGCAGGGTCTCGGCGTCACGCAGCGCGCCCAAGGAGGTCAGCGTCCACAGCCGCATCGCGTCGTCCTTGTCGGCGAGGTAAGGACGCAACAGGGGCGCGAACTCGACCCAGCGGCCTTCGCCGGCAGCGCGTGCGATGACAGGGAGCGCGCCGACGGGCTTGCCCTCCTCGATCACGAGCAACAAAGGCGCGCGACTCGGCGCCTCCTTGAGCCCGGTGACGACGCGCGCGGCCGCCGCCGCGAGCGCGGGATCTTCGTCCTCCAGGATCGGCAGCAGGACCGCAGCGACGCCGGCGTCCTCGATCCCTCCCAAGGAGAGGATCAGCTCCACACGCACCAGCGGGTCCTTTTCCTTGCGGTAGAAGCGCTTGAAGTCCTTGACGGTGTCGTCCTGGGCCGCCGCAGGCGCGGCGAAGCAGGCGAACGCGAGCAGGAGTGAAAGCCAGCGCATGGTTCCCTAGGATAACGAGTCAGAGTGCAACTCACGCTCTCGACGCATCTGCTGGTGTACGGCCGCATGGACGCAGCGGCGCTCGCTGCGATTCGGAGTTCCTGCTTCGGCACCGTCGAAATCTGGCTGGCCGAGCCGCACGTGCCGTGGCGGGATCCCGCCGCCTGCGAGCGATTCTGCGCACAGCTCGCCGAGCACGAGCTGCGCGCCGGCAGCGTCCACTTGCCCTTCTACCCTTCCGTGCCGCAGTTGCGCGAGGAAGGATTGAAGTGGTCCGTGATCGATCCCGCCGCCTCCGCGCGCCGCGAGGCCATTGCCGGTGCTGCTGACGGCCTGCGCGCCGCCGGTCTGCTCGGCGCCTCCTGCGCCGTGCTCCACCTCGGTTGGCAGCGCGACGCCTGGGACGCCCACGCGCACGGCTGGGCACGCGAAGCGGTCGCCGCGCTGCTGCCGGTGGCACGCGCAGCCGGCGTTCGGCTGCTGCTCGAGAACATCATTTCCAGCGGCACACGGGCGGCCGCCTTGCGCGCGCTGCTCGATGAGCTCGATCCCGCCGGCGAGGCCGGCATCTGCCTCGATCTCGGACACGCGCACGTGGACGGCGGAGTGATGAACGAATTGCGCGATGCCGGCGCGCGTCTCGCGCACCTGCACGTGCACGACAACGACGGCAGCGAGGACGCTCACCTCGCGCCTGGGCGCGGCAGCATTCCGTGGTCGGCGGTGCGTCGCGCCCTGCAGCAGCACGGCTTCGCCGGCATGGGCGCCCTGGAACTGCGCGATGCCTCGCGCGGTGCAAGCTCGGCGGCCGCGCTCTGCGGCGCCACCCATGCGGAACTCGGCGCCTTTCGTGCCGCGTGGGAACTCCCCGCCTCCGCAACCGCCTGATGGAAACCGCCCCCCCCTTTCTGACCGCGCCCGAACTTAGTGAAGAGTTGAGTGCTGCCGCGACTCTGCTTCCGCTCGCGGTCGAGCGATTGCATCCGCTCACGCCGGAGGCGGGCACACGCCGCTACTACCGGCCCACGCCGGAATGTGGCTGGCTGCTGGTGCTCGCCGACGCACCGCCGCCGCATCCCACCGCGCTGTGGCTGTCCGGCTGCGGACTGCGCACGCCCGCACTCTCCTCCTCCACGCGCCTGCCAGGGAGCGTGAACGCACCGGGCGCCTGGGCTTATCTGGCCGAGGACTTCGGCGACGCACTCTTCAGCACTCTGCCCGAGCAGTGTTCCTACGCCGCGCTGCTCTGCGGCTGGGAACGCTTCGCCTTCCGCGCGCTGCCGGCCGATCACCCGCAAGCCGCGCTGGCGCTCGACGCCGCGCTCTTCCGGCGCGAGCTCGCCATGTTCCTGGAGCGTTGGCTGCAGACCTGGCGGCGGCGCGCCCTCGCCGCCGAAGAAGTCGCCGCCGCGCGCAGCGCGCTCGACCGTCTGGCGGAAAGCGCGGCCGAGGGCCCGCAGTGCACCCAGCACCGCGATCTCCACTCGCGCAACCTCGTGCACCTGCACCCGCCCGCGACGCACTCGGGCGAGATCGGTTGGCTGGATCACCAGGATCTGCGCCGCGGTCCGCTCTACTACGACCTCGCCTCACTCGCGACCGATGCCTACGTGGACCTTCCGGATTCCGTCGCGCGCCTGCTCGACGACGCGATCCCGGCCTGGGGCGTCTCGCACGGTCTCAGCGAGGACGCCGCGCGCGAACGCTTCCACGCTTCCGCGCTGCAGCGCGTGCTCAAGGCGCTGGGCACCTTCGGCAAACTGCTCGCGCAGGGACGCGAGGAATACCTGCCCGCCGAAACGCGCGCCCTCGCGCACGCCCGTCGTCTCTGCGCGCAGCGGCCAGAAGCCTTTCCGGAACTGAGTGCCTTGCTCGCATGAAGTCGGCGCGCGCGGCGCTGCTCTTCGCCGCCGGGAAGGCGACCCGGCTTGCAGGCCTGCGCGAGCAGTGGGCCAAGGCCTGTGTTCCGGTGGGCGGAACTTCGCCGCTCGCCGACCTGCTGCCGAAGGTCCTCGCGGCCGGCTTCGCACCGGTGTGGATCAATCTTCATCATCACGCTGAGCAGGTGCGCGAAGTGGCCCGCGCGGCCTTACCGGAAGCCGAGTTGCAGTTTCTGGAGGAGCCGACGCTCCTCGGTACCGGCGGTACGCTGCTCGCGGTCCACGCGGCCACGGGCGAGCTCCCCGCGCTCTGCGCCAATGCCAAGGTCTTCGGCGATTTCGACCTCCGCGCTCTGCGCGAAGCGGCGCCAGGCACTCTGCTGCTGCACCCGGCCTCCTCGCTCGCCGAGTTCGGCGGCCTGCAGTACGACGCGGAGTTGCAGGTGCGCGGCCTCGCGGCGCGCGACGCCCGTACGGAACCGAACTTGCACGCAGCCGTCTTCACCGGCTTCTGCGTACCCCATCCGGCCTGGCTGCCGCTCCTCGCGCGTGCTCGCGCCGAGCGCCCCGACGCAGCACTCTGCCTGATCCGCGACGCGCTGCTGCCCGCGCTCGCGCAAGGCGTCGAGCATCGCGCGCTGCTGCACGCGGGCTGGTGGTGCGAAGTCAGCACGCCGGAGCGACTTGCCGCCGCCGCCGCGCGGCTCAGACGACCGGCGCCTTCGGATCGCGCAGCAGCCGGTTCGGACCGCGCCGCTCGGTGACGCCGCACTGATCGAGCCATTCGAGCAAGGGCATCACGTACTTGCGCGAGGTGCGCCACTTGTCGCGCAGCGCCGGAATGTCCATGCCCTTGGCTTGAAGTTGCGCGACGACGTCGTCGCGAAAAGCTTCGACGCGGTGCGTGGCGAGCAACATGCCCTCGCCGGGACTGATCACGCGACCGGCGTCCACCAGATAGGCACGCGCGGCGGCTCCCTCGGCTTCAGCGAGACCACTGCCGCTGAGCAGCTCCGGCCAATCCCCCGGCGCCATGCCGCCGCCGTCCACCACGGCGTAAAGCCGCTCGGCCGCGGCGCGCACCGCTGCGGGAGCTTCGGCACCGAGGAGTTGCCACTCCTGCCCACGCCGACGCTTGAGACCGAGTGCTTCGAGCTGCGCATCGGGCATTTTCTCGAGTACGGCGAAGCCTTCCTTGCCGAGCCGATCGCGGAAACGCTGGATCGGGATGAGCAAGCGCTCGGGGCTGCGCGTGCGGAAGTGTTCGATCACACCGCGCGCCTCTTCGAAGATCGCATCGGTGCTGCCAACGGCGATCCAAGCGTCCTTGCCGAGCGCGCGTGCCTTACCGCCGAGGACTAGCGCCTCGAGTTCCGCGCGCGCCGCCGCGGGCGTCCAACCGAGCGCGCGTGCGACTTCCTCGGCGCGCTTGGGAGCACCACCGCGGGCTTCGAGTTCGCGCGCCGCGAGCTCGCCGGGATCGTCGAGCGCCGCCGCCACCGCGAGCCAGTGCTCGCGCTCCTCGCGATCGCGCTTGCGCAACCGGTGCCGGCCGAAGCCGAGGAAGCGCGCCACGCCCAGGTTGCAAGCCGGCGACGGACGCCGCAAGAGCAAGCGCATGCCGGGCACCAACGCGAGCGGCTCGTTGAGCTCGAGGTCGGCGAAGCGTTCGTCGGCGCCGAGCGCCGGTGCGTCCTCCGCCGCCGCGAAGAAGATGCGCGCTTCCACCGCCGCGGTGTGCGCGAGCACCTGCACGGTCTCGGCGTGGTCCACGCGCGGCGCATCCGGCAACCAACGCACGATCGCGCGCGCGACCTTGCCCGCCTCCACCGTGCCGATGGCGGCCAGCACCGCGCCGCGTACGCAATCCTCCGTGCTGAGATCGGGCAGATTGAGCGCGGTGCGTAGACCGGCGCCACCCGCCTCGGCTTCGCGGCCGTGGACTTGCACCCGGCGCACGCGACTGCGCTTGCCGCTCGGCAGCAACACGAGCTCGTCGCCGACGCGCACCACTCCGGAAGCCGTCACTCCGGTCGCCACCGTGCCGGAGCCGGCGATCGCGAAGGAGCGCTGCAAAGGCAGGAAGAAGGCGTGGCGTTCGTCGTTCGCGCGCCGCGCGCGCTGGGCGAGCTCACGCAGGGCGAGCTTCAACTCCGGCAAACCTTCCCCACTGTGCGCGCTGACGAAGTGCACCGGCGCCTCCTCCCACGGGGTGCCGTCCACGAGCTCCTGCACGTCGGCGAGCGCCATCTCACGCATGTCGGCATCGGCGACGTCGGCCTTGCTGAGCACCACTAGGCCGTGATCCACGCCGAGCAGACGCAGCACTTCGAAGTGCTCGCGCGTCTGCAGCATCACGGCGTCGTCGCAAGCCACCACTAGCATCGCGGCACCCATGCCGGTGGCGCCCGCCACCATGTTGCGGACCAGGCGCTCGTGCCCGGGCACGTCCACGAAACCGATCTCGAGGCCGTCCTCGAATCCGAGCTGCGCGTAGCCGAGGTCGAGCGTGATCCCGCGCGCCTGCTCCTCGGGCAGTCGATCCGGATCGGTGCCGGTGAGAGCCGCGATCAGCGACGACTTGCCGTGATCAATGTGCCCCGCGGTGCCGATCACGACCGGCAGCGGACGCGCCTCAGCCATGATCGGAGGCGCACGCAGCGGGCGGGATCAGCGGGAAGGGAAACACGCTCGGGCAGTCTAATATGGCGCGAAAGCTCTCCGAGATGTCCCCCCACGCCCTGCCGGTGATCGCGAGCGGTGCTGCCGTCGCCACGGCATGCGCTGGCGCGCCGGAATTCGGGCATCAGGGCATGCACGCGGGCTCGCCGGTGCCGTCAGCGGAGCAAGGCGGTCCCACGCCCGAACGGCCGATCCACATGCTCTCGCAGCATCTGCTGCGCGTGCACGGCAGCAAGCTCCGGCGCCTGATGCTCGATCTCGGCCTCTCCTGCCCGAATCGCGACGGCACCAGCGGCTACGGCGGCTGCATCTACTGCGACGTGCACGGCAGCGGCACCGGCGCCGCCGAACAGGGAAAGGATTTGGAGGCGCAGTTCGCGACGGAGCTGCGGCGCGTGCGTCGCTCGAACCCGCAAGGAGCCTGCGGCATCCTCTACTTCCAGTCCTATTCGAACACCTGGCCGGACCTGGAACCGCTGCGGCGCGCGTTGAGCTGGGCGGCAAGCAAGGCGGAGATCGCGCCGATCCTGGCGATCGGCACCCGTCCGGACTGCTTCTCCGAGGAGGCCGCCGACCTGATCGCGAGCCACACCGGCGCCTTCCGCGAGGTCTGGCTGGAGCTCGGGCTCGAGACCGCCGACGACGAAGTGCAGCAGCGCATCGGGCGCCACGACACCCTCGCGAACTTCCATCTCGCCGCGCGCCGCGCCGGGGAGCGTGGGCTGAAGCGCATCGCGCACCTGATCTGCGGCCTACCCGGCGAGCAGCCGGGCGGACTCCTGCGGCAGGCCGAGGAAGTCGCGCGCGCGAGTTGTGAAGGAATCAAGTTCCATCAACTCATCGTGCTGCGCCGCACGATCCTCGCCAAACAGTGGCTCAACGGCGAGATTGAGCTGCCGAGCGTCGAAGACTACGCCGCGCAGGTCGCCGAAGCACTACGCGTGCTGCCCTGGAGCACCGTGGTCCATCGCCTCTGCGCCGACGCTCCCGCAGATCAGCGGCTCGACGGCCGCACGCGCGCCTGGAATCGGAGTGCGGAACGCGGCGTGATGTCGGCGCTGCGCAGCCGAGGCTGGTGAGGCCAGCAGGATTCGAACCTGCGACTTACTGGTTAAAAGCCAGCTACTCTACCAACTGAGTTATGGCCCCTTGCACGCCCCGATTCGCCGGGAAGGGCGGCATGATAGCGCCGCAGCCGCCGCCGGGGTATCAGCCTTCCAGAATCTCTTTGCTCTTGGAGGCGACCGCGTCGTCCACGAGTTTCTCGTGGTGCTTGAGCACCTCCTGCACCTTGTCCTTGGCGAAGGCGGCGTCGTCCTCGGTCACCACCGGCTGCTGCTTCTTGTCGCCCACCACTGACTCGACGTGCTTGAGCACGTCGCGGCGCACGTTGCGAATCGCGACCTTGCAGTCCTCCGCCATGGATTTGACGCGCGCCACCAACTTCTTGCGGCCGTCCTCGGAGAGCATCGGAATGGTGATGCGCAGCGACTTGCCGTCAATCGTCGGATTGAGTCCCAGATCGGCGGAGAGCACCGCCTTCTCGATGTCCTTCAGCGCGCTCATGTCGTAGGGCTTCACCAACAATTGGCGCGGCTCCGGCGCGGTGATGGAAGCCATCTGCCCGAGCGGCGTCTTGGTGCCGTAGTAATCCACGCGCACGTTCTCGATCAGGCCCGGGTTGGCGCGTCCGGTGCGGATGCCGCGCGTATCCTGCTGGAAATGATCCACCGCCTTGTGCATGCGGTCGGTGGCGTCGGCGAGAAAGGGCTGGATGCTGTCGGCCATGGGTCACTCGGGCGCGTTGCGCACCACGGTGCCGATCTTCTCCCCGCGGGCGGCGCGCAACAAGCCGTCGGGAGCATTCATGTCGAAGACGACGAGCGGCATGTCGTGCTCGCGGCAGAGCGCGAAGGCGGTCTGGTCCATCACCTTGAGGCGGCGTTCCATGACTTCCTGATAGCTCAGCGTGGGCAGGAGCACCGCGTCGGGGTGCTGCTTGGGATCCTTGTCATAGACCCCGTCCACCATCGTCGCCTTGAGCAGCGCATCGCAATCGAGCTCGATCGCGCGCTGTGCCGCAGCGGTGTCGGTGGTGAAGAAAGGACTGCCGAGGCCGCCGACCAGCACCACCACGCGCCCCTTCTCCATGTGGCGCAGCGCACGGCGACGAATGAAGGGTTCGCAGACCTTGTGCACGTCGATCGCGCTCATCACGCGCGTGCCGACGCCGAAACGTTCGAGCGAATCGGAGAGCGCCAGACCGTTGATGACGGTCGCGAGCATGCCCATGTAGTCGGCGGTCGCGCGCACGATGCCCAGGCTCTCGGCACTGGCGCCGCGCAGGATGTTGCCGCCGCCGATCACGCAGGCGACTTGCACCCCTTCCTGGTGCAGCACGTGGAGCTGCGCCGCGAGTTTTTCCACCCGCTCGACGTCGAGCCCGGTCTCTCCGCGGCGCGAGAAACCCTCGCCGCTGATCTTCAGCAAAATGCGGCGGCTGGGACGAGCGGTCGGGTCGGCGTCCGCCACCGCGCTCGCCCTAGGCTCCGATCTCGAAGCGCGCGAAGCGCTCGATCACGATGTTCTCGCCGAGCCGGCCGCTCAGCGCCTTGACGCGCTCACCCACCTTCAAAGCGGGATCGCGCACGTCTTCCTGCTCGAGCAGCGCGCGCTCCTGCACGAACTTCTCGAGTCGGCCTGCGACGATCTTCTCGCGGATGTTCTCCGGCTTGCTCGCCAGATCCTGCGCGCCGAGCAGCACGCGGCGCTCTTCTTCGATGAGGTCGGCCGGGATCTCGGCGGCGCTGACCGCCACCGGCAGCGGCGACACCGCCGCGATGTGCATGCAGAGGTCGCGGCACAGCGCTTCGAAGTCTTCCCCACGCGAGACGAAGTCGGTCTCGCAGGCCACCTGCACCATCACGCCGACGCGCTGGTTGTGGTGAATGTAGGAGTACACGCGGCCCTGCGAAGTCGCGCGACCGGCGCGCTTCTCGGCGGACTTCAGACCCTTCTGACGCAGGATCGCGACGGCTTTCTGCTCGTCGCCTCCGGCTTCGGTCAGGGCGTGCTTGCACTCCATCATGCTGGCACCCGTGAGGTTGCGCAGCGAGGAGACGGCTTGGGCGGTGATCGCGCTCATGTCGGGTCGGTGATGCTTCGTCGGCTGCGTCCGCGCGCGCCTAGTTCTGATCGGGAGTGGCCGTCGGCGCGTTGCCGCGGGACTCCGAATTCGTGTCGGCACCGTCGCCCTCGGCGGCGTTCGGATCCGAGATCGCTTGCACCTCGACGGCGCGGTTCACGCCGCGGATGCCGGGGCGCGGCAGCGGACGGCGCTCGGAGCGCGGCCGCGGCACCGGCGCGCCGGGTTCGCGGCGCCGCACGGTTTCGGCTTGGCGGGCGGGTGCCGCAATGCCGCGCTCGGCGCGCAGCAGTTTGCCCTCGTTGACGGCTTCGATCATGTGATCGAGGATCAGAGCGACGGAGCGGATCGCGTCGTCGTTGGCCGGAATGACCACGTCGCAGAGGTCCGGGTCGCCGTCGGTGTCCACCACCGCGATCACCGGGATGCCCATCCGGCGCGCTTCGCGCACGGCGTTGATCTCGGTACGCGGGTCCATCACGACCAAGGCGCCCGGCAGACGGAACATCTCGCGGATGCCGTGCAGGTTGCGGAAGACCTTGCGCTTCTCGCGGGTGAAGCGAGCGCCTTCCTTCTTGGTAAGGTTCTCCAGCCAGCCCTCGCGCTCCTTCTTCTCCATGTCGTCGAGATAGTGGATGCGCGAACCGATGACCTCGTAGTTCGTGAGCGTGCCGCCGATCCAGCGGTCGTCCACGTAGTGCATGCCGGTCTCGGTGTGCGCGCGTGTGACCTCGGCGCGCAGTTGCTGCTTGGTGCCGACGAAGAGCACGTCGGCGCCGCCCGCGACGATCTCGCGGATGAAGTGCTTGGCGCGCAGGATGCCCTTGATCGTCTCGCGCAGGTCAATCACGTGGATGCGATTGCGCGATTCGAAGATGTAGGGCTCCATCTTCGGGTTCCAACGGCTGACGCGGCAGCCAATGTGGGCCCCGGCTTCGATGAGCGCCTCGACGGAGAGTTCGGACATGCGGGTGATGGGTGGAGCGGACGGGCGGTCCAGGAGCGACCGCGACCCCGCCTCGGATCCGGCAGAGCCGGCACCGGGATCGGGCGGAACAGGATATCCGTGGCCTAGGAGGCGGTCAAACCCGGCCGAATTCGGGCACGGAAAGGAAGGGCTTCGCGGGCACCTGCACCCCCATCCCACCCCCGCCGGGACAATCCCATCAGCAAGATGCTAACCGGTGCTAGGCTTCGGCGCCGATGTCCGCAACCCCCGGAACCGGCGAGACCGGACCGCCGGTGTTGGCCATCGTCAACCATCGCGGGGAGCGTCTCGCTTCGAGCGTGGCCTGGTTCCAGGAGCGTGGATGGGAAGTACGCCTCACGGATCACTTGGCGGAGAGCCGCGAGCTTCTGCTGCGCGGACCGGTCACCGCCGCGCTGATTCATCCGCTGACGCTCCTGCGCGACGGCATCGAGTGGCGAGGACTCGGCGAGGCCCTCAGTCCGGCGCGTCCGGTGCCCTGGATCGTGCTGCCCTGGGAAGGCGCGCCGACTGCGGCCCTGGCGCAGCTCACTTCCGGCAGCGCCGCGATCTGCGACTGGGCGCGCACCTGGGACGATTGGCCCGAGGTGGAAGCGCGGATCGGCCGGCTGCTCGGACTGCAGCGGCAGCGCAGTGCGCTGCAGGCGCGCATCAGTGAGGTCGAAGGGCAACTCATCCTCGATCACAAGACCGGGCTCAGCAACGACCGCCACTTCCGTGAACGACTGCGCGAAGAGTTCGACCGCGCGCACCGCCACAAGGTGCCGGTCACGCTCCTGCTGCTCGACCTCGACCACTTCAAGCAGATCAACGACGCGCACTCCTACGAGTACGGCGATGCCGTGCTGGTCGCGGTGAGCGATGCCTTGCGCGCCTGCGTACGCTCGATTGACATTCCGGCGCGCATCGGCGGCGATGAGTTCGCGGTGATTCTGCCGAGCACTTCGCTGCGCGAGGCGGCGGTGGTCTCCCATCGCATTCGCTTGGCCTTGCGCGAGGCGGCGGTCGGGATCGAAGCGCGCAAGCTCGCGCTGGCTGCCTCGCAGGGTCTTGCGGAGATGGATGGCACCCATCCGCGCGATGCGCGCCAGTGGCTGCTGCACGCCAACGAAGCGCTCAAGGCCGCCAAGCAGGGTGGCCGCGATCGCGTGATGCTATGGGACGAGGCGGCCTACGAGCCGCAGGCCGCGCCGCTGCCCGTGGTAGCCACGGAACGCGAGAAACCGGCGTCCTGATCCGCGCTGCGACTGCGCGCTAGGCTGAAGACATGTCCCTGCGCGCGCACCGCCCTCCGCCTTGGCTTTGCTCGGTCACGCTGCTCCTGCTGCTCGCGCCGGACGGCGCCTTCGCCCAGGAGCAAACTCCGGCTGCCGCCCCGAGCCAGGAGTTCCAATCCGAGTACGACGCCTTGATGAAAGAATATCAGGAAGCGCAGCAACTCTACTACAAGGCCTACTCGGAACTCGAAACGGAAGCGGAGCGCGAAGCCTTCTTCGCCGACCTCGCCACCAGCCCGAGCCAGATCTTCGCGCCGCGCTTCCGCGCTTTCGCCGAGCGCGCGGGCACGCATCCGGCTGCCGCCCAGGCTTGGATGTGGATGCTCATGAGCAGCGGGGACGCCGCCGAGCAGCAAAACGGCGTGGACCGCCTGCTCGCGGACTTCCTGCACGATCCGGTGATGGTCCAGCTCGCGCAATTCATTCAATATTCCGTGCAGACCCTCGGCCGCAAGCCGGTGATCACCGCGATGCGCACGGTGCGCGAGAAATCACAGCACGCCACCGCGCGACTGGCCGCCACCCTCACTCTCGGCATCGTGCAGATCGAGGGCAAGAGCCCGACCGTGCGTGCCGAAGGGCGCTCTCTGCTCGAGGAACTCATCCGAACTGTGCCGGAGTCGGAGCAGGCCAAGCGCGCCGCCGGCCAGCTCTTCGAGATGGACCGCCTGCAGATCGGCATGCTTGCGCCCGAGATCGAGGGCAGCGACAGCGAGGGCAAGGCCTTCCGGCTCTCGGAATCCCGCGGACAAGTGGTGGTGCTCGACTTCTGGGGCTTCTGGTGAGGACCTTGCGTCGCGATGATCCCTCACGAGAAGGAAATGGTCGAACGCCTCAAAGACCAAGCCTTCGCCCTGATCGGGATCAACAGCGATGGCGGCCGTGAAGCCGTCCAAGAAATTCTGAAGCGGGAAGAGATTTCCTGGCGCAACGTGGTGGATGGATCCACCGAGGGACCGATCGCCACGCAGTGGAACGTGCGCGGTTGGCCGACGATCTACGTGCTCGACGCCACCGGCAAGATCCGCTTCAAAGGACTGCGCGACGAAGCGCTCGAGAAGGCGGTGATGGAGTTGCTCGCCGAAAGCGCCGTCACGGAAGGCGAGTAGCGCAGGCTGCGCGCCGGCCTACTCGCCCGGCAACCACAGCAGATCACACCAATTGCCGTGGGCGCCGTGGTTCGCGGCACCCTCAGTCTCGGCGCGCAGCCGCAGCAAACCGGCGCGCTCCACCCGCACGAGCAGCGTCTGCGGAGCATGCGTCGCCGACAGGGGCGGCGTCACCGCGAGCAACTCGTCGTCGAGCAGCACGCGGAAGATCACGGACTGCGGCTGGTGATACTCGGCCACCCGCGCATCGGCACCCACCGTGAGCAGCAAGGTGCCAGCGCCCGGCGCGTGGCGCGCCAACTCGCTCGGCGCCTTCACGCCGATGCCGTCGGGCCAAGTGCGCGCGCCCAGCCGCAGCGGATGGCCCTCGACCGAGCGTTGCAACTTCGGCGACCAGTCGAGCGCCGTGCCGACGGGCTGCGCGCGCGTTTCCCACTCGCGATGCGCCCACTCCTCCGTGCCTTCCCGACGGCGGATGCGCGAAACGGCCGCGGCCGGCAAGCGGGCTTCGGCACCCCAGGGCAATTCGATCCGCCACGCGCCTTCGTCCGCGCGCGGATCTTGGGAAAGAATTCTGGCTGCCAGGGTGGAACCGTCCGCAAGAAAGAGCCAGACCGCATCCGGCGGCAACTCGAGAGCTTCGTCGAGCACGCGCAGCGCCTCGACTTCCGACCAGGCGAAGACGCGCTCGCCCGCAACGGTTTCGAAGACTGCACCGGCCGCGCGCCAGTCGAGCAGCCAACCGCGTTGCTCGTCGAGAACGCCGCCCGGTCGCCGCAGCCAGATCCGATCCTGCTCCGCCCCCGTCGGCAGGCTGGGTACGGCGCCCCGACCCTGCGCGCGCAGCCAGATCGGGTCGAGCGGGAGCTGCGGGGCGCCGGGCAGCGCCAATTGCCAAGTGGACAGGCCGGCGTCGGGCAGATCCCGCCCGGGCTCGCCCCGCAGGCTTCCGCCGGCGGCCAGAGCGAGGACCCAGGCATCGGCAGCCACGGCGATCGGGGGCACCGGGAACTCGAGCGCGAGCCAAGGTCCGTGCACGGGAGCCCCGGCCCGACGCGGTCCGGTCTCCCCCCAGCCCAACCATTCCCCCTCATGGATTCCCTCGGCCTCGATCCAGCGCGCGCTCTGCGGCGTGATCGGCCGCGGCTCCCCGTCCTGGCAGACGGCCGGCAGGAGGAGGAGGCTGAGGAGGGGAAGGCTCATGCCAATCTGGCAGGAATCGGGCGCGATCGGGACCCGGGAGTTGGCACCCCATTTGCTCTGGTGGCCCCTGAACCGGTCCGCCAGGAGGATACCTCCCTTTCCGCGGTCGGTCGCCCTCCCATGCAGAAGGAACTGACGTTCGATACGGATGCTCGCGAGGCCATTCTGGCCGGTGTCGAGAAACTCGCCCGCGCCGTGGTCTCCACGCTCGGTCCCAAAGGCCGCAACGCCGTCCTGGAGAAATCCTGGGGCGGTCCGACGGTGACGCGCGACGGGGTGACCGTCGCCCGCGACATCGAGCTGCGCGACAAGAAGGAAAATCTGGGCGCGCAACTGGTCAAGCAGGCTGCGACCAAAACCAATGACCGTGCCGGCGACGGCACCACCACCGCCACGCTGCTGGCCTGGCGCATCTACAAGGAAGCGCTGCGTCACCTCGCGGTGGGCGCGAATCCCTCCGAGCTGATCCGCGGCATGCGGCTCGGCGCCGAGGAAGCTTCCAAACGGCTGGTCGCGGGCGCGCGTCCGGTCAAGACCGCCGAGCAGATCGCGGAAGTGGCCTTGGTTTCGGCCAACCACGACAAGCGCATCGCGGGCGACATCAAGACCGCCTACGAGAAGGTCGGCGCCGACGGCGTGATCACGGTCGAAGAAGGCCGCGAGGGCGTCACGCGCGTGGATCACCGTCCGGGCATGCAGTTCGATCGCGGCTTCCTGTCGCCGAACTTCGCCACCGACTTCGACACCCTCGAGTGCGTGTACGAGCGTCCGCTCATCCTCAGCTTCGAGGACAAGGTCTCCAACCTGCAGAAGCTGCTGCCGCTGCTCGAGAAGGCCAAGGAAGCCGGACGGCCGCTGGTGATCATCGCCGAGGACGTCGAGGGCGAGGCGCTCGCGACGCTCGTGGTGAACAAAATGCGCGGCATCCTCAATGTGGTCGCGGTGAAGGCACCGGGCTACGGCGATCGTCGCAAGGAGATGCTGCGCGACGTCGCGATCCTCACCGGCGGCACCGCCGTGATGAAGGATGCAGGCGTCGAGCTCGACAAGGTGGATCTCAAGATGCTCGGCAGCGCCAAGCGCGTGATCGTGGACGGCAACTCCACCACCATCGTGGAAGGCGGCGGCAAGAAAGCCGACGTCGCTGCGCGCGTGGCCCAGATCCGCCGCGAGATCGAGACCACCACCAGCGACTACGACCGCGAGAAGCTCGAAGAGCGTCTCGCCAAACTCTGCGGCGGCATCGCCGTGATCTCGGTCGGCGCTGCCACCGAGTCCGAGGCCAAGGAACGCAAGTTGCGCTACGACGACGCGAAAGCCGCCGTCGCTGCGGCCAAGGAAGAGGGCGTGCTGCCGGGTGGCGGCGTGGCCCTGCTCCGCATCGCGCGCGAACTCGAAGGCGCGCTGAAGTTGGAAGGCGACGCCGCCTCCGGCCTCAAGCTGCTGTGCCGCGCGCTCGAATCCCCGCTGCGCACGATCGCCGACAACGCCGGCGTGGACGGCTCGGTGGTGGTGCGTCGCGTGCTCGCCGACAAGAAGGCTTCCTTCGGTTGGAACGCGCTGAGCAACGAGTACGGCGACCTCTACGAAATGGGCATCGTGGACCCGGCCAAAGTCACCCGCATCGCGCTCGAGAACGCGGTGTCGGTGGCGGCCACCCTGATGACCACGGACTGCCTCATCGTCGAGGCGCCCAAGAAAGACGACGCGGCCCCGGATGCGGGCGCGGATCACGACGACTACTAGTTCCGCAAGCCGAACACCCACAACCATGTCCAAGACCGCCAAGACCTCGAAGACCAAGCTCGTCTTCACCCCCATCGAAGATCGCGTGCTGGTGCGCCCGGCCGATTCGGCCACCGTCAGCGCTGGTGGCATCGTGCTGCCGGACAACGCCCAGGAGAAGCCGCAGCGCGGCACCGTCGTCGCTGCCGGCCCTGGCCGCTTCAACAAGCAGGGCGAACGCGTGCCGATGCCCGTCGCCACCGGCGACGAAGTGATCTACGGCAAGTACGCCGGCAACGAAATCGAAATCGCAGGCCAGGAGTACAAGGTACTCCGCGCCGACGACCTCCTCGCCAAACTCGAGCGCTAGTCCCTCATCCCATGCCCAAGCAATTCCTGTTCGAAGACAAGGCCCGCGAGAAGTTGTTCGCCGGCATCGAGTTGATGGCCCGCACCGTCGGCGTCACGCTCGGACCCGCGGGTCGCAACGTGATCCTCGAGAAATCCTTCGGCGCGCCCTCCGTCACCAAGGACGGCGTCAGCGTTGCGAAGGAAGTGGATCTGGAGGATCCCTTCATGAACCTCGGCGCCAAGCTGGTGCGCGAGGCTGCCTCGAAGACCAACGACGAGGCCGGGGACGGCACCACCACCGCCACGGTGCTGACCGCCGAGATGATGAAGAACGGCCTCAAGTACATGGCCTCGGGCGCAAGCCCTGTGGCGCTGCGCGACGGAATCGAGAAGGCCGTGGCCGCCGCGGTCAAGGCGATCGAGGCGCTGGCCAAGCCGGCCAAGAGTCGCGACGACATGGCCAAGGTCGCCACCATCGCCGCCAACCACGACCGTGCGGTCGGCGAGATCATCGCCACCGTGCTGGACAAGACCGGTGAGAAGGGCGTGGTGACGGTCGAGGAAGGCTCGGGCGTCGAGACCACTTCCGAGTACGTGGACGGCATGTCCTTCGACAAGGGCTACATCTCTCCCTACTTCGTCACCGATCTCAGCCGCATGAGCGCGGAGTACGAGGACGTCTGCGTCTTCGTGTATGAGAAGAAGATCAGCGATCTGATGGAGTTCGTGCCGCTGCTCGAATCCGTCGCGCGCGCGGGTCGTCCGCTGCTGGTGATCGCCGAGGACGTCGAGGCCGAAGCCCTCGCCGGTCTCGTGGTGAACAAATTGCGCGGCGTGATGAACGTGGTCGCCGTCAAGGCGCCCGGCTTCGGCGATCGTCGCAAGGCGATGCTCGAAGACATCTCCGTGCTCACCGGCGCGACGCCGGTGATGGAAGAAACCGGCCGCAAGCTGCAGGACTGCACGCTCGCCGACTGCGGACGCGTGAGCAAACTCACCGTCGAGAAGGAGCGTTGCGTGCTGGTCGGCGGCGGCGGCAAGAAGGCCGCCATCCAGGATCGCGTCAAGCAGATCCAAGCCCAGATCGAGCGTTCCACCAGCGAGTACGACCGCGAGAAGCTCGAAGAGCGCCTTGCCAAGCTCGCCGGCGGCGTCGCCGTGATCAAGGTCGGCGGCGCGACCGAATCCGAAATGAAGGAGCGCAAGGATCGGGTGGACGACGCCCTGCATGCCACGCGCGCGGCGCGCGAGGAAGGCGTGGTTCCCGGCGGCGGCACTGCGCTGCTGCGCGCACTCACCGCGGTCGAAGAGGCTTACGCCAAGGCCAAGGGCGACGAGAAGTTCGGCGTGGACGTGGTGCGTCGGGCGCTGCGCGCTCCCGCCCGCATGATCGCCGAGAACGCCGGCTTCGACGGCAGCACCGTGGTCGAGGACATCCTCGAGCGCAAGGGCTGGAACGGTTTCAACGCACTCAGCGGCGAGTACGAGGACATGGCCAAGTCGGGCATCCTCGATCCCGCCAAGGTGGTGCGCTCGGCGCTGCAGAACGCCGGCTCCATCGCCGGGCTGCTGCTGACCACCAACACGCTGGTCGTGGACCTCAAGAAGGAAGCCAAGGATCCGGTGGAGGGCGCGGTCGCCTAAGGGCGACCGCCTTCCGCTCCGGCGCCGCGCCGCGCCACAATGGCCCAAGTGGCTCAGCGCGATTACTACGAAGTGCTCGGCGTCGCTCGCGACGCCGATGAGGCGGCGATCAAGTCCGCCTATCGCAAGCTCGCCCTCAAGTTCCACCCCGACCGCAACAAAGAGGCCGGGGCCTCGGACAAGTTCAAGGAAGCCACCGAGGCCTACTCGGTGCTCTCCGACGAGCAGAAGCGCGCCCAGTACGACCGCTTCGGACACGCGGGCGTCGGCGCGGGTCCGGGTGGCGGCGGCGTCCAGTTCGACGTCAACGACATTCTTTCCCAGTTCTCCGACGTCTTCGGGGGCGGCGGCGGCTCGATCTTCGAGACTCTGTTCGGCTTTGGCCGCGGGAGCAGTGGCCAGGGCGCACGCGGGCGCTCGTTGCGCGCTGCGGTCGAGATCGGGTTGGAGGAAGTGCTCGAAGGCACCGAGCGCACCCTCACCCTGCGTCGCGCCGAGACCTGCACCGTCTGCTCCGGCAGCGGCGCCGCCGAAGGCGCCAAGGTCGAGACCTGCCCCACTTGCCGCGGCCGCGGAGCGGTGGCGCAGCAACAGGGTTTCTTCGCCGTGCGCACGGCCTGCCCGCGTTGCGCGGGCCGCGGCGAGACCGTGAGCAAGCCTTGCAGCGCGTGCAGCGGCGATGGCCGCGCTCAGAAGCAGAGTGAGCTGCGCGTGCGCATTCCGGCCGGCATCGAGAGCGGAGCGCAGATCCGACTCAGCGGCGAAGGCGAAGCTGGCGCACAGGCTGGACCGGCGGGTGATCTCTTCGTCGAGGTGCGTGTGCGCGAGCGGGAAGGCTTCCACCGCGACGGGCGCGAGCTCTACGTCGAAGTGCCGATCAGTTGGCCGCAGGCCGTGCTCGGTGACCGCATCCACGTCCCCACCCTCGACGGCGAGGCGCGCATGACCGTCCCGGCCGGCACCCCGACCGGGAAATTGTTCCGCATTCGCGGTCAGGGCCTGCCGCCGCTCCATGGCGGCGCGCGTGGCGACCTCATGGTGCGCGTCTTCGTGAGCGTGCCGGAAAAATTGAATCGCGAGCAGAAGAGCCTGATCAAGCGTCTCTCCGAGATCGAGCAAGAGCAGAAGAGTCAGGAATCCCGATGAGTGCGCACCGCAAGAAATCCTCCCCCTCCGAGGAGGAAGCGGCGCGCGCCGCCGCCGCGGCTGCGGCCGCCACCACCGAAGATGCCGCGGCCACACCGGTCCCCGAGGAGACCGTCGAGTACTGGCGTGATCACTGCATGCGCGCGATGGCTGAGGTCCAGAACCTCAAGCGCCGCGCGGCGCAGGAGATCGAGGAGCGCACCCTGCTGCGGCTCGAGAGCCTGCTTTCCGAACTCTTGCGCGTGGACGACTACTTCAGCGCCGCACTCGCGAGCATCCCTCCGGCGGTGCAGGAGGCGGAAGGCGCGCCATCCTTCCTGGCTGGCATCGGCGCCATTCGGCAAGCACTGGAGAGCGTGCTGCTCGGCCACGGGGCCGTGTTCCTGGCCCCCGGCGCGGACGTCCCCTTCGACCCCGCCGAGCACGAGGCCGTCGAGGTGCTCGAGCAGGCCGGGATCGAGGCGGAGCGCATCGAGCTGCTCTCGCGCGGCTGCCGTTTCGGTCGCCGCATCCTGCGCCCGGCGCGCGTGCGGCTGCTGCGCCCCGTCACGGGCGCCTGAGCGACCGCTCGCGCGAGAATCTGGCGATTCCGCCGGAAATTCCCTAGTATGAAACGGCTCAGTCCGTTCCTGTGTTGACCATGCGAATCCTGCGCCTCGCCCTGATCCTGGCCGCGGCTTCGGCCGTTCTCGCTCCCGAGCTCGCGGCTCAGAAGCTCGGCCGCAGCTATCGGGACTTCCCCGCCTACGGCTTCAAGTTCAAGCCGCTCGATTCCTGGTCGGACGTCCCGGTGGCGCCCGATGAACAGGCGCGGGGCATCGTCGCGCAGCTCGACGCGGAGCGTGGCGTCCAGGTCAAGGTCGAAGGCAACCAGCGGGTGGAGTTCAAGCCGAATCTCCTGGTGGTCAAGGTGGATCCGCCGGCGGCGATCACCGAGGGTGGCTCGGAAGGCGACGGCGGTCTGCGCGGCAAGGTGGATCGAGAGAAAGGCACCGAGGCTGGAGTGCGCGAGGTGATCCTGGACGTCTTCGGCGGCGCGCTGCGCGAGGCCGAGTTCAAGGAGGTCGTGCCGGAGACCGAGGACTACAAGCTCAGCAAGACCCTCACGCTCCGCCACGAAATCTTCGTCACCTACATGGTGTACTCGAGTGGCGAAGGCATTGACAACGTCCTCGACTGTTGGGTGCTGGCGATGCCGAACGCGCGCTTCTTCTTCCTGTGGACCTATCCCAATCAGGAACGCAAGGACTGGCAGAAGGCGGTCGAGAAGACCATGAAGACGCTCAAGTTGGGCGACGCGGTCGAGGCCGAGGTCAGCAGCGTGGACGAGGAGAGCAGCTACGAGGACATCCTCAAGTACCACGCGAACGAAGTGGCGCAGACGCCGGGCTGGCGCCTCGTCGAGACGCCGAGCAAGCGCTACCTCATCAAGACCAACGAAGAGGACAAGAAGAAGATCAACGAGGTGATTCGTCGGCTCGAGGCTTCGCGCGAGGTCTTCGAAGAGGATTTCCCGCCCGCGGAGCCGATCACGCACGTCTCGGTGGTGCGCGTGTGCGCGAGCCAAGAGGAGTTTCACAAGTACGGCAGCACCACGCCCGGCGTGGCCGGCTGGTTCAGTCCGAGCACCACCGAGCTGGTGCTCTTCTTCGACAGCAGCAAGGGTCCCGACGCCGTGCTCGAAGTCATGACCCACGAGGGCTTCCACCAGTACTGCCACTTCCTGTTCGGACAGATGGAGGCGCACCGCTGGTTCGACGAGGGCACCGGCGACTACTACGGCGGCTGGGACATGAAGGGCAGCAAGCTGGTCCCCGACGCCGACATGTCGGGCGGGCTGCGGCGAGTCACCGTCATCAAGGAGATGATTCGGGAGGGCACCGTCAAGCCGCTTCGGAGCCACATCCGCTACGACCACGGGCAGTGGCAAGGTCAGGGTCCGGAAGGCGTCTCCTGCTACGCGCAGTCCTGGTCCATCGTTTATTTCCTGCGCCAAGGCATGCGCGGCAAGGTCTCCTCCAAGTACTGGAAGAAGGAGTACGCCGAAATCATTCCTAACTACATCGCGCACCTCAGCGCAGGTTGGAAGGAAGCCCAAGCCGAGACGATCAAGAAGTTCCGCGAGCAGCTCGAGGAATTCGGCGGCGAAATGAAGCCCGAAGAGCGCGAACGACTGGAGGAGCAGTTGCGCGACAACATCGGCATCCTGATGCGCGATCCGCAGTTGCGCGACCAAGTCTGGGGCAAGGCGATGGCCGAGTCCTGGGGCAAGGTGGACGAAGCGGACTTCGAGCAGCGCTGGCTGAAGTTCGTGATGGACGAACTCTAAACCGGCCGCAGCCCGCTCAGGCGGTTCCGCCGCGCTCGCCGGAACCCTCGCGGTCGCTCCAACCGAGCAGTTTGCGCGTGATGAACAAATACACCGGCTTGCCGGTCTTCATCCAAATGCGCGCTGGGCCCGAGGGCGTGGCGAGGATCCTGCGCTCGCGCGGCGTCAGCAAGGGCTCGAAGTAGCGGCGCTTGTGCTTGAGCAGATGGCGCAGATCTTCACGCCCGCAGAGGCGAAACCAGCGCCCGCGCCTCCGATGCACGGCCGCGAGTTGGAAATCCACCAGCGCCGGGCGACCGTCGGGCTGCACCAGCACGTTGGGCTGCTTGGCGAGATCGTTGTGCACGACGTTGCGCCGATGCAGGCGCACCACCAGACGGCGCAGTGCGTCGAAGAAGCGCGGATCGGTCGCGCCAGCCACGTGCAGCGGCGCACCCGGGATCCAGGAGCGCTGCAGGGTCTTGCCGTCCCAGCCACGCAGTTGCGCCACGTCGGCCACCCCGGCGAGCGCGCGCAACGCCTTGGCCTCGCGCGCGGCGAGACGGCGCGCCAGCGCCTTCGTCCACCAGCGCGCGCAGGTGGTGTCGCGGATCACGCAGGCCACGCCGTTAAGATCCGCCACCGCGATCTGGCCGAAGAGATCCGCCTTCAGCAGCCTCGGCTCCC
>CXWK01089077.1_pt2 | contig 24010 bp, 26 predicted proteins | sample 590851 | NCBI WGS metagenome assembly CXWK01 (sample SAMEA3498364, study PRJEB10139) | wastewater metagenome | biome: wastewater treatment plant; material: activated sludge | place: Denmark | collected 2014-08-01
TCTAAAAAAACGGATCGATTCAGGCAGAGCCACGATCTCGAAAGCAATATGAGGCTGAGGCTTGGTATCTTTAAACATTCCCATGAATCCACCGGCACCAACTTTAATTGAAGAAATAGCTGCAATGAATTGTTCAGCTGCGTCTATTTTGACTTCGTTTCCGCGAGGGACTGTGATTTGCATTAAGACGAAGCCGAGAGAGTACTTTTCCCGCTCGCGGTATTTATAGAGATTTTTGAAGTAGGGATAAAAATACATTAAGAATCCCACTAGGGCTAAAGTTGCACCAAGTGAAACTAAAACGATGACTGATATTAAAAATAAGTCTGGGGCTTCGGCCGCGACTGTTGTTTCGGTTACTTCCATAAGTTAAATTATGAGCCTGACACTTAGCATTTGAGTGATGATTCTAACACAAGTACTCAGTGATGCAGCCAGTCAACTAATTTTTTGACAGGGCCGCGACTGTCTGATTTAGGAGTGTTAGCAAATTCCATCCGTTTGCCTTCTTTTTCTTTTTTAAAGGAGGTAAATCTTTCGGCCTCATCTAAAACATGGGAACGGCCGGTAACTATTTGGTCAGCATAATCTAAATGCTCGGAAAGAGCTTTTAATGGGGAGAGAGCAGTTTCCGGAGTCGATTTAAAACTTCCTGGCACGCTGCTTTCGGCATTAATTTGAGTCTGGTCTACCATCCGTTTTGGATTTTCCTCAGGGACATGAACGGGTCTGACTGCGACATAAGCGGAGCTTGCGACTCCGTCTAAAGGAGTTTTAATACCTGCTTGTTGTAAATTATCGGCAACGTTTTTGTGAAGACTAGTTAAATGATCCTCGGTGAAGGAGATAGCGGCTGTTTCCTGAGGGGCAGATGTATTGGGCATATGAACATTATATCTTAAGCGTAAATGTATATCACCTTCCCTATTATCTTATCTCTTTTAATCCAGCCATAATCCTTTGAGTCAGACTGGTTATCGCCGACAACCCGATATTGATTGGATTTGATTTCGGCAATTCTTTTGATGATGTATTTATTGTGGTCTTTAAAAGCAATTATACTATGGACTTTTGGGGAAGAGAAAAAGTAAGGCAGACTGCTGATAATAATTTCCTGGCCGGGCTTAAGAGTTGGCAGCATACTGTGACCGGAGATTTGGAAGCGCATGAGTATTATGGGTATCACGAGTTACAAGGGTACCACGGGTACCAGAGTGAGAAAAGAGTTAGTCCTGAATAACGATTTCCCGTTCTGTTGGATATGGGGCTTTAACTTTTTTTGATTTCAGACCTTTTGTTTCGAAAAATATTTCAGCAATTTTTTGAGTGTTTCCCAGTAGCTCATCTGAGGATTCCATATTTATTTCTTGTTTGGATTTTGAGGCTAATTTGAGAGTTCTGAAGATTAAATCGTGAAGATCGGGATATTTTTCAATCATTTCCGGTTTAAAATAATCTGCCCATAAAACGGTTATTTCATGTTTACAAATTTCAGCATGATCTTCTTTAACTTTAGTTAAGCGAGCCATTTGGTGGGTAAATTTTTTATGGTCCCCTCCTTCTTCGAGGTCCAATATCATCTGGGTCATGCGAATTACAGTGTGAGCTGCCATTTGCATATTGTGAGGATCGTAAATTCCGCAGGGAATGTCGCAATGAGCGTAGGCTGTTTTTAACGGTAATAACCTGATTAAAAAGTTAATTAATTTCATAGTTAGAGAATATAGGCTTTTAATTTAAATTTCCAGTATGAAAACCATCACAATGCTACTTGGTGATTTCTTCAACTGGTTTGTTTTCTAAGTAATGCTCAACTTCAAAACAGGCTTTTGTTCCGGCTCCGGCAGCTGTAACTGCCTGTCGGTAGCGGTAGTCAGAGACATCTCCGGCGACGAAGATTCCGGGAACTGATGAGAAAACTTCGTCTGTTACTTTGATGTAGCCTTTTTCATCTAGTTCCACTGCATTTCCCAGGAATTTAGTTGATGGTTGATGGCCGATGGCTACAAATACAGCGTTAACAGGAAGCTCTTTGATTTCGTTTGTTTTAACATTTTTTAATTTAACACCTTCCACTTTATCCCCACCGGTAATTTCCTCAATCACACTATCGTAGATAACTTCGACATTCTCTTTAGAGGTAACTAGATCAACTAAAGCTTTTTGAGCTCTAAATTCATTACGTCTATGAACGAGGTATAATTTATTGGCAATTTTGGAAAGGTGTTGGGCTTCTCTCATTGCGGTATCTCCGCCGCCGACAACAACTATATTTTTACCTTTAAAAAAGAATCCGTCGCAGACTGCACAGGCAGAAACACCACGACCGCGGAGTCTGGTTTCAGATTCCAAACCGAGCCAGGAAGCCTGAGCACCGGTGGCGATAATAACGCTTTCAGTCTTGAGTTGCTTGGTTTCAGTTTTGATCGTAAACGGTTTTTGGGAGAATTCGACTGATTCAACGTCTTCTTCGACAAACCGGACGTTAAAACGCTCGGCCTGTTTACGCATTTTCATCATAAGTTCCGGTCCCTGAATCCCTAAATCAAAGCCGGGATAATCGTCAACATCGGTAGTTAACATTAATTGGCCACCAGCTGCACGTCCGGCAACAACCAAAGGCTCAAGACCACCACGGGCCGCATAAATAGCAGCAGTTAAACCGGCTGGGCCTGAACCAATAATAATTAACTTTTCAATTTTTGAGGTGTCCATTGACTACAACTTACAGGATTTTAGTTTTATTCTCAAGTAGTTACCAATTTTCTACTCGGATGCGCTTGGAGAAGCAGAGGCTTTAGCTGAGGCTCTAGGAGTGGCTTTAGGTGAAGGAGATTTAACAGCTCCAGATCGGGTTGCTGTTGCAGGGCTGGCTGATGCAGAGGCTGAAGGACTTGGAGCAAGTGACGGAGCTGGATCTACTGATGGAACAACAATGACTTCGGGTGATGGAGTTGGGGCTGGGTTTGAGGTAACTTTATCTCTAAGCCAAACTAAATAAGTACCTAGTAAAACTATTATTAGAATAATAACGACGATAGTGATGTTTCGACTCATGGGTATTTACCTTTCTAAGCAGTTGGCCATAGTATAGTGAGCTCAGCTTCGGTTTGCAAGAGTCTGAAGCTGGCTGAGATTATCTGGTTTTGTTAAACTATTTTTCCTGATATGAAAATCCGACTTAAAGAAAAAAAAGTAATAAGTAAAAATACAGTTAGTTTTTATTTTGAAATTCCTAATGGATTTAGCTGGACTCCAGGACAATATCTGCATTATAAGATTGAGGACGGTGAGGCAGATTCGCGCGGACAGAATAGATTTTTTTCTATAGCTTCGGCTCCATTTGAGAACACTATTCAGCTGACAACCAGAATTTACGAAGATGGGAGCAGCTTTAAAAAAAAGCTTTTTAAGCTTTCACCCGGAGAAGAAATTGAAGTATATGGACCGTGGGGAGATTTTTTGATTCGCGAGGGAATATCAAATTATATATTTATAGCTGGCGGGATTGGGATTACACCTTTTAGGTCGATAGTTAAAGATTTGGATCATAGAAAACTGCCAATGAATATCTCACTTCTCTATGCTAATAAAAATCAGGAAATTATTTTTGGCGATGAGCTGGAGATGATGGCAAGCAAACACCCGGAGTTTGAGATTAATTATTTTATTTCCGGTGCAAAAGCGCCTCTAGAGATTGCTTCCAATATAAAGATCCGGCCGGGAAGAATTGATAAGAAAGCTGTGCAATCAGTGGTTAAGGAGATTGGTTCAACGGTTTTTTATGTTTCTGGTCCTGAGACTATGGTTTATTATTTTGAGGATTTGCTGGCGGATTTAGGCGTTTTGCGGAATAATATTATCTGTGATTATTACATTGGGTATAAGGATTATTAATCTTTTAGCAAAAACAGCAGAATTTCCTGAGCAAGTTCGACAGTTTTTTGGCCGCCTGGTTTTTGCGGATTTATCTCAACCAAATCGATTGAAAAACTTTTTGAATGTTTGAGGATTTCTAATATTTGAAAGATTTCCGGCTTAAACCACTTTCCATCTTCGGGTAGACCAGTTGCTTCAGACTCAGAGCGGTGAAAAACGTCTATGTCAAAGTTGATATGAATATGTTCATACTTTTGGACGAATGTTTTTATTTCCTGAAGAGACTGCTCAGGGTTTGAATCAAACAGTGACTTATTGATATTCCTGATTTGTTTATCTTTGTAAAAACTTTCTTCCTCACTACTCTCGCCGTCAAAAACTATATCTCCGATTGTTAAGGCTTGAGATGGCTTGAGTTTTTTAGGGACGAGTAAGTCTATCTCCGAAACATCGAAATTATCAAAGAAGGGACGCATATACATGCCGTGGAAGTTTTTGGAGAGTGAGGTTTTAAGCTGATGCATTTCCCCATGTGAATCAAATTGAATATATCCTATTTTTGATGGCTCCCCTATTCTTTCGATAACTGCTTGCAGTGAAGATAAAGTGACTGTGTTGTCGCCGCCTAAAACCACCTGCGTTTCTCCGTAAGTATAATTGTCGTTTATTAGATTCTTTAAAGCCTGAAGTTCTTTGGCAACAGTTGGCCAATAATTATCAGAAATTTTTTCCGGAGCTGAAAAGATATATTCATCAACTTTTGCTTCTGCGAAATTTTGGAGGAGGCCGTCAAGAATTTGATCCGGTGCATCCTCGACTCCGGTGTTTAGGTGACTATGTCTGATAGGCGGATTTGTTAAACCAATGCGTGATTTAGCTTTGTAAAAATGAGGATTCATTGCCATGAGTGATATATTATTCAAATATGAAGGCAACTGCAAGCAAGGGTCCGGGAAAGACTCAGCAAAACGAGAATACTCAGCCTTGTCCTAAATGCGGTTTTGTTATCGGAGCACTCGCAGGAAGCGTAGATGCAGTGTGCAGGAACTGCGGTTTTAAAGATCCGTGCTGCGAATAAGATCTGTCAGTATTAAGTCAAGGAGAGGAAGTTATAATTATTTAATGCAAGAAAGCGTAAGCAAGAATTTTAGGAAGATTTTCATCGAGGCGACACAAAAGGCCGCTATTGCTTCGTATAAGAAGATCATTGATCTGCAGTCCAGTTACTCTAATCCCGAGATGTCAGATTTCAAGGCTATGGGCAGGCTGATTGATGGCGCAGCGGTTGAGGCGATGCAAGAAGTTTTTGAGACTCAAACTGATTTTTATATTGAAATAAAAGGAAGCGAAGGGCGCAAAGATACCCGACGAGATGGAATTGCCAGTCCTGACTTATACGGATCATATGGACCAAAGGATGGGGTTCAGGTTGAGATTGTAAATGATGCCGTGGAAGGGACGGCATTTGCTTCAAGGAATATTCCGGGTGCAACTTCGATTCTGGCTGCGGTAATTGATCAAAAAAATGGTCTGGTGCCAACGGGAAATTTTGATTATATGAGTAAATTATTCGGGCCGCCTCAATTGAAAGGGAAGATTTCACTGGAGTTATCGCCTGAGGAGAATATCCGGATCAGCCTTAAGGAACTTAATATTGAAGAACCGCTTGGATTAGCGGTGGTTATTTTAGATAGACCAAGAAATAGCTACGAGATAGAATCTGCCAGAAAAATGGGTGTGTCTTTAATCTTGATAACTGGTGGAGACTTAATGCCAGGGCTTTTGGCGACTCTGGATATTTCGGAACTAAAGAAAATTAAGAGCCGGAAGATTGATGAGAATATTAAAGCAGTTTTAGTAATGGGCAGCGGCGGATGGGAGGAAGGTATTATTGCTGCTGCTGGAGCTAAAGCTTCCGGAGGACAGGCTCAGGGAAGAATTTATTCTGAGGATAAAGAAATTATAGAGCAGGCAAAGATTATGGAAATTGAGGATTTAGTGCCAGCCGACCCTAAGTCAATTCTAATTAGTGCGACTCCAATAACTGAGGATCCGTGGTTTGGGGTTGACGGTTATAGTGATTCAGGGGTAATAACAATTATTGTAACTTGGGAGGGACTTCAGATTGTCTGAAGGAAAGTCATAAAGAAGTCTAGCAATAATAGATATTAGTTAAGATAATCTTTTTATGGAAAATAACTTGCTTGAAACTGCAATGAAACTGTCTTCTCCACCCGGGGTTATTGTGGCGGCAGATGAATCTCCTTCCACTATGAAAACACGACTGGAAAGTGTGGGAGTGGCTGATTCTTTTGAGATGCGGGCAAAGTGGAGAGAATTGATTGCTGATGCGGCAATTGCAGAAGCTGGGGCTGCCGGGATAATTCTTCATCCAGAAATGCTGGAAGTGCCGGAGGTTGTTGAAGCCTTGAACAAACAGAAAGTTATTATTGTAGTGAAGATTGATGGAGGTTTGGCTGATTTTGGGGAGAATGGAGAGCAGACAACAAAGTATGCCGAGGACTTAGGAGAACTATTGTTGAAATGGAAAAGTTTGGGGGCGGCGGCAACTAAATTTAGAAGTGTTTTTAAGATTTCAGAGAACACACCTTCAAAAGAGTTAATCCAGGCTAATGCAAAGGTTCAAGCAATTCTGGCAAAGATGAGCCAAGATGCGGGACTAGTGCCAATGATTGAACCTGAGGTTTTAAGGACTGGCTCTCATCCTTTAGAAAAGGATCTTGAAGTTACGGGCCGGGTTTTAGATGCGGTTTTTGCAGAAACTCTCAAAGCGGGTGTTAGTTATGCAGAGGCGATTTTAAAACCGAATATGATTACTGCTGGTGAAGACTGCGCGGACTCGCCGACTGTTGATGAGGTGGCCCAAGCGACACTGGAAGTATTAATGAATCATGTTCCAAAAGAGATTGCGGGGATAAACTTTTTATCCGGTGGGATTAGTGATGAATTGTCTGAGCAATACTTAAATAGAATTTGTCAGTTGGCAAAAGAAAAAGGTATAGAAAAAATTAGTGCATCATTTGGGAGGGCGATTGTTGGAGCTCCGTTAAGAATTTGGGCTGGTAACGACGCAAATAAAAAAGCGGCACAAGAGGTGTTAATTGAACGAATCAAAAGAAGCTCGCTTGCCAGACAAGGTCTACTTAGCTAATCCAGATTTCATTTTTATCCTAATTCTTACTTTACTCCTGACCGATTGATTGATACATTGCTGATGAGACTTTTATTTATGAATAATACTGCCCTGAAAGAAAAATATATACAAAAAGCGAAAGCTATTTTTGAAAACAATCTAATAGAGGGATATTCTTCATGGAAAAAAACTAAATATAAATTTATTGCGCCGGCTAAAAAGGAGTATGTGTATCAATTTCTGTGGGATACAGCGTTTCACGCGATTGTGCTTTCTCACTTCGACACTAATTGGGCGAAGAGAGAAATTCAAAATTATCTGCTGGCTCAATGGGAAGATGGATTCATTCCGCATATTATTTTTTGGAAAGGAGAAACATACGATCTACCTCACTGGGCTTTTTTGGAAAGTAAGCCATCACTTCGCCCTCATACATCCGCTATAACACAACCGCCTATTTTGGGAATTGCGATCGAAGAGATTTATGATAAGGACGAGGATCTTGAATTTTTAAAGAATGTCGTACCAAAAGTTGCTAAGCATTATAAATGGCTACTGAACAATAGAGACCCAGATAAAGATCATCTAGTTTCCATCATATCGCCTAACGAATCCGGAATGGATGAACTGCCGGTTTTTCAGGTTGTTAGCGGGTTCTCAGGAAGAAATTTAGTCCAGCTTCATTATGCTTTTAGGAAGCCAGATATACTAAATCAGATGAATGGTTTTGATAGTAAGAAGATTTTAAAGAAGGATTATTTTAATGTAGAGGAGGTGTTATTTAACACTGTTTTTGTTGAGAATGCGAGGGCAATTTCCCGGTTATATAAGGCGCTGGCAAGTGACCTGACTGCCGGCGCTGATGCCAATGCTGAATATATAAAAGAATCGGATTTTTTTGATAAAGCGGCAGATAAAACCGAGAAGGCTCTGTTAGAAAAATTGTGGGATGAAGAGGACAGCATTTTTTATTCTATTTATTCTAAAGATGAGAAAAAAGCTAAAGTTAAAACTGTTGCTTCTTTAATTCCGCTATTTTTAGGTAACTTACCAAACGACAAAATGAATCTGCTGGTAAGTAAGCATTTACTGAACCCAGATGAATTTTGGACGAATTACCCGGTCCCGACAGTATCGAGGAATGATATTAATTATTCACCTCTAGAATTTCCGGAGTATGAGCATCGAATTCAGGGAAAGATAGTTAACAAAATTTATTTATCTTTTTATAAAGAATTGAAGATGCTTTGGAGAGGTCCGACTTGGATTGCGACTAATTGGTTTATTGTCAGAGGTCTTCGAAAACATGGACAGGATAAGACAGCGAAATTGATTGTCGACAGAATGGTTAAGATGATTGAAAAATGGGGCTTTAGGGAATATTACAATCCGGAAACAGGGCAAGGTTATAGGAGAGAGAATTTTGGATGGTCGACATTGATACTTGATCTACTTTAAAAAATTGTTTGCAATGTCTTGCGACAGTTAGCTGTCTTAGAAATATTCCAGGAGTTTGGTGGTTGAGTGATCGGGGATTTGTTTTAAGACGATTTTGAGATCCCCACCAACTAATTTGGCTTGAAGTTTTTTATTTTCGATATTGGGGTCTCCGGAAGTGACGGCTATGATGTTTGGTGCGATTTCCAAAACTAGTTTTTGGTAGTCTTCATTCTTGTAGGGCTTTGGGAGCGGGATAATCACATCGACTGTTTCTATTGCTGATAAGATTTCGGCTCTATTTTCTTGTTTGTTAATAGGACGCTTATCCCCTTTTAAGTTTTTAATTGCCTGGTCTGATTCTAAAAGCAGAACAAGAATATCTCCAGTTTTTTTAGCTTTTTGGAAAAAAGTAATGTGACCAATGTGAAGGATATCGAAGCAGCCGCCGGCTAAAACAATTATCTTGCCTTCACTTTTTAAAGATTTGGCAAGAGTTTTTATTTTGGATACGGAAATTATTTTCCCCATGAGGGGAATTTTAACTTTAAAATTAAGCTATTTGCAAGGTTTGACGTATAGGTCCCCGCTTGCGCGAGGATGACAAAACGGAAAGAGTTATTTCTTTTGTTTTGTCACTTTTTTAACTTCTTTTACAGCTTCTTCGGCTGCTGGAGTTAGTTGCTTTTTGATTGAACTTGCTTCTTTTTTAGCTATTTCTAAAACATCAAAACCCTGTTTTTTGAGGCCTTCTAAAGCTTCCTCAAGTTTCTTGCGATTTTTTTCGTCAGAAAGGATTACTGCGCCAGCTCCAACTGCTGCACCTAAGGCGGCTCCTGCTAGAGAGGCAACCATTGGATTTAAACCAGTTTTTTTATCGTTGTTTGCCATGTATATTTCACCTCCTTTAGGCATTGAGAATACTTCTATTTCATATTAAATTGCAAGCCCCATGTATTTAATTTTTGGTTTGCAATATAATCATTTGATGTTAGAACTTGAGACTGCAACATTTGCTGGAGGTTGTTTTTGGTGTACTGAGGCGGTGTTTAAAAGACTTAAAGGAGTTGAGGAAGTTATTTCAGGCTATACCGGAGGACGAGTCGAGAATCCAACATACGAACAGGTTTCAACTGGTGATACAGGACATGCAGAAGCAATTCAAATAAAGTTTGACCCTAATGTTATTTCTTATCAACAGCTGGTGGAAATATTTTTCAAATTGCATGACCCGACAACTCTTAACCAACAAGGAGCAGATATTGGTGAGCAATATAGATCGGCAATTTTTTATAGTGATGAAGAACAAAAAGAAATTGCTGAGAGAGTTCTGGCGCAGTTTGAGAAAGATAAAATTTATGATGATCCGATTGTAACTGAAATTTCACAGCTGACTAATTTTTATGAAGCCGAGGATTATCACCAAGATTATTATGACCAAAATAGGAGTTCTAATTCTTACTGCCGAGTGGTGATTGATCCGAAGATTCAAAAGCTTTACCGGGATTTCAAGGATCAGGTACGCGAGGATGAGTAATAAATATCTGATTGTTTATTTCGGAATTATTCTAGTCATTAGCTGCTTACTTTATTTGTTTATCAAAACCTACACAAAAGCGAACTTCAGCGAGCAGAGGAAAGAACAACTATTATCTGAGATTTCAAAATTTAGGTACTTCGGAGAGAACCCATGCACAAACGCAATACTAGGAAGTCCGGATGCGCAGGATGCATATGTAAAACTAAACATTTATTGCAATGGCAATGAAAGCTCGACCAATACTTTAGCTGTTAAAGCTATCAATCCAAGCAGCTATGCAGATCTTATAAAATTAGTTGCCAGAATAAATTTGTATGAGGTAGAAGTTGAGCCAAAGAGATTAGTTAGAATGGGAAATCTGGTTTCTAATGAGATTTCCTGGCGGTGCTTTATAAATAATGACGAGATTGTAGATTTTGAGAAAAGCATAACGCCTGGTGATAATGTTAATTGTTTTTACCGATGAAGAAATATCAAATTATCTTAGTCACTATTTTAATATTAATAACAACTTTTGGATATTACTTAAGGAACGATAATTATTCCTTAATTCCTTATCCTGGGGAATCAATGGATGAATATAGTTTCGGGTGGGTTGGATTAAGCTTAATCCAAACAGGAGTACCTATGGGAATTTCTGGAATCTCCGGATATAAGAATTATGATTATCGTTATATTAGTGTTAACCAAGTTTTTAAAGAAGCAGCTGGGGCTAATCCATTTTCTATAAATACGCCTTGGTTTGATCACCCCCCGCTTTTAGGACTGATAACGGGCGGATATGCTTATTCAAAAGGGGCTCGGGTGTTTGAGGATGTGCTGATTTCTTTTATAAGGAAACCGATGGTGATTTTAGGGTCTATTTCGATACTACTTCTATTTATCTACTTGTATAAGGTGTTCGGCTACAAAGAAGCGATTGGAGGATCATTGATTATGGCAGTCTCCCCTCTTTCGATAATCGGCAGTAGAACTGTCCAAGCTGAGAATTTACTAACTCCTTTATTTCTTGCAAGCCTGATTACTCTTTACTTATATATTGAACATCAGAAAAAATGGCTGCTTTGGGTTTGCGCGATAATTGCCGGGATTTCACTTTTAGCAAAACTCTCCGGAATTGCAATTGTTCTGAGTGGTATTTTTATATTGCTATATTTTTCCAAGTCGATCAGAAAAGCTCTGCAGGATGTTTCAATATATGCGGTAGTATCGATGGGGTTTTTGCTGATGTTTTTAAGTTATGGTGCGGCGTATGATTTTGAACAGTTTTTAATAATTCTTGGTTCAAACGGAGAAAGGTTTTACGGGATTGGATCAAAAGCTTTTTATGATTTGTTAACTACGACTAAAATAACTAATGTTCATTATTTAACAGACGGCTGGTTTTTGTCAGGCTGGCTGGCTGCTGTTTCACTATTCATGATTCCGGGCCGGGATAAGAAAGAGATGTATCTACTTGCACCTTTAGTTTGTTATTTGGCAGTCTTTTTATTGTTTGGCAGTGAACCTCACGGCTGGTACAGATATCCTTTTATTCCGTTTTTATATGCTGCTATCGCCAGAATAGTAGTTGGCGCTTTCAGAAATAAAGACTATATTATTCCAGCGTTTATTCTGTTACTTATTCCGATTGGGGTAAATATTTCTAAAATTATGAGCATTGAGGAATTTCAAGCATATTCAGGGATTTGGAAATGGGTTATATCAGGACTATTATTATTTCTGTTTTTGATTAATGTTAGACCTTCATCAAAATTAAATCAGATTGTAGTCACTGCTGCATTATTAGTCATTTTTATGATTTCTATTTATTCGAGTATGGAATACTTTTTTATTATTACTCCAGAATATTGGCGGGGATCAAACTGAGCAAAGCTTGATTCTCGACGAGCTCGAATTAAGGAAGTTTAATCTGCTCTGCTATTAAATCAGCCATGAATATTTCGCCCTCTATTGAAGGATGAATTCCGTCATGGTTACCGACATATAATTTATTGCCATATTTTCCATCAACCTGAGAAGATTTATAGGCATTAATTAGTGGAGTATTTGTTTGAGATGACAAAGGTGCTAAAGCGTCGAGATTTTGGAGAATATATCCGACATGCTCTTTAACTTTGGATTCTTCCCAATTAACACCCCCAACTCCCTTACCAAATCCTACTCTTAAAGGGGCGATTTCGGCTAAAAGATATACTTTGGCACCAGTGTTTTTAGCTTTACTTATTAAAGTGGTTAGGCTTTTTAAGTAAGCATTTTTATCATATGGAGAAAGTGGGTTATAGGCGAAAGACGAGATAATGATAATATCTGCTTTTATTTCATCCAAGGGAGGATAGTTTCGGGTTTGATAGATAAAGGGCTCAGAGAATCTTTTCTCCGCTTCTACTACGTTTTGCGATCCAATCCCGTAATTATAAAATTTGAATTTTGTTTTAGGATAACGGGCCATCATTTCTTTATCCAAATAGTCAAGATTTTCACCCATGGTATCGACCATTGAATCGCCAAAAGCGGCAATAATATATGACTCTTTATTTGGAGTAGGTTTTAATGAAGGCGAAGGTCTTGGTGTTGGACTGGGGCTAGGAGTTGGGGTTGGGGCTGAAGAAACAATAATTGCTGTTCTAATTTCTTTTGGAGATGGTGAGGGTGAAACTTCTGCAGAATGATTTTGGGATAGAATAAAGCTAAGGGAGAAAATCCCAATACTCAGAACTATGAGAATGATGAGAATTGTTCTAATTTGAAGATATTTCAAGATTTATGTTTTGGGGCAGCAATGGTAAGCGCAGAAGCGGACCTGGAAGTTCTGGTGAGATTTTTACATCAGCGCCAATCACGCTTTCGTGAGTCTTGAGAATATCTTCTACCTGAACCGGAGTTTTAAACTTAATGTCAGATTTTAATTTTTCCAGATCTAATCTAGGCATTAACTTGGCTTTAAATTTTGCTGTAAAAACGATTTTTCCGTCTTTCTCAACTTTAGAGACTGTAGCCTGGGTTTCAGTACGAGAAAGATCTAAGTCATAGCCTTCGGGAACATTAGTTTCAACAAGTTTTCCAACAATAGTTTTAAGATCGGTGTCAGAATAAGCTGTGCCTTTAAGATTAAGATTCAGCGTCAGAGAAAACTCAGTAGCCTGATCGCCAGCTTTTTTGGAGTAAGATTGAGAGATGACTTTTTCGGTAAAGGTTTCCTCAAGTATTTTCATATCACCAGTTAGCTTTCCCTGAACCTCGTCTGAGGCCTGCTTTTTTAGGTCGGATGTTAAGGAAGCAAGCAGTTTTTTCTGGTCGTCTGCGGTCACGACTGTGACATCTTTGGAAACTCCTCCGGAAAAAGCGGTGTCAACTTTGGCAGTGAATTGATAAGCGGAAGCACCTTTGATTGTGAGGTCCTTACCAGCTGCTAAGTTGCTTTCAGGTCCGATAGTTGAGGCTGTAGCATTGGTGGTACCTTTACCGAAAGATATCCCCCCTTCTACAGCTGACTGTGAAGCAACTGTGACGGAGGTATCAAGCTTAAAAGTTAAATTCCCGGGACCAACCAGCTCAGTGCCAGCGGAGAAAGTTCTTGGAGATGAGGTCTTATTATAAAGAACCACAGCTCCTTTGGCGGGATCTCCAATCTGCTTTTTACCGGTGGCGGCGGCTTTGGCAGTTCCATCTACAGACGTCTCCACGACTTTACCGGCAATTTGCTTGCTGGCTTCATCCATAGTTGTAATAGTTGGATCTGCCACGATTTGTGTTTCTTTTTCTAGAATTTTCGGATCAACAAAAATAGTAACTGTGGCTTTTGGTAGCAATAGATACGCGCCGATGAGAACTGCCAAAACAATAACTGGAATTATAAGAGTGAAACCAGCACCGCTAAAAAACCTCATTGGGTTTTTGAGAAGGCTAGCTGGAATAATAGATCCGACAGAAGGCAGCTTATCTAAGGGACTCGCTTTGAAAGGAGCTGGTTGTCGATGCATTGGCCGCTCATAAGTTTCAACAGCGTATTCTGCAGTACTGTCTTCTCCGGCAGGCTGCTTACCTCTTTGGTTAATGTCACCCTCGGCAAAAACAGGCAACGCTGCTGCACCATGAGCTGGCTTGAGATTATCATGATGATCAGGCAATTTTCGAGTTGCGTGATTTGAAGCCGGAGCTAAGGCTTCCACGGGAACTGTCTGATGGTCTAAATGAACATGAGGATTAATCTCTGAGGCTCCAGCAAAGCTGAGTGCTTTTATTGAGGCGTTATCCTCAAGGCTTTCTATCTTAGGCAGATGGAGGAATGGCAGTTGACCCATCCAGTTGTAGGAAACCATTTCTTCTTTGTATCGAGCTACATCACCTTTACCAAAAATTAAAATCTTGGCGGGTAAAACTTCAATATCCCCGAATGACAGGAGAGCTTTTTCGATATCACGGCTAAGATGCTCCCCTCGAGAAACCTCTTTAGTCCCCAGAACCTTGCCGGCCTTAACAACAGAGACACTTAGTGGGTCACTTATTTCGACCAGAATTGCAGTTACTGGGATACCTTCCTGTCTTTGAAGAAGATGACAAATAGCATGAGTTGTGGAGACATATGCCAATGGCGCAACATCTAATTCATTTGTCAGTTGTTTTAAGACTTTGGCATATTTGCCTTTCAGTTCCTCATCCTGCAGCCAAGAATCAGGAACTCCAAAAAGAATCTTATCGGGTTCAGGCTGAAAGTCGGCGAGAGCCTGGTCCAGAGCAATGTTGGAGGCTTCAATTAGATTGTGAGAACTTTCGGAGACATCACCTTCTTGGCTGAATTTATGATCCTTAAAGGAAACTATTTTTACTTTATTACCATCAATTCCCCAGACTGAACCTGTGACCATTCCGTGCTTGATACTCAAACCGAAATAGTATTCTGCTTGAACCCGGCTTTTCTTGCTTGGTAAGAACTTGGACAGTGAATCTAAAAACCCCATAAATTGGATTCCTTAACAAAGGATCAAGCTTAATATTAGCATACAAATTCAATATTAATAAATAGGATGCAGCTTTAAATTAACTCAGCTCTGATACGGCGCATACCAGCCGAGACTGACTCTTCTTTAACGATTTTTATTTTACCAACTAAAGAGGTATGTTGAACATGAGGTCCGCCGCAGAATTCCAAAGAATAGTAATCACCTCTATTCCGCTGATCCTTGGAGTTTTGATCTATTTTATAGTTTGGGCCTATGGAGTAAATAGAGACGTTAGTTTTATCGTATTTTTCATCAAACAGGCCGATTGCATTTAACTCTTTTGCCTGATTGTAAGTCATATGAGTCCGGTCAACTTTTAAGTCTTCTGTTATCTTTGAATTAACCAAATTTTCTACCTGAGTGATTTCTTCAGGAGTCATTTTCCGATCGAATGAGAAATCAAACCGGAGTCTTTCCGGAGTAATATTTGAGCCTTTTTGAAAGACTGTATCGCCCAAGACATCTCTTAGAGCCTGGTGAAGAAGATGGGTGGCGGTGTGGTATTTAATTTCAACATCTGAATGTCCGGCAAGACCACCGGCAAACTTGCCAGCAGAAGAGGTTCTAGAAAGATCGCGGTGCCTTGCAAATTCTGATTCAAAATCTTTCTTGTCAAAAGATTGACCTTTTTGCTTAATAAGCTCCATTGTTAATTCAAGGGGGAAACCGAAAGTTTGATATAAATCAAAGGCGGCTTTACCGTTAATATGCTCTAGCTTTTGAACTTCTTTCAAGCCTTTTTCCAGAGATTTTCCAAATTTTTCCATTTCATCGACAATGATCCTGACGACGAGTTCTTTATGATTATTCTTATCTATGCCGAATAATCCATGGTAAATTTCTAAGACTGTATAGGCGCAGGCAGCTTCAAAAGCATCGGTTGGAATAGCTTCTTTTTTAACAGGACCCCGAAGTTCGTGCATTTTAACTGCAACCCTTCTAATTAAACGGCGTAAAACATAACCCTGCATTTTATTGGAAGGGATAACACCGGAGACAATTAAAAATGTAGCTGCTTTTAGGTGGTCGGCAATGATACGAATATTTGGCTGAGACTCGGGATCTGAATAGGATTTGGCTGAGTATTTTTCAATGACTTTTATCAGGGGGGTATATAAATCAGTTTTAAAAACATCGGGCTCATTATTTACAGCAGCCAAGATTCTTTCCAAGCCGCCGCCAAAATCTACATTCTGCTGAGGCAATTTTTCAAATTCTCCATCGCCGGTTTTTTTATACTGGATGAAAACTGCATTACAGATTTCTACAAATCTGCCGCAATCACAATTAGGATGGCAATTAGAACCAAATTTTATGTCATGCATAATTTGCGGATACTCATAGAAAACTTCTGTATCCGGGCCCCCTATTTCCCCAACTGGCATATTTTCAGGTGGTCCAGATCTTGACCACCAATTCTTACTTGCTCCATATAAGTGAAGATGGTCGTCTTTAATGCCTAAATTTTTCCAGATTGCGAATGATTCCTCATCTTTGGGAACTGAATCATTCCCCTCAAAAACTGTGATATGAATTCTTTCGGGGGCTAAACTGAGTTGCTTAAAAAGAAACTCGTGCAGCCAAGTAATTTCCTCTTTTTTAAAATAGTCGCCAAGCGACCAGTTGCCTAACATTTCAAAAAAAGTCGTATGCCTGTTGTCCCCAATCTCCTCTATATCTTCTGAGCGAAATGAGGGTTGAGAATCCACCAGACGGGTACCCTCCGGATGTTTTTCTCCAAGCAAATATGGCACCAGCGGCTGCATTCCTGAAGAGGTGAAAAGAGTTGTGGGGTCATTATCGAGGACTAATTTGGCAGGCTAAATTTCCTTGTGTGATTTATTAATAAAGAATTGAATATATTTTTGACGGATGTCTCGGCTTTGCATGCCTAGAATAATAACAGAGGCGGAGTTTTTTTAGAAGTCAGGCTATTTTCGGGAGAGGAAACCAGAAATAATTTTTTTTACTGTACCCATAGAATTTTTAGCCATGAAGCCAACTATGGAAGCAATGACAACCTTAGATGGAAGATCAACTTTACCTGCAACGGCCTCGGTCTTATCAAGAATGCTGTTGGCTTTGCCGATTGCCCGTTTGACAGCTATAAAAATCATGATAAGCGCAGCTCCAATAATCAGGAAGATTATTGACCAGATAGCGACTAGGATGATTAAAGCAATTTCAAGAACTGTCATATATTTGGGACTAGTAGTATGTATTATGTATCAAGGGAAGCGCAAATTCAAATTTTGGTTTTCCTATAAAACTCAGCCCTTACTTTTAAAGCCTCCTACTGCGTGCTTTTTATATAGACGGTTCTTTCAACTTTGGTCGATTGGCCGAATTTGGAGGTTGAAACAATTGAAATGTTGTTGACTGATGATGAGAGTTTGACTTCCTCTTTAAATTTACCTTCAGTATCGAGTCCAACCTCCTGATCGTTAATGGTGACTTTGGAGTCCGGATCGGTTATTCCTTCAACTGAGATGGTCGTAACTTCAACGGTTTGACCTTGGGAAGGACTGTTAACTTCTAAAGCTGGCGAGCCGACAAACTGGCGGTATTCAAACCAAAGGTAAGCAAAGAAAGTTACTATAATAATAGCCACGACTGCACCAATCAGCCGGGAAGGCGTTACTAGGAATGGTTTTTTACTAAGCGGCTTAGAAAAACTTTCCATGACTGAGGGCGGATGTTTAGTGGCTTCAAAATCACGCCTTAAAACTGCCAATAATTTATCGCTTTCAAGGCCTAAGAATTTGCCGTAGTTCTTAACAAAGCCCTGGATAAATGTCAAAGGCGGAAGCTTTTCATAATCATTATTCTCGAGAGCCCTGAGAAGCTCTTTTCTTATCTTAGTGTGTTTTTCAACTTCATCTAGAGTGTAGAGCTTGGCTTCCCTAGCTTCTTTTAATAGTAGTCCGATGGTTCTCATGATCGATTATTACAATAAACAGTAAAACTATCCTTTCAGGAGAATTATACCCTTTTGTGCACCTGCCTGCCAAAGGCTTTTAGAGGCATTATTGCGATAAATTGCTCTTGCGATGTAATTGATGGCAAACTATAATATGGCCAATGTCCGATTCAAGCAACCAAACCCCACCTAGAGGAGATTTTGAAAAAGCTGAGAGATATATAAATCAATTAGTTGGATTAATAAATCAGAATAAGATTGAGGCTTTTAGGACTGATTTGAAGAAATTTGACCCCACTACTCTGCATGATCATTATTCGGTAAGTTTAAGAGACTATCAAATCGAGCTCAGTCATAGTAAACAACCTGATTCTAATAAGGATTCTTATGTGATGATTTTTAATAATTTAAAACAACTCTCTGAAGGCCGCGGAGAGAAAGTGATACTGGCTTATATATACATGACTGATTCGCAGTTTGGGAAATTTAAGCTGGTTGCTGATAGACAAATCGAACAGAAAAGAAAAGCTGAAGAAGAGAAAAGATTTAGTGAGGCCTTAGCGCCAATAGATGAATTGCTTAGTCAGGCATCCGGGAAGGCTGAATCTGTTGTTTATCAGGCAAGCACAGAGGTTAATCCGTTAATGCAGAGCTTTAAGAGTGATTTCCAAAGTGAGTTGAAATCTTCACTAGATAGTACGGAAGGTGATAACAATGAGTTTTCAGCTTCTACCCGAATTCATCAACTTTAAGCTGCTCTTGTCATAACATGGGCAGAGGGAGGTGCTCCACATAATCTGCTCCGACAAGGTTCTTCGATTACTAATTGCCTATTACTGAGCGCGTCCACTAAAGTATTCTGGTTTCTACCGATCTCCATTAATTTAATCTGGAGGAATTGGCTTTTACTCTCGAATCGGTGTGCCATCACAGTGGGTAATGTTGGCGCTTCTGAGCTAGAAGAGGATACTTCTTTGGAAGACATGGGGCAGTTCTCCTTTCTTCGATAGAGTAGCAGATGTACTTTAAGAATTGAAGTACTTACATATTTTGAAGCCTTAGTTTATTGATATGATAGTACTATACAAAGTATAGCAGAGCGGTGATATAATACTTACTATAAATCTATGCAAACTTTGATGCCAACTGAGCACTGTTATGTAGCTAAAACTTTAAAAGTTATCGGATCTAAATGGACGATGATGATTCTGCACAACTTATTTGAAGGAAGAAACCGGTTTGGACTTCTCCAAAGAGAGCTTAAAACAATTTCTCCTAAAACACTGTCGCAGAGACTTGATGAACTGGAAAAAACTGGGATTATAAGTAAGAAGATTTTTAGCGAAGTGCCTTTGCATGTGGAATACTCTCTAACACCGAAGGGTAAATCGTTAGAGAAAGTTTTTAAAGATTTAGAATCCTGGGGACGGAATAATTAATTATTTTACCAGGAAGACCCCTATTAAACTGATTACTGCTCCGAGAATTTTTAATTTCATATGAGATCTCTCGTTTAAGAAAATTATCCCTAGAAAAACAATTACGATGGTTGATGTTTGATTAAGAATAGCAATCTGAGCGGCGTTATGGCCAACCTGATAAGCTGTTAGTGTTGCTGTGGCGCTGACTGCAAATAATAATCCCAGGAATGAGAGCTTAAGAAAATCTTTAAAGGAGACTACTTTGGCAATAGTGGGGAGTTTTTTAAAATTAACAGCAGCTACGGCAAGCGCAGGGAATAGAAAAATTAGGGGAATATAAAATAGCAAGTCGACGCGGTTAAGCAGATAGGTATCATTAATAAATTCCAACCCAAAAAAAGCAGCTGCAGCAAGCGTTAACATCTCACCCTCATTCAACCTAAAACTTTTCTTCTTCCAGGAAACAAGAAATACCGAGGAGATAATTAACGCAGCACCAATAATCTGTTTTGGACCAAAACTTTCACCCAAAACTAAAACTGCCGCCAGAACTGACCAAATAGCTCTGGTTGAAAAAAGAACAGTGAATTCTGAAGCATCGACTTTTTTTAAAGCATTAAAATTAAGGAGATTTCCAAAACCTAGAAGAACTGTCATAGCTATCAAATTTAAGGAGATGTCTTGAATATTGGGAATTTTGAAACTGACCCAAAGTCCGTGAGCAAGCAGAATAGAACCAGCAATCAAACCATTAACAACATAAAAAAGCGCTGGATCTTTACTATGCTTTAAGATTGATCTTTGATAAACGGTAGCCAAAGAGAAAACGCAAATATTAATGATGAGATACCAATACCACTCCATAATTTAAATTTAGTTTGGGGAAAACACCGGGATTAAGAAAGATCCTGAAATTCCACTTTGGTCTAGAATATCAAAAAATTGAGAGACTGACTAGTATTGTTCTGGGGCAGCTGTGTTTTCAGGAGTGGTTGCACCTCCATTTAAGAATTCATCAGCGTTTCTGACCAAAACATCACGGGGCTTGCTGCCGTCTCCAGGACCAATAACTCCGGCAGTTTCTAGTTCATCAATAATTCTGGCAGCTCTGGCGTAGCCAACTTTGAGTCTTCTTTGGAGTAAGGAGGCTGAGGCCCGGTCGTACTGACAAACTGTTCGAACTGCTTCTTCGAATAAATCATCTCTATCGTCACCCCCACCGCCTCCACCACTATTACTTCCACTGCCTTTACCAATTTTCCCAATTGGCATTTTGGTTATTTCCTCGGTATAGCTTGGGGCAATTCCTAAACTCTTTAAGTAGTTAACTAAGTTGGCGATTTCGGCATCAGTTACTAAAACACCTTGGATTCTTTGAGGCTTGGAAGCATCAGGCGGCATGAATAACATATCTCCGCGTCCAAGTAATTTTTCGGCACCACCTGTATCGATGATAACTCTTGAGTCGATCATTGATGAAACGTTGAAAGCAATACGGGAAGGGATATTGGCTTTCATTAAGCCGGTAATAACGTCAACTGATGGACGCTGGGTAGCAATAACCAAATGCATACCTGTAGCACGAGCAAGCTGGGCTAAGCGGGTGATGGCATCTTCGACTTCGACCGGTGCAAACATCATAAGATCGGCGAGTTCGTCAATAAAAATTACGATATAAGGTAATGCCTGGAAGCCGGACATTTCATTGTAAGTTTGAATATTTCTGACTCCGACTTGCTGGAATAATTTATAACGCCTGTCCATTTCAGCCATGGCCCATTTAAGGGCGGAAAGAATTTTGTCAGGCTCAACGATTACAGGAGTTAATAAATGAGGAACATCATTATAATTGGTCATTTCAACACGTTTAGGATCGATTAGAATTAATTTTAGTTCGTCGGGAGAGTTTCTAAACAGTAGTGAGGTTATTAAGTTGTGCATTAAAATTGATTTACCTGAACCTGTAGTTCCGGCTACCAAAGTATGTGGCATGCGATCGATATCTACGATAACAGCATTGGAACCAGTGTCTTTACCGAGAGGAACGGCCAGTTTTGATTTTCGTTTTTTAAGATCATCGGAACTGAGGACTGATTTAAGAGTAACGACTTCGAGGGTATGATTTGGAACTTCAATACCAACTAATGATTTTCCAGGGATTGGAGCTTCAATACGGACAGTTCCGGTCCGGGTCGCTAAGGCTAGAGCAATGTCGTGCTGAAGATTAGCAATCTTAGTGATCTTTGTACCGGCTGCGATTTCTAATGCATATTGGGTAACGGCTGGGCCGCCATTAACTTCGGCAACCCGGGCCTGAATTCCAAAAGATTCCAGAGTCCTTTCAATAATTGCAGCGTTCTTTTTAACGTCACCGCGATCGGCAGGAGCTCCTCCTTTATCGGAGAGAAGACTGAGAGGTGGATATTTCCAGACTCTGGCTTGTCCAGCAACGTTTTGAACTAAGGTCTCGGCAAGAACAGGCTCCCCTCTTGTAGGGCGCTCAGGAGCTTTATTCACTTTGAGCTTATCATCAATGCCAGATAATTTAATTTGGCCAGCTTTAGCATCAAAGGCTGGATCCCTTTTGAATACTCCACCGACTTTGGTTGTAGCTTTTGCAGCTCTGCCCGCCCCGGAGAAGACACTTCCCAGAAAGGCCATAAGTTGTTCAAGACTGGTGTTGAGAAATACGACTAAGCCAATGGCAAAAATAATTATTAGTATTAAGACGGTAAAAATTGGAGTAACGACTGCAGAGAGCTGAACCCAAATAAAAGCGCCAAGGATACCGCCAGGAGTATCGCCGACACCGGCCAGAAGACCCATCATTGCGATCATCATAACTAAAAGGCCTAAGAGGACATTTACTTGGGCGAAAGCCCATTTAACCTTCTGCAAAACGAGACCTATTAGTATAAAAAGTACTGGTGTTAAAAAGGCAGTGAAACCGATGTTCTCTACTAGATATTGTCTCCAAAAGAATAAATATTGAGTGTTAGTTAAAAAAGCTGCAGCTGAGACACCGGCTAAAATAAAAGAAACGAACGTTGCCACAGCAATAATAGTTTTATGTTTGAGTTTTAATTTGGGTAGTGAATAAAGTGATTTCTTTCGACTCATATCGGACTCGCTTCATTAATTTGAGATCCGAAGCGAGGGGATCGCTTGCGAAAATTCTCCAGTGGAGAGTTTTCGACAAGGGGGCAGATTCCCGATTTAACATTCATTATACCACAGCTTTTTGACTATGGGACACAAATTTTAGCTTCATTTTTGTATAAATTAGTATATCACCTCTTAAGAAAGTTTGGAGAACTGAAGAGGTAATCTAAGCCTCCATGACAACAGTAAGGATTAAAGGTTTGCGTTTGGTTTCCTGGAAGAAGAATTTTTGAAGATTTTTTTCTACTTCGTGACGAGCGTAGCGCATGTCAATATGTCCACCCTTATGATCGGCAAAAATTGACTGGACAATTTTCTCTCCAGCATCCAAAAGATCCGCTTCATCAGGTCCAAACACAAAGCCTCTGGAAATAAGGTCCGGACGGCCGGCTAATTTACCATTTTGGGAATCGATTGGTACAACAACTACAACAACTCCCTCTTCACTCATATGCTCACGGTCACGAAGAACGACGCTGCCAACATCTCCCACACCAAGCCCATCAACATAAACGTTTTGATACGGGATCGGAGGCAAGATTCTAAATTTATCGGAAGTTATCTCAATTGGCTGAACCTCGGTAAGAGTGATTATTTCATTTTCGGCATAACCTAAATCCATAGCTAAATCAACAAAGGCTCTTATTTGTTTGAAGCCGCCGCCGATTGGCATGAGGAACTTTGGCTTAGCTAAATTGATCATAACTTTGATCTCTTCTTGGGCGGCGTGACCTGAGACGTGGAGAGCAGAGTCGGAGGCTGAGTAATAGAGGCGGCAGCCGATCCGGGAAAGATGGTCTATTAGGACTCCCTGGGACATTTCAGCAGAAGGCATTGGGTCAGCACTGACTACAACAGTATCGCCTTTTAGTATTTGAACGTTTTTATGTTCTCCGTTTGCTGCCCTGGATAAGGCCGAGCCTGGCTGACCAAAAGCTCCGGACATGATAATTACTAATTTATTGGCGGCAAACCTTTTTATTTCTTCCTGAGCAATGACAATTCCAGATGGGATCTGGAGATAGCCAAGGTCGCGGGCGACTTGAGTATTATTTTCCATAGAACGACCAACGAAACAAACTTTACGTCCGGTTTTGGAAGCCACATTTAGCGCCTGTTGAATGCGGGTGATGTTTGAGGTAATTAAAGTCATGATGAGTTTGCCCTGAGTTTCCACAGCTATTTTTTCAAATTCCTGCTCAATGCCTTTTTCGGAGGAAGTATAACCTGGACGGTCAGAGCGAAGACAGTCTATGGTCATAAGCAAAACGCCTTTATTACCAATTTCGGCCACCCGACCGACATCGGTGACTTGTCCATTAACCGGAGTCCAATCAATTTTGAAATCTGATTGATGGATGATAGTGCCAATAGGAGTTTCGATGACAATACCAGTTGAATCAGGGACTGAATGAGAAACGGTATAAAAACTTAATTTGAAAACACCGAGAGTTAAAGTGTCGTCAATTTTTAATTCCTTTACCCGGTCGGTTG